>Ga0302314_10011912_pt1 | contig 15110 bp, 12 predicted proteins | sample III_Palsa_N2_3_FD_200533 | JGI IMG/M metagenome (GOLD analysis project Ga0302314, IMG submission 200533) | Peat permafrost microbial communities from Stordalen Mire near Abisko, Sweden - III_Palsa_N2_3 | ecosystem: Environmental > Terrestrial > Soil > Palsa > Peat permafrost | place: Sweden...
TGGGAAGTCAGTGACCTTCATCAGCCGCACGGAGGCTGGGGCCCCAACCTTCCACCTCGCCTATGCCCTGGAAGGCGCCGGGACGCTGTCGGTCTTGTTCTCGATGGCGCCGCCGGGAAGCGCCGAATTCCGTCCGATTGCGACTGGAACGCTCGAAAAGACCGCTCTACCTACAACATCCCCTTGAGCCGATAGAGCGTATCCATGGCCTCGCGCGGGCTCATGCCGTCGAGATCGAGGGCGGCCAGGGCTCGCTCAGCCGCGGTCGGGCCAAGCGGAGCGGGCGCGGCGGGTTCGGCGAGCGCGAACAGCGGCAATTCCGCCAGGCCCGCGTGCGACACCGCCTCGCTCTCCAGCCGCTCAAGCACCTCGCGGGCGCGAGCGACGACAGAGGGCGGCACGCCGGCCAGCTTGGCCACCTGCACGCCGTAGGAACGGTCGGCGCAGCCGGGGCCGGCCTCGTGCAGGAAGACCAGCTCGCCGTTCCACTCCCGCGCCTTCAGCGACAGATTGGCGACGTGGGCCAGCCGCTCCTCGAGCGCGGCGAGCTCGTGATAGTGGGTGGCGAAGAGGGCGCGGCAGCGGTTGGCGTCGTGCAGGGCCTCGGCGCAGGCCCAGGCGATGGCCAGGCCGTCATAGGTCGCCGTGCCGCGACCGATCTCGTCGAGAATGACGAAGGAGCGCGCCGTCGCCTGGGCGAGGATGGCGGCGGTTTCGACCATCTCGGCCATGAAGGTGGAGCGTCCGCGCGCCAGGTCGTCGCCCGCGCCCACCCGGCTGAACAGGCGGTCGACGACGCCCAGGCGCAGGGACCGGGCCGGAACGAAGGCTCCGGCCTGCGCGAGGATGGCCATGAGGGCGTTCTGGCGCAGGAAGGTCGACTTGCCGGCCATGTTCGGGCCGGTGACGATGGCGAGACGGGGGGCGTCCTCACCTGCGCCGTCGAGGGCGCAGTCGTTGGGTGTGAACGCCTCGCCCGCGCGGCGCACGGCGGCCTCGACCACCGGATGGCGGGCGCCGCTGGCCTCGAAGATCAGGCTGTCCTCCACCGCCGGCCGCACCGCGTCGGCCTCGCGCGCCCATTCAGCCAAGGCGGCGGCCACGTCGAGAACGGCCAGGGCCTCGGCCGCCGCCTGGATGTCGCCGGCCCGCGTTTGCGCGGTCGTGCGCCAAGCCTCGAACACCGACAGCTCGAGCGCCAGAGCCTGGTCGGCGGCGCGGGCGATCCGCGCATCGAGCTCGGCCAGCTCCACGGTGGTGAAGCGCACCTGATTGGCCAGGGTCTGGCGATGGATGAACAGGGTGGAGAGCGGCGGGCGCATCATCGCCTCGGCCTGTTTGGCGCTGGTCTCGACGAAGTAGCCGAGGACGGCGTTGTGACGGATCTTCAAGGCCACGCCGGTCTCAAGCGCCAGGCGGGCCTCCAGGGCGGCGACCACCTTGCGACTGTCGTCGCGCAGGGCCCGGGCCTCGTCGAGCGGGGCGGAGACCCCGGCGGCCACGAAGCCGCCGTCGCGCGCCTGGGCGGGCAGGTCGGGGCCGAGCCCCGCGTCCAGCGCGCGCCGGAAATCCTCCAGGGCCGGCTGCCGCGCCGCGTCGAGACTTGCCAGCGCCTCGGCGACTTCCACGGGCGGCGGGCGTAGCGGATCGGGATGGCCGGCGAAGCTCGCCGCGATGGCGCCTCCGACGGTCAGGCCATCCCTCAGGCAACCGAGATCGCGCGGGCCGCCGCGGCCGAGCGTCAGGCGCGACAGCGCCCGCGCCATGTCGCCCGCGCCCTTCAGCGCACCGCGCAGGGCGCGGCGCGGCTCGCCATGCTCGGCGAACCAGCCGACGGCGTCCAGCCGGCGGTCGATGCCGGTGGGGGCGAGCAGCGGCCGAGCGAGACGGGCGGCCAACAGGCGCGCGCCGGCGGCGGTGACGGTGCGGTCGATGGCGGCCAGCAGGGAGCCGTCCCTCTGGCCGCCGAGCGTGCGGTCGATCTCCAGGCTGGCGCGCGTGGCCGGATCGATGGTCATGAACTCGGCTTCGCCCGCCCGGCGCGGCGCGCGCAGGGCCAGGCGCTTGCCGGCCTGAGTGGCTTCGAGGTGGGCGGCGATGAGGCCGAGGGCCGAGATTTCCGCGCCGGTGAGCGGGCCGAACCCGTCGAGGGTGGCGACGCCATAGAGGCGTTTGACCCGCGCCTCGGCGGCGGCCGGCTCGGCGAGGGCGCTGGCCATGGGCTCGACGAGGCCGCCGGCCGACTTCACGGCTTCGCCCAACTCGGCGAACAGGCGGTCGGGCAGGAGAATCTCGGACGGCTGCAGCGCGGCCAGGGCCGAGGCGACGGCGGCGGGCGAGATGGTCAGGCACTCGACCTCGCCGGTGGACAGCTCGACGCTGGCGATGGCCGCCTGCCCGCCGCGCAGGGCGACGGCCGCCAGACGGTTGGCGCCGCGAGCGTCGAGCAGGCCGTCCTCGGTGAGGGTGCCGGGAGTCACCACGCGGACCAGCTCGCGCCGGACCACGGTCTTGGATCCCCGCTTGCGGGCCTCCGCCGGATCCTCCACCTGATCGACCACGGCGACCTTGAAACCGGCGCGGATCAGCTTGGCGAGATAGGCCTCCGCCGCATGGGCCGGGACCCCCGCCATGGGGATGGGCGCGCCGGCGTGGGTTCCGCGGTGGGTGAGGGCGATGCCGATCGCGGCGGCGGCCTTGGCCGCGTCCTCGAAGAACAGTTCGTAGAAGTCGCCCATGCGAAAAAACACCAGGGCGTCGGGCTGTTTGGCCTTGGCCTCGAAGTACTGGGCCATCACCGGGCTTGTCGCCGTCGCGCCGCCGGGAATCGGGGTGGTTTCGAGGTCCATCGCCCGTAAGGCTTATAGGCGGGGAGGGGCCGCGTCAGCCCTTGACCGCACGCCCGGGTAGCGCAAGCTGTGGGCCATGGAACGCCTTGCCGAGTCCGTCATCGTGCCCGCGGGACCGGGCGATGCTCACGACCTGGCCGAGGTCCATGTGAGATCGTGGCGCGAGACCTACGCCGGCCTCCTGCCTGCGCAATATCTCGAACGGATGAGCGTGCCGACGCACGCGACACGCTGGCGCCGCCAGCTAGTGCGCGCCCACGCCGGCGAGGTGGTGCTGGCGGTGGAGGGACCTAGCGGCCTGACCGCCTATTGCGCCGGCGTCGCCGCCGCGCGCGGTCCGGGAGAGGCGGAAATCTTCACGCTCTATCTGCTCAAAGCCGCGCAGGGGTGCGGGCTCGGCAGGCGCCTGTTCGAGACCACCGCGCGGGTTCTGGAGGCGCAGGGCGCCGGGGCCCTGACGGTGTGGGTGCTGAACGGCAATGAGCACGCCCGGGGCTTCTACGACCATATGGGCGGAAGGCCGGCGGGCGAGCGGCCGGTGAGCGGCTGGGGCGGTCTGCTGCGCGAGAGCGCCTTTCACTGGGACGATATCGGCCGGCTCGCCGCCGGTTGAACGCACCCTCAGGCGCGGCCGTCGGCGCCGGTCACCTTATCCCAGAAGGTGCGGGCCTGGCGGCGCGAGGCGGCGGTGCGCGGGCTCTGGGTCTCGCCGCAGGCGCCAGAGAATTCCTTGAGCAATTCCTTTTGCCGCGCGGTCAGGTTGGTCGGCGTCTCGACGAAGAGTTCGACGATCAGGTCGCCACGCTGGCGCGAGCGCAGGGAGGGCATGCCTTTGCCGCGCACGGCCACGGTCTCGCCGGTCTGGGTTCCGGGTTTGATCTTGACCGGAATCTTGCACTTGCCGTCGCAGTGCTCGCCGCCCAGGAGGCACGGCGCGTCGAGTTCCCCGCCCAGGGCGGCGGTCGCCATGGGAACGGGGATCTGGCAGCGAAGATCCAGGCCGTCGCGTTCGAAGAGATCGTGAGGCCGGACCGATATGAAGATGTAGAGATCGCCTCGCGGGCCGCTGCGCGCGCCGGCGTCGCCCTCGCCGGCCAGGCGGATGCGCGAGCCGTCATCGACGCCGGCCGGGACGCGCACTTGCAGCAGACGCTCGCGGCGCACCTGGCCGTGCCCGGCGCAGGTCTGGCATGGACTGGCGATCACCCGTCCGGCGCCGCCGCAGCGCGGGCAAGCGGTTTCGACCTGGAAGAATCCCTGGCTGCGTCGCACGCGGCCCAGGCCGCCGCACGCAGCGCAGGCGCTGGCGGTCGTGCCCGCCTTGGCGCCCGAGCCTTCGCAGGTCTCGCAGACCGTGGCCGCCGGCACGCGGATCTCGACGTCGGCGCCGGCGTAGGCCTGCTCCAGGGTGATATCGAGGTCGTAGCGCAGGTCCTGCCCGCGCGAGGGGCCGCTCTGGCGCTGGCCGCGGCCGAACATGTCGCCGAAGACGTCGCCGAACACATCATTGAAGATGTCGTGGACGTTCTGGAAGCCCGGCCCGCCGCCGTTCATGCCGTTGACGCCGGCGTGGCCGAAGCGGTCGTAGGCCGCGCGCTTGTCGCGGTCGGAAAGGACGGAATAGGCCTCGTTGATATCCTTGAACCGGGCCGTGGCGTTGGGACAGCCGTCGTTGCGGTCCGGATGGTGCTCCATGGCCGCCTTGCGGAAGGCGACCTTCAGCCCCGCTGCGTCGCAGTCCCGGCTGACGCCCAAGATCTCATAATAATCGCGCATCGTAACGTCAGCCGCCTGAAGGGTTGACGTTCAAGTGGGCGACTCGCGGCCGCCATGCAAGGCGCCGTGCGGCGCGGAGTTCGACCTCCGCGCCGCTTGCTGAGATGATCTGCATGGCTTTGCCCCGCCTGCCCGGATCAGGCCGACTGCTTGTCGTCCTTGACCTCTTCGAATTCGGCGTCGACGACGCCGTCATCGTTGTGGGCCGGGCCCTCGCCGGCGGCGGCTTCACCCTGCTGGGCCTTGTACATGGCCTCGCCGAGTTTCATGGACGCCTTCATCAGAGTCTCGGTCTTGGCCGAGATCGCTTCGGGGTCGGAGCCTTCCAGCGCCGACTTGAGATCGGCGACCGCCGCCTCGATGGCGCTCTTCTCGTCCGCGCCGACCTTGTCGCCGTGCTCGGACAGCGCCTTTTCCGTGGAGTGGACGAGGGCGTCGGCGTGGTTGCGGGCCTCGACCAGCTCCTTGCGCTTCTTGTCCTCGGCCGCATTGGCCTCGGCTTCCTGGACCATGCGCTCGATGTCGGCGTCCGAAAGGCCGCCGTTGGCCTGGATGCGGATCGACTGCTCCTTGGCTGTCGCCTTGTCGCGCGCCTGGACGTTGACGATGCCGTTGGCGTCGATGTCGAAGGTGACCTCGACCTGAGGCACGCCGCGCGGCGCCGGCGGAATGCCGACGAGATCGAACTGGCCGAGCAGCTTGTTGTCCGCCGCCATGGGCCGCTCGCCCTGGAACACGCGGATGGTCACCGCGCTCTGGTTGTCGTCGGCGGTGGAGAACACCTGGCTCTTCTTGGTCGGGATCGTGGTGTTGCGCTCGATGAGGGCCGTGAACACGCCGCCAAGCGTCTCGATGCCGAGGGTCAGCGGGGTGACGTCCAGCAGCAGCACGTCCTTGACGTCGCCTTGCAGCACGCCGGCCTGGATGGCCGCGCCCAAAGCCACGACTTCATCGGGATTGACGCCCTTGTGCGGCTCGCGGCCGAAGAAGGCCTTCACCGTCTCCACGACCTTGGGCATGCGCGTCATGCCGCCGACGAGGATGACTTCGTCGATGTCGCTCTTCTTGAGCCCGGCGTCCTTGAGCGCCTGTTCGCACGGTCCGACCGTCTTGACGATCAGGTCCTCGACCAGGGCCTCGAGCTTGGCGCGCGAGAGCTTGATGTTGAGGTGCAGCGGGCCCGACGCGTTCATCGAGATGAAGGGCAGGTTCACCTCGTACTGGGCTGTGGAGCTCAGCTCCTTCTTGGCCTTTTCCGCCTCTTCCTTGAGGCGCTGAAGGGCCAGCTTGTCCTTGCGCAGGTCGACGCCCTGCTCCTTCTTGAACTCGTCGGCGAGGTAATCGACGATGCGCAGGTCGAAGTCCTCGCCGCCCAGGAAGGTGTCGCCGTTGGTCGCCTTCACCTCGAAGACGCCGTCGCCGATCTCCAGGATCGAGACGTCGAAGGTGCCGCCGCCGAGGTCATAGACGGCGATCTTCTTGCCTTCGTTCTTCTCCAGGCCATAGGCGAGCGCCGCGGCCGTCGGCTCGTTGATGATGCGCAGCACTTCCAGGCCGGCGATCTTGCCGGCGTCCTTGGTCGCCTGACGCTGGGCGTCGTTGAAATAGGCCGGGACGGTGATGACCGCCTTTTCGACCTTCTCGCCGAGATGGGCCTCGGCGGCTTCCTTCATCTTCTGCAGGATGAAGGCGGAAATCTCCGACGGGGAATAGTCCTTGCCGTGGGCGCGCACCCAGGCGTCGCCGTTCTTACCCTTGACGATCTCGTAGGGCACCATGCCCTTGTCCTTCTCGACCATCGGGTCGGAGAAGTTGCGGCCGATCAGGCGCTTGATGGCGAAGAAGGTGTTTTCCGGATTGGTCACCGCCTGACGCTTGGCGGGCTGGCCGACCAGGCGTTCGCCGTCGTCCAGAATGGCTACGACGGAGGGGGTCGTGCGGACGCCCTCGGCGTTCTCGATCACTTTCGGCGTCTTGCCGTCCATGATGGCCACGCACGAGTTGGTCGTGCCAAGGTCGATGCCAATGATCTTGCTCATGAAAAAATCGTCTCGCTCCTGTTGCGGCAAGCGGGGCGCCAAGGAACTCCCTTGAGTGAAGCTTCCCTTGCACCGCTCCCATATGACTGTCGGCGCCCGAGGCCCCGCATGAGGCGCCGTCGGACGGAAAACGGCGAGACCGCGCGTCCCCGGTGGGGGATGTCCGGCCTCGGGGTCGAATATGGGAAAGTCAGTCCCTGTCGCAAGGGCGCCGGACCGGCGCTGCCTGAGGCGATTGGACGCCGCCCATGACTCCGCAAGGCTTTCTCTTCCGCCCCGCCTACTTCGATCGCCCGGCTCAGGAGGCGCTCACCGCTGAGGTGCTTGCGCGGGCGGCGGAGGCGCCCTTCTATCGGCCGGTGACGCCCGGAGGTCAGCCGATGAGCGTGGAGATGACCAACTTCGGTCCGCTCGGCTGGGTCACCGACGCCGCCGGCTATCGCTACGAGGCGCACCATCCGGAGACCGGGCGGCCCTGGCCGGCCATCCCCGCCGCTCTGTTCGCCCTGTGGGCCGACGTGACCGGCGGCCGACCGCCGCCCGACGCCTGCCTGGTCAACCTCTATCGCGAAGGCGCGCGCATGGGCCTGCACCAGGACAGGGACGAGGAGGATTTCGCCCATCCGGTGGTTTCGGTCTCGCTGGGCGACACGGCGCTCTTCCGCATCGGCGGCCGTGATCGGCGCGCGGCGACCGCCTCGCTCCGGCTGGCGTCGGGCGATGTCTGCGTACTGGCCGGCGAGGCGCGCCTGGCCTTCCACGGGGTCGACCGGACTCTCTTCGGCAGCTCGCGGCTTGTGCCAGGCGGCGGACGGATCAACCTCACACTGCGCAGGGCCAGATTTTGACAGACGCCAGGCAGCGGCGCGAGGATCGCGCCAAATGAGGAGGGTCGCCATGCTGACGCTGACACGCCCGGAGGGCGCCGAACCGGAAGACTTCCATCTCACCCGACGCGCGGTCGCCGGCGGCTTTTTCTTAGGCTACGCGGCGGCGGCCCTCGCCGCCGACGCCGAGCCGATCCACACCGACGACGCCGGCCTCATCGTGGAGGGCGTCAGCTATCCGTCGTCCGGTTTCGCCCTACCGGCCTATGTGGCCCGGCCCAAGGCGCGCGGGCGGTATCCGGCGGTGATCGTGGTCAATGAGGTGTTCGGCGTCCACGACTACATCAAGGACATCTGCCGGCGGCTGGCCAAGCTCGGCTATGTGGCCATCGCGCCCGCCTTCTTCGTCCGCGTGGCCGATCCGGCGCCGCTGACCGATATGAAGGCGGTGATGAAGATCGTCAGCCAGGCGTCCGATGGGCAAGTCATGGGCGATGTGGGCGCGACCCTCGGCTATCTGCGCGGCGCGCCCTTCGTCGACGCGCGCAAGATCGCCATCACCGGCTTCTGCTGGGGCGGCGGGGTGGTGTGGCTGGCTTGCGAACAGTTTCCGCAGCTGAAGGCTGGCGTCGCCTGGTACGGCCGCATGGCCCCCACGCCCGGCGCGACGCCCGTCCCCGGACGGATGTGGCCAATCCAGGGGGTGGATCATCTGACCGCGCCGGTCCTGGGACTCTACGGAGCCAAGGACGCCCTGGCGGCCCAGGTCCCGGCGATGCGCGCGGCCCTGACGGCGGCTCACAAGACGGAGACCGAAATCATCGTCTATCCCGACGCCGGTCACGGCTTCCACGCCGACTATCGCGAGAGCTATGTCGAGGCGGACGCCAAGGACGGATGGGCGCGCATGCTGGCCCACTTCCGTAATCATGGCGTTGCGCCGCGGACCTTCGCCGCGGCGGCTTAGCCGCGCAGCTTGCGCATCAGGATATCGAGATCCTGAGACAGCTGCGGATCGAGCGGCCGCAGGGCCTCGATGCGGCGCACGGCGTGCAGCACGGTGGTGTGGTCGCGCCCGCCGAAGCGGCGGCCGATGTCGGGCAGCGACCGCGTGGTCAGCTGCTTGGCCAGCCACATGGCCGCCTGGCGCGGCCGGGCCAGGGCCCTCGTGCGACGCTCGGACAGCAGATCGGCCTGCTTGAGGCGGAAATGCTCGGCGGTGGCCTTCTGGATGTCGTCCACCGTCACCCGCTTCTCGCCGCCCCGCATGTGCGGCCGCAGCAGCCGGTTGGCCTCGTCGAGCGTCATGGCGGCGACGCCCGATCCGCCGCGCACCACCAGGGTGTTCAGCGCGCCTTCCAGCTCCCGCACATTGTCGGTGAAGCGGTCGGCGAGGAAATCGAGCACCTCCGGCTTGAGCGCGCCGGTGAAGCCGAACTGGCGGCGCAGCATCTCCAGCTTGCCCTGCAGAATGCCCAGCCGCAGCGCCCGGTCCGCCGGCTCGATGCCGCACACCAGGCCGGCGGACAGGTGCGAGCGCAGATGGGCGTCGAACTCGGTGAGCGCCGAGGGCGGACGGTCGGCCGAGAACACCACGCGGCGGCCATCCTCCATGAGCGCGGAGAGGGTGTGGAACAGCTCTTCCTGCGTCGACTGCTTGCCGCCGATGAAATGGACGTCGTCGACGATCAGCAGGTCGGCGCTGCGCAGCTGGTCTTTGAACGGGCCGAGCTGGCGGTCCATGGCCGCGCGCACGAAACCCGACAGGAACCGTTCGGAGGTCAGGTAGACGACCTTGCGGTGAGGCGCCGTGGCCATGGCTTCGCGCGCCATGGCGCACAGCAGGTGGGTCTTGCCGAAGCCGTAGGGCCCGTGGATGACCACCGGGTTGAAGTGCCCGTCGGCCCAAGAGGCCACCCGCCGCGCCACGGCGTGGGCGAACTCATTGGCCGGGCCACAGACGAAGGTGTCGAAGGTGAAGCGATCGCGCGGCGAGCCGGAGGCGGCCGGCGCCTCCTGGACCGGAGCGGTGACGGTCGGCAGGGCGCGAACGGGCGCGGCGGCGCATTCGGCCCCCGCTTCGAACTCCGCCCGCGATTGCAGGCGCAGCGGACGAGACTCCGGATCCTGCAGAGCCCACAGCTCCTCGATCCGCCGCCAAGCGTACCGTCGGACCCAGTCACGCGCGACGCCGGTGGGCGTAACCAGATAGAGCGCGCCGTCGGCGCCGGCCATCAGGGCCGCGCGCGCCAGCCAGGAGCCGAAGGCGTCTTCACCCAGCTCCGATTTCAGCACCGCGCACGCTTGAATCCACACCGCCGGCGCCGGAGTTGAAATCGTCGCCACCGCCAGGTTGCCCGCCGCCATGTTCCCGCATCCCCAATCCTGCTCCGCTTTTCAGACACAGGATTTCTATCGGCGCTCGCGCGCCGTTGAACTGACCCAAATTTGACACAAACGCCCCTGAACGTCGGGACGCGTCATCGCCGCCGCCGCAATTTTCGTCCGTATAAGACCAAAAGTGCTGAAGGCCTCAGACTAGCCTCAGACCCGGTTCCGTCAACGTCGATTCGCGACAAAAATAGGCCGGATTCGGCGAAAAATCGGGTTGACAACCAGAACCCCTCGACAAGCCAAGGTTTTTCCGTCGATCACTTTTTTGGACAAATTTCGAGGGCGTGATTTTGTCGCGGCCGAGGGCGCGGGGATCGCGCGGACGTGCCTAAGCAACGCCCAGAAGTGCAATATTTTTCAGATAGATGAGGGAAAGCCGCAGCCGATCAGGCGGCGGTCAGCTTCCTCAGTTGGCGGTGCAGTCTGGAGACTTTCCGCGATCCCGTGTTCGGATGGTACACGCCCTTGCCCACGGCTCTCATAAGCTCGGATTGGGCGGTCTCGAACGCGACCTTCGCCGCCGCCTGGTCGCCGCTCTCCAGCGCCTCGTCGAACTTGCGCAGATAGGTGCGCACGCGCGATCTGCGGGCCGTATTCACCTCGGTGCGTTTTTCGATCTTGCGGATCGCCTTTTTGGCGCCGGGGTTATTGGCCATGGGTCGTCGACTTTGCAGTTGAGCCCGCACGGGGCGAGGGAGTGAAAACAGGACGCGCGGATATAGAGGAGGGTGGGCGGACGGTCAATGCGCCTCGGGCCCCTCCACGCGCAAGCCCCGCGCGCGCAAAAGGGCGGGGACTCCGCCGGGCCCAATCAGGTGCCCGACGCCGACCACCACCACGACCAGGCCATCGCCCCGCAGGCGCCCGGCCAGACGCGCCGCCCAGCGACGGTTTCGGCCCGCGATCAGGCGCCGGTACATTTCCGGCGAGGTCCGCTCCAGCGAATCCAGAGCGTCCTTGGACAAGGCCTTTAGATCGCCGTCCATCCATTCGCCGACGACCCGGCCGAACAGGTCGGGGTCGTTCAGGATCTCGTCCAAGGTTTCATCGAGGGACGCCGCCTGCCCCGCCGGCGAGGTGTCGGCGAGGAAGCCGACCTGATCCTTCACGGTCTCGAAGGCCTGGAGGCGCGCGCGCGCCGGCGCCTGGCTGGAGATCTGTTGTTCGACGCCGGAAGAGGCGTCCGCGCCGGCTTTCATATCCTGGATGAGCGACAGGGTGACCTCGGCCAGCCACGGACGCATGGCGGCCACCGCTGTGGGCGGAACTCCCAGCTTGTTGCAGACCGTCTTAACGCGTTCGGCCTCAGCGGCGGTGAGGTGGTTGAAGAGACTGTCGTCCTTGGGCAGGGCGCCGCGCTCGGCGATCTGGCGGCGCACCTGATCGGCGGTGGAAGGATCCATCGGCAGCTCGAACCAGATCTCGTCGGCGTGGGCGACAGCGGTCCGGAGCGCCGGCGGCTCCCAGTCCAGTCCCTTGGGCAACAGGTGTACGGAGCCGAACAGTACGACGGTGGCGTGCGGCCCACGCACCGTCCAGACGGCCGGCTCGGCCTTGGCTCCGCCGGCGGCGAAGAGCGCCATCAGCGATGCAAGGACGGTGAGCCGCCTCACCGTTGGCACAAGGGGCAATGGAAGGTCGAGCGGCCGGCTTGGACGGTGCGCACGATCACGCCCCGGCAGACGGGGGACGAGCAGGGGTCGCCCTCGCGATCGTAGACCTGGAAGCTGTGCTGGAAGTAACCGAGCGCGCCGTCGGCGGCGGCGAAGTCGCGCAGCGTCGATCCGCCCTGGACTATGGCTTCGCGCAGCACCTCGACGATGGCCGATACCAGGCGCTCCAACTCGCGCCGCTTGAGACCCCCCGCGGGCCGCAAGGGCGAGACGTGGGCGCGATAGAGCGCCTCGCACACATATATATTGCCCAGCCCGGCGACGATCCGCTGATCGAGCAGCAGGGTCTTGGGGCTCTGCCGACGACCGGCGAAGGCTTCGCCCAGAAACGCCGCGTTGAACTCCGGACCCAGGGGTTCGGGGCCCAGGCCCGCGAGGCGGTCGTCGCCGCCGTCGACGATGTCCATGAAGCCGAAGCGTCGGGGGTCGTAGAAGGTGATGCGCGCCGCCTCGTCGGTCTCGAACAGGATGTGCGCGTGCTTGGGATCGGCTGGCGCGGCCAGGGCGAAGGCCCCCGGCGCCGCGGCGCCCTCGATCTCGAACCGGCCGGTCATGCCCAGATGGATGAGCAGGGTCGCATCCCGGTCGAGCGCGGCCAGAAGGTATTTTCCTCGGCGCGAGAGCGAGAGGACGCGCGCGCCGGTCAGGCGCTGAACGAAGTCGACCGGCAGGGGGAAGCGCAGGTCCGGCCGCCGCGCCTCCACCCGCGTGAGGCGGCGGCCGGCGAGAACCGGCTCCAGGCCCAGGCGGACGGTCTCGACCTCGGGGAGCTCAGGCATGCGCTCGCCTAACGCAAGGCCGCTGGCGCGCAAAGGGCTTAGCTCCTAAGACGGCCAAGATGAGCAACGGCGCCGCGACATTCGGTTTCCGCGACGTGGACCCGGCGGAGAAGCCGGGCCTTGTGCGCGGCGTGTTCGATCGGGTGGCCGGCCGCTACGACCTCATGAACGATCTGATGAGCGCCGGCCTCCACCGCCTGTGGAAGGACGCCACGGCGGCCAGGCTCAATGCCCAGCCCGGCGAGTCGATCATCGACTGCGCCGGCGGCACCGGCGACATGGCCCGGCGCTACTGGCGCATGGCCGAGGCCGCCCGGAGCCGGCGCGGCGGCGCGCCCGCCAGGGTGACCGTCATCGACTACAACGCCGCCATGATCGAAGCGGGGCGCAAGCGCCCGCACCCGGAGGGCCTGACCTGGGCCGTCGGCGACGCCCAGCGCCTGCCGCTAGCCGACGGCCTGGCCGACGCCTATTCGATCGCCTTCGGCCTGCGCAATGTGACCGACATTTCCCGCGCCCTCAGCGAAGCGCGGCGCGTGCTGAAGCCGGGCGGGCGCTTCCTGTGTCTGGAGTTCTCGCGACCGACGGCCTCGGCGCTGCGGGCCGGCTACGACGCCTATTCCTTCCACGTCATTCCCGAGATCGGCGAGCGCGTGGCGCGTGACCGCGAGGCCTATGTCTATCTGGTGGAGAGCATCCGTCGGTTTCCGGCCCAGCAGGCCCTCGCCGCCCTGATGACCGAGGCGCGATTCGCGCGGGTGTCGGTGACTAATTTCAGCGGCGGCGTCTGCGCCCTGCACCAGGGCTGGGCCGTCTAAGCGGCATGAGCGCCCTGAGGCTCGCCAGCCTGGTCTGGACCCTGGCGCGCGCCGACGCCCTGGCGCCGCGCGAGATCGATCCGCTGCTGCCGCCGGGCTGGCGCTTCCTGGCCCGGACGCAGAGGCTGTTTTCGGGACGGCGGGCCCGGCAGGGTCGGCCGGGCGAGCGCCTCGCTTGCGCGCTCGAGCGATCCGGACCCGTGGCCATCAAGCTCGGCCAGTTTCTGTCGACGCGGGGTGACATCTTCGGCCAGGCCTTCGCCGACGACCTCGGCCGGCTCAAGGACCAGCTGCCGCCATTTCCCACGGCGATCGCCAAGTTCGAGGTCGAGCGGGCCATCGGCCGGCCGCTGGCGGACCTGTTCTCCCAGTTCGGAGAGCCGGTGGCGGCGGCGTCCCTGGCTCAGGCCCATCGGGCCACGCTTAGCGACGGCCGGGAGGTGGCGGTCAAGGTCCTGCGCCCCGGCATCGAGCGCCGCGTGGCCCGCGATGTGAAAACCCTGACGCTGGCGGCCGGCATCGCCGACCGTTGGCCGGTGGCGCGACGGCTGGAGCCCCGCGCCTTCGCCGCCACCATCGCCCGCGCGCTCACCCTGGAGCTGGACCTGCGCATGGAGGCGGCGGCAGCCGACGAGCTGCGCGAGGTCATGGACGACGACGGTTTCATGCGCGCGCCCCAGGTGGTCTGGGACGGGGTGGCCCGACGGGTGCTGACCCTGGAATGGGCCAGCGGCGCGCCGCTCTCCGATCCGCAGGCGCTGGAACAGACGGGCCTCGACCGCCCCGCGACCGCCGACGCCCTGGTGCGGGGCTTTCTCGCCCAGGCGCTGGATCACGGGGTGTTCCACGCCGACCTGCACGAGGGCAATCTGTTCGTCGGGCCGCCCAGCCGGATGGCCGTGGTCGATTTCGGCATCGTCGGCCGGCTGGCCCCGCCGGAGCGGCGCTATCTGGCGGAGATCCTGTGGGGGTTTCTGCGCCGGGACTATGCGCGGCTGGCCGAGGTTCATTTCCAGGCCGGCTATGTGCCGGCGCAGCACGACAAGGGCGCCTTCGCCCAGGCGTTGAGGGCCGTGGGCGAGCCGGTGTTCGGCCGGCCGGCGCGCGAGGTGTCGATGGGCCGCCTGCTCGGCCAGCTGTTCGACATCACCAGCCTGTTCGACATGCGCCTGCGCCCCGAACTGATCCTGCTGCAGAAGACCATGGTCACTGTCGAGGGCGTCGCCCGGCGCATCGACCCCGACCACGACATCTGGGCCGCGGCCGACCCGGTGGTGCGGCGCTGGATCGCGCGCGAGCTTTCGCCGGCCGCCACCATCCGCTCCCTGGTGGCGGAGGCGCGCACGGCGCTGACGGCCCTCTCCAGCCTCGCCGCCGAACGGCGGACGGCTCCGCCCCCGACGCTCCCCGCCGAGGGGCTGGCGCCGTGGATCGCCTTCGCGCTCGGAGCCGTCTGCTCGGCCCTGGCCTTCGCCCTGGCGCTCTGGCTTCGGTAGCCCCGCGGCGGGTCAGCCCTGGCTGGAGCCGCCCTGGCCGGAGGAGCGATCGCTCTCGCGCTGCTTCTGTTCGGTCCAATAGGCGGCGCCATCGCGCGGCTTGAACATGGTCCGGGGCGCGCCGTCGCGCGAGACCACGGCGAAGGTGTTGGACTTGGCGTCGTAGATCAGCCGGTCGCCGTTGGCCCGGTCGAGGGTCTCCACCCCCGACGGCGGACTTTCGACGAAGGCGTGGACCTTGGTCACATAGTCGTTCTCGTTCTGGGCGCCGAAATCCTGGCCGTTCTTGGTGAACTGGTACTGGGCGTTCTCGACGGCGGTGTGCTTGCGGTTGGCCGCCCACATCGGCTTGCCGTTGATCTCCGGCGTCGCCGCGTCGCGGTTTCCATAGCTGGCCTGGCTGGTCGTGCCCGAACCATAGGCCGGCGCCGAGCTGGCGGCGCCCTGGCCGCCCTGAGA
>Ga0302314_10011914_pt1 | contig 15109 bp, 13 predicted proteins | sample III_Palsa_N2_3_FD_200533 | JGI IMG/M metagenome (GOLD analysis project Ga0302314, IMG submission 200533) | Peat permafrost microbial communities from Stordalen Mire near Abisko, Sweden - III_Palsa_N2_3 | ecosystem: Environmental > Terrestrial > Soil > Palsa > Peat permafrost | place: Sweden...
TGCCGGCCTCGCGCATCAGATACTTGGCGAGCAGCTTGTCGGTGCAGCGCATGCACGCCGCCGGCCCCGAGCCCGTGTAGGGCAGCCCAACCGCCTCCAGCAGCCCCTGGACGACGCCGTCCTCGCCGCCGGGACCATGCAGCGCGATGAACGCCGCGTCTGCGTCGGCCTCGAGCAGCTGCGGCACGAGCTCTGCGCCGACGTCGATCGGGACCACCTCGTGGCCCAGTCGCTGCAGGCCGTCCTGCACCTGAGCGCCGGAACGCAGCGACACGGCACGCTCGAGCGAGTGGCCGCCCTTCAGGACGGCGACCCTCTTGGCCGCTGTCATCGATCCCGACGCCGGCGTGCCGCGGCTGCCTCGTCGCGACGAGGCAATGCGACGACGTCTGCCAGCGGCGCGCTCGCATCCGCGGCGTCAGCCGGCTCGCCCTGGCTCTGCAACGTCGTCGCACCGGCCGGCGTGCCCGCGCCGGTGAGCGACCCGAGCAGGCCGAGCTGCTCGCGCATCGCCTTGCCGATCCGGCGCACTCCCTCGCGAATGTCGCGCTCGGGCGAACCGGCGAAGTTCAAGCGCATCGACGAAGCGCCGCTGCGTCCATCCACGTAGGCGGCGCGGCCGGGAACGAACGCGACGCCCTCGCTCTCGCGGGCGAGCGCCAGCAGGTCGGTCGTGTCGATCCGCTGGTCGAGGGTCGCCCAGATGAACAGCCCACCCTGCGGGTGAGTCCAGCTGGCGCCCTCGCCGAAGTGCTCTGAGAGCGATTCCAGCATCACGTCGCGGCGGCTGCGATACAGATTCCTGAGCCGCTCCACATACTCGATCCAGCCCGGACCGCCATGCGCGTCGCGCTCGCCGAAGTACGCCGCGACGAACATCTGCGTCACCGGCGACGAGCACAGGTCAGAACCCTGTTTGCCGAGGTTCAGCTTCTCCAGGACCGGCTGCGGTGCCACGGCCCAGCCAAGGCGTAGCCCCGGTGAGAGGATCTTCGAGAACGTCCCCAGGTAGATCACCAGGTCCGAGGCGCCGCCCGGCGTCGACGGGCTCGCGTTCTCGGCGTCGAGCGAGTACAGCGTCGGCAGCGCCTCGCCCTCGTAGCGCAACAGGCCATACGGGTTGTCCTCGAGCACGAGCAGCTCGCGCTCGCGGGCGACCTCCACCAGGCGTCGGCGGCGCGCCAGCGACATCGTCACGCCGCCTGGATTCTGGAAGTTGGGGATCGTGTAGATGAACTTCGGTCGCCGCCCTTCGGCCTGCAGACGGTCGAGCGTGCTCTCCAGCGCATCGATCGGCATGCCGTCGCCATCGATCTCGATCTGCTCGACGTCCGCCTCATAGGCGCTGAACGTCGGCACCGCACCCGGGTAGGTGGGCGCCTCCGCGACGATCACGTCGCCGGGGTCGATCAGCGTCTTGCAGACCAGGTCGATCACCTGCTGGCCTCCGGTGGTGACGATCACGTCAGCTGGGTCCACCAGCGTGCCCTCGCGCGCCATCACCTCGACGATGCACCCGACGGTCGCCGCCATGCCTTCGGTCGGCCCGTACTGCAGCGCTCGCGCCGTCGACTCCGCGGCGACCTTCGCCATCAGCTTCGCGTACAGCTCCGGCGCGAACGTGCTCGTGTCGGGCAGCCCGCCGGCGAGCGAGATCACGTCGGTGCGCTCGGTCAAAGCCATCATCTCGCGCATCGCCGAACTTTTCATGCCGCGCGTGCGCGTTGCGAACAGCGCCTCGTAGCGGGCAAGCTCGTGCGCTGCCGGCCGGGCCCGTCGTTTATCGTCCTGCCCGCGCATTACCGCACGGTAGCGCACCACCAAACACACTCTGCATGAACGGTCTCTTCTTCTACATCGGCCTCGGCGCCGGCCTCGCGGCCGCGTGCGGCTTGCGTCCGTTCCTGCCCGTGCTGCTTGCCGGGGCGCTCGCGACCGGCGGCGCGCTGGGGGTGCACTTCGCCCGTGGCAGCTTCCATTTCCTGGGCACGGACTGGTGGCTGCTCGTGGTTGTGGTGGCGTTCGTGCTGGGCTATGGCTTGCAGCTGCTGCTCAAGCTCGCGCCGATCGTCGACCCCGGTGACCCCAGGGCCCTGAGCGACCCGCTGGCGGCGTCGCTCACGGGGCTCGGCCTCGGCGCGGGTGCGCTGCTGTTCGCCGGAACGCTCGCGGCCCACGGCGACAGCCCGTGGCCCGGGCTGGTCGGTGGCCTGCTGATCGCGATGCTTGCCCAGCGCGCCTCCTGGCCGGTGATCGTGCGCGCACGATCACGTCTCAGCGACCGCTCTGCGCGTGAGGCGCTGACGATCTACCTCGACGCGGCCGCGCTCGTGCTCGCCGCGCTCGTCGCGCTGCTGCACCCCCTGGGCTACGTCGCGGTCGCGCTGCTCGCCTGGTTCGCCTGGCGCGGACGTGCGCGGGGCGATGAAAAGTACGCGGGCCTGCGCATCCTGCGCCGCTGATGCGCCCCTCGTGAGCTCATCGCCGCCACGTCGTCCCCAAAGTGGGAAGGGGAAGCTCGTCCTATGCGTGATCGACGCGATGGCGCCCGCGATGCTCGAGCGCGCGATCGAGTCCGGGGCCGCGCCGGTGCTCGAGCGGCTGATCGCGGGCGGCCACTACGTCCCCGACTGCGTCGCCGCGTTCCCATCTGTGACACCCGTGTGCGCCGCCTCGATCGTGACCGGCGTAAGCCAGGACCAGCATCAGATCCCCGGCATGAACTGGTTCCACCGCGAAGAGCACCGCTATGTCGAATATGGCTCGAGCTTCCGCTCCGCTCAGCGCTTCGGCATCACCCGCCAGCTCACCGACACCGTCTACAACATGAACCGGGCGCACCTGTCAGCGCAGACGCCGACGGTGTTCGAGACGCTCGATGATGCAGACGTGCGCACCGCCGGCACCACCTACCTGATGTACCGCGGGCGCCACCGTCACGAGCCCCAGCGCGATACCGCGCTCACGCGCGTCGCCTCCGCGCTGATGCGCCACTCCGTGATGGGTCCGCGCGAGCTGTTCTACGCCGACATCTTCGCCTCGCAGCGAACCGGCTGCCGCTCCGGCCTCGGCATGCCCGGAGTGCGCGACCGCCACTCCGGCTGTGTCTCCGCCTACATGGTCGAGCACGACCTGTTCGACTTCCTGCTGCTGTCGTTGCCCGACAACGACTGGTACTCGCACAAGCGCGGACCGGACGCGCAGGTCCACTCGATCGGTCAGGCCGACCTGCAGCTGGCTCGCGTCATGAACGCCGCCGGCGGCGTCGAGGAGTTCCTCAGCGAGCATGCCGTGATCGCGATGGCCGACCACTCGCAAGCCGCCGTCACGGCCACGATCGCTCTACAGGACGAGCTGGCCGAGCTCGGTGTGCTCGGCCCCTCGCGCGGCTCAGACAGCGGATCCTCGACCGCCGAGCCGCGGATCGCCGTCTGTCCCTCCCAGCGCGCCGCCATGGTCTACGCGCTGCGCGAGGACGAGCGCGACGCGATGCGCGCGTCGGTCGTCACGCTTGCGCTTGCGATCGAGGGCGTCGACCTCGTGCTGTGGCTCGAGCGCGACGCGCACGACGCGCCCCGCGAGGGCGTCATCTCGAGCTCGCGCCACGGCGAGCTGCGCTTCGCGCCGGGTGGGGTTGGTGGGAACGTGATCGACCCACGCGGCGTCGCCTGGAGCATCGACGGCGCTCTCGCCGCGATCGACGGCACGATCGAGGATGGCCTGCTGCGCACGCCCTCCTATCCCGATGCGCTGGCGCGCGCCTGGGCTGCGCTCACATGCGTGAACTCGGGCGAGGTGCTGCTGTCCGCCGCTCCCGGATACGAGTTCATCGACTGGGGCCGCCAGGCGCATGTCGGCGGCGGCAGCCACGGCTCGCTGCACGCCTCCGACTCGCTCGGCGCGCTCGTGCTGAACGGCGTCGCGCTGCCCGATCCGCAGCCCGCCCAGTGGGCGATCCGCGACCTCGCACCGCTGGTGCTTGGACACTTCGGGCTCGATCGATCGCGCTGACGACGTTACCCTCGCCCGATGCGTCTCCCTGCCATGGCCGGCGTTGCCGCCTGTGTCGCATTCGGCCTCTCGGCGCCACCGGCCGCCGGCGCCTCGGTGGCGTTTCACTCGGCGAGCAGCGCCAGCGCGACGACCGCAACGCGCAGCTCGACGTCGACCACGTCCACTAACTCGGAAACGCCGGTGGGAGTGGCGGTCACGAACGTGCCGCCGGCCGCGCACAGGCTGTCCTCAGAAAAAGTCCTGGAGATCGCCAACCGGCTCCCGAAGATGCGTGCGCTGCGCAGCGAATACCGCGGCTCCTTCGGCGACGTCTACCTGAAGGGAGCGTTCCAATGGCAGGTCAGCTACTTCACACGCGGCGGCAAGAAGGAGATCGGCCTGGTCATCATCAACGACCTCTCCGGGCGCGTTGTCGAACAGTGGACCGGCTTCCAGGTCGCATGGACGATGGCGCGCGGCTACCCCGGCGCCTTCGGCAGGCACGTCAACGCGCTCTACATCTGGCTGCCGCTGTGCGTGCTGTTCATGCTGCCGTTCGTCAACTTCCGCCGTCCGTTCTCGCTGCTACACCTCGACCTGCTGGTGCTGCTGTCGCTTTCGGTGTCGCTCGCGTTCTTCAACCATGCGCACATCTACGCGTCGGTGCCGCTGTCCTACCCGCCGCTGCTGTACCTGCTCGCGCGCATGCTCGCGCTGCTGCGCCATCCGCGCAGGCGTCCACCGCCGCTGCGCCTGCTCGTGCCGACGCCATGGCTCGCGCTCGGCGTCGTGTTCCTGCTTGGATTTCGGATCGCGCTCAACGTCACCGACTCGAACGTCATCGACGTCGGCTACGCGGGCGTGATCGGCGCCGAGCGGATCGTCCACGGCAAATCCCTGTACGGCGGCTATCCCTCCGACAACGAACACGGCGACACCTACGGGCCCGTCAACTACGAGGTCTATGTGCCCTTCGAGCAGGCCTTCGGCTGGAGCGGCAAGTGGGATGACCTGCCTGCCGCCCACGCCGCCGCGATCTTCTTCGACCTGCTCGCCACCGCGCTGCTGTTCCTGATCGGGCGGCGCATGCGCGGCCCGACGCTGGGAGTCGCGCTTGCCTACGCATGGGTCTCATACCCGTTCACCCTGTATGCGTTGGAGAGCAACTCCAACGACAGCCTTGTCGGGGCGCTGGCGCTGGCGGCCGTGCTCGCAGCCAGCTACCGCGCGGAGCTCGCCCGCGCCGGCCGCGGCTCGCTCACGGCGCTCGCCGGCCTGACCAAGTTCGCGCCGCTTGCGCTCGCGCCGCTGCTGGCCACGCACGGCCTGTCCGGGCTCTCGCGAGCGCGGCGCGCGCAAGCGCTTGCGCTGTACGCAGCCGGCTTCGCGGCGACCGTCGCGCTCGTCTCGATTCCGGCGTTCAGCCACGACTCGCTGCACACGATCTACGAGCGCACGATCGTCTATCAGTCCAACCGCGGCTCACCGTTCTCGGTGTGGGGCCTGTATGGCCTGCAGGGGCCCGAGCGGATCGTCGAGGCCGCCGCCGTCGCGCTCGCGCTCGCGCTCGCCGTCATCCCCCGACGCCCCGACGTGGTCGGCCTGGCAGCGGCCTGCGGGGCCGTGATCCTCGCCGAGCAGCTGGGGATCGAACACTGGTTCTACCTGTACGTCCCCTGGTTCTTCCCGGTCGTGATCGTCGCCCTGCTCGGGCGCCTCACCGGGGAGGGCGCGATCCCTGCTGACCCGTGGCCGGCCGTGGCATCAGCACCTGCTCGATCGAGTCTGCCCGCAGTCGCTGCGAGCAGCTGATCAGCACCCCCATCAGCCACGGGTCCTCCTCTGAGGTCTCGAAGCGGATCGGCATCTGCGTGAGCAGCGACTCGACCGCCTGCTCGCGCTTTACCCCGATCACGCCGCCGCGCGGGCCGGTCATGCCGACGTCCGTGATGTACGCGGTCCCACCGGGGAGCACACGCGCGTCGGCCGTCGGCACATGCGTATGCGTGCCAACCACGGCCGTCACCCGCCCGTCGAGGTGCCAGCCCATCGCCACCTTCTCGGACGTCGCCTCCGCGTGCATGTCGACGAGGATCTGGTCGACCTCGTCCAGTTCCCCGAGCGCGACCTCGATCTCCGTGAAGGCCGAGCGCCCCGCGCGCACATAGAGGTTGCCGCTGAGGTTCACCACGCCAAGGCGGACCCCGTCGCGCTCGACCACGCACACGCCCCTGCCCGGCTGGCTTCGCAGGAAGTTGGCGGGTCGCACGATCGGCTTCTCCGAGTCCAGGTATGGGTAGATCTCGCGGCGGTGGTAGGTGTGGTTGCCGAGCGTGATCGCGTCCACGCCCGCCGCGAACATCTGATCGGCGATCTTCGGCGTGATCCCCAGGCCGCCGGCCGCGTTCTCGCCGTTGACAACCACGAACGTCGGCGCATAGCGCTCACGCAGGATCGGAAGGCAGTCGAGCAGCGTATGCCGCCCGAGGCCGCCGACGACGTCGCCGGCGAACAGGATCCGCACCTCGTCAACGCCTGGAGCGACCGCCTCGGACTCAGCCATACTCTGGCGATGGTGGGAGGTAGATGAGCGGCGTGTCCGCATCGTCCCCGCAGGGGGAGAAAGCCGTGGCGGCCGAGCCGCCGCCGGACACGACGCGCGGCGAGCACGAGCAGCCAACGGCCCCCGCAGCCGCCGGCCATGAGCCGCCGGCCGCCACGCCCGGCGAGCACGAGCAGGAGCTGACAAATTCCGAGCCGTCGCCGGCGCGTGAGCCGGCGCGGGTGGTGGTTCCCCGCTGGATCCAGCTGGTGCTGCTGCCGCTCGCGCTGCTGGCTGTGTGGGCGCTCGCGCGGGCCGCCGGGAAAGTGCTGGTGTTGTTCATCGTTGCCGGCCTCATTGCGCTGATCCTCAATCCGGCCGTCGCGCTCCTGCACCGCGGGCGTCTACCGCGCGGGCTGGCGGTACTGGCGGTGTACCTCGCGTTCTTCCTCGCGCTCGCCGGGATCGGGTTCCTGCTCGCGAACCCTATCTCCGATCAGGTGCGCACGTTCGCGGACAACCTCCCCACCCTCGTCAAAGAAGCCAACAAGACGATCGAAAACGTCCAGCGTGAATTCAACGAACACGGCGTCCACATCGAAGTCGTCAAGCAGGGGAAAACAGCGCTGCAGAGCATCGAGGGCAAAGTCGCCAAGAGCGCCGACAAACTCGCGTCCTTCGGCGGAGCGCTCGCGACCGAAGTCGCCAGCGCGATCTTCGACCTCGTGCTGGTGTTCGTGCTGTCGGTCTACATGCTGCTCTACGGCGAGAAGATCGGGGGGCTGATACGGCGCGCGATGCCCGACGGCAACGGCTCCAAGGCCGATGACTACCCGCACCTCGTGCAGCGCGCCGTCTCGCGCTACGTCGGTGGCCAGCTGTTGTTCAGCACCGTCATGGGCGCCTCCACCGGCATCGCGCTGTACGTGTTCGGGCTGCTCGGAATCTTCCCCGACGGGCGCACCTACGCGGTCGCGTTCGCCGTGTTCTACGGAACGATGGAGCTCGTGCCCTATGTCGGGCCGATCCTCGGCGCGCTGCCGCCCGTGGTCGTCGCGCTGTTCACCAAACCGGTCACAGCGCTGTGGGTGGCGCTGCTGTTCGTCGGCCTGCAACAGCTCGAGGGCCACGTCGTGGCGCCGCAGATCTTCGGGCACACACTGCGGATCAACCCACTGCTGGTGATCCTCGCGCTGCTGCTCGGGCTGCAGTTCTACGGGATCTTCGGGGCCCTGCTCGCGCTGCCGATCCTCGCCGTGCTGCGCGAGACCGCCGTCTACCTGAGCCGCCATCTCACGCTCGAACCCTGGGATCGCGGCGGCAGCGGAATGCTGTGAGCGCAGTCCTCAGTGTCAGCGCCCTCGCCAAGCGCTACGGCGAGCTCGAGGCACTGCGCGACGTCAGCTTCCAAGCTGACAGCGGCGAATTGATCGCCGTCGTGGGGCCCAACGGCGCCGGCAAGACCACGCTGCTGTCGATCGTCGTGGGCATCCAGCCGCCAAGCGCCGGCGCGGTCAGCCACCCCGTGGAGGAGGACCAGAGCGCCGGCTGGGCGGTCGGCTGGGCGCCGCAGCATCCCGCGCTCTACTCGAAGCTCTCGGTCGTCGAGAACCTCGAGCTGTTCGCGCGCCTGGAGGGAGTCAAGGACACAGCGGCGACGGTTTCGCGGATGCTCGAGCAGACCGGGCTCGGTGCCCGTGCGCACGAGCTCGTCGGGCGGCTGTCCGGCGGAAACCGCCAGCGCGTGAACGTCGCCATCGGGCTGCTCGGCGACCCGCCGGTGCTCGCGCTCGACGAGCCCTCGGCGTCGCTCGACCCCGACCAGCGCGAGCGCCTGTGGCAGTTCGTCGCCGCGCGCGTCGCCGCCGGAACGACCGTGCTGTTCTCCACCCACAACGTCAGCGAGGCGCAGCGCTACGCCAACCGCGTGCTCGTGCTCGCCGAGGGACAGCTGCTGTTCGACGGCAGCCCCCAAGAGCTCCTGGAGCAGGGCGGCGAGCGCCGGCACGGCGATCTCGAGCGCGGGCTCGTGCGCTTCCTGCGCGAGCGCACGCCATGAGCTGGCTGCTGCGCAAGGACCTGCTGATCCTGCGCCGCTCGCGGCTGCTGATCGCGCTGCTGATCGTCTACCCCGTCGCGATCGCGCTGCTGATCGGCCTCGCCATCTCCCGCAGTCCCTCGCGCCCCCGCGTGGCGATCGTCGACGAGGCGCCAGCTGGAGAAACGCTCAAGGTCGGCACCCAGCGCGTTGCCGTCAGCGCTTACGTGCGGCAGCTATTCGACCAGGTGCAGGCCGTCGAAGCGAGATCCCGCGCGCAGGCCGTCACAAAGGTCAAGTCCGGAGAGGTGCTCGCCGCGGTCGTGATCCCGGCGAACATCGCCGCGCGCGTCGCCTCTGCCACCGAGGCCGCACAGCTGGAAGTCCTCTACGACGGCAACGCGCTCGAGCAGTCGCTCGTGGCCTCGACGCTCAACTCCGCGCTCGCACAGGCGAACCTCGGGTTCTCGGCGCAGATCCAAAAGGCCGCCGGCACGGCGATCGGCTCGCTGCTCAGCGGCGGCAAGCTCGGCAGCATCGGCGCACCGGAAAACCTGATCGGGCTCGAGCAGATCCCGCCGACGCTCGGCGGAATCATCGCCCGCCAGCCGCGGGGGCCCGACCGCTCACAGCTCGAACGGATCGACACGTTCGCCGCCTTCGCCGCGCAGAACCTGTCCATCGCCAAGCAGGTGCTGTCGATCGTCGGGCAGCCGATCCGCGTCAACAGCGTGCTCCTGCATGGCAGGCGAACGCCCCTGAACACGTTCGCCGTGGTCGTCGCCGTAAGCCTCTCGATGATGTTCATGTGCGTGCTGCTCGCCGCCGGCGGCGTCGCGCTCGAGCGCGAAGAGCACACGCTCGCGCGCCTCACCCGCCGCGCGCCTGGCTCGAGCGGCGCGCGCCCAGGCGACAGCGCACGCCGGGGTGCAGGGCGCGGTGGCGGCGCGCTGGTCTCGCGCGAGACGCTGCTCGCCGAGAAGACGCTGCTCGCCGCCGGCTGTGCGTTCGCGGTCGCCTTCGCGATGCTTGCCGGCATCAGCGTGTTCGTCGCGCTCGACTGGAGCCGCGCCGGCCTCTGGCTGGTCGCGCTCGCGCTCGGCGCGCTCGCCTTCGGGGCGCTGGGCGTGGCGATCGGCGCGCTCGCACGCGAGGTGCGCGCCGCGTCGCTGCTCGCGTTCCTGCTGTCGCTGCCGCTCGCCTTCCTCGCGCTCGTGCCCGCCGGCTCTGTCTCCGGTGGCTTCTACGACGCGATCGGCACGATCTCGTTCGTGTTTCCCTTCAAGGCGGCGCTGCAGGCCCTCGATGCGGCCGTCAACGGCGCCTCGCCCGCGATCGGCCTGTCGCTCGTGCACCTCGCCGTGCTCGTCGCTGTCTTCGGAGCGCTCGCGCGCTTCGGGCTGCGACACGTCGAGTAGTCCCACTGCGAACGCCCACGAGCGCCGCAGGCGCTCCCTTAAAGGTGTGCTCGCGGGGTATCCTCGGAGGCAATGGCCTTTCCACAGACGCGCATGCGCAGGTTGCGCGCGACTGCCGGCCTGCGCGGCTTGGTACGCGAGACCGACGTGCGCGCCGGGCAGTTCGTGCTGCCGCTGTTCGTCACCGAGACCGACCCCGGGGAGGGCGCGAGCGGTCGAGCCGGCCGCGAACCGATCGCCACGATGCCCGGCGTCGATCGCCTGTCGCTGACGGCGCTCGTCGCCGAGGCGCAGGAGGCAGCTGCGCTCGGCATCTCCGCGGTGATGCTGTTCGGGCTACCCGCCGAGAAGGACGAGCAGGGCTCCGGCGCCTGGGACGCCGAGGGCGTCGTACAGCTCGCCACGCGCGCGATCAAGCAGGCCGTGCCCGAGCTGCTCGTAATCACCGACGTGTGCCTGTGCGAGTACACCTCCCACGGGCATTGCGGCGTGCTGCGCGAAGACTCAAGCGTCGACAACGACGCCACGCTCGAGCTGATCGCCCAGACCGCCGTCAGCCACGCGCGCGCCGGCGCCGACATCGTCGCCCCGTCGGACATGATGGACGGGCGCGTCGGTGCGATCCGCGAGGAGCTCGACGGCGAGGGCTTCACCGACACGCCGATCCTCGCCTACTCAGCCAAGTTCGCCTCCGCCTTCTACGGGCCGTTCCGCGAGGCCGCCGACTCCACGCCCGCCTTCGGCGACCGCCGCAGCTACCAGATGGATCCCGCCAACGGCCGCGAGGCCGTGCGCGAGGCGCTGCTCGACGTCCAAGAGGGCGCCGACATGGTGATGGTCAAGCCCGCACTCGCCTACGGCGACCTGATCAGCGCGGTCAAGCGCGCCACGCACCTGCCGGTTGCGGCCTACAACGTCAGCGGCGAGTATGCGATGGTCAAGGCCGCCGCCGCTGCCGGCTACCTCGACGAGCGCGCCACCGTGCTCGAGATCCTGACTTCGCTGCGCCGCGCGGGCGCTGACACGATCATCACCTACCACGCAAAGGATGCCGCCCAATGGCTTCAGTAAAGATCCGCAGCCGCAAGGACGGCGCCGCGATTGCGCTCGACGAGACCGACCGCAAGCTGCTCAACCTGATGCAGGGGAGCTTCCCGATCGCTCCGCGGCCATACCAGCGCGTCGCCGAGCTCGGCGAGGTCACCGAGGCGGAGGTCATGCAGCGCGTGCAGCACCTGCTCGACAAGCGCATCATCCGCCAGGTCACGCCGATCTTCGATACCCGCGCGCTTGGCTACTCATCGATGCTCGTCGCTGCCAAGGTCGACCCCGATCACCCGCATCGTGCGGCGCAGGTGATCAATGGACACCCCGGCGTCTCGCACAACTACCTGCGCAACCACGAGTTCAACCTGTGGTTCACGATCGCCACCGAGCCCGACTCCAAGCTCGGCCTCGAGGGCACGCTCGAGGTGCTCGCACAGGAGGCCGGCGCCGAGTCCGTCCGCCAGCTGCCGACGCTGCGGCTGTTCAAGATCCGCATGGACCTGGAGATGGAGGGCGGCACCGACGCGCTTTCCAGCGCCGCCGAGGTCAAGGAGCCGATCGAGCTCGAGCCCCAGCCCTACGACGAGCTCGACATCGCCGTGATCCGCGCGCTGCAGGGCGACATGCCCGTCGTCGAAGAGCCCTACGCCGCCGCCGCCGCCGAGCTCGGAATGACCCAGGAGCGCCTCCTCGACCATCTCGCCGGCATGCAGGAGCGGGGCATCCTGCGCCGCGTCGCCGCGATCCTCTACCACCGCCGCGCCGGCTTCTCAGCCAACGGCATGGGCGTCTGGAAGGTGCCCGACGAGCAGATCTTCGACATCGGCTGTCGCATGGCCGCCGTGCGCGGCGTCTCGCACTGCTACCAGCGCCCCACCTACGAGGACTGGCCCTACTCCGTGTTCACGATGGCCCACGGGCGCTCCAAGGAGGAGTGCGACGCGGTCCTCGACTCGATCGCCGAGCGCACCGGCATCCATGAGCGCGCCACCCTGTACTCGTCGACCGAGTTCAAGAAGATCCGGCTGCTGTACTTCACCGAGGACTTCAAGAACTGGGAGCGAGCGCACGCTTGAGCGTCCCGTGACGGCGTCGCTGACCGACACGCGCTCGGCAGAGCTGTACAGACGCGCGCTCGAGCTGATCCCCGGCGGCGTCAACTCGCCCGTGCGCGCGATGCGCTCGATCGGCCGTGAGCCGATCTTCATCGCGCGCGGCGAGGGCGCAGAGCTGATCGACGTCGACGCCAACCGGTTCATCGACTACGTCTGCTCGTGGGGGCCGCTGATCCACGGGCACGCGCACCCGCATGTGCTCGCCGCGATCACCGATGCGGCCGCCAACGGAACCAGCTTCGGGGCGCCAACCGCAGGCGAGGTCGAGCTCGCAAGCGAGGTCGTGCGGCGAATGGAGAGCGTCGAGATGCTGCGCATGACCTCCTCGGGAACCGAGGCGGCGATGACCGCCATACGGATCGCGCGCGCCGCAACCGGGCGCGAGCCGATCCTGAAGTTCGCCGGCGCCTACCACGGCCACTCCGACGGGTTGCTGGCGCAAGCCGGCTCGGGCCTTGCCACGCAAGGTCTGCCCGCGAGCCCCGGCGTGACCGCGAGCGCCGCCGCCGCCACGATCATCGTGCCCTGGAACGACCCCGAGGCGCTGCTCAACGCCACCCAGCGCTACGAGCTCGCAGCGATCATCGCCGAGCCGCTGCCGGCGAACATGGGGCTGGTCCCGGCCGCCGACGGGTTCCTCGCGCTGCTGCGCGAGCGCGCCGACGCCACCGGCGCGCTGCTCGTGCTCGACGAGGTCATCAGCGGCTTCCGTGTCGCCCGCGGCGGCGCGCAGGAGCTCCTCGGCGTGCAGGGCGACCTCACGATCATGGGCAAGATCATCGGCGGCGGCCTTCCCGCCGCCGCCGTCGGAGGCCGCGCCGAGCACATGCGCATGCTCGCGCCCGCCGGCGACGTCTACCAGGCCGGAACGCTGTCGGGCAACCCTCTGGCCGTCGCCGCCGGTCTCGCCACGCTCGAGCTGCTCGACGAGCCCGCCTATGCGCGTCTCGCCGCAATCACCGAGCAGCTCGCGAGCGGTATGCGCGAGGCCGCCGCCTCGTGGGCGGACGGTGAGGTTCAGGTCCTCAGCATGCCGGGGCTGATGACGGTGTTCTTCAGCGAGCAACCCGTGTCCTCGTTCGCCGGCGCGCAGGGCTGCGATCTGGAGGCTCACGCCGCCTGGTGCCGCGAGCTGCTCGCGCGCGGCGTCTACCCGCCGCCATCGCAGTTCGAGGCCTGGTTTCCCTCGCTCGCGCACACCAGCGAGCAGATCGAGCGCACGGTCGAGGTCGCTGCCGCGGCGTTCGCCTGCCTGCCGGAGCCGATGCGCGGATGAGCGTGGCGCTCGAGCGCACCAACAGCGGCGCGCTCGCGCGCCTGCGAGCGCTGCTGCGCTGCGAAGGCGGTCTGATGGCAACGCTGGTCGCGCCCGAGCCGGATCCGCTCACAGCGGCAAAGCTCGTCGAGGCCGAGCAGCACGCGCCGCCGTCGGAGTCCCCCGCGAGCATTGCCGCGAGCGGGCCCAGGACGCTCGCCAGGCGCGAGGAGTACGAGCTGCTCGTGGAGGCGATCTACGAGGGCTACCTGCTGCACTATGGCGCGCCGCGCATCGTGCACGTGCCGGAAGACGATCTGAAGCTGCTCGCGGGCGACCGCCTGTATGCGATCGGGCTCGCGCGCCTGGTCGCGCTGGGGGACACGCCGGCGGTCGCCGAGCTCGCCGACACGATCACGCTCAGCGCGCTCGCGCAGGGCGCCGGCAGCGCCGAGCTCGCCCAAGCCGTCTGGAGAGCCGGTGCGCGGGCTGTCGGCTGGGGACCCAGCCCGGACCACATCCGCGCCAAGGAGCTCGTGCTGGCGGGGGCTCCCGAGGCGATCGAGGCGATGCGCACAAGCGCAATGACGCTGCTCGCGTCGCCCTGAATCGCGCGTCGGTATTCTTTGCGCCCGGTGCCCGACCAGCACAACAAACACAAGTCCAAGTACACGCTCGATCGCGGCATGCCCGGCGCGTTCGAGGGCGAGACGATCACCCGCCGCCGGTTCATGACCGGGACCGCCCACGGGGCCGGCGCGATAGCCGCTGCCTCGTTCGCGCTGCCGGCTCTTGGCTTCGCCTTCGGCCCGATCTTCAAAAGCAACCCGCACCGCTGGGAAGTCGTCGGCAACATCGACCAATTCCCCGACAACAACTACGTGCCGGTCGTCATCACGCTGCAGCCGAGCATCGGCGAGGCGGGCAAGTCGACGGTGTACATGCGCAAGTTCAACCCCGAAATCGACACCGACGCCGCCGACGTGGACTCCCACACGCCCTACATCGCGATCTCAAGTCGCTGCGCGCACGTCGGCTGCCCGGTGCGCTGGGTCGACGCCTCCGAGCGCTTCATCTGCCCCTGTCACGGCGGCGTGTACGACCTCTTGGGCCGTCGTGTAGGTGGGCCGCCGGTGCGTCCGCTCGACCGCTTCTACACCCGCGTCAACGGCGAAAACGTCGAAGTCGGCCCGCGCTTCAGCGTCAACAGCCAGCTGCGCCGCTTCTCCCCGCGCGACCCCGGCGAGCCGCTGGACGGCATCGGCCAGTACATGTACCCATCGCGCCCCGGCGCCCAGAAACTCTAGCCCCGAGCCCTTACAAGAACGACCGTGCCCAAGCTCCCCGCCCCCCCGCTTCCAGCCGCGCTGAAGACGCCCCCACCGCGTCCTGGGCAGCAGAACGCCAACGCCGGCCCCTTCGAGGAGGCCAAGAACGCGAGCATCACCGTCGTCGACTGGGTCGACGAGCGCACCTCGCTGAGCGGCGCAGCGCGCTGGCTGATGTTCCGCAAGGTGCCCAAGGGCACCAACTGGTTCTACACCCTCGGCTCGGCCACGATGTTCGCGTTCCTCAGCCAGGCGGTCACCGGCGTGTTCCTGGCGATGTACTACCGCCCCGACCCCGCCGGCGGCGCCTACGAATCGATCCGCTACGTCACCAACGACGTGTTCCTCGGCCAGTTCGTGCGCGGCATGCACA
>Ga0302314_10011916_pt1 | contig 15106 bp, 17 predicted proteins | sample III_Palsa_N2_3_FD_200533 | JGI IMG/M metagenome (GOLD analysis project Ga0302314, IMG submission 200533) | Peat permafrost microbial communities from Stordalen Mire near Abisko, Sweden - III_Palsa_N2_3 | ecosystem: Environmental > Terrestrial > Soil > Palsa > Peat permafrost | place: Sweden...
CGAGTCAGCACTGATCTCTGCCCGTAAGGGGCGGTAATGGCGGCCCTGACACGCGCAGAATGTTTCTTTTATCGGGCACTGAGAGTGCTAATCTCTTGTCACCTGTCGAGTGAAACCCCAGCTCAGGGCATGTGCGAGCGGCTCGCAGGTATTACCTTGCTGGCAATAAGGGGACGCGGCCACACGACATCGCCGAGGAAGGACCCTCCAGCTGATGAGCGCGCAGACCCGGATCGACGGGCGCCCGACTGCGGGTAACACCGAGCCAGAGAAGGCGCCGCGAGCCCTGCGGATACTCGGCCTGGTCGCCGTCTGCACTGGCGTTGCCGCGCTCGCGGGCGCGACGTTCGTGCTGTCCTACTCTGGCATTCACGTTCTGGCGCTGCAGGCCGGGATCGCGCCGCGGCTGGCTCGCGGCTACCCGCTTGTCATCGACGCCATGCTGGTCATCGTCCTCGCTGCCGTGCTCGCCCTGCGGGGTGCAGGCCTGCCCAGCAAGCTGTTCGCGTGGGCCACGCTGATTGTGGTGCTGGCCGCGGCCGCGGGCGCTGACGCCCTGCACGCCGCCGGCCGCAAGCTTCCCGACCATGTCGCTCCCATCACGGCCGCGGTCGTGCCGTGGGTGCTGGTGTTCCTGGCGTTCTCGCTGCTGCTGGCGATGCTCCGGTACGCGCGGATTCGCCGGCAGGCCGCCGCGCGCAGCCGCGTAGTACCCCATGGCGAGGCCAGGGCGCACTGGCAGCCGGCCAGCGAGCTGTCCGCCGGGCAGCTGGTTCCCGCCGCCGCGCCCGCGTTCGCCGGTGTTCCGCAGGCAACGGCCCCGATTCCGGCTAGCGTCGCGCCGGCAATCGCTGTCCCGGCAATCGGTGAGCCGGCCAGCGCCGAGTGGGCCAGCGCAGTGGCAGAGGTGTCGGAGACTGGCGACACCGCTGGCGAGTTCACGCCCGAGTTCGACGAGGCTGAGGCCGACGAGGCTGACGCCGACGGCACAGAGTTCGACGGATCAGAGTTCGACGGGCCAGAGATCGACGAGGCTGAGGCCGAGACCGCGGACGCTGCGGCCGCGGATGGTCAAGCCGAGGCCGAGGCCGAGGCCCAGGACGACGGCGACGACGACGAGGCGGGTCCTGCGGACGGAGCGGCCCGCGAGGTAACCCAGCCGATCTCGGCCGCGGCCTATCCGGAGGCCGCCGCTTACCCGGAGGCTGCGGCCTATTCGGAGTCCGAGGCTGAGCCCGCGGACTACTCAGAGGCCGACGAGGATCCGGAGGCCGGGGCCTATCCCACCGTGCAGCCAGTGCTGGCCGTGCCGCGGCAGCCTGGACCGTCCGTGGTCGCTGACGCTGATCCCGCCTTCACCGCCGGCGACAGCGATCTTCCGGATCTCGCCGTCGAGACCGATCAGCCGCACGATGACCCGACCAGCGACGAGGCCGCAGCCGACCCGGCCGCAGGGGACGTGCCCTATCCCGACGCCGCGACCGCTGCCAGCCCAAACGACAGTGCCAGTTCAGATGCGGGCGCTAGTTCAGACGCGGGCGCCGGTCCAGACGCTAGTACGGATGACGAGCCCGATCCGGACATGCCGGTGTTCCACCGGATGTGGAGCTCGCCGACGCCGCCAGCCGGCATGTAGCGCCGGCCGCAGGTTCCGCGTCCGCCGTCGGGCGGCCTAACCCAGGCGCCCGAGAATCGCCGTCGCGATGGCCGCAATGCCCTCGCCGCGGCCGGTAAGGCCCAGTCCGTCACTCGTGGTGGCCGACAGGCTCACGGCCGCGCCGCCGAGGGCTGCCGACAGCGCGTGCTCGGCCTCGGCTCGCCGGTGCGCCAGTCGCGGCCGGTTGCAGATGACCTGGACGGCCACGTTCCCGATCTCAAATCCTGCGACGTCCACCAGCCGAGCGGTCTGGCCCAGCAGCGCAACTCCGGCCGCTCCTGCCCACTCCGGCCGGTCAGTGCCGAACTGGGTGCCAAGGTCGCCGAGCCCGGCGGCGGACAGCAGCGCGCTGCAGGCAGCATGGGCAGCCACATCGCCATCGGAATGCCCGGTCAGGCCGTCCTCATCCGGCCAGAACAGAGCTGCCAGGTACAGCGGCCTGCCCGGGCCGATGGGATGAACGTCAACGCCGATGCCGACTCGCGGCAGCAAGCCGGCCACAGCGGTCAGGAAGCGAGAATCTCGTCGAGCAGGGCCTCGGCCTTGTCCTCGTTCGTCTTCTCAGCCAGCGCCAGCTCGCTCACGAGGATCTGCCTGGCCTTGGCCAGCATCCGCTTCTCGCCGGCTGACAGGCCGCGCTCACGGTCCCGGCGCCACAAGTCGCGAACTACCTCAGCGACCTTGTTGACGTCGCCGGAGGCAAGCTTCTCCAGATTGGCCTTGTACCGCCGCGACCAGTTGGTCGGCTCTTCGGTGTAGGGGGCCCGCAGCACCTCGAAAACGCGCTCCAGCCCCTCCTGCCCGACTACGTCCCGGACACCGACAAGCTCCGCGTTATCCGCGGGAACACGCACAGTCAGGTCGCCCTTGTCGACCTTGAGCACGAGGTAGGTTCTATCCTCACCCTTGATCACGCGGATCTCGATTTCCTCGATCCGAGCAGCCCCATGGTGGGGGTAGACGACGGTGTCGCCGACCTTGAATGACATGTGGCATGTACCCCTTCCGCTGAACCCATCTTACCACGTTCACTGCGGGCGATAAGCCGACGTTAGCGGCAAAGGTGCAGGTCAATGGCGCAGTTGTCAGCCCTCAAAATCGTCAGGCACCGGATCGGGCGGGTGAGCGCGGCCGCTGCGGCCCGTTCTGGCCGGATGACCTCGGAACTGGCTGTCCCCTGTTGCCGCCGCCTGGCTCATACTGGTGAGTAGACGTTCGCTCCTGCCGGAGAGGTAATCGTGAACTCAGGCGGCGAACCGGAACGGGACGACACTGGCCTGCCACCGGTCGACATCGAGATCCCCGATGATGCGCGGGATCTTGACCGTGACGTGCAGGCGTACTACCGGGAGCTGCGCGCGCAGCGCCGCCGCCAGCGCCGGCTCAGGCTGCACGGCACGCTCGCCAGGGACGGCATCGTGCTGCCCCTGCTGGCCTGCTGCCTGGTCCTGGCGCTCATTACCGGCACGCTGCTGACGATCTTCACTGCCACCTCGGACCAGGACCTCACCAGGGTGCCCGGCCTGCACAGCACGCCAGGCACCGGCCGCGCTCACACGCCGGACTCGGGCGCGTCCTCCGCGGCGTCGGCCTCCAGGGCGGCGGCGTCCCGTGCGGCCTCGGCCTCGGCCTCCGCCTCAGCGAGCGCGGGCTCCTCGTCCGCTATCTCCGCATCACCCTCCAAGGCGGCAGGCCAGCCGGTCCCCCAGATCCACACCACTGCCGAGATGCTCAACACCGGCAGTCTGACGCTGGCGGGCAACCAGACGATTCCGTTCGCGTCGCTCAGCGGGACGATGCTGGTGCTGATACCGCCGGCCTGCCACTGTGCCGCCACCGTCAGCTGGCTGGCCGGCATCGGGGTCGGCGACAGGGCCCCCACCTACCTGGTCGGCACGCCCACCACCGCTGCGCAGACCAATCGGCTGTACGCCGGGCTGACTCCGGCCGAGCGCGCTGACGTCGCCGTCGCGACCGAGGCACCAGACGAGCTGGAGGCCGCCGTCCCCGTCAGCGGGCTGACCGTGCTGCTGATCGCTCCGACCCGGCTGATTAGTTATGCCGAGCAGCTGAGCACCGCCGACAACCCCCGCTGGCTGGTCCAAGCACTCAACGGCTGATCCCGCACCCTGGCAGAATCATGCCCGCGTCAAACGTCCGGGCCGGCGGCGATGCGAGCTGGCCGGGTGGCTACGCTTTGCGACGTCCCTAGGACGGCTACACGAGGGGAGCATGCGGTGATCCGGAGCGGCTGGAGAGGCGCATCGCCGCGTCGGCTGATGCTGGTGGCGGCCGCTGCGCTGATTCCGGTTCTGGCCGGCTGCGAGGCCGGCAACAACGCACCGACGCTGCTGTTCCATTACCCGACTGATGCGGCCGGCACAGCGGTCGGAGATCTCTCGATCAGGAACGTGTTCATCCTCGGCGCCGGGCTCAACTCGAACCTGCGCAGGGGCCAGTCGGCCAGCCTGTTCCTGGCGATCGTCAATACCGGGCCTGCGGACAAGCTCCTCAGTATCAGCGCTCCTGGCACTGCGACCTCGGTCTCCCTGCCGGCCGGCGGAGTGCCCGTGCTGAATCAGCACCCGGTCTTTCTCACCGGCCCGAGGCCGCAGGTCGTTCTCGTGAACCTGACCCGGACTGTCACCAGCGGCTCTTCGGTCCGGGTCGTGCTCAGCTTCCAGAAGGCCGGGCCGATCACGCTGCTGGTTCCCGTGTTCCCGCGCGCGGCCCACTACCAGACTTACGCGCCGCCGCAGGCAAGCGCGTCGCCGAGCCCGAGCACCACGGCGAAGTCCCGGAAGCACAAGGCACACGCCTCCGCCACGCCGTCGGCCAGCACGAGCCCGACCGCATCGCCCAGCCCCTCGCCGTCGGCGTAGCAGCAGCCCCGGCGCCGTAGCCGTAGCCGCGGCCTGACCGGCCGCAGGTGGGCTTATCCGACCGGCTCGAACTTGTACCCGAGCCCGCGCACCGTCACGATGTGGCGCGGGCTGGTCGGCTCCGTCTCGATCTTCGCGCGCAGCCGCTTGACGTGAACGTCGAGCGTCTTGGTATCCCCGACGTAGTCGGCGCCCCAGACCCTGTCGATGAGCTGCATTCTGGTGAGCACCCGCCCGGCATTCCTGAGCAGCACTTCCAGCAGCTCGAACTCCTTCAGCGGGAGCTGAACCTGCTCGCTGCGCACCGTCACCACGTGCCTGTCCACGTCCATCCGGACCGGGCCCGATTCCATGATCGAGCTGATCGGCTCGTCGACATCGCCGCGTCGCCTGAGCACCGCGCGCATCCTGGCGACGAGCTCCCTCGAGGAGAACGGCTTGGTGACGTAGTCGTCCGCGCCGAGTTCCAGGCCCACGACCTTGTCGATCTCGCTGTCCTTGGCGGTCAGCATGATGACCGGAACGTTGGAGCGCTCACGCAGCGACCGGCACACCTCGCTGCCCGGCAGGCCGGGCAGCATGAGGTCAAGCAGGACCAGGTCGGCACCGGTGCGGTCGAAGGTCTCGATCGCGTCCGGGCCGGTCGGGCAGACGGCGACCTCGAAACCCTCCTTGCGGAGCATGTACGACAGCGCGTCGCTGAAGGATTCCTCGTCCTCGACAACGAGCACCCGAGTCACTTGACTGCCTCCCTGACAGATCGCGCGGCCCGGAGGTCCGTTCGCGCTGCTGGTTCTTCCGTCGTGCCGGCCGGCATGCCGCGCCGCGGGCGAAGCGGCAGCCGGAGCATGAAAGTGGAGCCGTTGCCCTCCTGGCTCCAGACCGCGACGTTGCCCCCGTGCGCCGCCGTGACGTGCTTGACGATGGCCAGGCCGAGCCCGGTGCCGCCGGTCGCGCGCGAGCGCGCCGGGTCGACCCGGTAGAACCGCTCGAAGATGCGCTCGCGGTCCCGTTCCGGGATGCCGATGCCCTGGTCGGTCACGCTGACCTCAGCCATCCAGCTGGACTCGGCGCGCGTCGTGATGAGCACCCTGGTCTTATCCGGGCTGTAGGCGACCGCGTTCTCCAGGAGGTTGCGCAGGGCGGTGACCAGCAGATCCTCGTCACCCATGATGGTGATGCCGCGCTCGCCGGTGACCTCCAGGGAGATGCCGCGGGCCGAGGCCCGCATCCGGCACCGGTCCACAGCCTCGGCGACCACGTCGTCCAGCACCACGGGGTTCGGATCCGGGACCGGCTCGGCGGCCTGAATCCGGGACAGCATGATCAGGTCCTGCACCAGGTCGGTGAGGCGGGCGGCTTCCTGCCGCATCCGGCCGGCGAACCGGAGCACCGCCTCGGGATCGTCCGCTGCTTCCTCGACCGTCTCTGCCAGCAGCGCCAGCGCGCCGACGGGAGTCTTCAGCTCGTGACTGATGTTAGCGACAAAGTCACGGCGGACCTCATCCACCCGGCGGCTCTCGGTCTGGTCCTCGGCCAGCAGCAGGATCAGCCCGCCGTCGCCGACCGCGGGGCCGAGCGGTGCCACCCGCACGGCGAAGCTCGTCGCCCGGCCATTGAAGCGGCTGGTCATGATGTCGATCTCGCCCTCGCGGGGCATGCCCTCGCGGCGCACCTGCCGGGCCAGCGCGACCAGCTCGCCAACCACCAGCCGGTCGTTCTCGACCAGGCCGAATTCACGCGCTGCCGCGCTGGAGCTGAGTACCCGGTCCTCGCTGTCGAGCACGACGGCGGACGACAGCAGGACCGCCAGGACCGAGCTGATGCCGGGGGGCAGTTTGCCGTCCGGGACTAGGCCCGCGTCTGACATGTCCGAAGACATGACCGCTTGCACCCCCATCTCCACGGTCCGATGTTATGCGCGCGGCCTCGCCGCGCCCACTGGTGGGCGCCAGGGCCTGCGGCTATTCGCGAAATGTTCACCATGCCGACGACCAGCGTCCATGTCGATTGTGCCCGCCAGGCACCAGTGAAGTGAACAGCCAGGACGGCCTGAACTGGGCGGCCGCCGGGTTTCCGGCCTGCGGCCGCGCCGGCGGCAGTCAGCGGCCCTGGGAGCGCACCGCCTCGGCGGCCTGCGCCGCCGCCTCCGGGTCCAGGTACCGGCCACCGGGCTGCACCGGAGCGAACTGCCCGGTCAGCTCGTAGACCAGGGGCATGCCAGTCGGGATATTGAGCTCGGCGATGTCGGCGTCGCTGATCCCGTCCAGGTGCTTGACCAGCGCCCGCAGCGAGTTCCCGTGCGCCACGACCAGGGTGGTCCGCCCGGCGGCCAGGTCAGGAATGATCGCGTCGTACCAGTAGGGCAGCATCCGGAGCACGACGTCACGCAGGCACTCGGCCCGCGGCAGCAGCTCGGGCGGCAGCAGCGCGTACCGGGGATCGCCGGACTGGGAGAGCGGGTCGTCGTCCGGAATCGGCGGCGGCGGCACGTCATAGGACCGCCGCCAGGTCATGAACTGCTCGTCGCCGTACTGGTGGCGGGTCTGCGCCTTGTCCTTGCCCTGCAGGGCACCGTAGTGCCGCTCGTTCAGCCGCCAGGACCTGTGCACCGGCAGCCAGCTGAGATCGGCGGCATCAAGGGCGATGTTCGCGGTCTCGATGGCACGGCTGAGCACGGAGGTGTGCACCACGTCGGGCCGGAGCCCGGCCCCGGTGAGCTGCTGCCCGGCCTGCGCCGCCTCGGTGCGGCCGCGCTCGGACAGCGGGGCATCGACCCAGCCGGTAAACAGCCCCTTGTCGTTCCACTCGCTCTCGCCGTGCCTGATCAGGATGAGGGTGCCCATGGGCCGAATCCTAGCCCGGACGGTGCGACAGAGCGGGCGCGCGCCGACCGCGTCCAGCGGTTAAAACCCTACAAACCATGCCGGGAACGTGGTCATAACAGTCACGGCATCCCGCCGGGCTCGCCCGTTCTGACGGGAATCTGACGGCCGGCTCCGGAGTTGCTCTGTTCCGGAGGTGAGGGCCGTGCCGCGACGCTACCCACGGCGGATCGCGACTGTCAGCGTTCACACATCACCGCTTGAGCAGCCGGGCACTGGCGACGCAGGCGGTCTCAATGTCTACGTTGTCGAGGTCGCGAGGCGCCTGGCGGAGCGGGGTGTCGAGGTCGACATCTTCACCAGGGCTGTCTCGCGTGACCAGCCGCAGGTCGCCGAGCTGGCACCGGGCGTGCTGGTGCGGCACCTGGCCGCGGGCCCGTTCGAGGATCTCGACAAATCGGATCTTCCGGGCCAGCTCTGCCAGTTCACCTTCGAGCTCCTGCGCACCGAGGCGGCCCACGCCCCCGGTCGCTACGACCTCGTGCACGGTCACTACTGGCTGTCCGGCCAGGTCGGCGCTGTGGCCAAGGAGCGGTGGGGCGTCCCGCTCGTGCAGTCCATGCACACCCTCGGCAGGGTCAAGAACGCAGCGCTGGCTGCCGGAGACGCGGCCGAGCCTGAGGTGCGCCTGCGCGGCGAGGCTGAGGTCGTCGCGGCAGCTGACCGGCTCGTCGCCAACACCGACGACGAGGCCAGCCAGCTGATCGGCTATTACGATGCCGACCCGGCGCGGGTCCTGACGATCAATCCGGGCGTGGACCTGTCGGTCTTCCGGCCCGGCTCGCAGCCGGAGGCACGCCGGACGCTGGGCCTTCCTGCCGACGGCGTGGTGCTCGTGTTCGCCGGCCGGGTGCAGCCGCTGAAGGCCCCCGACGTCGTGCTGCACGCGGCCGCCCAGCTCATCGCCGACGATCCCGGCCTGGCCAGGCGGCTGACCGTCGCCTTCGTCGGCGGGCCGAGCGGTACTGGGCGGCACGATCCGGACGGCCTGACCCAGCTCGCCGCCCGGCTCGGCCTGGCCGGCGTGGTGCGGCTGGAGCCGCCGTGCCCGCAGCCTGAGCTGGCACAGTGGTACCGCGCCGCCACGCTCGTGATGGTCCCGTCGTACTCGGAATCATTCGGGCTCGTGGCCATGGAGGCGCAGGCCTGCGGCACGCCAGTCGTCGCCGCGGCTGTCGGCGGCCTGCGGACCGCGGTCCGGCACGGCTACTCCGGCATCCTGGTGGACTCGCGCGATCCGGGCCAGTACGCCCGGGCGGTCCGCGACCTGATCGCGGCCCCGGCGAGCCTGGCCGCCCTGGCCCGCGGCGCGCGCGAGCACGCATCCCGGTTCGGCTGGTCGGCGACCGTCGACGCGCTGCTGCAGCTGTACGCGACGGTCACGGCCGAGGCGGCGGCGGCGGTCGACGCATGACGGGAGCAGATCACGCCGCCGCGCTCCGGGCAGCACTGGACAGCCTTGAGGTCAGCTACGAGTCGCCGCAGCCAGGAAGCTACCTGGTCACCCTTCCGGGGCAGCACAAGCTGAAGACGATGACCTGGCTCATCGCCGGCGCGCACAGCCTGTACGTCGAGGCGTTCTTCTGCCGCCAGCCGGACGAGAACCATGCCGAGTTCTACCGCTTCCTGCTTGAGCACAATGCGCGCATGTACGGCGTGCAGTTCGCTCTCGACCCGGTGGGCGACGTCTACCTCGTCGGCCGGCTGCCACTGGAGTCCATTAGCACCAGCGAGGTCGACCGGCTGCTCGGCTGCGTGCTCAGCTACTCCGACGACATCTTCGACCAGGCGCTCATGATCGGCTTCGCGTCAGCGATCAGGAAGGAGTACGCCTGGCGGGTGAAGCGCGGCGAGAGCCTCGCTAACCTGCAGGCCTTCGGCCGGATCACGGGCGCATCCGGGGACGGGGCCGGTGACGGGCCGCGCCTGCGCGACGACGGCGCCTGAGCCGGTCAGGATCTGACGAGCCTGGAGACGGCGTCGGCCGCTTCCTTGACCTTCGCCTGTGCCTCCGGGCCGCCCTGCTCGACCGCCTGGGCGACACAGTGCCCGAGATGATCCTCAAGCAGCCCGAGCGCCACTGCCTGCAGCGCCCTGGTCGCTGCCGAGATCTGCGTCAGCACATCGATGCAGTAAACGTCTTCCTCGACCATCCGCTGCAGGCCCCGGACCTGACCTTCGATTCTGCGCAGGCGCTTGAGATAAGCGTCCTTGTCCTGCGTGTAACCGTGCATGACTTGACGGTACACGGAGGCGGCGGCATCCGGCAGCGGGCTGACCGGCGCCTTCCTCCCTGGCAGAGACGCCGGCTGCCGCGCGCGTACCGTATGACAGCAGGACAAGGTAGAAAATTAACAGGGCTGCCGGCAGCTTCAGCGTGAACCTGGAGCGGGCGCTCAGCGATTCTCCTGGCAGGACCGGAATACTAGCCAGCAGGCACTCAGCCCGCATGGCCGCACCCGGCGCCGGCTGGGGCAGCATCCCGGCAACCTGGAAGGGACAGCCCGATGCCCGTGTACGACTCGCGCCGCGCCGCCGGCCAGCGTGACGCCGGGCTGCGGCGGGTCGGCCGGATCACCTGGCGGGCGGCAGCTGCCGGGCTCGCCGCCGCGGCAGTCGCGGCGCTGGCATTCGCCCAGCACGCTACGGCCGGCGCCAGCACCCCTGGCACCAGCACCCCCGGAACCAGCACGCCCGCGACCAGCACCCCCGGAACCAGCACGCCCGGAACCAGCACGCACCGCTCGCGGCACAAGCACGCCTCCATCGTCATACCGGCGCGGCCGCCGCAGCCCGCGGCCGGCTCCGGCTCCGGCCAGGTGACCTCGGGTGGGTCCTGACGCAAGCCGGCCCGTGACGGCAGCACGGGCCCGCGCCCCGGCGAGCAGCCGATGACGGCGAACGCCATCACCGAGGACTCGTTCGAGGTGTGGGGCACCACCGCGGTCCTGCTCGTCACCAGCCCTCTCGCCGCGGTCCCGGCGCGCCGCCTCGCCGAGCACGTCCTGGCAGACGTGGACCTGGCCTGCAGCCGGTTCCGGCCGGACTCAGAGCTGACCCGGCTGAACGAGGCCGGCGGCGAGCCGATGATGATCAGCGCCACCTTCGCCGACCTGCTGTCGGCCGCGCTGCGGGCGGCCAGGCTGACCGGCGGCGATGTCGACCCGACCTGCGGACAGGCGCTGGCCGGTCTCGGCTACGACCGCGACTTCGCTGAGCTTCGCGCCGGCGGCGCCACGCCACTGCGGCTCGCCGGCCCGGCAGGCGCGGTTCCTGGCTGGCGCCGGGTTCGCCTCGACAACGGCGCCCGGCGTGTCCGGCTGGAGCACGGCGCGCAGCTCGACCTGGGCGCCACCGCGAAGGCCTGGGCCGCTGACACCTGCGCCGAGCAGATCGCCCGCAGGACCGGCTGCGGCGTGCTGGTCAGCCTGGGCGGAGATGTCGCCGTCGCGGGCACGCCGCCGCCAGAGGGATGGCAGATCCGGGTGGCCGATGATCACGCGGCGCCGCCGGATGCCCCGGGCCAGACGGTGACCATCACCAGCGGCGGGCTCGCCACGTCCAGCACGACCGTCCGTGCCTGGACGGTCGCAGGCCGCCCGGTTCATCACATCATCGATCCCGCGACCGGTGAGCCGGCCTCCTCGTGCTGGCGCACGGTCAGCGTGGCGGCCGGAACCTGCACCGACGCGAATACCGCGAGCACGGCGGCCATCATCCGCAGCGCCGCGGCTCCGGCCTGGCTGCGCGACATGGGGCTGCCAGCCCGCCTGGTCAGGCATGACGGGACGGTGGAGACCACGGCTGGCTGGCCGGGCGATGAGCCGGGAGGCGGCGCGTGATCGCCTCCGGCCACATCAGCGCCATCGTCGTGACCTCGTCGACACCGCTGTGGTACGCGACCAGGGCCACCGGGCTGGTCGCGCTCGTGCTGCTGACCGGCAGCATGGCAATGGGGCTGCTGTCGTCAGTCCGCTTCCAGCGGCCGGACTGGCCCCGGTTCGTCACTCTCGGACTGCACCGCAATCTCTCGCTGCTCGCCCTCGCGTTCACCGTCGTCCATGTCCTGACCACCGTGCTCGACAGCTTCGTTGCCATCCCGCTGCAGGATGCCTTCATCCCCTTCATCTCCTCGTACCGCCCGATCTGGCTCGGGCTCGGCGCGATCGCGTTCGACCTGATGCTCGCGCTGATTATCACCAGCCTGCTGCGCGGCCGGATGGGCCTGCGCAGCTGGCGGCTGGTGCACTGGACCGCGTATGGCTGCTGGCCGGTGGCGGTCCTGCACGGCCTCGGCACCGGAACGGACACCCCGGTGCGCTGGGTGCTCGCGCTGACGGCGCTGTGCGTCCTTGCCATCACCGGCCTGACGCTGTGGCGGCTGGCGCTTGCCTGGCCGGCCCGGCCGGTTGCCAGCACCGCCGGCCTGGTCGTGGTCGTGCTGGTGCTCATCGCGTCCGGAGCCTGGCTGCGGGCCGGCCCGCTCGCGCCCGGCTGGAGCGCCCGGTCGGGCACGCACAGCTCGAGTCAGGCGAGGGCGGAGCCGCCCCCGCACAGGGAACGGCGATGACCGCCATGCCCGGCGCCCGGGCCCCTGCCCCTGGCGACCTCAGGCTCATCGTCAGGGATGAGCCGCTGTCGCTGGCTGAACATGCCCGGTGGTACGGCCCGCTGCCGGCCCCGGGCCGGCCGGCTGATCTCATCGCCGAGATCGAGCGGTCCGGCCTGACGGGCAGAGGCGGTGCCGCCTTCCCCGCGGGCCGCAAGATCCGCGCCGTGGCACAGGCAGCCGGAGCCAGGAGCGCTTCCGGCGCCATCGTGGTCGCCAACGGCTCGGAGTCAGAGCCCGCCAGCCGCAAGGACAGCGTTCTGCTGAGCCATGCGCCGCACCTCGTGCTGGACGGCGTGGAGCTGTGCGCCGGCGCCGTTGGTGCCAGCACCGGCTATGTATGCGTGAGCCCGCAGAGCCCGGGCGCGGCGCAGGCGGTGACACAGGCGGTCGCCGAGCGGGACCGTGCCCGGCCCGGCGGCCTGCCGGTTCAGGTGCTGGCAACACCGGACGGCTACCTGTCCGGCCAGGAGACCGCGCTGATCAGCGCGCTCAATGGCGGTCCGCCGCTGCCCACGTTCGTGCCGCCCCGCCCCTCAGATCGCGGCGTGCGGCGGCGCCCGACACTCGTGCTGAACGTCGAGACCCTGGCCAACGTCGCCCTGATCGCGCGTTTCGGGGGCGGCTGGTTCCGGTCCGCCGGAACTCCGGGCGCGCCCGGGTCCGCCCTGGTCACCGTCACCGGGGCGGTCGGCAGGCCCGGCGTGCGGGAGATCCCGCTCGGCACACCGCTCGGCGAGGTACTGCGCCGCTCGGGGCTGTCGCCCGGCTCGGCCGCGGTGCTCTCGGGCGGTTACTTCGGCACCTGGCTGCCGCTGCCGGCCGCGCTCCGCGTCCCGGTGAGCGAGGAGGGCATGCGCGCTGCCGGGGCGGCGCTCGGCTGCGGGGTTCTCGCCGTACTGCCCGGTGGTGGCTGCGGCCTCGCCGAGACCGCCCGGATCACCGGCTTCCTGGCTGACGAGAGCGCCGGTCAGTGCGGGCCCTGCCGCAATGGCATGCCGGCGCTGGCCGATGCGCTGCACCGGATCGCGTTCGGCCGGCCCGGCCAGGAAGTGATCGGCTGGGCGCAGCAGCTGACCGGGCTCGTCGCCGGCCGGGGCGCGTGCCATCTCCCGGACGGGGCGGCCGGCCTTGTCCGCAGCGCGCTCACAGTCTTCGCAGCGGACCTGCGCTCGCACGCTCAGCACGGGCCATGTCCGGGCGCGGCCCGGCCCGCGATCCTGCCGGTGCCGGCACGGAGGCCGGAATGACCCAGCGCCAGGGGAACGGCCCGCGGCACTCGCTGGAACTGCGGGTTAACCCGATCGCCTGCGACGCGCACGGACTGTGCATGGAGCTGCTGCCGGAGCTGATCATCGCCGACCCGTGGGGTTACCCGGTCATCGCGCCAGGCCCGGTGCCGGCACGGCTGGAGTCGCTGGCCCGCAGGGCGGTCGCCGACTGCCCGACGCTCGCCCTGCTGCTGACGAAGCGGCCGTAGGAACCGCGCTCCCGGCTGGCAGCAGCACGGCCCCGTCGAGCCGGCTATCGCGCACATTACGATCACCTCAGGCCATTCCGGCGGCTGCGGCGGGCCGGATTCACTGCGGACCGGCGGTCCGGGATAGGTGCGGAGGCAACATGGGTCCACTCAGCGGCGTGCGCGTGGTCGAGATCGCCAGCCTGGCGCCAGCCCCGTTCGGCTGCATGATCCTCGCCGATCTCGGCGCTGACGTGCTGCGGATCGACCGGGCCGAGCTCTGCGTGCCTGACGGGCCGGCGCCGGTCGATCCGCTCCTCCGCGGCCGCCGCTCGATCGGCCTGAACCTGAAGGACCCGGCGGCTATTGACCTGCTGCTGCAGCTGACCGACGGCGCCGACGTGCTGGTCGAGGGCTTCCGGCCCGGCGTCGCCGAGCGGCTCGGCTTCGGCCCGCAGGTCTGCGCACAGCGCAATCCCGGGCTGATCTTCGCCCGGATGACCGGCTGGGGTCAGGACGGCCCGCTGGCTCCGACGGCGGGGCACGACATCGACTACATCGCGATCTCGGGGGCGCTCAGCACCGTCGGGCGGGCGGGCGAGTCACCCGTGCCGCCGGTCAACCTGCTCGGTGACTTCGGCGGCGGCGGCATGCTGCTGGCCGTGGGCATCCTGGCCGCCCTGGTCGAGCGGGCGGGCAGCGGTCTCGGCCAGGTCGTTGACACGGCGATGGTCGACGGCTCAGCGCTGCTGACCTCGTTCATCTACGGCATGCGCGCTGCCGGGAGCTGGCAGGACAAGCGGGGCGTCAACCTGCTTGACGGCGGTGCGCCGTTCTACGACACCTACGCCACCGCCGACGGCGAGTACCTGGCCGTGGGCGCTCTCGAGCCCCAGTTCTACGCAGCGCTGCTGCGCGGGCTGGGGCTCGCCGACGCGGGCCTGCCCGGTCAGCACGACCGCGCCGGCTGGCCGGCCTTGCGGCAGCGGATCGCGGCGACATTCGCCAGCCGCACCAGAGCCGAGTGGGAGCAGGTGTTCGCCGGCACGGACGCCTGCGTGTCGCCGGTTCTCAGCATGGCCGAGGCGCCGGCCCACCCGCACGCCGCGGCCAGGAACGCCTTCGTCGAGGTTGGCGGCATCAGCCAGCCGGCTCCCGCGCCGCGATTCGGCCGGACCGGAGCTGCCCCGCCCGCGCAGCCCCCGCGGCCAGGCTCGGACACTGACGCGGTCCTGGCCGCTCTCGGCGTGCTCCCTGACGCCATCGCCGACCTGCGGGCCAGGGGCGTGGTTGGCTGACAGCGAGTTCGGCGGCCGCCGGGGCAGCGCGCCGCAGCGGCCGCCGGGCGGGCCCGGCCGGCTGCTCGCCCGAGCGCGCAGCCCGATGGACGCCGAGATCGTGCGGCTCGCCGTTCCTGCCTTCGGCGCGCTCGTCGCCGAGCCGCTGTTCCTGCTCGCAGACGCCGCGATCGTGGGACGGCTCGGAACAGTGCCGCTGGGCGGCCTTGGCGTCGCCAGCCAGGCCCTGACCACGCTCACCGGCATGTCCATCTTCCTCGCCTACGGCACCACGGCCGCCGTCGCCAGGCAGCTCGGCGCCGGCCGCCGTGAGGCC
>Ga0302314_10011918_pt1 | contig 15105 bp, 11 predicted proteins | sample III_Palsa_N2_3_FD_200533 | JGI IMG/M metagenome (GOLD analysis project Ga0302314, IMG submission 200533) | Peat permafrost microbial communities from Stordalen Mire near Abisko, Sweden - III_Palsa_N2_3 | ecosystem: Environmental > Terrestrial > Soil > Palsa > Peat permafrost | place: Sweden...
TGGGGGGGGGGCGCGGGGGGGCCGGGGGCCGGCGGGCCCGGGGCCGGCGGCCCCGGGCGGCCGGGGGGGCCGCCTGACCAGCATTCGCGGCTGCGGCGGCGGACGTTCCGGGCGCTGTCCAACCTGCGGGCGGAGTTCGAGCGGACGATGTCCGAGCCGGCCGCGGTGAGCCGCCGCGCGTCGGCCTGGTGGCCCGCCGTGGTCGGCCTCGAGGACGTGATGGACGCGGTGACGGCGACCGTCGTCGCGATCGGCCGGGGCGCCGCGGTGCCCGCGCCGGCCGCGGTCCACCAGCTCACCGGGGCGCTGCGCGCGGTCGCGGACGCGATCGAGACCGGGATCGCGCCCGCCGCCGACGCGGCGGCCGCGCTGCCCGCCGACCCCGCGCTTGCGCCGGTGACCGTCGCCGTCTCGTCGGTGCTCGCGGTGCTGACCCGGGGCGCGCCCCCGGCTCAGCCCCGGGATTGCGCGGTTCAGGCCGGGGGTTCCGCGGTTCAGGCCGGGGATTGGGCGGTTGAGGCCGAGGATTCGGCGGCTACGCCGGGGAGCGAGTGATCCCAGTCGGACAGCAGGGTGCGCATGGCGGTGATGAACGCGATCGGCTGGTCGAGCATGACGTGGTGCCCGGCCGCGGGGATCTCGATGAGCGGGGCGACCCGGCCGAGCTTGTCGTACATGACCTCGCTCATCTGCCGGGACAGGATGCCGTGCTCGGCCCGGAACAGCGCCACCCGGCAGTCCAGCCGGCCGTTCAGCACCGACGTGAACTCGTGCCGGTCGAAGATCCGGGGGTCGAACTTCCAGGTCCATCCCCCGTCGACCGGGCGGACCGAGGTCGCGGCCACGTGGTCCTTGATGTACCCGAGCGTCGGCTGATCGGGGACCGGGCGGAACCGGGCGATGGCCGCTTCCCGGGAGGGATAGACCCGCAGCGGGCCGAAGGCATGGTGTTCCCGGGCCGCGTATTCCTCCGGGGTGATGTCGCGGACGGGTGAGTCGACGATGACCGCGCCCTCGATCCGGGAGCCGGCCAGGTTGGCCAGCCGGAGCGTGACGAAGCCGCCCATGCTGTGGCCGATCACCGTCGGCGGGACGGTGATCCCGGCGTCGGCGGCGACAGCGAGGACCTCCTGGGCCCACAGGTCGAGGCTGTAGCGGTCGCGCCGCCCGCTGTCCCCGTGCCCGGACAGGTCCAGGGCGACCACGCGCCGGCCCGTGGCCAGCAGCGGGCCGATGTGGTCCCACCAGCGGGAATGCGCCGCTCCCCCGTGGATGAGCACGATGCCCTTGCTGCCCCGGTCTCCCCAGGCGCGGTAGGCGATCGTCGTGCCGTCAACGGTTGCCGACCCCGTCGTCACGGGCGCGGCCAGGGCGCCGGTAAACCAGGACGGCTGGGCGGCTGATTCGGTATCGGCGAGTGAGGTCATGCTCAAAGCGAACCAGATCCTGCGCAGTGCGCGAGCCGCCGCCGCTACCAGTGGCGATTGCCCGGGTCGTTGAACGCAGACCAAGAACCCGGGTCGCCGGAGCGCGGAGGGGCCGGAGCGCGGGCCCCGCTCCCCCGCGCTCCGGCGTCCGCTGCTGGAAGCTGTCGCCGTCAGAAGTTGTACTGAAGGTAGTTCGCCTTGGTGAACTCCAGCGGCTTGGAGAAGATGATCGTGTCCGGCGCCGGGCTGTTGGTCACCGAGAACGTGCCCAGGCTGCCCGCGGTGAAGCTGCCGCCGGCCGCGGGCATCTTCCCGTCCGCGGCCAGACGGGCGACGTAGGCGATCAGCTCGCCTTCGCCCACCTCGTTCCAGAGGAACAGGCCGGTGAGCGACCCGTTGACGAAGTACTTCTGGTTCGGGTTGGGGTCGCCGATGCCGAAGACGCCGATCTTGCCCGCCTTGCCGAGCGCCTGGACCGCGGCGAGCGCGCCGGGCACGGCGTCGCCGTCGATCGGGATGAGGGCCAGCAGGTTGGGGTTGGACTCGATCAGGTTGGTCGCCTGGGTCTGCGACGTCGCCTGGTTGGACTGGCCGTAGCCGATCGGGCCGATCTTCAGGTTCGGGTACTTCTGGGCGACGTACGTGCGCATGGCGCTGATCCACGCGTTCTGGATCGTGGCGTCCGGGGTGGAAGACAGGATGCCGATCGTCCCCTTGGCCCCGAACTTTGCCACCACCGCGTTGATGAGCCCCTGGGCCATCGCCGGGTAGGCGGTGTCCTGGATGAAGTACAGCCGGGCGCTCGCGGTCACGTCGGAGTCAAAGCCGATGACCTTGATGCCCGCCTTCGCGGCCGCCTCAAGCGCCGGGACCTCGGACGTCGGGTCGTTGGCCGAGTACGCGATCACCTGCGGCGGGTGGTTGCTGTGCACCAGGCCCATGATCACCGAGGCCTGGTCGGGGCCGCTGGCGTCCACAGAGGCGGTGTAGTCGATGCTCTCGTTGAGGCTGGGGGCCACTTCCTCGGCGCCCTTGACGTTCGCCTCGAATACCGACAGGCCCAGAAGCTTCGGCACGATGGCCACGGTGATGTGCGTGCTCGCCGAGGAGGCGGACGACGCGGAGGCGGACGCTGAGGCCGACGACGAGGCGGCGGGGGCGGAACTGGCCGAGGCGGCCGGGCTGGCTGAGCCGGCTGAACTGGCCGACGAGCCGCTGCTGACCGAGCAGCCGGCGAGGGCGAGCGCGGCCACGGCCGCCAGCGGCAGGACGCGCCGGGGCCACCGGCCGACGAATGTGACTTTTCTTGACATATAGTCCTCCTTTTTGCCTAACTGACCTTTTTCTGGCGTTTTCCGGGCGATTTTGGGTGTGCTCGACTCACCGGCGGACGACGGAGCTCCGCGGCGGACGGTCAGGAGGTGCGGCTCACCCGCACGCGGGGCTAGCTTCCATGGCCCTCCGGGCCATGCGGGTCCCGGGAGAGGGTCCGGAAGCGCCGCATGCGCGCGTTCAGGCGCTGCCGCAGGTTCCGCTCGAACGCGAACTTGATGACCAGGGCGCCGATCAGCACCAGGCCCGTGATCATCGTGATGGACAGCGAGCTGTCCCCCTCGATCAGCATCCCCTGGCTCAGGAAGCCCAGCAGGAACACGGCCAGGACCACTTCCCCGATGCGCCCCCGGCCGCCGAAGATGTCCATCCCGCCGAGGATCACCACGGTGATGGCCGGCAGCAGGAGATCGGTGCCGATGTCGGGCTGGGCCGAGTTGTAGTAGGCCGCGAGGAGCACGCCCGCCAGCCCGGACAGGGCGCCGCACAGCGTGAACACGGCGGTGAGCGAGCCGCGGATGGCGATGCCCGAGTACAGCGCGGCCCGCGGGCTGTACCCGATGAGCGTCAGCGAGCGGCCCAGGCCGGTGTAACCGGTGGTCACGATCACGGCGAGCGCGATCACCAGGAAGATCAGCAGGGCGATCGGCACGTCGTTGACGCTCCCCTGGCCGATCAGCTGGAACGCGGAGGAGAACCCGAAGGGCGGCGACGCGCCGGCCACGGAGGTGGCGATGCTGGTGACGATGAACTGCGTGGCCAGCGTCACCAGCAGCGAGTCGATACCTACGAAGGCCACGATGATGCCGTTGAACAGGCCGAACAGCGTGCTCACGGCGATGGCGGCCACGATGGCCAGGCCCGGCCCGCCGCCCTTGGCGAGCACCGTCCCGGCGATGACCGCCGCGAGGCTGGCGTTGGCGCCGCAGGAGAGGTCGATGTTGCCGGTGAGGATCACCATGGCCAGGCCGAGCGCGAGGACGCCGGTCGGCGCGAACTGCTCGGTCAGGTCGAGCATGCCGGTGCCGTGCCCGGCGAACTGCCGGGTGGTCAGCGTGAAGTAGACGAGCTCGGCGATGATCGCGAGCACCAGGCACGCGCCCCAGGCGGGAACGCGCCATCGCCTCGGCAGGGCCAGGGTCGTCATCGCGGGCCTCCCTGCCGCTGGCGCTTGGCCCGCCGCCGCGTCCCGCCCGCGCGCGAGCGGCTGTCGTAGAGGACCGCGAGCAGCACGAGCACCCCGACGCCGGCCGGCTGCCACACGTCGGAGACGTGGACGAAGCTCAGCGCGGTGAGCGTGACGGTGAGGAACACGCTGCCCACGAGCGCGCCGAGGGCGCCGCCGACGCCGCCGGTGAGCGCCGTCCCGCCGATGATCGCCGCCGCGATGGCGGTGAGGTTGTCGTTGATGCCGGTGGTCGAGGAGGCGCCGCTCGTGTAGATCAGGAAGGCCACGCCGCCCAGGCCGGCGAACAGCCCGGAGATGACGTAGGTGAGGAAGAGCACGCGCTGGACGGCGATGCCCGCCCGGTACGCGGCCTCCGCGTCGTCGCCGACCGCGTAGACCGAGCGGCCGAAGGTGGTGTACCGCAGGACCCAGGCCGAGACGAGCACGAACGGCAGGGTGAGCAGGAGGATCACCGGAATGCCGGGCAGCACCGTGTCGCTGCCGAGGTTGGTGATCGAGCTCGGGATGGTGTCGACCTGGTTCCCGTTGGTGACGACGAACTCGAGTCCGGAGTAGACGCTGAGCGTGCCCAGCGTGGCGATGATCGGCGGCAGCCGCACCACGCCCACGAGCAGCGCGTTGCCGAGGCCGAGCACGATGCCCACAGCCGCGCCGAGCAGGACGGCGGGGAGCAGCGGCAGGCCGTCGTTCTGGATGCGGAATCCGACGACGATCGCCGACAGCCCCATGATCGCGCCGACCGACAGGTCGATGCCCCGGCCGATCATCACGAAGGACTCCCCGAGGGCCAGGAAGGTGATGACGACGGAGTCGGCGAAGATGAAGGCCAGGTTGCCCGACGCCCAGAAGTACGGGTGCGCGGCCGTGCTCGCGGCCACGACGATGACGATGACCGCGGTCACCAGGATCTCCCGGCGGCGCAGCAGCAGGGTCCACCGCGGCGGCATGGACAGCTCGCGCCGGGCGGGCGAGGCGGCCGTGACGTTCTTCGCCGTCGTCATCACGCGCCCACCGCGAGCTGGCCGAGGGCTTCGAGTGTGACCGCGTCCCCGGCCAGCTCGCCGGTGACCCGGCCCTCGTAGACGGAGTAGACCCGGTCGCACATGCGAACGAGCTCCTCGAGTTCCGAGGAGATCACGAGCGCGGCCAGTCCGCTCGCGACGAGCGACTCGATGATCGAGTAGATGCTCTCCTTGGCGCCGATGTCCACGCCGCGCGTGGGCTCGTCGAAGATCGCCACCCGCGGCTTGGCCAGCATCCAGCGGGCCAGCAGCGCCTTCTGCTGGTTGCCGCCGGACAGGGTCTTCATCGCCGCGGCGATCGAGCTGGCCCGCACGTCCATCTCGAGCGCGGCGAGCTGGGCCAGCTCCTGCTCCTTCCACGGGCGGACGAACGAGCCGGCCACCTTCGGCAGCCGTCCCACGATCGCCGACGTGGCGTTGCGGGCGATGTCGACGTCGGCGAATATCCCGTTGCGCCCGCGGTCCTCGGCCAGGTAGATGAGGCCGGCGTCGATGCACTTACGCGGGCTGGCCCCGGTGATGTTCCGGCCGTTCACGGTGACCGTGCCGCTCGCCGGGTGACGGATGCCGAACATCGTCTCGGCGAACTCCGTGCGCCCGCTGCCGACGAGCCCGGCCAGGCCGACGATCTCCCCGGCCCGGATGCGCAGGGACATCCCGTTGACCTCGGGCGGCGAGACCAGGTCCTCGACGTCGACCATGACCGCGCCGGGCCCGGCCGTGCGCTCGGCCCGGCGGGTGATGGTGAGCTTCCGGCCGATCATCGCGGTCACCAGGTTCTCCCTGGTCCAGGTGCCGCGCTCGGCCCGCGCGACCACGTCGCCGTCGCGCAGCACGGTGATCCGGTCGCTGACCGCCTCGATCTCGTCGAGGCGGTGGCTGATGAACCCGAGGGTCAGCCCCTGGTCGCGCATCTGCCACATGAGCTCGAACAGCCGCTCGGCATCGCGCGCCGTCAGCGGCGAGGTCGGCTCGTCGAAGAAGATGGTCCCGCAGCCGTGCGACAGCGCCCGGGCGCACTCGAGCAGCTGCTGCTGGGCCAGGGACAGCCGCCCGGCGGGCAGCCGCGGGTCGGCGCGGAGGCCAACGCTCGTGATCAGTTCCTCGGTGGTGTCGATCATCCGCCGCCAGGACACGGTGCCGAGCCGCCACGTCGGCAGGGCGCCCAGGTAGAGGTTCTCCGCGACCGACAGGTCGGGCATGAGGCGGGGCTCCTGCGGGACGAGGTAGATGCCGTGCCGCTGCGCGTCCCGCGGGGTAAGCGCGGGCAGGCGCTGACCGTCGAGCACGAGCTCGCCCTGGTCGGCCGGGAGCATCCCGGCCAGGACCTTGACCAGAGTCGACTTGCCCGCGCCGTTCTCCCCGATGAGCGAATGGATCTCGCCCCGGTAAAAGTGAACGGTCACATCGCGGAGCACGGTGACGTCGCCGAAGGCCTTGGTGACGCCGCGGGTCTCGTAGTCGGCGCCCACGACCGAGCGCAGCCCGGGCTCGCGCCGGACCGCGGGCTCGGCCCGCCCAGCGTGGTCAGCCACCGTTGGCCTCCTCGGGCGACGCGATTGTTACCGGTCACATTCGCGCTCACGACATAATCGGCAAGCACTCAGGCGACCGCTGGCATCTCCCGCTGATATTGAATGCTGGCCTCGCCCGCCGTCAACCGTCCAGAATCACAACATCATCACGTTCGCCGCCGCCGCGGCCCGTGACCAGCCCGGCGGACCGTGTTTCCCGGCCGGTTCCCGGGATGTGCGATGCTCAATGCGTACATCTATCTCCCGGGGTTGTGACCCCACGCACCCTCCGGGGCGTGTCCGGCGGAAAGGCAAAATATCGGGCATGGAGGTGACCGAACCTAGCGGCAGCCAGACCTGGACGCGCCGGCGGCCGTCGAGCATCCGCGATGTCGCGCGCCTGGCCGGCGTCTCGCACCAGACGGTCTCGCGCGTGCTGAACGGCCATCCGAGTATCCGCGACGCGACGAAGTCCCGGGTGCTCGCGGCCATGGACGAACTGCACTTCCGGCCGAGCCGGGCGGCCCGGATGCTGTCGCGGCAGCGGTCGCAGACCATCGGAATACTCGCCGCGGCGGTCGGGGGGCACTACGGTCCGGCGAGCAGCGTGAGCGCGGTCGAGGACGCCGCGCGGGAGCGGGGCTACTACGCGACCGTCGCCCACCTCGCGTCTGTCGCCCCGAGCGCGATCTCGGGGGCGATCGCGGACCTGCTCAGCCAGGACGTCGAGGGAATCGTCATCGTCGCGCCGCGCACCACGGTGCTGTCGCTGCTGGCCGAGCTGCCGATGAACGTGCCGATCGTGGCCGCCCAGGGCGAGCCGCGCAGCGCGACCGGCATCCCGGTCGCCTCGGTTAACCAGGAAGCGGGCGCCCGGATGGTGCTCGATCACCTCATCAGGCGCGGGCACCGGCGGATCCTGCACGTGGCGGGCCCACCGGACTGGAACGACGCGCAGCTGCGCCTGCGGGCCTACATGGCCGAGCTCCAGGCGGCCGGGCTGCCCACGTCGCAGCCGCTGTTCGGCGACTGGACCGCCGATTCTGGCTTCGAGATCGGCCGGGCGCTGACCCGCGACCTGGCGGAGTTCCCCGGTGCGGGGCTGCCGTTCACCGCGGTGTTCTCCTCGAACGACCAGATGGCGCTCGGTCTCATTCACGCCTTTCGCGCGGCGGGCCTCGACGTGCCGGGCGACGTGAGCATCGTGGGGTTCGACGACATCCCCGAGTCGGCCCACTTCTGGCCGCCGCTGACCACGGTGCGCCAGGATTTCCGCAGTCTCGGCGTGCGCTGCGTGGCCATGCTGCTCGACGCCATCCACCGGGCCGACGACCCGGCGCTGGCGCCGGACGCGAGCATCTCACCGGTGGTGGAGCCCCAGCTCATCATCAGGGACTCGGTCGCCACGACCTGAGCGGCGCCGGCTACCGCGCCCCTCTTCGCCTAACGGCCCCGCGGTAAAAGGGGAAACATAGACTGCGAGCATGACCATGAGGGACAGCGCCGCCGTTGAAGACCTGAATTGGCCCGAGGTCCGCGACCGGCTCAGGCAGGGCTGCGCAATTGCCGTGCTGCCATTTGGCCACACCGAGCAGCACGGGCCGCATCTCCCCTTTGGGGCGGATACCTTCTTCATCTCCGCGGTCACCAAGATGGGCGCCGAGCTGGCCAGTGAAAGGGCGGGCAAGCCGGTCGCGCTGGTCTTTCCCGCGCTGCCCTACGGCAACGGCGGAAAGTTCGCGGACGGCGAGCTGCGCCTGCGCCCGTCCACCTTCATGGCGTTGTTTACCGACCTCATCAAGGAGGTGGAGGCGCAGGGTTTCACTAAGGTCATCATCGCCAGCGGCCATGGCTCGAACAGCCCGATCATGGGAAGCGCCCTGAATGAGGCCTACTGGAGCGGCGCGAGAATCGATGGCTACACGATCGCGCCCTACTCGTTCATCCGCGGGTCGATTGGCGCCCTGCTCGAGAGCGAAGACTACGGGCATGCCTGCGAGATAGAGACCTCGATCGCCCTCCATCTCTTTCCCGATAAAGTCCAGCTGGACAAGATCCCCAATGACGACGAGCAGCCCGAGTTCTGGGTGCAGGACGAGACGGTCGGGGCCGTTAAGAAACAGCAAGTGGACCACTTCTGGCCCGAGCCCCGGCAGGTAAACCTGCCGTCAATGCCCGGGTACGTGGGGCGCCCGCTGTTCGCCAGCGCGGAAAAGGGCAAAAAGCTGGTCGACGAGTGGGTCGAGGCGTTCGCTGATTTCCTGGTTGACCTGGACGGGAATTAGCCCCGCTGGCATGATCGCGAAGCATTGAGGGCGTTATAGCGCACTTAAAGCTTCGTGATAACTAAGGCCTTCGTGATCATGGCGCGATGGTGCCCGATGATCTCGGAAACGACGGAGCCCCGCCTTCCGGGGAAGGCGGGGCTCCGGTGTGGTCGGGCTGGCCGGATTCGAACCGGCGGCCTCCGCGACCCAAACGCGGCGCGCTAGCCAAGCTGCGCCACAGCCCGTACCTGGGTGATTCTACGCGCCCGCGGGGCCGGGCGGGGCCAGGCGGGACCGGCCCACCGAAGACCGCCTGGTAACAAGGCCAGACCAGGCGGGCGAGGGCCGCCGCGCCCGCTGACCCGGGCGATTGGATATCCAGCGTCACCGAGCCCGGCTAGCTGAGGGCGGCTATGTCGGGGGCGCCGAGGCGGGCGGCCTCGGCGGTGTCGTCGTCGGGCTTGGTCTGCGAGTCGCGTTCGGCCGCTACCCGGGCCAGGTAGTGCTCGACCTCGTTCTTCTTCTCCTCCTCACTCCAGCCGAGCACGTCGGCCATCAGGTCGGCGACCCGCGGGGCCGCGGCCACGCCGCGGTCCCAGGACTCGATCGAGATCCGGGTGCGCCTGGTCAGCACGTCGTCCACGTGGCGGGCGTCCTCGTGGGTGACGGCGTAGCGGGCCTCCACCGCGAGGTAGTCGTCGGCGCCGGGCAGCGGCTCGGCCAGCGACGGATCGGCGCGGATCAGGTCGAGCAGCTCGTCGATGCACGAGCCGTACCGGTTGAGCAGGTGTTCCACCCGGACGACGTGAATGCCGGAGGCGGCGGCCAGGGACCGGCGCTGGTTCCACAGCGCCTTGTACCCGGCCGCGCCGGCCAGCGGCAGGTCGGCGGTGCACGACTCGGGGACCCGGGCGTCCATCGTCCGGGCCGCCTCGTCCACCGCGTCGGCGGCCATCACCCGGTAGGTGGTGTACTTGCCCCCCGCGACCACCACGAGCCCGGGCACCGGGTGCCCGACCACGTGCTCGCGGGACAGCTTGGAGGTGGACTCGGACTCGCCGGTCAGCAGCGGCCGCAGGCCGGCGTAGACGCCCTCGACATCCTCGCGGGTCAGCGGGGAGTTGAGCACCGAGTTGACGTGGTCGAGCAGGTAGTCGATGTCGCTGGAGCTGGCGGCCGGGTGCTCCTTCTTCAGGGTCCAGTCGGTGTCGGTGGTGCCGATGATCCAGTGCCTGCCCCACGGGATGACGAACAGCACGCTCTTTTCCGTGCGCAGGATGATGCCGGTGCTCGACGGCAGCCGGTCGCGCGGCACGACCAGGTGGATCCCCTTGGACGCGCGCACGTGGAACTGGCCGCGGGTGTCGGCCAGGCCTTGAGTGTCGTCGGTCCACACGCCGGTGGCGTTGATGACCTGCTTGGCCCGCACCTCGAAGACGTCGCCGGTCTCCAGGTCGGTGGCGGTGACGCCGGTGACCCGCTCGCCCTGCCGCAGGAAGCCGGTCACCTTGACCCGGCTCGCGGCGAGCGCGCCGAACGAGGCCGCGGTGCGGACCACGGTCAGCGTGTGCCGGGCGTCATCCACCTGCGCGTCCCAGTACGAGATCGCGCCGGTGAGCGTGTCCGGCCGCAGGCACGGCGCCTCGCGCAGCGCCTGCTTGCGGGTCAGGTGCCGGTGGTGCTTGAGCCCGCGGGCGGTGCCCGAGGCAAAGGCCATGGCGTCGTAGAGCGCGATGCCGGAGCCGACGTAGGGCCGCTCCCAGAACCGGCGCTGCAGCGGGTACAGGAACTGCACCGGCCGCACCAGGTGCGGCGCGATGCGGTCGAGCAGCAGCCCGCGCTCGTGCAGCGCCTCTCGGACCAGCCCGAAGTCCAGCATCTCCAGGTAGCGCAGGCCACCGTGGATTAGCTTGCTCGACCGGCTCGAGGTGCCGCTGGCCCAATCGCGGGCTTCGACGATGGCCGTGGTCAGGCCGCGCGTCACCGCGTCGAGCGCGCTGCCCGCCCCGACGACGCCGCCGCCCACGACCAGGACGTCCAGCTCGCGTTCGATCATCTTGGCGATCGCGTCTTCGCGCGCCGCCGGGGACATTGCAGCTACCACGACACCTCCGATATCAGTTCACATCTACCCAGTCGTCGGGTGCCGATATCAGCTCACGTCGACCCAGTCGAGGGTCCGCTGCACCGCCTTCTTCCAGCCCGCGTACCCGCTCGCGCGCTGCTCGTCCGACCACTCCGGCGTCCAGCGCCGGGACTCGTTCCAGTTCGCCCGGAGCTCCTCGGTGGTCGACCAGAACCCGGTGGCCAGGCCGGCCGCGTAGGCGGCGCCGAGCGCGGTCGTCTCGGCGACCACCGGACGGCTGACCGGGACGCCGACGATGTCCGCCTGCAGCTGCATGCACAGCTCGTTGGCGGTGACGCCGCCGTCGACCTTGAGTACCTCCAGGTGCACGCCGGAGTCCTGCTCCATCGCCTCGAGGACGTCGCGCGACTGGTAGCAGATCGCCTCCAGGGTCGCGCGGGCCAGGTGGGCGTTGGTGTTGAACCGGGACAGGCCGACGATCGCGCCGCGGGCGTCGCTGCGCCAGTAGGGCGCGAACAGGCCGGAGAAGGCCGGGACGAAGTAGACCCCGCCGTTGTCGCTGACCTGGCGGGCCAGGCTCTCGCTCTCGGCCGCGCCCGAGATGATGCCGAGCTGGTCGCGCAGCCACTGCACCGCCGACCCGGTCACCGCGATCGACCCCTCGAGGGCGTAGATCGGCTTGTCCGAGCCAAACTGGTAGCAGACGGTCGTGAGCAGGCCGTTCTTGCTGCGGACGAGCTCCTCGCCGGTGTTGAGGAGCATGAAGTTGCCGGTGCCGTAGGTGTTCTTGGCCTCGCCCGGGGCGAAGCAGACCTGGCCCACGGTGGCGGCCTGCTGGTCGCCGAGGTCGCCGGTGAGCGGCACGCCGTTGACCGCGGCCAGGCCGGTGACGTCCCCGTACCCGCCGGGCGCGGAGGACGGCATGATCGTGGGCAGCATCGACCGGGGGATGCCGAAGTACCCGAGCAGCTCGTCGTCCCAGTCGAGGGTCTCCAGGTCCATCAGCATGGTCCGGCTGGCGTTGGTGACGTCGGTGACGTGGGAGCCGCCGTTGACGCCGCCGGTCAGGTTCCAGATGACCCACGCGTCGGTGTTGCCGAAAATCGCGTCACCGCGCTCGGCCGCCTCCCGGACCCCGTCGACGTTCTCCAGGATCCACTGGACCTTCCCGCCGGAGAAGTAGGTCGCCGGCGGCAGCCCGGCCTTGCGGCGGATCACGTCGCCGCGCTCGTCGCGGTCCAGGGCGCTGGCGATCCGGTCGGTCCTGGTGTCCTGCCACACAATCGCGTTGTAGTACGGCCGGCCAGTCCGCCGGTCCCACACCACCGCGGTCTCCCGCTGGTTGGTGATGCCGAGTGCGGCCAGGTCGGACGCGGTCAGGCCGGCCCGGTTCAGCGCGGTCTGGATGACCGAGGCGGTCCGCTCCCAGATCTCCACCGGGTTGTGCTCGACCCAGCCGGCCTGCGGCAGGATCTGCTCGTGCTCGAGCTGGTGCTTGCCGACCTCGTTGCCGGAGTGGTCGAAGATCATGAATCGGGTGCTTGTGGTGCCCTGGTCGACGGCACCGACGAAATCTGGCATGGCTGTCCTCCTCGCTGAGTCGCTATGCGCCACTGTGCTGGTCGCGGGGTGCCTGCACGTCGCTGGGTGCCCGCACGTTAGTCTCCGACGCCGCCGGCTGCCGGGCTTCCGGTACCTCGCCCGGGGCCGCGGCCTCCTCGATGGGCCCCGCGACGTTCTCGACCATCTTGAGCCGGGCGTGCAGGATGTCGCCGATGAACAGGTCGTAGATGACCACGCCGAGGACGCCGCCGATCAGCGGGCCGACGATTGGTATCCAGAAGTAGTCGCTGAACGCGAAACCTGCCCCGTTATTGAAGGTGCCGGGCAAGGCCGTTTTCCCCCAGCCCGCGAAGAACGCGAACAGCCGGGGACCGAAGTCGCGGGCGGGGTTGATCGCGTAGCCGGCGTTCGCCCCGTAGGACATGCCGATCGCCGCGACGGCCAGGCCGATGGCCAGCGGGGCGAGGTTGGACCCGACCGCCGTGTTCCGCATGTCGATGAGCGCGACGACGAACATCAGCAGGAACATCGTGCCGACGATCTGGTCGATCAGCGGGCCGAGGACCGCGCCGTGGAAGTACGAGGCCGGGAACGTGGCGAAGATCGAGTAGGTCGCGAGCGCGCCGCCGCCGCTCTTCGGGGTCTTGTTCGCGAGATCGAACGCGTCGATCGCGTTGTGGTACACGAGGAAGACGAGGGCGGCACCGACGAAGGCACCGACGACCTGGGCGCCCCAGTACGGCAGGACCTTGCTCCAGGTGAACTTGCGCCTGACCGCGAAGGCCAGGGTCACCGCCGGATTGAGGTGGGCGCCGCTCACGCCGCCCGCCACCCAGACGGCGAAGGCGACGGCCATGGCCCATCCCCAGGTGATCAGCAGCCAGTCGCCTGCCGCCTGGAAGATAACCGTGGGACCCGCGGTGCGGCCGGAGCCGGGCAGCGCGGCCACCGCCATCGCCACCACGCCGTCACCGAATGCGATGAGCACGAACGTTCCGAGGAACTCCGCGAGGAGCTCGCCCCACAACCCCGTGATCCGTCCGACCGTGCGACCCTCACCTCGCAGTGGAGTGATATCGGCCATGATGTCCTCCTACCCCCGCCGTGCGTCCTTGCCGGCGGAACCTGCTGGTCTGGCCTCAAAGTACGACTCGTCACGGTTGGCGGCAATGGGCTACGCGGGCAAAGTTTTCGCAAAATCTGAACGAGCCGACCTAGGTCTTGACGGGCTAGAGCCGTAGTTCTATGTTTCTCGCAAAACGTCGTTCCGCATTGCCGAACAATATTCTGATGACTGCGTGACCTGTGGGGCATCAATGAAGAAGCTCATCAACAGCCCGGACACCGTGGTAACCGACGCGCTGGCGGGCATGGCCGCCGCCCATCCCTCGCTCGCGGTGGACCTGGAGAACCGGGTCATCGCGCGGGCCGGCGGCCCGACGGCCGGCAAGGTCGGCCTGGTGTCCGGCGGCGGTGCCGGGCACGAGCCGCTGCACGGCGGCTTCGTCGGCTACGGCATGCTCGACGCGGCCTGCGCGGGCGAGGTCTTCACCTCCCCGGTGCCCGACCAGATGCTGTTCGCCACCAAGGCGGTCGACGCCGGCGCCGGCGTGCTGCACATCGTGAAGAACTACACCGGCGACATCCTCAACTTCCAGATGGCGGCCGAACTGGCCGACGACGAGGGCATCGAGGTCGCCTCGGTCGTGGTCAACGACGACGTCGCCGTGCAGGACTCGCTCTACACCGCCGGCCGCCGGGGCGTCGGCGCGACCGTCTTCGTCGAGAAGATCGCCGGCGCGCTGGCCGAGCGGAACGCGTCCCTGGCCGAGGTGGCCGCGGTGGCGGCCGAGGTCAACGAGCGCAGCCGGTCGTTCGGCGTCGCCCTCACCTCGTGCACGGTCCCGGCCGCGGGCAAGCCGACCTTCGAGCTCGCCGAGCAGGAGATCGAGCTGGGCATCGGCATCCACGGCGAGCCCGGCCGCACCCGGGCCGCGCTCGTGCCCGCGAGCGCGATCGTGGAGATCGTGATGGACGCGATCAACACCGACGTGCCCGTCGCGGGCGACCTGCTGGTCATGGTCAACGGCATGGGCGGCACCCCGCTGATCGAGCTCTACGGCGCGTTCAACGAGGTCAGCAAGTACGTCTCGGGCCACGGCGCCCGGATCACCAGGAACCTGGTGGGCAACTACATCACCAGCCTGGAGATGCAGGGCTTCTCGGTGACCGTCTGCCACCTGACAAATACGCTGGCAGACTTGTGGGACGCAGCTGTGGACACGCCCGGGCTCCGCTGGGGACGGTAGACCCGACAGCGTCGCCCAGTACCGCGAGGAGCCCCTATGGACGCTGAATTCTTCCGTGCCTGGATAGCGGAGATCGCCGCGGTCGTCGAAGCCCAGCGAGACCATCTCACCCAGCTCGACTCGGCGATCGGCGACGCCGACCACGGCATCAACCTGGCCCGCGGGTTCGGCGCCGTGCGGGCGGCGCTGGCCGCGGCCGACACCCCGACCCCGGGCTCGGTGCTGCTGCTGACCGGCTCCACGCTGATCTCCAAGGTCGGCGGGGCGTCCGGGCCGCTGTACGGGACCGCGTTCCGGCGCGCGGCCAAGGCGCTCGGCGATGAGCCCGAGGTCGACCTGCCCGAGCTCGCCGAGGCCCTGACCGCGGCGCTGAACGGCGTCAAGAAGCTCGGCGCG
>Ga0302314_10011919_pt1 | contig 15104 bp, 17 predicted proteins | sample III_Palsa_N2_3_FD_200533 | JGI IMG/M metagenome (GOLD analysis project Ga0302314, IMG submission 200533) | Peat permafrost microbial communities from Stordalen Mire near Abisko, Sweden - III_Palsa_N2_3 | ecosystem: Environmental > Terrestrial > Soil > Palsa > Peat permafrost | place: Sweden...
TATTTCCACGGCGCGCAGATCCAGAACGGCGAGTGCGATTCCTCCTACCAGATTAGCCAGTGCACGATTCTCTCGGGCGCCAAGTTTGACTTCGGCCTCGCTGTCGGCGTCTCCAACGGCCTGACCCTGACCGGCGGCATGTTTGGCCTCGGCACGGTCGCTGACGTACTCCCGCTTGGCCGACAAGGCGACGGGATCGATTCCTCGGGTCTCCGCTACATGCGCGGGACACAGATCGACTTCGGCTCGGTCGACGTCAACTTCGACATCGCCACGGCGGTGAAGATCGATGGCACCTTCTATAGCTATGGTTCGGGCAGTGGCGTCTCCAGTCTCGACGCTCCGGCCTTCAGCACCTCGTGGTCAATCTCGTCCGCGCAGGTGACCGGCTTTCAGCAGCTGTTCAAGGCCAGCATCGTCAACGGCGTTGGGCCGATCCAGATCACGTCGACCGGCAACAATGCCAACCCGGCGGTCACTCCCGACAATACCGCCGTGGTCTATTCAACCGACCGGTTCGGCGATCGACGGCTGATGTATCAGCTGCTCGCTGGCTCGGCGATGAGCACCGAATACGCGGTCAGCGCGCTGACCAGCTTCGTGATGATCGGCGACAGTCTCACCGCCGGCGTCGGCGCGTCCCCCTCGACAGATGGCTTCGCCTACCTGATCGCGGCCAATTTCGCGCGGGCCTATACCATCGCCGCGCGCGGCGGCCAGACCAGCCGCCAGATCGCTACACGGGTCGGAGCCTTGGCCGTGACGGCCACCGTCTCGGGCAACAGTATCGCGTCCGGCTCGAATTCGATCACTGCCCTGAACGGCGTGGCGATCGCACCGTCCAGCGGCACAGACTACCAATGGATGTCGACGCCGGCCGACGACAACACCACCACCAGCACCGGCACGATCATGACCTCGCCGCCGGTGCATGGGACGTTCACCCGCACCGCGACCGGCGGACCGCCATCGACGGCCGAGGCCTACAGCTTCACGCCTGACGCCGGCTACAGCCTACCAATCGCCTGCGCAGCCAACACGCCGATCGTCCTCGACACGCTGACCTATGACCAGCAGACGGTCTTCATCTGCGTCGGCACCAACGACTTCACCAACCCTTCGCAGGTGATCGCGTCGATCACGGCTCTGGTGGCCTGGTACAAGCCGCTGGTGAAGAAGCTGATGATCCTGACTCCGTTGGATCTTGGCCAGACCGTCAACTCGCAAACCGGCGGCTCGCTCAACACGGCAATCAGCTCGCTCTGCGCCACGATCCTGTCGACCTGGCCCAACTACGCCGTCGATGTCCGAACGCCGCTGCTCGACGGCACAGGTAAGATCGCCACCGCCAATATCGATTCCGGATCCGGCCACCCGGACAACGCTGGCCACGCCCTGATGGCGGCGGCTGCCATCGCTTCAGCCACCACGAGGAACTTCTAGATGACCACCCAAAACTCGATCCTGAAGAAGGCCGCGACCGCGTTCACCGGCGCGGCCAGGCCGAAGGCCACGCAGGACCCCACCATCCGTCCGGGCACGCTGGGCCTGTGGGATTTCACCGACAAGCGCTGCAACCCGAACGCCGACGGCGCCTTAGCCATCGGCGCGACCTTCAACAACATGGTCGATGGGGGCGCAGCCGTTACGGTCCTCGCCACAGGCCTCACCAGCGTGGCTGGCAAGGCCGGAATTACGACGCCTGGCGCCGGGACCTATATCCAGCTGGGCGGCGCCGGACTGTTCGACCTGCATGCATCGCAGGATGAGCTTCTGTTCAACTTGACCTTCAAGCTCCCGGCCTCTGGGCTGACGACGGGCTTCGCGCCGCAGTTCGGCATGGGATCAGCTGGCGCCATCGGAAACGTCGGGACCACGCCCTTCCGGCTCGACATGGGCTCGGACGGAAAAACGGCCCGCGCGCAATTTGGCAACGGATCGACGCTTTCGAATAGTCAAATTGCCTTGGCCCAAAACGTGGTGAACCAACTCATCGTCCACTTCAAGCCGTCGACCGGCCTTATCGAACTCTACGTGAACGGGGCGCTAGCCTTGAGCCAGGCCAACACGCCGTTCACCTTGCAGAACGGTTCGGCCATGCTTGCCTATATCGCTGGAGGCTCCGCAGGCACGACCCTTTACAGAGCGGGGTTCGAGGATGTCGCCGCCACCGCAGCAGCCGAAGCGGCCATGGGTTTAACCCCGCTTTCTGTCGCGCAGCTGGCGGCCAACGACTACCTGTTCATCACGGGCGCCAGCGCGATCGCGCCGCGTTCGGCTCTCGTCTAGGGGTGCCGCGTTCTAACTGGGACCGGTAGCCCGCATGGCCGACATCAGCCTAAAGCCCCTACAGCCGAAGGAGGCCATCGCCTACTTCCGGGGCAAGGGTCTGGCGGCGTCGTTTGCCTGGCAGGACATGTGGCAGGAGGAGCACGCCAAGGCCTTCACCGTGGCCAAGGCGATGCGGCCCTCGCTGCTGCAGGATATCCGCGACGCCCTGGATAAGGCGATCGCGGAAGGGACCACCTTAGAGACCTTCAAGAAGACCCTGAGACCCACGTTGGAGGCCCAAGGCTGGTGGGGCAAGCAGCGGATGGTCGACCCGCTGACCGGCGAGGAGAAGCTGGTCCAGCTCGGCTCGCCGCGCCGCTTAAGGACCATCTTCGACACCAACATGCGCACCGCCCACGCGGCCGGCTACTGGGAGCGCATCCAGGACACCAAGGACACCCTGGAATACCTGCGCTACCAGACCGCCGGCGACGCCCGCGTGCGGCCCGAACACGCCGCCTGGGACGGCACCACCCTGCCGGTCGACGACAGCTGGTGGGACGTCCACAATCCGCCCTGCGACTACGGCTGCCGCTGCACGGTGGTCCAGGTCTCCAAGGGCCAGCTCGCCCGCGAAGGCGGCCAGGTCACTGACCGGCCGATCGCCTTCCCCTCGCGCAGCTACACCAACCCGCGCACCGGCGAAGTGGTCAGCGTTGAGGGCGGCATCGGACCAGGCTGGGGCTACAACGTCGGCAAGGCCTACCTGGAGCGCGACACCCCGTCGCCGATGGGGCCGCCGATCGGCGTCGGGTTCGAGGGCGACGACACCGCCGCCGGCGCGGCCGAGACGGCGATCACCAGGCGCAAGGTGAGCGCGGATCTCTACCTCGACGCCGGTGTCTCGGCCGACGAGGCGCAGGCCGCCTTCCTGGGCGGCTTTGGCGTGGCGCCCGACAAGAGCCGGATCATCGGTGATCCCAGCGGCGACGGCCTGGTGGTCGGCCCCGGCCTGTTCAAGGATTCGGTGGGCGAGCCGGTGCGCCTGTCCAAGGCCATCCTGCGCGCCCTGCCGCTGATCGGCCTGACCCTTCGCGAGCCGGCGGAGATCCGCAGGGCCTGGCGCGCCGGGCCGGACGGCCTGTCGCTGCTGACCCGGCGCTACATCGCCCGCTATGAAGTGGGCGACCAGCTGGTCGACGTGGTGGTCGATTGGGCCAACGGCGGCTGGTGGCCAGGCGTGGCGATCGGCGGCTCCGGCCAGCGCCTGGCGCAGCTGCGTACCGGCGCGGTGATCCACCAGGTCGCGGCCTAGACTCCGTCGCCCGTTCACGGCGCCCCTTCACGCCCGGACGATTTCAACCCATAACTTCAGGGCGCGCCGACCTCCGCGCCGGCTTCACCCTGAATTAGTTCAGGGTGTTTTGCCCTCCTAGCCCCGCCGATTGTGCGGCTATGAACTTCGGCAAACGCAATCTGATGCAGACCGCCGCCGGCGAGGCCGTCGCCGCCGCGAGCGCGACCGGCGAGCCGGTCAAGCGCGTGCAGCTGCTGCCCATGGGCGAGATCAATTGCAAGCGCGATGGACGCAAGTTCCGGGTCAGGGACCTGGCGCACGCCCGGGAGATCGTCGCCGCCACCGTGGCCACCGCCTCGCCGGCCGAGATCCCGATCGACTATGACCACCAGCTGCTGAACGCGACGCAGCCAGGCGGTCCGGGCGGAACGGCCAAGGCCTCCGGCTGGATGCGCAACTTCAGCGCCGAGGCCGACGGCGTCTGGGCCGAGGTCGAATGGACGGCCGCAGCCGAGGCCGCGCTGCGGGCCAAAGAGTACCGCTACATCAGCCCGGTCTTCACCCACGCGCCCAACGGCGACGTGACGCGGATCTACCACGCCGGACTCACCAACTTTCCCGCCATCACCGAGCTGGCCGCCGTGGCCAGCGCCGGAACAGGAGAAGACATGGACTTGACCGCCCTAGCCGCCGCCCTCGGGCTGCCGGCGACCGCGACGCTCGCTGAGTGCGTCGCTGCGGCGGCTACGGCTCGCGCCGCAGCTTCCGCCCAAATCCTCACGCTGGCAGCCGCCGCCGGCGTTCCGACCGCGACCACGGTCGAGGCCGTCTCGGCCGCGATCGCCGAGGCCCGCTCCAACGGCCGGGTCGATCCCACCAAGTACGCGCCCATCTCCGAGCTAGTGGCTCTGCAGGCGCGGCTGACCACCATCGAGAGCGGCAACGCGGTCGCGGCAGCCACCGCCGCCGTCGACGCCGCCGTGCTGGCCGGCAAGGTCACTCCCGCGAACCGGGAGTGGGCGCTGGGCTACGCGACCGAGAACCCCGCCGGCTTCGCCACCTACATCGGCAACGCCCCGGTGGTCGCCGCCGCGACCATCACCGACCCCACCAAGCTGCGACTCGAGTCGGCCGACAGCCTGACGGCGGACGAACTGGCCGCCGCCGCCGTGGTCGGCATCTCGGCCGAAGCCGCCCTCGCGTCGAAGAAGGAGATGATCGCCAATGGCCGCGCTTAGCACCGAACGCAGCACCGTTAAGCGGTCGGGCGAGATCTTCTCGCGGCCGGTCGAGGCGGCGACCAAGGTCTATGCCGGCGGTCTCGCCTGCCTCAACGCGGCCGGCAACGCCGTGCCCGGCTCGACCGCCACCACCCTGCGCGCGGACGGCGTCTTCCAGAGGACGGTGGACAACACGCTGGGCTCGGCCGGCGCGCTGACCGTGGACGTCGAGGCGGGTATCTTCCGCTTCGATAACTCCTCGGGCGGCGACGCCATCGTCGAGTCCTCGCTGCTGCTCACCTGCTACATCGTCGATGACCACACGGTGGCCCTGACGAGCGGCGGCAGCACCCGGTCCGTGGCGGGCAAGATCGTCGACATCGACGCCTATGGCGTCTGGGTCGAGGTCGGCTCCCCGTCCTTCCCCATCCTTTAGGAACCGCACTCCATGATCGTTAACGGTCCGAACCTTCGCACCCTCGGCATTATGTTCAACGCCGCCTTCACGGCCGGCCTGGGCATGGCCAACCCCACCTCCCAGCGCGTCAGCATGACCGTGCCCTCGACCACCGAGACCGAGGAATACGGCTGGCTGGCCCAGGTCCAATCGGTCCGCGAATGGGTCGGCGACCGCGTGGTCAACAACCTCTCCGGCTACAAGTACACCATCACCAACAAGGACTACGAGAACACCATCGGCGTCCCCCGCAACAAGATCGAGGACGATAATCTCGGCATCTACGGGACCCTGTTCCAGGAGATGGGCTACTCGGCCGCCGCGCACCGCGAGCAGCTGGTGTGGCCGATGCTGGAGACCGGGTTCGAGACCGCCTGCTACGACGGCCAGCCCTTCTTCTCGACCACCCACCCGGTGACCCTGCCGGGCGGCGCGGAGGGCGTCTACGCCAACACCGACGCCGAGGCCGGCGACGGGGCGCCGTGGTTCCTGTTCGACATCAATCGGCCGATCAAGCCGATCCTGTTCCAGGACCGCAAGCCGTTCCAGTTCCTGGCCATGGACCGCGCCGACGATCCCAACGTCTTCATGAGGAAGGAATTCCTCTACGGCATCGACGCCCGACGCAACGTGGGCTTTGGCCTGCCGCAGCTGGCCTGGGGTTCGACCCAGCCGCTGAACAGCGCCAACTACGGCGCCGCCCGCGCCTCCATGCGCACCCTGACCGGCGACGGCGGCATCAAGCTCGGCATCACGCCGAAGCTGCTGGTCTGCCACCCGGACCTGGAAGAGGCGGGCCTGGAGCTGCTGAACGCGGATCGCAACGCCGCCGGCGCGACCAACGTCTGGAAGGGGACCGCCGAGCTGATGGTCAGCGAGTGGCTCTAGGATGGCGTTTGTTCGCTTCAGCTCGGCCCGCGCCAACTATGTGCGCGGCGGCCTTCACTTCCGGGACGGCTCCCCGGACGTGAAGCGCATGCCGGACGGTCGCCTGGCCATCGTGCTGGGCGACGTCGGCCAGACCAAGCTGGGCGAACAGAACTTCCTGGCCCTCGCGGCCGACCCCAACATCAAGGTCGACCGGGTCGGCCCTGACGGTCTGACGGCCACCGAGCGCAAGCTCGGCAAACAGGCCCAGGCGCGCCAGCGCCAGACGATCAAGCGTGTGTCGACCGCGATCGCGGCGACCACGACGGCCAAGCAGAAGGCTCACGAAAAGCGCGTGGCGGCGCTCCAAGGCAACAGCAAGGATCCTGCGTCCACATGACCGACCAGACCACGGCCTCTGGCGGCGCTCCCGCGCCCGCTCCGCAACCCGCGCCGGCCCCTGCCGCCGCCCCCGCCGCGCTGACCCCGGCCAGCGTCGCGGTCGCCAACGCCGCGTCGGCGGGGAAGGCCTTCACGGCCCGTCTCGCGCGCCTCTATGACGCCGAGCGAGCGGCGGTGCTGAAGGATCTGGGCCTGGCCCAATCCTTCGAGAAGACCCACGCCTTCATGAGCGGTCTGGCCGTGGGCATCTTCGGCTTCGCCGGGCTGCTCGGCGTCAGCTTCATCGTCCGCATGGTGCTCGGCTGACCCATGGCCTATGCGGCGGTCGCAGATCTGATTGCGCGGTTCGGCGTGCGGGAGCTGATTCAGCTCACCGATCGCGCTGAGCCGCCGACCGACCAGGTCGACGACGCCGTCGCCTGCATCGCGCTGAACGCCGCCAGCCAGATCGTCGATTCCCACGTCTCGGTGAAGTACAACCTGCCGCTGGCCCAGGTGGACCCGCTGCTGGTGGACATCACCTGCGACATCGCCCGCTTCCGCCTCTATTCGACCCAGGCCACCGAGCTGGTGATCGAGCGGAACAAGCAGGCTCTGGAAAGCCTCAAGCGCATCGCCGCCGGCACGATGAAGATCGACGTCGGCGGGGTCGAGCCCGAGTCCCGCACCACGGTCATCCTGGCCCAGAGCGACCCGCGCCGGTTTAGCCGCCGAACGGAGAGGAACGGCTGATGCCTCCTCAGTCCGGCGTCAGCCTAAGCCTGCAGGCCAAGGGCCTCGAAGAGGTCGAGTGCAAGCTCGCGCGCCTGGTCGCGGCGCTGCCCAAGCCGCGCAAGCTGATGAACACGATCGGCGCGGTGCTGGAATCGAGCACGCGCCAGCGGTTCCGCACGGGTCAGAGCCCTGACGGCATCGCCTGGAAGCCGTCCAAGCGCGCGATCGCGGCCAAGGGCAAGACGCTGGTCTGGCGTGGCCACCTGCGCGACTCGATCACCCACGACGCCGATGACACCCGCGCCGAGGTGGGCACTAACCTGGTCTATGCCCGTATCCACCAGCTGGGCGGCTGGATCAGGATCAAGAACGCCGGCGCCGGGCTGCGCAAGCGCGCCGGCCCCGTCCGCACCCAGTGGAAGATGCCGGCTCGGCCCTACCTCGGCGTGTCCGAGGGCGACCGCATCGAGATCGCCGACCAGGTCGAGAAGTACATCCATCGGGTGCTGTCATGATCATGATCGGCCAGGTCGAGAACGCCATGCTGGCCCGGCTGCGGGCGGCGACGACGGTTGAGGCCGTCCGCTACAAGTATCCGACCCTGGAGACCTGGCCCAAGCGGTTCGACGAGGTGCTGTCCAGTGAGACCACCCGTTACCCGGCCGCCTGGACCGCGTTCGGCGGCGCCCACAAGATTGAGCGCGTCTCCTCCAACCGCTGGCGCGCCTATTGCGTGTTCGGCCTGGTGGTCGCGGCGCAGAACCTGCGCAACGAACAGGCGACCCGCCACGGCGGCTCCCAGTCCGAGCCCGGCTCCTACCAGCTGGCCACCGATGCCGTGCGGATCCTCGCCGGCCAGACGCTCGGCTTGGACATCAACCCGCTGGAGCCGACCTCGATCCTGGAGGTCGAGACGCCAGACGTGCCCAAGGTCAAGCAGCTGTCGATCTACGCGGTCAGCTTTGACACCAGCCTCTACTTCGACGCCGCGCGCAGCGTTGGCGACATCAACGACTTCGCCCTGTTCCACGCCGACTGGGACCCCGCGCCCTTCGGCCATGTGGACCCGACCAACCTGCCCGCGCCGATTGGCGAGGCCATCGTCTCCGACAACATCTCTTTGAGGCCCGTCGAATGAGCACCACCCGCGTCCTGATGCCCGCCGAAGGCCGCCGCGTGCGCTTCCCGGTGACCGGCAAACTGCTCAAGGACACGGGCGAGCCCATCGTCTGGTCGAGCTACTGGCACCGGCGCTTCGAGGCCGGCGACGTGGTCGACGCGCCCGCCAAGGCCGCGCCGGCCGCGCCCGCTGCGGCCAAGGCCGCCGTCGCGCTCGCACCGCCGCCGCCTCCGGCCGCCGCCGTCGTCGTCGTGAAGGAAGCCTAGACCATGACCATCAGCTTCAATGGCATCCCGGTCGGCGTCCGCACCCCCGGCAGCTACGTCGAGTTCTCCAACGTCCGCACCATCAACGGCTTGGCAGTCTGGCCGACCGCGATCATGATCCTAGGCCAGATGCTCGCTGGCGGGTCGGCCGCCCCTTACAAGCCGGTGCAGATCTATTCGCCGCTCGGTGGCCAGGGGCCGTTCGGCCAGGGCAGCATGCTCGACCGGATGATCCAGGCCTCGGTGGGCAACAACAGCTCCACGCCGACCTTCGCGATGGCGCTGCCTGACAATGGCGCGGGCGTGGCCGCGACCCAGACCATCACCGTCACCGAGCAGCCCACCGTGGCGGCCACTATCCCGCTCTATGTGGCCGGCCAGGCGGTCGATGTCGGCTGCAACGCGGGCGACGCCCTGGACACGGTCGCGGCGAGCATCGCCGCCGCCATCGAGGCCGACGATGATCTGCCGGTCACCGCCGTCTCCGTAGGCGCGGTTGTCACCACCACCTGCAAATGGAAGGGCCTGACCGGCAACGGCATCGATATCCGCACGGCCTACTATGCCAGCGACGTCATGCCGACCGGCCTGGCCCTGACCATCGCCGCCGGCGTCGCCGGCTCCGGCGACCCGGACATCGCCGCCGCGCTCGCCGCCCTGGGCGCGACCCAGTACAACTTCATCGTCCATCCCTGGACCAGTGGCGGCGACCTGGCCGAGCTGGCCACCGAGCTGGCGGCCCGTCGCGGCCCGATGCAGCAGATCGACGGCGTGGCCTTCTCGTCCGCAAAGGGCTCGATGGGAACGCTGGCCTCGCTCGGCGCGACCATGAACAGCCCGGACATCTCGATCAGCGAATGCACCGGTCCCACGACGCCCTGGGAACGCGCCGCGCGGGAGTGCGCGGTCATCGCGCTCAACGGCACCATCGACCCCGCGCGGCCCTTCCAGACCCTGCCCCTGGCCGGCGACATGGCCCCCAACCAGGCCGAGGCCTTCACCCCCGACGAGGTCGAGGCCCTGCTGCATGACGGCATCTCGCCGCATGCGGTCGGCGGCGGCGGCGCGGTCGAGCTGGTCCGGCCGATCACCACCTATCAGACCAACGCGGCCGGCGCGCCCGACGCCTCCTATCTCGACGTGAACACCATGCTCACGCTGAGCTATCTGCGCTACTCGCTGCGGGTCCGCTTCGCCCAGAAGTTCCCCCGCATGAAGCTGGCCGACGACGGCATCACCGTCGCGCCGGGCCAGGCCATCGTCACCCCCAAGACGCTCACCGCCGAGCTGATCGCCCTGGCCGGCGACTGGCAGGCCGCCGGCCTGGTGGAGAACCTCACCGAGTTCGCCAGCCTGCTGGTGGTGCAGCGCAACGCCAACGACCCGTCCCGCGTCGACGCGCTCATCCCGCCCGACATCGTCTCCGGCCTGCGCGTCTTCGCGGCCCAGATCCAGTTCGCGTTCTAGGAGGGCGCAGATCCATGGCTGACAAGATCCTTGGCTTCGCGGAGGTCATCGTCGACGGCGTGGTCCTCCTGAGCGGAGACGACTCCACCATCGACGTCGGCGGCATCAAGCGCACGCCCGTCGTCGGCAACAGCGTGCTGGGCTACCGGGAGGAGACCATGTTCTCGGTGGTCGAGGTCAACGTGGCGATCGACGCCGACTACTCGGCCGCCAATATCGGCGCGATCACCGGGGCGACCATTCAGTTCTCGGCCGACACCGGCCAGGTCTGGAGCATCGCCAACGGCTGGAGCGCGGACCCGGCGAAGATCACCCAAAAGGACGGCAAGGCGAAGCACACCTTCAACGGGCCGCCCGCAACCGAAATCCTGTCTGGAGCCTGACCTTGAACCCGAAATGCACCACCAACGAAGACGGCAGCATCACCTATCCGCTTGACCACCCGGTGGTGATCCAGCGGCGCGCGGCGGGGTCGGCGACGGTCACCGAGGAGACGGTCTCCGAGGTCACGGTTCGCCGGGCCAAGGCCAAGGATCTGCGGGTGATGGACCGCCACAAGGGCAAGATGGGCCAGAGCCTGGCGCTGATCTCCGCCCTGACCGGCCTGAACGAAAAGCAGGTCGATGAGCTGGATGCCGCCGACGTGACGGGGCTGAGCGAGATCGTGTCGGATTTTTTTCCGGATCTCCAGGAAACTGGCGAGACGTCCTAGCGGACGTCGCCGCCGCCTTTCACTTCCCGCTGTCCGAGCTTTGGGAGCTGGACGTGGAGGAGCTGCTGATGTGGCACGAGCAGGCGAAGCGTATCCATGAAGGATCTCAAACTTAGTCTGATCGTCGAGGCCCTCGATCGGGCCACCGCACCCATGCGCAAGATCGCTGGCGGCCTGGCCGCGATCGAGGCTCGCGCCACGAAAGTGGGGCACGCGTTCAAGAAGCTGGGCATGGTCGAGCTGTTCGGCGGCGCGGCCCTCATCGGGGCGGCCACCGAGGGCGCGCGCGGCATTTGGGAGCTGACCCGAGGCACCGCGGAATTTGGCGTCGAGGCGCTGCACGCCGCCCAGAAGGCGTCGATGACTGTCGAGCAGATTCAGAAGCTGCAGTTCGCGGCCAAGATGACGGACGTCGACGCCGACTCCCTCGGCGAGACCATGTTCCGCTTCAACCAGCATGTGATCTCGGCCGCCATGGGGTCGAAGCGGGAGGAGCGCGCCCTGAAGGCTATGGGCGTCCAGATCAAGGACACCCACCACAAGCTTAAGCCCCTCTATGAGCTGTTCCTGGAGTTCAGCGACAGCTTCTCGAAGATGGACTCGCGGGTCGCCAACTTCGCCGCCTTCACCATGCTCGGCCGGGGCGGCGTCCGCTCGATCCCGCTGCTCAAACTGGGTCGAGAGGGCCTGATCGCCTTCGGCAAACAGGCCGAGGCGATGGGCGTCATCATGGACCAAGACACCGCCGAGCGGGCGGAAGGTTTCATGCAGCACATGAAGCTGGTCGGCATGGCGGTCGACGGAATCAAGATGCGGCTGGGCATCCAGCTGATGCCGGTGATGGACGCCTTCCTGGTCAGGCTGACCACGATGATCGTTCACCTGCAGCCGAGCGCGGTTAGGCGGTTCTCCGACGCCATCGGCGGCCTGATCGACCACCTTCCGCAGCTGCTCGTGCTGTTCGAACGTGGCGCGATCGCCGGGACCAAGCTGGCGGACAGGCTGCTCGATCTGTCCAACCACGCGGGCGTCGTCAAAGGGGTGCTGATCGGCCTGGGCGCACTGCTGGGCCTGCAGCTGATCGTCGGTTTCTTTGAGCTGGCCTTCGCCGTCGGCGCGGGCATCACCGCCTTCGTCGGCTTCGTCGATGTGATCGGCTCGCTGATCGCCCTGGCCGCCGGCGTGACCTCGTTCGCGGATGCCATGGCGCTTCTGGATATCGCCCTGGACGCCAACCCCATCGGCATCATCGTGCTGGCGATCGGCGCGCTGATCGCGGTCATCGCCCTGGTCGGGGTCGGCGTCTTTCAGATTTACAAGCACTGGTCCGGCATCACCGCCTGGTTCGCCAAGGTGTGGAAGACGGTCCAGGACATCTTCTCGGCCGCGTGGAAGGTGCTCTCCGACCTCACCCCCGACTGGCTGAAGACCCTGCTCAAGCTGGCCGGCCTCGGCATCGCTCTGACCGTCAAGAGCGTCTCCGCTCTGGCCGCGCCCTTCCTCGGTCCGCACGCCCCGCCGCCGGGTGCGGCGCCCGGCCATCCCGGCGCCGGCGGCGCGCGCAAGACGCCGGCGATGACCCGCATCCACCTGCACATGACCAGCGACGGCAAGATCCAGGTGAAGTCGGTCGACGCCGGCGGCGGGGCCGAGGTCAGCTTCTCTCGCGGCGTGATGCCGGCGTGACCCGATGACCTGGCGCGACCGTCTTCTGCCCGGCTCTTTCAGGGGTGTTCCGTTCAGCGTGACGGAGTCGTCGACCACCTTTGGCCGGCGCAACAAGCTGCATGAGTATCCGGGCCGCGACGTCCCCTGGTCGGAAGACTTGGGGCGTAAGGCCGGGGCCTGGTCGATCGAGTGCATCACCATCGGCGATGACTACGACACCGCCCGCAACGCCCTGATCGCGGCCTGCAACGCCACCGGGCCGGGGACGCTAGTTCACCCCTACCTTGGCACGCTCAGCGCCACCTGCGGCGAGGCCACGGTTACCGACTCGACGGCCGAGGGCGGCCTCGCGCGGTTCACCATCCCCTTCACCGAGTCCGGCGTGGATGTGACGCCCGCGCCGACGCCGGACACGCAAGGGCAGGCGATCGCCTCGGCGGCCACGCTGCAGAGCCAGTCGGTGGTGAGCGCCACCAACGACATCCAGGTGGGCGACCAGGCCGCGTTCGTCACCACCGAGGCGTCCAGCGTGCTCGGCCAGGCCCAGGCCGCGCTGACCACCGCCCTGCGGGCGGTGCAGGCGCCGGCCGCGCTGCTGGCCAGCGTCGAGCCGCAGATCGCGGCGATCGAGACCACCGCTGTCGCCCTGCTGAACGCCCCGGCGAACCTGGTCTCGCAGATCTATGGCGCGATCGCTGGAATCGCCTCGATCGCCCCCTATGCGGACGACGCCCTGGCCCAGTGCGAGGCGCTGCTGGGTTTCGGCGCGAACCTCCCCGCCGTCGCTCCCATTACGCCCGACCGGATCGCTCAGGGCGGCAACCAGGTCGCCATCGTCCAGCTGGTCCAATGCGCGGCGGCGGCCTCGGCGGTGACCGTGGTCAGCCAGATCGACTTCACCAGCTACGACGACGCCGTGGGCATCCGCGACCCGCTGTCCGACAGCCTGGACGCCTTGGCGCTGGCGATCGCCGACGGCGGCGATGATGACCTGGCCGACGCGGTGGACCAGATGCGGCTGGCGATGATCGCCGACGTGACGGCCAGGGGCGGCTCCCTGGCGCGGCTCTACGCCTACACCCCGGCGACCACCGAGCCGGCGCTGGTGATCGCCCAGCGGCTCTACGGCGACGCCACGCGGGCCGATGAGATCGTCGCACGCAACGCCATCGCCCACCCCGGCTTCGTGCCCGGCGGTCTGGTATTGGAGGTGCTCAGCGATGACTGACAGCGCCGCCAACTTCGTGCTCACCGTCAACGGCCAGGTCTTCGGCGGTTGGAAAGAGATAGAGCTGACCCGCAGCCTGGACGTCATGGCGCCGGCGTTCGAGATCACCTGCACCGACCGCTGGCCTGGCCAGCCGCAGCAATGGCCGCTGCAGACTGGGCAGGCGGTCAAGATCACCGAGAGCGGCGAGCTGCTGGTCACCGGCTGGATCGACGAGATCGAGCCCCGCGTCCAGGCCGAGGATCACACCGTCAAGGTGCGCGGCCGAGGCCGCACCTGCGATCTGGTCGACTGTTCGGCGATGAACAAGCCGGGCACCTGGAAGGGGCTGACCGGCGACCAGATCATCGCCGCCATCTGCAAGCCCTTCGGCATCGGCGTCACCTGTACGGCCCCGATCGGCGCGGCCTTCCCGAGCTTCGCCCTCCAGCAGGGCGAGGCCTGCAAGGACGCCATCGACCGGATTTGTCAGCAGCGGTGCTGGCTGCCGATCGAGACGCCCACTGGAGACCTGCTGCTGGCCGCGCCCAGCGCCAACACCGCCGCCGGCCAGCTCATGCTCGGCGGACCGACCGGCAACATCGAGATCGGCGAGGCCAAGCAGTCGGCCCTGGAGCGGTTCAGCGTCTATGTGGTCAAGGGCAACCGCAAGGGCTCTAACCACGACAGCGGCGCGGTGGTCAGCGCGGTGACCGCCCAGGCGACCGACGCCGCCGTCACCCGCTACCGCCCGCTGATGATCCTGTCCGAGGACCAGGCCACCACCGGCTCGGCCAAGACCCGCGCTCAGTTCGCCGCCACTGTCCGCGCCGGCCGGGGCCAGACCGGCAAGCTGACGGTGTCCGGCGCGCGTGACGCGGCCGGCAAGCTCTGGGCGCCCAACTACCTGATCCCGGTCGCGGCCGGCGACCTCGGGCTGATCTCCAACCTGCTGATCAACGAGACCAAGACCAAGGTCAGCGACGCGGGCACCCAGACCGAGATCCATGTGGTGCGGCCGGAGGCCTATAGCCTCGGCGAGATCAAGGGCGCGTCGCTGTCGCGCCTGGATAACCGAGCCGCCGGCCGAGGCCGCAAGGGCAAGTCCGGCCGCAAGGGCAAAGGGCCGGGGCTGAGCGCGCTGGCGGACCTGCAAGCCGGCCAGGGCAGCGAAGGCGAGGGCCAATGAGCGCCGCCCTAATGCGCTTGGCCAAGGAAGCCCACCGCCGCGCCTTCATGGCGATAGGCCGGGGCGTGCTGGCTGCGATCGACGACAGCCAGACTGCCCAGTCGCTGCAGCTGACCCTGCTCGACGGCGAGACCGCCGACGAGATCGAGCGCTTCCAGAACTATGGCTTCACCAGCGTGCCCTTCGCGGGCGCCGAGGCCGTCATGGTGGCCGTGGGCGGCCTGCGGTCCCATGGCATCGTGGTGGC
>Ga0302314_10011923_pt1 | contig 15102 bp, 14 predicted proteins | sample III_Palsa_N2_3_FD_200533 | JGI IMG/M metagenome (GOLD analysis project Ga0302314, IMG submission 200533) | Peat permafrost microbial communities from Stordalen Mire near Abisko, Sweden - III_Palsa_N2_3 | ecosystem: Environmental > Terrestrial > Soil > Palsa > Peat permafrost | place: Sweden...
GGACAGCCGCGGGCGATGCAGCGGCTGCTGATGGGCGAGGTCGGCTCGGGTAAGACGGTGGTCGCGCTGTACGCGCTGCTGCGCGCGGTCGAGCATGGCTACCAGGGGGCGCTGATGGCGCCCACCGAGACGCTCGCCGAGCAGCACTTCGCGACGATCGAGTCGCTGCTCGCCGCCGAGGCGGTCCCGATCGCCCTGCTCACGGGCTCCACGCCGGGCGGCCGCCGTGCCGATGTGCTGCGAAAGCTCGAGACCGGAGAGCTGGCGCTCCTCGTGGGCACGCATGCATTGATCGAGGAGTCCGTCCGGTTCGCTCGGCTCGCCGTCGCGGTTGTCGACGAGCAGCACCGCTTCGGAGTGCGCCAGCGGGCCGCGCTCGACGCCAAGGGCGGAGAGGACACAGCACCGCATGTGCTTCACATGACGGCGACGCCGATTCCGCGAACGCTCGCCCTCGCCCGCCATGGCGACCTCGACTTCACGGTCCTGCGCGAGCTTCCCAAGGGTCGGCAGCCGATCACCACCTTCGTGTGCTCGAGCGAGCGCGAGCGCGAACGCGCGTACGAGCGGATCCGCGAGGAGCTCCGCGCCGGGCGCCAGGCGTTCGTGGTCTGCCCGCTGGTCGAGGAGTCAGAGCTGCTTCAGGCGCGGGCCGCGACGGCCGAGTACGAGCGGCTCGCCGCCGGCGAGCTGCGGGACTTCCGGGTGGCGCTGCTCCACGGACAGCTTCGCCCGCGGGATAAGCACGCGGCGATGACCGCGTTCGCGTCCGGGAGCTGCGACGTGCTCGTCGCCACGTCGGTGATCGAGGTCGGGATCGACGTCTCCAACGCAACGGTGATGCTGGTGGAAGATGCAGACCGCTACGGGATCTCGCAGCTCCATCAGCTGCGGGGGAGGATCGGTCGCGGCGCGCACGCCTCCTTGTGCCTCCTGTTCGGCCCCAAGAGCTCGGCACGTCTCCGCGCCCTGGCATCCCATGGCGACGGCTTCAAGCTCGCCGAGATCGACCTCGAGCTCCGTCGCGAAGGTGAGCTGATCGGCACCCGCCAGCACGGCCTGCAGCAGTTCAGGGTCGCCGAGCTACCGCGCGACGCGGCGCTGCTGGAACGGGCTCGGTCGGTGGCGGAGCGGGTCATGAGCGAGGACGCGTCGCTCACCGCGCCCGAGCACGCTCTGCTCGCCGATGCGCTCGACGCGGCGCACGGTCTGCAGGCCCGGATGCCGATCCCGGCATGAGGGTGATCGCCGGCTCGCACGGCGGCCGCACCCTCGCGGCACCGAGAGGCCGGGCTACCCGGCCCACGAGCGACCGCGTTCGCGAGGCGGTGTTCTCGATCCTCGGAGACGTCTCCGGATACGCCGTGCTCGACCTGTATGCGGGATCCGGCGCGCTGGCCATCGAGGCGCTGTCGCGCGGGGCCGCCGCGGCGACGCTCGTCGATTCGGCCCCGGCCGCGGTCGCGACCATCCGCCGCAACCTCGCGGACCTCGGTCTCGAGGCTCAGGTCCGCTGCGAGGATGCCCGCGCGTTCCTCCGGACGGCATCTCGCGGCGGACCTCAATACGATCTCGTCTTCCTCGATCCCCCATACCGGCACCCCGCCCTGCTCGGCGACGAGCTGTCGACCGCGCTGGCGCCGGTGCTGAGACCGGGCGCTCGCGTGATTGCGGAGAGCGATCGGCGCGCGCCCTTGAAGCTCGACCTGCAGCTGCTCGATGAGCGCCGTTACGGCGACACCCTGATCCTGATCCATGGCCCCCGATAACCGAATTGCGGTCTGTCCCGGAACGTACGATCCGGTCACCAACGGCCACCTCGACGTGATCGGTCGGGCATCGGCGATGTTCGACCAGGTCGTGGTCGGGGTGGTGAATCTGCCGATTCGCAAGGTCACGCCCTTGTTCTCGGCAGAGGAGCGCGTCCGCTTCGTCGAGAACGCGACGCGCCACCTGGAGAACGTGAAGGTCGAGACGTTCGCGACGCTGGTCGTGGATTTCGCACACGCCAAGGGGGCGAAGGTGATCGTCAAGGGCCTAAGGGCGATCTCGGATTTCGAATACGAATTCGAGATGGACGCGCTCAACCGGATGCAGGCCCTCGACATCGAATCCGTTTATCTGATGGCTTCGCCCAACCACAGCTTCCTGCGATCGAGCGGGGTCAAGGAGCTCGCCGCGTTCGGTGGCAACATCGACGGGCTGGTGCCCGAGGAGGTCGCGGCAAGGCTGCTCGAGGAGCTGGCGCGCTAGCCAAGTACAGTTTGCAGAGGTCGAGGGTCTGGCCGCCCCAGCAGCCGAGCCCAAGATTTCATCCTATTGGTGGCCGCCTGCCGGTTTGCAGGAACAGCTTGGCCGCCGACGAAACAGAGGTTCGTAATGGACGTCCTGGTTCTCATCGACAAGCTCGACGATCTGGTCCACAACGCCAAGCAGGTGCCCCTGACCGATCAGGTGCGCGTGGACAAGGAGGAGATCTACGACATCCTCGACCAGATGCGCGCCACCATTCCCGAGGAGATCAAGCAGGCGCGCTGGATCGTCAAGGAGCGGCAGGAGATGCTCGCCGAAGCCAAGCGCGAAGCGGAGCGGATCGTCAAGGAGGCGCGCGAACGGCAGGAGCGCCTGGTCTCCGAAGAGGAGGTCACCAAGCAGGCCGAGCGGGCCGCCGAGGACATCATCGAGGACGCTCGCGGACGTGAGCGGGAGATCCGCCTCGGCGCCGAGGATTACGCCGATGAGATCCTCAATACGCTCGAGGTCAACCTGTCGAAGTTCATCGCCGCGGTTCAGCGTGGCCGCGATCGGCTCGCCGGTAAGGACGAGCCGGCCGAAGTGTCCTAGCGGACCCTTCGGCGCGCCGGAACAGCGCCGGCGACGGGCAGATCCGTCCGCCGAGGGGGCTACTTTGGCACGCGGTGACGGTCGGTCACAACGAGTCATGTCCGTGCGGGAGCGGTGCCGCGTACGAGCGGTGCTGCCTGGGGCGCAAGACGGACCTGCAGTGGCTGGTCGCGGAGCTCGAGCGGACGGTGCAGGAGCTCGGTCGGGAGATTTGGGATCGGGATCAGGATTGGTATCGGGCTCGTCTTGCGGAGTTCTACGACGGCGGGATCGAGGCATTTGGGCGTGCCGGACCGGCCGCTGACGCGCGCCTCGACGCCCAGCTCTGGTTCCTGCTGGACTGTCCGCTCGACGGCGGCGACACGCCGCTGAACCAGATCCGCCAGCGGGCCACGGGGCGCCCGGTCGAGCTGCTCGCCCGATCGGAGCTTCGCGCCTGGAGGATCGCGTCGATCGACCCTGACGGGGTGCTCGGCGCGCTGTGCCCGCTCGGCGCCGGCCGGGCGCGGCTCGAAACCGTGAGGCGCCCGCTCGGGGATCTCCGGGCCGGCGCGATCCTGGTAGCGAGGTCGGTCCCGATCGGCCCCCGGAGGTGGGCCCTACTGGGACGGGCCCCGGTTGTGGATCGCGACGCGGTCGCCGATTTTGATGCGCTCCTCGCATTGCTCGACGCGCCGCGGGGGGAGTTCTGGCGCGTTCACGGCGGCGTACTGGGGCGCGCGGCTTTGGCATGGCCGGAGGACCGTGAGCACACAGCCGACGGCCACATTGTCGAAGGATCGATCGCGGCCTTCCGGCTCGCCGACCCCGCGGGAGCGATCGCGGCGCTGAACCGGGATCCCGAGCTCGAGGATCTTGACTGCTTCCCCGACGCGCAGGCGGGAATGCTGCGCTGGAACTGGCTGTGGGATCCGCCGCTCGCCCGTGGGGCCGCGCCCGAGCAGGGAGTCCGCTACCGGCTGTGCGAGGAGGACGCGTCAGCGCGTCCGTTCCTGGCCCGGGTCATCGTCGACGTCGAGCTTCCCGAGATCTGCCTGGTGGCGCCCACGCCCGCTCGCCTCGCGCTCGCCGAGCGTTTGCTTGCCGATCGGCTCGGCGCCGCGCTCGGAGAGCCGACGCTGCGCGAGGTCGATCCGCCGAGCGTGGTGCCGCGGTGGAGGCGCGCCGCGTTCGAGGGCGACCTTCGCCGCCCGGTGGCGCCGTCGCGCTACGCGCGCCGCGCGGCGTGACGGGCGGGGTCAGCGAACGCGGAATTGGGCAGGGCAGCGAACGCGGAGTCCGGCACGGTCAGCGAACGTGGAATTCGGTGACGCCCTCGGGTGGCTCGTCCACCGTCTCGACGTTCTCGACGCGGGCGTGCGGAGGGCCGGTCTCGCAGAAGCGCACGAGCGACTCGACGCCCGCCCGCGGTCCTTCGAAGACTGCCTCGAGCGCTCCGTCGGGTCGGTTCCTGACCCAGCCGCCGACGCCATGGGCGCGGGCACGCTCCCGGGTTGAGTTTCGAAACCACACGCCCTGCACGCGGCCGCGGACGACGACTCGACGGCGTAGTACGTCGGTTGTCATGGCCGTTCGCATTTTTGCAAGCTCCGCCGTCAGCCGCCCGCGGCGATCGCGCGGTTCCGTCCGCCGTGGGCGCCATGCTGAGCAGTTCAGATGACCGCCCTGTGGCTGCTACTTGGATTGATGCTTGGCGCCGGCCTGACCGGGCTGTTGCTCCGCGGGCGATTGCGGGCGCTGACGGTTCAGGCGGCCCAGGCCGGCGAGTTCGAGCGCGAGCTGGTGCGCGCGCGATCGGACCTCGAGCACGAGCGGGCGCGGGCGGAGGAGCGTCTGGCCACGCTCAAGGACGCCCAGGAGCGTCTGTCGGTGTCGTTCAAGACGCTGAGCGCCGAGGCGCTCCAGGCCAGCCAGAGTCAGCTGGTCGAGCTCGCGCGCGCTCAGTTGGCCGCTGCGCAGGCCGAGGGAAGGGGCGATCTCGAACGCCGCCAGCACGCGGTCGAGCAGCTGGTGGCGCCGCTGCGCGAGCAGCTCGGGCGGGTAGATGCCCAGCTCGTGAAGCTCGATCAGGAGCGGCGCGAGTCCAGGGGCCGGATGGATGCCCAGATTCGAGCGCTGACGGAGACCGGGGAGAAGCTGCGAACCGAGACCGGGGCACTGGTGACCGCGCTGCGCAAGCCGAACACCCGCGGACAGTGGGGACAGATGCAGCTCCGGAACGTCGTCGAGCTGGCGGGGATGGTCGCCCACTGCGACTTCATCGAGCAGTCCTCGCTGTCGGGCGAGGACACGTCGCTGCGTCCCGACCTGGTCGTGAGCCTTCCGGGTGGCAAGCATGTCGTCGTCGACGCCAAGGCACCACTCCAGGGCGTGCTCGACGCATACGAGGCGCGGGACGAGGAGGAGCGCGAGCGTCACCTGCGAGACCACGCGCGTCTGCTGCGCAAGCACGTCAAGGCGCTCGCCGGCAAGGCGTATTGGGAGGGACTCGACTCGGCGCCTGACTTCGTCGTGATGTTCCTTCCCGGCGAGCATCTCTACGGCGCGGCGCTCGAGGCCGACCCGGCGCTGCTCGAGGACGCGATGGCCCGCCGGGTGCTGATCGCCACCCCGACGACCCTGCTGGCGATCCTGCGTGCGGTCGGATACGGGTGGCAGCAGGAGCGGATGGCGGACAGCGCGAAGGTGATCTCCGAGCTGGGGCGCGAGCTGCACGGCCGTCTGGTCAAGCTCTCGGGACTGTTCGGCACGCTCGGAAACCGGCTCAACAGCGCGGTCCGCGCTTACAACGAGGCGGTCGGCTCGTACGAGTCCCGGGTGCTGCCGGGAGCGCGCAGGTTCGCCGAGCACGGCGTCGTCTCCGCCGGGCGCGAGCCCGAGAAGCTTGAGCCGGTAACGCTGAGCGCCCGAACCCTTCACGTCGCCCCGGTCGAAGACGAGCCTGGTACCCCAGAGGAAGCCTCCGCGACTCTCTTCGCCACCCCCGGGCGTCTCGCCGCACCGTAAGGCCGCGAGCGCCGGGTCGGCGCCGGTCAGGCGTGCTCGCTGGTCTCGTCGGCCGCGCCCGGCGCCTCGGCAGCGTCCCGCGCCTCGGCAGCGCCCGGCACCTCGGCCGCGCCGCCGCCGCCATCCTGGCCCGGACCCCGCTCCGCCCACCACCGCCGAAGATCCTCGCGCTGCCCGGGGAGAGGGTCCGCTGACGGCTTGCGCTGACGTACTCGCTCGAGTGCCTCCTCGATGTCGACCCCTTCGCGGATGGCCACCACGCCAGCGGCGACGGCCGCCGAGCGCTGCCATCCCGCCCGGCAATGGACGTAGACGCGACACCCTTGCTCGAGCCACTCGAGCACACCTCCGACGGCCTGCTCGAGCTCGGCGGCCGGCAAGCTGCCGAAGTCGGTGAGGCTCAAGCGCCGCTCCGCGATCCCGGCGGCGGCGAGCGCAGCCTCGACCTCCTCGCGCTCACCGTGCTCGTATTCCTCGTCCTCGACCAAATTGAGGATCCGGTCGACCCGCATCCATTCGAGCATCTCGACGTCCTCATGATCGAGCGGGTAGGCGCCGACCAGCAGCTTGTCCTGCACGTCCGCGAAGCCGTACACCCTGAACCAGTTCGACATCGAATGAATGATGGAGAAAGCGCAAGCTTTGGGCTCCGCTCTCGGCGAACCGGCCCCGGCGGGCGGATCTGACCGGGGAGCGGATCGCCCCGGGGAGACGACCGTCGTAACCTGGCCGCTCGTGTCTTTCCAGGACTCGCATCGACCGCCGGCCCGGCTCGCACTCGAGCTGGCCCTCGCCGACGCGGGCGGCGTCGACGCTCCGCGCGAGCGCGTCGCCGGCCTTCGCGCGGTGCTGCTCGACGAGCTGAACGCCGGCTCGGCCGAGCTCGAGCGCACCCGCTCGGGCTATGCCCGGCCGGTTACGGTCGCGCTTGCCGTCGGCTCCGGTCACGCGATGAGCGCGTCGGCGAGCTCGGCTGAACGGCCCGTCCCGGACTGGAACGGCGGCGCGCTGATCTCGGTCGCGCCCGTCGATCAGGCGCTTCGGGCGGATCCGGGAGCGGTCGGCGAACGCGCTTGGCTGCTCGTCGCCGCGCTCGTCGGGTCGATGGTGCAGGCGATCGCCGCGGTCAGCTCGCCCAAGCCGGCCGCAACAGTCCGGGTCAACCCGCCGGGACGCCGCGGGTCGCCGGGCTCGCGGGGCTGGCCAGGGTCGCCGGGCTGGCCGGGGTCGCCGGGCTCGCCGGGCTCGCGGGGCGGGCCGGGGTCGCCGGGCTCGCCGGATCGACGGGCCCTTGACCTGCGGGCCGGCAAGCTTGGCGACTGGCTCGCGCTCGCGCTCCCGCTGCCGGACTCCATGGCGGACAGCGGCGACGCTGCCGAGCTCGCGGTGATCGCGTTCGAGGATGAGTCGGCCGGGATCGATCGCCTGCGGACGCGGGCCTACGCGGTTCCCTCAGCGGTGCTCGACGGCGTCTCCGATCTGCGGGCGCCGATCGGTGAGGACCATCCGCTGCGAGCGGCGGAGGCGGTCGCGCGCCTCGGCGGCCGACCGGCCGATGAGGACTCCGTGGCCGAGTACGAGGACGAGATCCTCGCGCTGCTCGGGGCCAGCATCGACACCGTCCGTCCGCATGAGGAGCACGATCCCTCACTGCGGGCCGCGCGGCGGATCCTCCAGCGCCTCGCGGGCATGGGCAAGTGGGGCGGGTACCACACCGATGTCGCCCACCTCGCCCGAGGCTTCGCAGGCAATGAGCGTGCGCTCGCGATCGAGGTCGGCGAGCGGCTGATCGGTGCGGGCCTGCTGGTCGCGAAGCCGAGCGTCGGTCAGCGTCACGTCTTTCTCAACCCCCGGCGCGCCGGCGATATCCACGGCCTGATCGAGCGCGGGGTGATCCCGGCGGGGCTCGAGCTGCCGGACGGCTGAGCGGCCCGCCGCGGGAGCCTGAATGACCCTCGGCGCACGCTAATCTCGGGACATCTCCCTGCGCACCGACACCTTCGATCTGGGCCGCCTGCGGCTGACCGCGGGCGAAGGCCGACGGCTCGACGTGACCGTCGCGATCTCGCCGTTCATCCTCGGAGGAGACCGCTACGAGGTCGAGCCAGAGGAGGTGCCGGCGAGGATCGACATCTCACGCACGACGGGAAGCGGGTACGCGCTGCGCCTGCGCTCCGAGGCCTCGCTCGTTGGCCCGTGCATGCGCTGCCTCGAGCCGGCGGCGCCGAGCTTCTCGATCGACGCCCGCGAGATCTCACAGCCGGGTCAGGGGGAGGAGCTCGACAGCCCGTATGTCGAGCGCGAAGTGCTCGACGTGGGGGCTTGGGTCCGAGATTCGCTGGCGCTCAGCTTGCCGGAGAAGCTGCTGTGCCGCGCGGACTGCGCGGGTCTTTGCCCGGTGTGCGGGGCCGACCTGAACGTGGCCGAACCCGACCACGGGCACGAGCGCGAGCCCGACCCACGCTGGTCGAAGCTGTCCGAGCTGCGGTTCGATTAGCTCGGTTGGAGGTGGACGACTTCGACGTCGTTATACGTGCTTAAAGTCGTCCACGTGGGTCTGGCCACCATCCCCGACAGCGCCGCGCGTGTCGCGGGCACTACACTCTGCGCGCTATGGCCGTCCCCAAGCAGAAGCAATCACACGCCCGCACCGCTCAGCGGCGCGCACAGCACAAGCTGACCGCACCCGCTTACAACGCCTGCCCGCAGTGTCACAGCCCGCGGCTGCCACATCGAGTTTGTCCGGTGTGCGGTAGCTACAAGGGACGTACCGTCGTCGTCCCCGCGGGCGACGACGTCGAGTAGCCAACACGACCGTGGTTACGGTCGCTGTGGACGCCTGCGGAGCCGATCTCGGTCCCGCTGAGGTCGCCGCCGGAGCGGCGCGCGCAGCCGAGCAGGGCGTCCGCGTGCTGCTGTTCGGCCCGGCGCACGAGATCGGTCCGGTCGCAGACGGCGTCGAGGTGATCGATGCCCCGGTGTCGATCGCAAAGGCGTCCGATCCCGTCGCGGCGGTCAGATCGACGCCCGAGGCCTCGATCGTCCAGGCCTCGCGGGCGGTGGCCGACGGGCGCGCTCAGGCGCTTGTGTCCGGAGGCTCGACCGGGTCCGCGCTGGCCTCGGCGCTCATTCACATGCGCCGCGACCGGGGCATCCATCGGCCGGCGCTTGCCCTCCCGATGCCGATCCCAGGCTCGCCGGTGCTGTTGCTGGACGTCGGCGCGAACGTCAGCTGCCGCCCCGAGCATCTATTCCAGTTCGCGTACATGGGCTCGGCGTTCGCGCAGGCCGTGATGGGCATCGACTCTCCCCGAGTGGCGCTGCTGTCGAACGGAGAGGAACCCGGGAAGGGAACGCCTGACCTCGTCGCCGTCCACGAGCGGCTCGCGGGCCTTGGCGGCGCGGGCTTGCGCTTCATCGGGAACATCGAGGGCACCCAGGTTGCCGCCGGCGCCGCCGATGTGGTCGTGATGGACGGGTTCACCGGAAACGTCACGCTGAAGCTGATCGAGGGGATCTCAAGCCGCACGATGGTCGCGGTTCGGGACGCGGCGATGACGTCGCGGCGCGGGAAGCTCGGCGGCATGCTGCTGGGACCGTCGATCAGGCGTCTCCGGCAGGAGATCGATCCGGAGTCGACGGGCGGGGCGTACATGCTCGGCCTCCGTCAGCTCGGCGTCGTCGCCCATGGCCGTTTCACCCGACGCGGCTTCGCGCGCGCGATCGAGGTCGCGGCGCGTGGCGTCAACGAGGATGTGATAGCGAAGACGCGGTCAGCATTGAAGGATGCGGGCGCGCTTCGGTCGGTGCCGGAAGAATCGCAAGGTGAATCGGCGGCCATGGGGCCGTCACCATCCGGGCCGACGGCTAGCGTGTCGCGATGATGACCCGCGAGCAGGTCTTCTCCTTGATCCGGTCCCACCTCGCGGACGAGCTCGAGCTGGATCCGGATCGCATCAGTGAGTCCACGCGCTTCAAGGAGGATCTTGTGGCCGACTCTCTCGATCTCTACACGCTGGTGCAGGAGCTCGAAGACTCCTACGGCGTGAAGATCTCCGACGAAGAGGCGTCGAAGATCCTGACTGTCGGACAGACGGTCGATTTCGTGCTCGCGAGCAGCGCCGGGGCGGCCGTTGGTGGCGCCCCCGCCGAGCGCGAGCAGCGGCCTTAATAGTGAGTGCCGGAGGCCGAACTCCTAATCAGACCGCGGGGCCGGATGCCCCGCGGAGCACTTCCGATCCCGGAGGCGCCGCGAGCCACACGGGCCTGCGGACGCTGCTCGACGAGCTGCCGGAGGACCTGGCCGGGCAGGTCTTCACCCACGCCTCGTGGACGGCACGGCGGTCGGATTCGTACGAGCGGCTGGCCTTTCTGGGCGATGCGGTGCTTGAGCTTGCGATCACCACGCATCTGTACCCGCGCCTCGAGGCGGAGCGCTTCGGCGCCGGCCAGCTGACCAAGATCCGTGCCCAGGCCGTGTCCGGGCGTTCGTGCGCGACCGTGGCCGAGCGACTCGGCGTGCCCGAGATGCTCTACGCGGCGGCTCCGCCCGGCGCCGGATCGAACCTGCCCGCGTTGATCCAGACCGAGCGCGTGCTCGCCTCGGTGATCGAGGCGGTGATCGGAGCCTGTTATCTCGCGTTCGGCTATGACCGCACGGCCGAGGCCGTCGGCCAGGCGTTCGAGCCGGAGGTCGCCGACGCGCTCGAGCATCCGGTCGACTTCAAGTCGGCGCTGCAAGAGCAGCTCGCGCAGCGGGGCGAGCTGGTGCGCTACGCGGTGGTGTCCGAGGAGGGACCACCGCACGACCGAGTGTTCTCCGTCAGCGCGCTCGTCGGCGGGGTCGAGGTCGGCCGCGGATCGGGACGAAGCAAGAAGGACGCCGAGCAGGAAGCGGCACATTCCGCGCTGGAGGCGACGAAAGCTTGAGCCTCGAACGCCTGCAGCCGGGGGAGTCCCGACCGTGCACCTGAAATCGATCACGATGAAGGGATTCAAGTCCTTCCCCGACCGGACCCGCCTGGAGTTCGACTCGGGCGTCAGCGTCGTCGTGGGACCGAATGGCTCCGGCAAGTCGAACGTGACCGACGCCGTCCTGTGGGCGATGGGCGAGCAGTCGCCGGTGGCCGTGCGAGGTCAATCAATGCAGGATGTGATCTTCGGCGGCGCGCCCGGGCGCCAGGCGGCGAAGAGCGCGGAGGTCGAGCTCGTGCTCGACAACAGCGACGGCACGCTGGCCTTCGGTCTGCCGGAGATCTCGATCTTCCGCCGGGTGGACCGCACCGGCGAGGGCGAGTACCGGATCGCCGGTGCCCGCTGCCGACTCGTCGACGTGATCGAGCTGCTCTCCGACACGGGCCTCGGCAAGGAGATGCATTCGGTCATCTCTCAGGGTCGGGTCGAATCGATCGTGACCTCGAAACCGCGCGATCGCCGGCTGCTGATCGAGGAGGCGGCGGGGCTCGGCAAGCACCGTAAGCGCCGGCGCCGGGCCCAGCTCAAGCTGGCCAGGACCTTGGACAACCTCGATCGCGCGCTCGACGTCGAGCGCGAGGCGCGTTCGCGGTTGCGGCCGCTCAAGCGCCAGGCCGAGGCGGCGGAGCTCCACGCCCGGCTCGAGCGCCAGTCGCTCGAAGCCCGCTGGGAGCTGGCCCGGGACGACGCTCGGGCCCAGCGCGACGGGCTGACGCAGGCGCTGGGGGCATCGTCCTCAGCACGCTCGGAGCGCGCGGAGATCGAGGGCGAGCTGTCGGGTGTCGCCAAGCGCCGTGAGGCGGCCGAGGAGGCGCTGGCGCAGCGCAGCGCGCAACGGGAGGAGCTGTCGCGTCGTTGCTTCGCCGCGCGCGCGGCGGGCGAGCGGGTCGGCTACCGGGCCGAGGCGGTGCGGGCCGCCGTGCTCGCCACCGACCAGCGCCTGGCGGGCGCTCGCCACGCGCTGCGTGCGCTCGCTGTCGAGGCAGAGGCCGATGCGCCCGACCTCGAGGTCGCCGGGCGCGTGAGCGCGCTCGAGGAATCGCTGGCGGCGCTCGAGCAGGACCGCGCCGCACAGCTCGAGCGCGACCTGGCCGAGCTCGAGGCCCGGCGAGGGCGCGCGGCCGCGGGGGTGGAGACGAGCGCCCAGGCCCTCGCGGCGGCCCGCGCCGCTCGCGAGGCGCTCGACGCGGCCGTCGAAGCGGTTCGTCAGGAGCTCCGGAGCGCCGAGCGGTCGGTCGAGACCGCGCGCCGGGAGGCCGCCCGCGTCGGCGGTCAGCTGGCCGCAGTCAACCAGTTCCTCCGCGCCCACGCGGGCGCCGCCGGCGGCACGGCCGCGCTCGCCGCGACGCTCCAGGTCGAGCCCGGCTACGAGCTCGCGCTCGCCGCCGCGCTCGACGGCCGCTTGGGCGCCGCGGTGGTGGCGGATCGCGGCGCGGGGTCGGCGCTGCTGGACCGCGCCGGCCGCGACGGGGGGCGCGCGCTGGTCGCCAACGCCAACGGAAACGGCAACGGCAAGGGCACCGCCCCCGGCGTACCCGCCCCGGCGCCGGAACCCGCGGCACGTCCTGTTCCCGGGGCCGAGCGCCTCTCCGACCGCGTCACCGGGGCTGACGACGCGCTGGCGCTCGCCCGGGTTCTGCTCGCGGGAACTTGGGTGGTCCCAGAGCTCGAGGCGGTGCCGGACACGTTCGCAGGTGTCGCGGTGACCCGGGCCGGCCGGGTGTGGTCAGGCCCGACGCGCGAGCTTCGTCAGGCCCCGTCGGTCGGTGAGGATCGGGTGCTCAGTGAGCGCAATCGCCGGGCGCAGCTGGTGCGCGGGAGCGAGGCGGCGGTTCAGGCCGAGCTGACGGCCGGGGCCGTGCTCGAGCGTGCCGGCGCTGCCGTCGCCCACGCCGAGACCGAGGCCGAGCAGGCGCTGGCTGCCGAGCGCGCGGCGGCCCGGCGACGCGACGAGGCGGCCGAGGAGGAGCGCGGAATCGCGCGCCTGATCGAGCGCCGGCGAGCGGCGGGCGACGAAGGGCCGGCAGCGGATCGGCGGGCGCAGGTACTCGCCGAGCTTGCCGCCGAGCGCCGCGCCGCGGAGCGCGCCGAGCGCGAACGCGGCGAACGGCGGCGCAGGATCGGGCGCCTCGACGGCGCCGTCGCTCGAGACGAGGCGCTGGTGCCGGTCGCTTCGCGCCTGGTCGGCGTGCTCGAGCAGGCCACCGCGGCGATCGCGGCGCGGGTCGCTGATTTCGAGACTGCGCTCGCCCACGACCGCGAGGCGGGCGAGCACGTCACGGCTGAGCTGCGGGCATGCGCGCAGGCGGAAGTCGCGCTACAAGCTCGACTACAAATCGCCAACGAAGCGGTAACCGTCGCCGAGGTGCGCGCCCAGCAGGCCCGGGACCGCGCCGCCGAGGCCGAGGCGGCGCTGCGGGGCATTGCCTCCGCGCTGGAGCTCGAGCCGGAGGCCGCAAGCGAGCCGCTGCCGGAGGACGAGCGGCGTGCTCTCGCCGAGCGCGTCGAGCGCCTGGCTCGCCGGCGCGAGCAGCTCGGACCGGTAAACCCGCTCGCCCAGGAGGAGTACGCGGAGGCGCTCGCGCACGTCGAAGAGCTCGAGCACCAGCGCGAGGACCTCGAGACCGCGCTGCGCGAGCTCGAGAAGCTGATCGCCGAGACCGATCGCCAGATCCGCGAGACATTCGAAGAGACCTTTGCCGCTGCCGCGCGGAACTTCGAGGAGCTCGTGGCGCAGCTGTTCCCGGGTGGCCGCGGCCGCCTGCGCCTGGTCACCGAGCGGGAGGGGCCGAGACCGGTGCTCGGAGGGCAGCCCCTGCCCGAGGCCGCCGACGACGACGAGGATGGCGCCCCGGACGCTTCGGGCGAGCGCGGCGACGAGCACCGAGAGGACCTCGACGGAGTCGAGATCGAGGTGACTCCGGCCGGCAAGGAGATGAAGCGGCTGACCCTCCTGTCCGGTGGCGAGAAGTCGATGACCGCGCTCGCGTTCCTGTTTGCCGTCTTCCTCGCGCGCCCCTGTCCCTTCTATATCCTCGACGAGGTCGAGGCGGCCCTCGACGACCTGAACATCGACCGCTTCCTCGCGCTTCTCGGTCGCTACTCCAGCCGGGCGCAGTTCATCGTCGTAACTCACCAGAAGCGCACGATGGAGGCCGCCGATGTCCTGTACGGCGTTTCGATGGGCGCGAACGGGATCTCGAAGGTGATCTCGAGGAAACTGCCGCGAGCGGCAGACGCGGCTTAGGAGGGGCCGCCCATGGCTCGAGACTGGGACGATCTCTTCATCGTCAACGGCGAGCCGGCGGCCGGGACCGGCGACGATGACGCATCCGGCGCCGGCGAGCGCCGCAGCGGCGTGTTCCGTCGCCTGCGTGAGAACCTGCGCAAGACCCGCCAGGCGCTTTCGAGCGAGATCCAGGCGACGCTGTTCGAGGACCTCAACGAGGAGACCTGGGAGCGGCTCGAGGAAGCGCTGATCTACGCCGACGTGGGCGCGAGCACGACGGCGCAGGTGGTCGAGCAGCTCGAGCGCGAGGCCACCGCAGGCTCGGTATCCGGTGGCGAGGCGCTGACGCAGCGCCTGACCGAGCTGCTGGCGGAGATCGCCAAGACGGGCGAGGACCGGATCGACATCAGGCCGGAGCCGACCGTGATTCTGATGGTCGGGGTCAACGGGACGGGGAAGACGACGACCGTGGGCAAGCTGGCCTGGCATCTGCGCCAGCAGCTCGGTCGCCAGGTCGTGCTCGCCGCCGCCGACACGTTTCGCGCGGCCGCGGTCGAGCAGCTCGAGGTGTGGGCGTCGCGGGCCGAGGTGGCCTTCGTCAAGGGACCGCAGGGGGCCGATCCCGGCTCGGTCGCTTTTGACGCGATCGCCACCGCCCGTCGCGAGGGCGCGGACGTCGTGATCATCGACACCGCGGGCCGCCTGCACACCCAGGACGACCTGATGGCGGAGCTCGCCAAGATCCGGCGGGTGATCACCAAGCAGCTCCCCGACGCGCCGCACGAGACATTGCTGACCGTCGACGCCACGACCGGGCAGAACGGGCTCCGCCAGGCGCAGATGTTCTCCGAGTCCGTCGATGTGACCGGCATCGTCCTGACCAAGCTCGACGGCACGGCCAAGGGGGGAATCGCGCTGGCCATCGCGCACGAAATGGGCATCCCGGTGAAGTTGATCGGGGTCGGCGAGAAGCTCCAGGATCTGCGGCCATTCGACGCGGAGGAGTTCGCGCGGGCGCTGCTGACGTAGCGCGGCGTTCGCGTGTCGCC
>Ga0302314_10011924_pt1 | contig 15100 bp, 13 predicted proteins | sample III_Palsa_N2_3_FD_200533 | JGI IMG/M metagenome (GOLD analysis project Ga0302314, IMG submission 200533) | Peat permafrost microbial communities from Stordalen Mire near Abisko, Sweden - III_Palsa_N2_3 | ecosystem: Environmental > Terrestrial > Soil > Palsa > Peat permafrost | place: Sweden...
TGCTCGGGGGTCGGGGTCTGGTTTTGCATGATGCTCTCCAGGGGCGCCGGATTGGCGCACCGATCTCCTGGCCCTGCTTCAATGGGCGAGACATTCTTGTGTTCCGATCGCTGAATAAAGCGCACCCTCGCGGCGCGGGCTTCGGTGGCCGGAGGCTCGGAGCGCGGTGGGGCGACCTCATTGGCGGCTCGGTAGTTTCCGACCCTACGGTCCGGCAGGCGCTTCGTCCTAGACTTCTGGACGCCGACGCACTCGCCTCGTGTCGAGCTTTTGAGCGCGTTGCCCTAGTTTCAGGCGTCGTCGCGACCCTGGCGCGACGCAAGGACTTGAGCAGATGCAAATCGCGATGATCGGCCTGGGCAAGATGGGCGGCAACATGGCTCGCCGCCTGATAAAAGCGGGCCACGATTGCGTGGTGTACGCCCGCACCGCCAAATCGCGAGATGCGTTAGCCAAGGACGGCGCGACGGCCGCGACGTCGCTTGAGGACGCCGTGAAGCGACTGGCCAAGCCACGAACGGTCTGGCTGATGCTGCCGGCCGGGGAGGTCACCGAAAAGGCGGTTGAACAGCTGGCCGGATTGCTGGCGCCGGACGATATCGTCATCGACGGCGGCAACTCCTTCTACAAGGACGACATCCGCCGAGCAAAGGCGCTGACCGCTAAGGGCATACACTACGTCGACTGCGGCACGTCGGGCGGAGTGTGGGGAATCGAGCGCGGCTATTGCATGATGATTGGCGGTCCCAAGGCCGCCGTGGACCGGCTCGACCCGATCTTCGCGGCTTTGGCGCCCGGCGAAGGGGACATTTCCCGCACGCCGGGTCGCAATGACGGGTTGTCTCGTTCGGAACGTGGCTACATCCACGCCGGCCCTTCGGGCGCCGGCCACTTCGTCAAGATGGTTCACAACGGAATCGAGTACGGCCTGATGCAGGCCTACGGCGAGGGCTTCGACATCCTTCGCAACAAGGACTCCACCGACCTGCCCGAGGATGAGCGCTTCACGCTGGACCTGCCGGAAATCGCCGAGGTCTGGCGGCGGGGCAGCGTCATCTCCTCCTGGCTGCTCGACCTGGGCGCGGCCGCGCTGCTGAAGGATCCGCAGCTGAAGGACTATTCCGGCTACGTCCAGGATTCGGGCGAAGGTCGCTGGACCGTGGAGGCGGCGATCGAGGAAGCGGTGCCGGCGAACGTGATCTCCGCCGCCCTCTATGCCCGGTTCCGCTCGCGTCGCGATCAGACCTTTAGCGAGAAGATTTTGTCGGCGATGCGGTTCGGTTTCGGCGGTCATATCGAGGGCGCCGAGCCGATTGATCCGGCGTCCAAACCCGCTCCGCCGACAGGCGAAGCGGCCAGGCACGCCGCAGAATAGTTTTGCCCTCATCAGTCCGTTATCGCCCTGGCCCCGCAGATGCTCCGCCCTTCCCCGATCGCCACGAGAGACGTGCAACCCACCCTCTACGCCGGCATCTTTGACGTCGACGGGGTATTGTTGGCGTCTCCGCACGAACAGGCCTGGCGAGACGCGCTTGCGGGTTACGCAGATCCGGTCAGCTTCACCACGGACGTCTATCAGGTTGAAGTCGCTGGCAAGCCGCGGCTCGAGGGCGCGCGCGCCGCGCTGAAGGCGATGGGCGTTGCGGATCCTGACGGCAGGGCGCCCGCCTATGCCAAGGCCAAGCAGGCGCGGCTTGAAGCGTTGATTGAGGACGGGGCGGTCAAGGCCTTTCCTGACGCTTTGCGCTTCGTGCAGGCGGTGCATGACCTGGGCTGGCCCATGGCGGTCGCCTCCTCGTCCAAGAACGCAAACGCCATGATGAAACCGATCCGCCTGCCGTCGGGCGACAGCCTGCTGGGCGCTTTCAGCGCCAACGTCTGCGGCCGCGACATGGCGCACGGCAAGCCTGACCCGGAGCTGTTTCTGCTGGCGGCGTCAGAGCTGCACATCGCCGCCCAGCATTGTTTCGTGGCCGAAGACGCCCCGGCGGGAATCGAGGCGGCCCGCGCGGGCAGGATGACCGGCCTTGGTGTTGCGCGACTTGGCGATTCGGACCTCCTGCGCGAGGCGCATGCCGACCTGGTGGTCACCAGCCTGGATGATGTGGCCCTGGTCGAACTCGCGGCGGGGCGGCTCTGCCGAAGCGCCGCATGACGGCGTCCGACGCGAAAGACCGGACCATGGACGAGGCGCTGACGGCGACCGCCGACGCGGGATGGGTCCTGGTCGAGGATGGCTATGATCCCCTCCGCGAAAGCAGCCTGGAATCGCGGTTCGCGATCAGCAACGGCTTTCTCGGGGTGCGCGGCGCCCGAGCGACGACGCGCGGTTCGCGCTGGATTGTCCCCGCCCGCACCTACGTCGCCGGCTTGTTCGACACCGGCGCCGCCGCCGGCGCCATCCCGGCGTTGGTGCCTGCGGCTGGCTGGCTGTGCGTGCGCCTGCTCGTGGATGGTCAACCGCTGGCGCCGCATCCGGGGGAAGTGACCACCCACCGCATCACCCTGGACCTGAAGCGCGGCGCGCTGCTCACCGAATGGCGCGCGCCCGCGTCCCTCCATGCCGGCTTCCTCATCCGCATGCGCACCGCGCGCCTGGTCTCGCTCGCCGAACGCGGGATCGGCCTGCAGCTGATCCAGATGGTGATTGACAAGGGTCACGGCCAGATCGCGCTGGAAGCGGGCTGCGATGGTCTGGGCGTTGGCCTTGCGCCGGGCGAACTGGAGCCGGACCTGGGTCTCTGGCGGACTCTGCGATCGGACATCGGCCTGGCCATGACAGGCGAAGCGCACCTCGATATCGACAGCGTCCAGCTCCCGGCCAAGATGCTTGGCCCTCTCAAATGGTCCTGGTCATGGACGACCCGTCCTGGCCAGGTTGTCAGCTTCGCGCGCCTTGTCTCGCTTGCCCGCGGCCGCGGCCGCGGGGGCGGGCAGGACCTCGCCGAAAGGGCGCGCGAGGCGCTTCAGGCGGCGCAGGCGCGGGGCTGGCGCGGCGTCCTTGCCGATCATGAAGCCGCCTGGCGTGAGCGCTGGCGGTCCAGCGAAGTCGAGGTCGACGGCGACCCGGCCGCCCAGACCGCGCTCCGCTTCGCGCTTTACCACTTGAACGGCGCGGCAAACCCGGATGACGAGCAGGTCTCCATCGGCGCCCGCGCGCTGACCGGCGACGACTACCTCGGCCATGTGTTCTGGGACACCGAGATCTATCTTCTGCCCTTCTACGCACTGACCTGGCCCGAGGCGGCGCGGGCGCTGTTGATGTACCGGTTCCAAACCCTTGATGCGGCGCGCGCCAAGGCTGCGCGGCTCGGCTGGCGCGGCGCGCTCTATGCCTGGGAGTCCGCCGACACCGGCGCGGAAGCTTCGCCGGCGCATGTGATCGCCCCGGATCGCCAAGTGGTGGAGATCCTTTGCGGCACGCAGGAACAGCACATCAGCGCAGACGTCGCCTATGCGGTCTGGCAATACTGGCAGGCGACCGGGGACGATGACTTCCTGCTCGCCGCCGGCGCCGAAATCCTGCTGGAAACCGCCCGTTTCTGGGCCGGACGCGCCGTGCCGAACGCCGATGGCTCCCGCCACATCCGCGGGGTCATCGGCCCGGACGAATACCACCAGCATATCGACGACAACGCCTTCACCAACGTCATGGCGCAATGGAACATCCGACGGGCGCTGGATGTGGCGGCGCTGATGAAGCAGCGCTGGCCGGGGCGATGGAGCGCCCTGTCTGCTCATCTTGGCCTGGAGCAGCCGGAGCTTAAGGCCTGGCGCGAGGCCGCCGATGCGATCACCACCGGCCTCGATCCCAAGACCGGCCTCTATGAACAGTTTTCCGGTTACTTCGGCCTCGAGCCGATCGACCTGTCAGCCTTTGAGGGCCGCTCCGTGCCCATGGACGTAGTGCTCGGGCGCGATCGCACCCAGGCTTCACAGGTAATCAAGCAGGCTGACGTGGTTGCGCTGCTCGCCCTGCTGCCGGAGGCCTTCGTCGGCGACTCGGGCCGCGCGAACTTTCGCTACTACGAGCCGCGCTGCGGTCAGGGCAGTTCACTGAGCGCCGACCTGCACGGGCTGGTCGCGGCGCGGCTCGGCGATGGCGAGATGGCGCTGCGCTACTTCCGCAAGACCGCGGCGATCGATCTGGCCGACACCCAGGCCGCCAACGCCGGCGGTGTGCACATCGCCGCCCTTGGTGGATTGTGGCTGATGACCGTGTTCGGTTTCGCGGGCCTGTCGTTGCTCGACGACGGCATCGACCTTGAGCCCCGCCTGCCCCCCGGATGGACGCGCCTGGCCTTCCCCCTGCGATGGCGCGGCCGGCGGATCCGCATCGTGATCGATCAGGCTGGCGACCGCCTTGAGGCGACCCTGGAGGATGGCGCGGCGATGACCGTCGCCGTCGCCGGGACACGTCATGCGCTGCGACCAGGCCAGCCCCTGTCCACCCCAATCGGCGCGTCGCATCCCGCACCCGACCGAGCCCTTCAACCCAGCGAGCAACCGCATGATCAAGCCAGTCCTCATTGCACCCAACATTCTGAAGATTGTCGCGCCAACGCGCCTGAGCACGGACGATTTTGAGGAGCTACGGCTGCTGGTCGATCCGATCATCAAGGAATTCGGCGCCATCCGGCTGCTGATCGACGCGTCCGCGCTGCAGGGCTGGGAAAGCATCGCCGCCTTCGAACAGCACGCCGCCTTCGTCAAGGCCCACCAGCAGAAGGCCGAGCGCGTCGCCGTCGTCGCCCCTCATGAATGGCAGCACTGGCTCGTCGGCGCTGTTAGGGTGTTCGTGCATCCGCAGGTTCGCGCCTTTGACGACGCGAACGCGGCGTTGCGCTGGATTGAGCAGAAGGGCGACACGGTCCCCTCCGGCGCCGGCCAACCCGCAGAACGAATGATCGCCGACATCGCCGACCGGCGATGAGCCGGCGCGGATGGGCCAGGCGACAGCGCCGAGCTCCAACGCGGCGTCCAGACGAGCGCGTGCTGGCAGGACGCGGCGGCTTGATCTTTCCGGCGATCCAGCGTGGCGCGGGGGCCGCTACGTAGTTTCCGGCCCTGACGCGTGGATCCTGTCGCGGCCTATGGTCGGGCCGGCCTCAGGGCAGGCTGGCAGCCGTGGCGCGAAGCTCTCTTGGCTCGGCGCTCGCCCTGTCGAACGTGGCGGCCTGTTACCGGCGCCTCCACGCCGCAACGCGCTGCTCGTCCAGCGACAACCGCAAGGGAACAACGATGAACGCCATGACCAAGCTGACGACCATGAAGGCGCTCGTCTATCACGGCCCCGGCAAGAAAGCCTGGGAAGACCACGCCAAGCCGACCGTGATCGATCCCACCGACGCGATCGTCCGGGTCACCAAGACCACCATCTGCGGCACCGACCTGCACATCCTAAAGGGTGATCTGCCAGCCTGCACGCCCGGCCGGATTCTCGGCCACGAGGGCGTCGGGGTCATCGATAGCGTTGGCCCTGCGGTCACCGCCTTCAAGGCCGGCGACCGGGTGCTGATCTCCTGCGTCAGCGCCTGCGGCAAATGCGAATACTGCCGCAAGGGCATGTTCTCTCACTGCACCACCGGCGGCTGGATCCTCGGCAACACCATCGACGGAACCCAGGCGGAATTCGTTCGCACGCCCCACGCCGACACCAGCCTCTATCCCATCCCCGAGGGCGCCGACGAAGAAGCCCTGGTGATGCTGAGCGACATCCTGCCCACTGGTTTTGAGTGCGGCGTGCTCAACGGCAAGGTCCAGCCCGGCGCTACCGTGGCCATCGTCGGCTCCGGCCCCGTCGGCTTGGCCGCCCTACTGACCGCCCAGTTCTATTCCCCCGGCGAGATCATAATGATCGACCTGGACGCCGGCCGGCTGGAGGTCGCCAAACGCTTCGGCGCCACCCAGACCATCAACAGCACCGACGGCAAGGCCGTCGAGACGCTGATGAAGCTGACCGGCGGCAAGGGCGTCGACACTGCCATCGAGGCGGTCGGCATTCCCGCCACCTTCGAGCTCTGCGAACAGATCATCGCCGCCGGCGGGGTCATCGCCAACATCGGCGTGCACGGCGTCCAGGTCGCCTTGCATCTGGAGCGGCTCTGGGACCGCAACATCAGCATCACGACCCGGCTGGTCGATACGGCGTCGACGCCGATGCTGCTCGACATCCTGCACGCCCACAAGATCGACCCCAAGCAGCTGATCACCCACCGCTTCAAGTTCGACCAGATCCTCGACGCCTACGAGACCTTCGGCAACGCCGCCAAGACCAAGGCGCTGAAGGTGCTGATCGAGGCCTGATCAGGCTTCGACCGAACGATCCGGGGGACGCAAGACCATCATGAACAGGAAAATCCAATGACCTACCAGAGCCTTAGCCCCTTTGACGGCAAGCTGATCAAGGACTTCGAGGACATCAACGGCGCCGAGTATGAAACCAAGCTGGCGGCGGCGCAGAGCTGCTTCGAGACCTGGCGGCATGTGAGTTACGCCGACCGGGCGGTCATCATCGCCAAGGCCGCCAAGCTGCTGCACGAGCAGGCCGACGCCTTCGCCCACACCATGACCCTGGAAATGGGCAAGCGCATCGGCGAGGCGAAGGGCGAAGTCGAGTTCAGCTCAAGGATCCTGGCCTATTACGCCAAGAACGCGGAGCGCTTCCTGGCGCCCGTCAAGCTCAATCCGACGGTCGGCGAGGCGCATATGGAGTCGAGCCCAATCGGGGTGATCTTCGGCGTCGAGCCATGGAACTTCCCCTACTACCAGCTGGCCCGCATCGCCGGTCCGCACCTGATGGCCGGCAACACCCTGGTGGTGAAGCACGCCGGCATCGTGCCGCAATGCGCCCTCGCGTTCGAAAAGCTGCTGCTCGACGCCGGTGCGCCGGTCGGCCTCTACACCAACCTCTTCATCTCCCACGAGCAGTCCGAGCAGGTCGTCGATGACCCGCGCATCAAGGGCGTCTGTCTGACCGGCAGCGTCGCGGCGGGCCAGGCCGTCGCTGCGCGCGCCGGCAAGAACCTCAAGGTTTCCTCCATGGAGCTCGGCGGCAGCGACGCCTTCATCGTGCTTGAGGACGCCGACCTCGACTTGACCATCCCATGGGCCGTCTGGGGCCGGATGTACAATGCGGGACAGACCTGTTGCGCCGCCAAACGCTTCATCGTGGTCGACTCCGTCGCCGACAAGTTCATCGAGCGGTTCCAGGCGGCGCTTGAGGCGCTTGAGGCCGGCGATCCGATGGACGAGAAGACGACGCTCGGCCCGCTGTCCAGCGAAGCGGCCCTGGTGCAACTACTCAAGCAGGTGGACGCCGCGGTCGCCAAGGGCGCCAATCTGCTAATGGGCGGCAAGCGCATCGATCGCCCCGGCTCCTACATGCAGCCGTCGATCCTCACCGACATCAAGCCGGACAACCCCGCCTACCGCGATGAGTTTTTCGGTCCGGTGGCCATGTTCTTCCGGGTCAAGGACGAGGCGGCCGCCATCGCCCTGGCCAACGACTCCGATTTCGGCCTCGGCGGATCGGTCTGGACCAAGGACGTGGCCCGCGGCAAGCGCGTCGCCTCCAAGGTCGAGACCGGGATGATGTTCATCAACAACATCGACTGGTCGGATGCGGAGCTTCCGTTCGGCGGGATCAAAAACTCCGGCTACGGCCGCGAACTCGGCGACATGGGCATCCAGGAGTTCGTGAACAAGAAACTGGTTCGCACCGCGACCATGCACGCTCCGACCTAGATCGGGCCAAGCGAGGGCGTCCCACCGGCGCCCTCGCTGTTCGTGCTCTGCATTCCAGAACTGGATCAGCCATGTACGTAAACGTCGCCGTTCTGAAGGAGACGCAGGCGCACGAACGGCGCGTCGCCCTGACCCCCTCGGTCATCCCCAAGCTGATCAAGCTGGGCGGCAAGCTGCACATGCAGGCGGGCGCGGGCGAAGCCATTAGGCTCGCCGATTCCGACTACAAGGATGTGGCCATCCTCGATGACCGCACCGCGATGGTCGCCGACGCAGACGTGGTCCTGGCGGTCCAGCCCCCCGCCCTGGACGTGGTCGACGCCATGAAGCCGGGCGCGATTCTGGTCTGCTTCATCTATGCGGCCAACGAGCCGGAGCTGGTGAAGCGGCTGCTGGCGAAGAAGATCACTTGCTTCGCCATGGAGCGCATCCCGCGCATCTCGCGGGCTCAGTCCATGGACGCGCTTTCCAGCCAATCGGCGCTGGCGGGCTACTATGCCGTCGCGCTCGGCATGACCCATATGGCCGGCGTGCTGCCGAAGATTACCTCGGCCGCCGGCGTCATTGGCCCAGCCAAGGTTCTGGTCATGGGCCTGGGTGTCGCGGGCCTTGAAGCCATCGCCACCGCCCAGCGCCTGGGCGCCGTGGTGGAAGGCTATGACATCCGCCCGGCCACCAAGGAGCAGGCGCTTTCTCTCGGCGCGACCTTCGTCGATACCGGCGTCGACGCCACCGGCAAGGGCGGCTACGCCCGGGCGCTGACGGCTGAGGAAAAAACCAAGGTCGACGCGGCCCTGACCAAGCATATCCAGGGGTCGGATCTGATCATCACCACGGCGGCTATCCCTGGCAAGGCGTCGCCCAAACTGATCAGCAGGGCGCAGGTCGCCGGCATGAAGGCCGGCACCGTGATCGTCGACCTGTCTGCGGAGGGCGGCGGAAACTGCGAGGACACGACCCCGGGGCAGACAACCCAGGTCGGCGGGGTGACGATCGTCGCGCCGCTGAACGTGCCGTCGCTGCTCGGCCGGGACGCCAGCGAACTCTACGCCAAGAACCAGTACGCGCTGCTGGCCCTGATGATGAAGGACAACATCATCACCATCGACTGGACCGATGAGGTCATCGCCAAGACGGCCCTGACCCATGACGGCAAGCTTTGCGACGCCGAGGCCAAGTCGGACGATGGGGCCAAGGCCAAAGCCGCGAAATCCACCGCGAAAGCAGCTTGAGAACGATCGGACCCCTGCCATGAGTTTCGACATCGCAATGACCGGGTTTGTCGCCCTGTACATCTTCATGCTCGCGGCCTTCGCCGGCTGGGTGATCATCGGCAACGTGCCGGCGATCCTGCACACGCCGCTCATGTCGGGCTCGAATTTCGTCCATGGCATCGTGGTCGTCGGCGGCCTGTTCGCCCTGTTCAACGCCAGCACCCCGCTGGAGCAGGCGATCGGGTTCTTCGCGGTGCTGCTCGGCGCCGGCAACGCCGCCGGCGGCTACGCCGTCACCGACCGCATGCTCGCCATGTTCAAGACCAGCGACGCCAAGCCCGCCCACGCTCACGGTCACGGCCACGGCAAGGTCCACCACCTCAAGAAAAGCTGAGCCCACGCCATGTTCACCCTGGTCTCTCAATTAGTCATAGGCGTCGCTGATCTTTGCGCCGCCTTCCTGTTCATGTTCGGCCTGAAACGCATGTCGTCGCCGGCCACGGCGCCCTCGGGCATTCGCCTGGCGGGACTGGGGATGATCGCCGCGGTGCTGGCGAGCTTCCTCTACCTGTTCACCGTCGACCCCGCGGCGCGGCCGCACTTGCTGGTCAATATCAGCCTGGCCGTGACCGCGCTGCTGATCGGCGGCCTGGGGGCCTGGTTTGTCGGGCGCAAGGTCGCCATGACGGCCATGCCGCAAATGGTGGCGATCTATAACGGCATGGGCGGCGCCGCCGCCGGATTGATCGCCGCAGTCGAGCTGTTCGGCGGCCACACCCACGGGGTTACCCAGTTGGTCGTCACCCTGCTGGGCGGCTGCATCGGCGCGGTCTCGTTGTCTGGCTCAGCGATCGCCTGGGCCAAGCTTGATGGCGTCCTGAACAAGCCCCTGCGCTTCAAGGGCCAGCAGTTGGTCAATGCGGTGGCGCTGATGGCGTCTGTCGCCGTCGCCGGCGTGATCCTGGCGTCAGTCCTGGGCGTCGGCGGCCTGTTGCTGCCCACCTCGACCTGGATCTGGATCTTCTTCGCCAGCGCCCTTGTGTTCGGCATTCTCATGACCCTGCCGATCGGCGGCGCGGACATGCCGGTGGTGATCTCCATCTACAACGCCTTCACTGGCCTTGCGGTGGGGCTGGAGGGTTTCGTGCTGCAGAATCCGGCGCTGATGATCGCCGGCATGGTGGTCGGCGCCGCGGGCCTGCTTTTGACGGTAATCATGGCCAAGGCGATGAACCGTTCGATCGCCAATGTGCTGTTCAGCAACTTCGGGACGGTGGCCAAGGCCAAATCCGGCGCCATCAAGGGGACCGAGCGTCCGACCGAAGCGTCCGACGCCGCCATCAAGATGCGCTACGCCTCCAGCGTCATCATCGTGCCGGGCTACGGGCTGGCGGCGGCCCACGCCCAGCAGAAGCTCTATGAGTTCGTCAAGCTGCTGCTGGCGGCGAAGGTCTCCGTCAAATTCGCCATCCACCCCGTGGCGGGCCGCATGCCGGGCCAGATGGACGTGCTGCTGGCCGAGGCCGGCGTCCCCTACGACATGATCTTCCAACTCGACGACATCAACGACGACTTCGCCACGACCGATATCGCCCTGGTGATCGGCGCCAACGACGTGGTCAATCCGGCGGCCCGGGCCGACAAGTCCTCGCCCATCTTCGGTATGCCCATCCTCAACGCCGACAAGGCCGCGCAGGTCTACGTGATCAAGCGCGGCCAGGGCAAAGGCTACTCGGGCATCGTCAACGCCCTGTTCTACTCACCCAACTGCAACATGGTCTACGGCGACGCCCAGGCCGTGCTGGTCAAGATGATCGAGGCCGTGAGGGGACTGGGCGCCGCCGCAGCCTGACTTCCAATCGAGGCGATTTCGCCTGAACCCGAACCCCGAAGGGGGATCAACATGCCCGCCAAGATGCAGTGCGCCGTCGTGACAGCGTTCAAGAAGCCGCTGGAGATTCAGGAGTGGGCTGTCCCGACCCCGGGCCCTGGCCAGATCCTGGTCAAGACCGAGGCCTGCGGCGTCTGCCACACCGACCTGCACGCCGCCAACGGCGACTGGCCGCTCAAACCCACGCCGCCGTTCATTCCGGGTCACGAGGCGATCGGCATCGTGGTCGGGATGGGCGCGGGGGTGACCATCGTCAAGGAAGGCGACCGCGTCGGTGTGCCCTGGCTCTACTCGGCCTGCGGCCACTGCGAGTACTGTCTGTCGGCCTGGGAGACTGTCTGCGACCAGGCCGAATTTGGCGGCTACACCAAGAACGGCGGGTTCGCCGAGTACGTCCTCGCAGACCCCAATTATGTTGCCCACATTCCCAAGGGTCTCGGCCCCAAGGAGGCCGCGCCACTGATCTGCGCGGGCATCACCACCTACAAGGGGATCAAGGAGACCGAGGCGAGGCCGGGAGAGTGGATCGCCATCTCGGGCTGCGGCGGTCTGGGCCACCTGGCGATCCAGTACGCCAAGGCCATGGGCCTGCTGGTCTGCGGCGTCGACATCGAGGACGGCAAGCTCGAACATGCCAAACGACTGGGAGCCGATCTCGTCATCAACGCAAAAACCGACGATCCGGCCGAAGTGCTGAAGAAGCATGCCGGAGGCGGCGCGCACGGGGTGCTGATCACCGCACCTTCGCTTCCGGCGTTCAAGCAGGGAGTCGCCATGACCCGCAAGCGCGGGACCTGCGTCCTGGTAGGCCTGCCGCCCGGATCCTTCCCGTTGGAAATCTTCGGCCTCGTGGCCGGCGCCATCACCGTGCGAGGCTCATTCGTCGGCGCCCGCAAGGACATGGCCGAATGCCTGGATTTCGCGGCCAAGGGCAAGGTGAAAGCCGATATCGAACTGGCCCCGCTCTCGTCGATCAACAGGATCTTCGAACGGTTGGAACACGGCGACGTACCGTCCCGCGTCGTGCTCGACTTCGCGCCGGCCGCCAAGACACCGACTGTCCACGAACACGCGCTCGAAACGATCTGACAGATGGCGTCCCTGAAGACAGCCCTGCTTACCGTAAGTCAGATGGGCCAGGCCGATCGCCTGGCCGTCGCATCGGGCCTCTCGGCCGTGGACATGATGGCGCGGGCAGGCGGGGCTGTCGCAGATGAGATCTTGACGCGATCGCCGATGCGGCCGGTGGTGGTCTTGTGCGGCCTTGGCGGCAACGGAGGGGATGGCTTCGTCGCGGCCCGTCGACTGGCCGAGGCCGGCTGGCCGGTAACAGTCGCGCTTATGGGGCGGCTGGATCAGATGGTCGGCGCCGCTAGGCATCACGCCGACCAGTGGCCTGGGAAGCTCGCGCCGCTGTCGCCCGCGGCCTGCGCCGGCGCAGGCCTGGTCGTGGATGCTATCTTTGGAGCCGGGCTTGATCGCCCGCTCGGCGACCTGCCAGCGGAGACCCTTGCGGCGGCGTCCCGAATGGGCGTGCCAATTGTCGCTGTAGATGTTCCCAGCGGTCTGATGGGTGACACCGGCTGTGCGCTAGGCGCGGTCGCCGCGACGTTGACCGTCACCTTCTTTCGTAAGAAGCCGGGTCATGTGCTGTTGCCCGGCCGACTGCTCTGCGGCGAGGTCGTCGTCGCCGACATCGGAACGCCGTCTTCGGTATTCAGCCAGGTCCAACCCGATGGTTTCGAGAACGATCCGGAGCTCTGGCTGGACGCGCTGCCGCGCCCGGCCGAGAGCGGCAACAAATACAGCCGTGGCCATGCGCTGATCTCAGGCGGCTATCCCATTACGGGCGCCGCTCGTCTCGCGGCGCGAGCAGCCGCCCGGGCTGGCGCCGGCCTGACCACGATCGCGGTTCCCGAGATCGCCCTGCCGATCTACGGCTCCGCCTTGCTCAGCATCATGGTGCATCCCCTCGCCGCAGCGGCCGACTTCGACGCCCTGCTGGAAGACAAGCGCCTGACGGCGCTACTGATCGGGCCCGGTGCAGGCGTTGGGGGTGACACTCGCGCGCGGGTGTTCGCAATGCTGGGCTCGGGCAAGCCTACCGTTCTGGATGCCGATGCCATCAGCACCTTCGCCACCGATCCAACCGACCTCGATCGCCACATCAAAGGTCCCTGCGTCCTGACCCCGCATGACGGAGAGTTCGCCCGCGTCTTCGACCCGAGCGGCGACAAGCTGACGCGCGCACGCCGTGCGGCCCGCCGCAGCGGTTGCATCATCGTCCTGAAGGGGAGCGATACTGCGATCGTCGCGCCCGACGGTCGGGCCATCGTCAACAGTAATGCGCCCCCGACGCTGGCGACTGCCGGCGCGGGCGACGTTCTGAGCGGGATCGTGCTTGGCCTGCTCGCCCAGGGAATGGAACCGTTTCTGGCCGCCACCGCAGCGGTCTGGCTTCATGGCGCGGCCGCCCGCGAGTTTGGCCCCGGCCTGCTCGCCGAGGACATTTCGGACCTTTTGCCGGAAGTATTTCGTGGCCTCGACACCATGCGCTTGGTTCGACCAGTCCTAACGCGCCTGGGCGCGCCAAGCCCAGTGACGGCGCTTGAGCCACCGTGTCTTGCACTCGCGTCCCGCTGACGACGGCCGAGGAACACGAACAGGAGACTTTCATGCAGGCCATGGTGCTGAATGACCTAAGGACGCCTCTGGAATGGACGGAGCTTCCGGATCGCGAGCCTGGCCCCGGCCAGATCAGGGTCAAGGTCAGCGCCTGCGGCGTCTGCCGCACGGACCTGCATGTCGTCGACGGCGAACTGCCAAATCCTTTGACGCCGATCATCCCCGGCCACGAGATCGTCGGCCGGATCGACCGCCTCGGCGCCGGGGTCGAGGGGTTAAGGGTGGGCGAGCGTGTTGGCGTGCCCTGGCTGGGCCACACCTGCGGCGTCTGTCCCTATTGCGTGGGGCATCATGAGAACCTCTGCGATGCGCCACTGTTCACCGGCTACACTCGCGACGGCGGCTTCGCGACCGCAACCATCGCCGACGCCCGGTTTGCCTTCCCACTTGGCGAGGAGGGCGAGGACGTCGCCTTGGCCCCGTTGCTTTGCGCCGGTCTGATCGGTTGGCGATCGCTGGTCATGGCGGGCGAGGGCAAGCGTCTCGGCCTCTACGGCTTCGGGGCCGCGGCCCACATCCTCGCCCAGGTCGCCGTCTGGCAGGGGCGGTCGGTCTATGCCTTTACCCGCCCGGGTGATCTCAAAACCCAGGCCTTCGCTCGAAGCCTTGGCGCGACCTGGGCCGGCGGGTCGGACGAGGCGCCGCCCGAGAGCTTGGACGCCGCGATCATCTTCGCTGTGGTCGGCGACCTCGTGCCAGCGGCGCTTAAGGCGGTGCGCAAGGGCGGACGGGTCGTCTGCGCCGGCATCCACATGAGCGACATACCCGGGTTTCCGTACGCCTTGCTCTGGGAGGAGCGTCAGCTTGTCTCGGTGGCCAATCTGACCCGCCAGGACGGCCTTGACTTCCTCAGCCTCGCGCCAAGCGTCGGCATCATCACCACCACCCACCCGTATTCCTTGCGCGAGGCCAACCTGGCGCTCGCTGACCTGCGTGCCGGAAAGTTCGACGGCGCTGCAGTGCTGGTCCCATAGCCAATGAGCGCGAGATGCATTTCGGCCGCGTCCGCATCCCTTGCGCGGCTTAGTCGCTAAACACAGCGCCGGTTGGCCGGAGGTGATCCACTGACCGTGGGAAGGATCAGGTCTGCGCCAACCTTGCTACTTTGCCGCGCCAGTGCGCGCCTGATGGCTGTTTCAAGATCGGCCTCAAAGTAGGGTTTCTCCAGGACAATGGCCCCAGGCGTCTGTGCCAGAATCCGGTTGGTGTCGCCGCTGACGAAGATATGGGGCATCGGGCCGTTCAGGAGAACGTCATCCATTACACCAAGACCACTTCCCCGACCCAGGTGTTCGTCGACGATCATCAGGTCGGGCTTGCAGCGCGCCGCGGCGGCAACCGCTCCGGCTTCGTCGCCCTCAATCGCGCAGATCTCGTGGCCCATGCCTTCGAGAACCTGACCCAACAGATAGGCGACGATGCCGTCGTCTTCGACCACCAATATTCGCAATCGATTCATCGGCTAGCTTGCCCTTGGGCGTTAGACCAATCGGCTTGAATTCGCATTAGGCCCAGTTCCGAGGCGAAAATGACCCCGCCTTAAGGTTTGTCCGGCGCAGGGCGC
>Ga0302314_10011925_pt1 | contig 15099 bp, 13 predicted proteins | sample III_Palsa_N2_3_FD_200533 | JGI IMG/M metagenome (GOLD analysis project Ga0302314, IMG submission 200533) | Peat permafrost microbial communities from Stordalen Mire near Abisko, Sweden - III_Palsa_N2_3 | ecosystem: Environmental > Terrestrial > Soil > Palsa > Peat permafrost | place: Sweden...
CTCGATGCTGCGCACGTTGACTTTTTCCTGGTACGACAGCCATTCGGCGAGTGTGCGGGTCATGCAACGATCTTTATGAAAAGCCCGTACATAGTTTAGCCTTCCGACCTTTCGCTTCGGTCGTCCAGTGAACGCAGCCAGAAACGCAGCTGGTGCGACGTCGGCTCAGCGTTGCCCGCTTCCTTCCAGTTGAGACGACAAAACATGGTCTCCTGCCGCTGATAGCCGCGCTTGCGCCAGAACACGTCGTTGGCTCGATAATCCGACGGACAGCGCAAATCGTTGATGTCACGCTCCACCGCGCAGAACGCCGTCCATTGAAAACCGCCGAGCCGGCGCGCGTGCGCTTCGCGCTCGTCGAAGAAACGATGACCGACGCCCTGCCCGCGATACGTGTTCAACAGCACCGACTCGCCGAAGTAAAACACCTCGTCGATGGACATACCGCATTCATGAAATGGCTGCTGGAATGCCTCGCCATCATCCGTCAATGGGATGCCGCTCGATGCACCAACCACGGTGTCGCCATCAAACGCCAAAACAAAAATGCTGCGTGGTGAGTTCGCGTAAGCGGAAAGATAGTTGCGCTCGTAGCCGACATCGCCTTCGTAGAGGTACGGATAGTCGCGGAACACGGCAATGCGCAAGCGCGCCAGGTCTTCCAGGTGCGGCGAAACGGCCGAGCCCACGCAGGTGATGACGCGCACGGCCACGCTTTAGCCGCCCGTGACCTGCGCAATCCAGTCGCTGAGATTGTAGTAATTGCTGACGCGGGCGATGCGACCATCGCGAATGTCGAAAAACGCCCCGCCCGGCAGCACGTAACGCTGACCGTTGGCTGGTGGCAGTCCTTCGTCGTCAGCGAGATACGTGCCATGCACTTCGTATTCGGCCGCTGCATGCGAGCCATCGGTCGAGACCATCACCACGACTTTTTCCAGCTGTTCGCTGTAACTACCCTGCATGCGTCCAAGAAACGCGCGGAACGCCTCGCGACCGAGCTCACGGCTGCCCTGATTGAGATCGTGCGCCACGTCGTCGGTGAGGAAAGCCAGCATGGCCCCCCAATCAGCGCGATTGAACGCTTCGTAGTAACGCTCGATAAGCGCCTTGGTATCCGACATTTCAGCTCTCCGCCAGGTAACTGATGAATAGCTTAAAGCATCGCGGGCCCGCAGCACCGGTATGACGCAGAACCACGACCATGTCCGATCCGCATACCGAACAGTGGCAGTTTCAAAGCACTTAACCGAACAGATGGATGCCACTGTAGTGCAGTGCCATATACATGCCGAAGGCGGTCCAGAACATTTTCTTCAGCACCTTGCCGGCGAAAAAGGCAATCAGCAGGGCGAACATCACCGGCATGTATTTCTCCAGCTTGCCGAACATGTCGTTGACGCGGCTGTCGTGAGCGTTGCCGTTATTGAATACGTTCATGAGCGTTCTCCTGCAGCGCGACCAATCAGGGGCGGTGCTTTGATGGATGGAAACAAGGCGAAATATTGGCAGCACTCAGGCAGCCATCAGCAGGCTGGCGTGACACAGGGCAACGACCGTCGATAACGTGGCGAAGGTAGCGAACACGAGAGCGAGGGACCGATTGATATTCGAGTTGGCAACGAAATTTTTCATGGCGTTTCTCCGGCACCACCGTGGTGCGTGGGGAGATCATCCATCTGCGGCCCGCTCGAAAGCAGAGGCAAGCGACAGCGATCGTCTGTGACAATCGTCACCACGGCTGTCAGCGCCGCGAAGCTCATCTCGTTGAGTCTTTGAAATAGTTGGCGACCCTGCATTTGCCGATCATGACCAAACCGAAAAGCCGCTTGATAAAAACGAGCGCGTTACTGCGCTGATTCGTGGTCGATCGCTAGGATCGGAGAGCAGCTTGACCGGCATGCCACTCGCTCAGGCGATCACGTCTTCCGCGGCAACAAAGCCGCCGGTCTGCCGACGCCACAGCCGAGCATAAAGCCCGTCGCGCGAGATCAATTCCGCATGCGTACCCGTCTCGACGATGTGACCTTTGTCCAGTACGACCAGCCGATCCATTCGGGCGATGGTGGACAGGCGATGCGCAATCGCGATCACCGTCTTGCCCTGCATCAAAATATCCAGGCTGTCCTGGATCGCCGCCTCGGCTTCGGAATCGAGCGCCGAGGTGGCTTCGTCCAGCACCAGGATCGGTGCATCTTTGAGCAACACACGGGCAATGGCGATGCGCTGGCGCTGTCCGCCGCTCAGTTTGACGCCGCGCTCGCCGACCAGCGCGTCATAACCAAACCGACCTTCGCCATCGACGAGTTGTGGAATGAATTCATTGGCACGCGCCTTGCGCACAGCATCGAGAATCTGCGCCTCGCTGGCATCCGGACGTCCATACAACAGGTTGTCGCGGATGGATCGGTGCAGCAACGAGGTGTCCTGCGTCACCACACCGATCTGCGAACGCAGGCTTTCCTGGGTAACCTGCGCAATGTCCTGATCGTCGATCAGAATGCGGCCGTTCTCCAGATCGTAGAGACGCAGCAATACATTGACCAGGGTGGATTTGCCGGCACCGGATGGCCCAACCACGCCGATCTTTTCACCGGCGCGCACCGCCAGACTGAGCGCCGCAATGACTCCGCCGCCCTGCTTGCCATAATGGAAATGGATGTCGTCAAAACGCACGGCGCCACGCGTCACCGCCAGCGGCATCGCACCCGACCGATCCTGCACGGCACGCGGCTGCGCGATGGTGGTGATGCCGTCCTGCACGGTACCCACGTTCTCGAAGATGCCGTTGACCACCCACATGATCCATCCCGACATGTTGTTGATGCGGATAACCAGCCCGGTCGACAGCGCAATCGCGCCCACGGTGATCTTGCCCTCGCTCCACAGCCAGATCGCCAGACCCGACGTGCCGACGATCAGAAATCCATTGAGGATGGTGATGCTGGCATCCATCGCCGTGGTCAGGCGGGTCATGTGGCGCAGCTTGTCGGTCTGCTCACCCATCGCGTCGGCGACATAGGCCTCCTCGCGACGCGTGTGCGCAAACAGCTTCAGCGTCAGCACGTTGCTGTAGCCATCGACAATGCGGCCCATCAACTTCGACCTTGCCTCCGACGAGCGCCATGAACGCTGCTTGATGCGCGGAATGAAATAACCCATCAGGCCGACATAGCCGATCAGCCACGCCACCAGCGGTGCGGCCAGCCACACATCGGCCTTGGCAAACAGCACGATCGCGCTGCCGGTGTAGATGGTGACGTACCAGAGCGCGTCCACAATCTGTACCGCCGACTCGCGCAGGCTGGCACCGGTCTGCATGATGCGGTTGGCGATGCGTCCGGCGTAGTCGTTCTGGAAGAAACCCAGGCTCTGGCGGATCACGTAACGGTGGTTCTGCCAGCGGATGCGATTGGTCAGGCTGGGCACGATCGCCTGGTTCACCAGCAGATCGTGCAGACTGCTCAACACCGGCCGAGCGATCAGCGCAATCAATCCCATGCCGATCAGCTCGCGCCCATGCACTCGGAAGAAATCCGGCCCGGGCACACCCTTGGCCATGTCGACAATGCTGCCGATGAAACCGAACAGCGCCACCTCGACGATCGCCACGCCAAAGCCCACGATCACTGCCGCCAGAAATACCGGCCATACCTGACGCAAATAGAACACGTAGAAACGCCACACGCCCTGTGGCGGCATGCCGTCGGACGGTTCCTTGAACGCGTCGATAAGGGATTCGAACCAGCGAAAAATCATGGGTACTCCAGAAGCTGCAGGCCGTCATTGTGCGTCAGGCACTTCACTGCAGTCATGCCAACATGGGGTTGCAAGTGGGCTAATTCACGGCAAGAGCCAACACTTGCCGGGTGCCAGGCGACAAACCGGAACGCTTCGGTGCGCTTGAGTGGGAAACGCCTGGAGTGCGAAACACTGGCCGGAAGCAGCCAACGTTTATCGGCATTTATGCCGGACCAAGATCCAGACTTTGCTGCCTCGACTTGTCCCGACGCGAGGCCAGCCGATCCGCCAGCCGCGTGGGCTCCGGCAATTTGTAGCGTGTGCAACAAGCCAGTACCAGATCCGCCGCAGCGGCCTGGCTCACCCGATGCCCGGGCGAGACAATCAGTGGCTTGATGCGATCCTTGCTGCGTAGAACCGTGCCAATGATCTTGCCGCGATGGACAAGATCCGTCCGATCGCCGCGCAATGTACCCAGTTCACCGTGATGCCCCACCAGAATCGATTTGGCAACGCCTATGGTCGGCAGGTCGGTGATCACCCCAAGATGTGCGGCGATACCCAGCCCACGCGGATGCGCCACGCCCTGCCCATCGACGAAGATCAGATCGGGTTGCCGTGGCAGTTCGGCCAGTGCCTGCAACACGGCCGGCAACTCACGGAATGACAGCAGCCCGGGGATATATGGCATGCGCGTGGGCAATCGCGACACCACTTCGGCAACCGGCTGCAGGCTCTGCGCATCCAGTAGAACCGCCGCCGCGCGAGTGATCGCACCGTCCGCCTCGAATCCCACGTCCACCCCGGCCAGCAAGCGCAGCGGCGGATAGTCATCATCCAGTCGTACGCGAAGGGCAAGTTCGGTTTGCAGCGCTCGCGCGTGATTAACGTCGCCATCCCACGCCAGGGCGACGTCCGTATCGAGGTCGAGCCAGCCAGCCTTTTCCACGCCGTTCATGCCGGCAAGCATGGCTTGCGCAGGCTGAACACTGCGCCAAAGCTGACGACCGTGGATCGCCATTTCGGTTGACCGACCGCAGCAAGGACCGGATCATCGGCAGATGCCCAACTCGCTTCGCTATCTGTTCGTCTTCCTGCTGACCTTTTCCGCTGGCATCGCGCTGGCGCAAGACGCACCAGCCAGCAGTTCGTCCGCCGCCTCGCCCGCATTGAAACCAGCCCAGACGCTGACCCAACTGCGCGCGGAGCTCGACAACATCAAGAGTTCGGTCGACACCAAGAAGCCCGACACGCCCTTGAACGATTTGCGCACCAACGCGCTGACCGTGCAGCAAAAGGCCGAACAGCTTGCCTCCAGCCTGTCGCCACAGGATGCCAGCCTGCAGACACGGCTTGATGTCCTTGGCCCGGCACCTGCCAAAGGCGCGCCGGCCGAATCGTCGGAACTGGCCGCGCAGCGGCGGCAGCTAGGCAAGGCAAAAAATGATCTGGACGGCCAGATCAAACAAGCCAATTCGCTGAGCACCGAGGCAACGCAACTGGCTGCACACGTTTCAGAACTACGACGCGACCAGTTTCAGGCATCGCTGGCATCGCGAACGGCGACACCTTTCAGTCGCGCTTTCTGGGTCGATCCGGCACAAGCGTTTCCCGACGATCTCGCCCGCGAACAACGCTTGAACAGCTCGGTCGCCGACGCTGTATCGACAGCATGGCAGCCGCCAAACCGTACCCCGCTCATCCTTTGCCTGATCGTCGCCGTATTGCTGCTGACGGTCGGTCGATGGCTGATCGAACGCGTACTGGTACAGGTAACTACCAATCGCATGCCTGCCGGCCATCTGCGTCGCAGCGCGCTAGCTGTAACCATCGCGCTGGCCTACACGTTGACTGTCGGACTGGCGGCGCACTTCGTGTATCTGGCGCTGAACTGGAACGGCATCCTCAGCGACGATCTCGACGACCTGGCGCAGAAGCTGGTGCGGCTGGTGACCTTTGCCGCATTCATGACCGGCCTTGGTCGCGCCATGCTGTCGAACAAGCGCCCGTCATGGCGACTGACTGCGCTGTCCGACGATGCCGCGCAACGGCTGCGCATGTTCCCCTGGCTGCTTGGCGGTGCGGCTTTCCTGCTCGGGTTTACCGAGAATGTCAACGACGCCATCGGCATCAGCTTGTCGGCTTCGGTTGCGACTCGCGGTTTTATCTCGGTGCTGATCGGCCTGCTGGTTGCCGACGCGTTGATTCGTCTGGGCAAATCCCGACGCGCGATGCTGGCAGCGGGTGAGGAGCCAGGCCAGCGGCCGGTCTGGGTTGGGCTAATGGTTGCCGCCGCGTTTCTCTCCGTTGGCATCACCCTGCTCGGCGTTGCGTCGGGCTATATCGCGTTCGCCTTTTTTATCGCACGGCAGATGCTTTGGGTGGGTGTCATCCTGACCGCGCTGTATCTGATGATGCACCTCGTCGACGATATCTTCGATACCGTCTTCGCACCCAAAGGCCGCACCGGCAAGCGGATGCAGGCCAGTTTTGGCCTGCCGGCCAACGTGCTGGAACAGGTCGGCACGGTGCTGTCTGGCATCACCCGCGCGATTCTGCTGATCGTGGCGATAGCGTTTGTGCTGGCGCCATTCGGCGCTGGGCCTGAAGAGCTGGCAGGGCGTATCGGCACGCTGCTGTCCGGCGGCTCACTGGGCGCGCTCAAGATTGTGCCGAGCCATATCTTTGGCGCCCTGTTCGTGTTCGCCATCGGCCTGATCGTGCTGCGCGTGATCAAGCGCTGGCTGAGCGAGCAGTTGCTGCCCAAGACCTCGTTCGATCTGGGCATGCAGAACTCGGTGCTTACCTTGCTGGGCTACGTCGGTGGCGTGCTGGTTTTCGTGCTGGCGCTGCTCGAATTGAATGTCGATCTGACCAGCATCACCTGGATGGCCAGCGCACTGTCCGTAGGTATCGGTTTTGGCCTGCAGGCGATCGTGCAGAACTTTATTTCGGGCCTGATTTTGCTGGCCGAGCGGCCGGTGAAGGTGGGCGACTGGGTCAGCATCGGCGGTGTGGAAGGCGATATTCGCCGCATCAACGTGCGTGCCACTGAAATCCAGATGGGTGACCGCTCGACCATGATCGTGCCGAACTCGCAGTTCATTACCCAGAACGTGCGTAACGTGACCCTGGCCAACGCGCAGGGGCGTGTGCATATCACGCTGCCCATGCCGCTGGAGACCGATGCCAGCAAAGCGCGCGAGATCATTGTCGAGGTGCTCAACGCGCATCCGTCCACGCTTGCCACGCCGGCACCGGTGGTGCGGCTGGACAATCTCGACGCTGGCACGATGACGTTTGACTGCACGGCCTACGTCAACAGCCCGCGCGACGTCAGCGCGGTGAAAAGCGATTTGCTGTTCGAAACGCTGGATCGCCTGCGCGATGCGAAACTGCCGATGACCAGCCCGCAAAGCATGGTGGTGCGCACGCTACCCGCAGCACTCGGCGGCGACGACAGCCACGACGACAAGGATTGACTGACGGCTGGCTCGACGAACGTCGATGACTACGCTGAGAAGGATTGCGGGCTACATAGCTACCGCGACCCTGTGGACCATCTACGGTCTTTTGGCAGCTGCGATCCGTGACATGCGTCGTGAAGCAAGACAACGGGCCGGCATAAACCGGCCCGTTGTCGGTACCTAGCAGTCGAAACCGCGGATTACGAGCACTTCTCGCCCTTGGCCGCGTGATAACCCGCTGCCTGCGCGTCCGACGCGCTCATGTACTTGCCCTCCTTGGTGGTGCCGTACCACTTGCTGCCCTGGCAGTGATACGCCTTGCTCTTGCTACCGCTATTGACCCACACCTGGCCCGGACCACCGCCCGCGGCTGCGGTGGCAGCCGGTGCCGATGCGCCCTTCTTCGAGGTTGCTGCCGCAGCCGCTGGGGTGGCAGCCGCGGCTGGTGCAACTGCGGCTGCGGGGGCTGCTGCCGGAGCTGCAGCTGCAGCTGGAGTGCTCGCTGCGGCATACCACTCCTTCACGCCCTTGTGCCCCTTGCATGCACCCTTCTTGCTGGCCTGACTGGAATAGCTGCCGTCCTTGCACTGGCCGGTGGAGCCGGCCGGTGCAGCGGACTGCTGCGCGTGAACCGCGGAACCGATGAACAGACAGAACATGGCTGCCGCGATCAAGCCTGCTTTCGTCGAACGTGCTGCGATCAAACCTGATGATTTCATCTCGAATACTCCAACGTGCGTTGACGTAACCCCTTGGAATCGCCGTTTCATAGACGAAACGGCGCCACCTTATCGGCCACACGCCGGACGCTCTGCGCATACGCTGAAGCGACGGATTGCGGCGGCCTCCCCAAGCACCGGGACTGCGGTGCCTGCCGCGCGACTATGCCGCAAATCCATGACGATAAGATAGCGACAGACGGCTGCGTTTATCCGGCAGCCAGTTGCCACGTCTTATTGGGAGTGCTGCGCCAAAGTGTTCATCGGCGCGACGATCTGCGCCCGCGCCGGAGGCCTCATGCTCGAGTCGGGCCGCGCGACGGCATACATTTCCCAGCTGATCTGCTTGAGCAATGCGCGCGGATCATCGCCCTGGGTATACAGATCCGCATGCGTCTTGCCCGGCAGATAGCGGAAATCGGACCGGGCGTGCAAACCGTCCAGCACGGCCTGCAGCTTGTGTACGGCACCATCGAGGTAATAGGTGTCGGCCGTGCCAACCATCACGTGGATCTTGCCGTCCAGATCGGGTTTCAATTGCGGCCACTCAGTCTTCAAACGATGAGCGATGTCGTAGTGATCACGCCAGTACGCCGCCACGGCAGGATCGACTGCACCGGTATCGCGATCAAACAGCAGCGCCGGCCGGCCGTCTTCGTTGCGCGGCGAAAACACCCATTCGTACGACGACATCTGGCCACCATACGAGCCGAGCACGCGCTCAAGCTTGGCCGAGTCCTCGAAGGTGCCTTCAACCTTGCCTTTGATTCGCTCCAGCGGCCACGGCGTGCCGTCGGGCCGGTGATAGACGTTGGCATTGGGCGCATACAGATTGACGCCGGAAAAATCATGAAAGTCGACCGGATCGGGCGAGGTCGACCAGGTACCACCAAATATCTTCGGATAATTGATCTGCAGCCACAGCGTGGCCCAGCCGCCGGACGAATGACCCGTGAGAAACCGTCCCGATGCGCTGTTGTCCATCCGAAAATGCGATTGCAGCTGCGGAATCAGCTCCTCGGTCAGCGCCGTGCCCCAGGGGCCGTTATTGACCGAGTTGGCAAATTCCTGTGTGCCGGTGGGTCCAGACTCATCCAGGAATACCCAGATCATCGGCGGCATTTCGCCCTTGGTCATGGCCAGATGCACGCCCACCAAGGTGTTGATCAGGCGCTCTTCGCTACCGCCATATCCATGCGTGTAATAGACCGTGGGAAAGTGCGTGCTGCCGCTGGTGCCATAGCCCGGTGGCAACAGCACCCAGCCGCGCATATGGATGGGCCGGCCCCAGAATGCCGAGAGCAGCGGGCTGATCATGTCGATCTGTTTCGTATGCGCACGCGCGTCCGGCGCCGCCGCCTGAAGATCAGGCGCTGAGGTGAGCTGCCAAGGATACGGTTCCTGTTGCACGCGCACGAGCCGAAGCGTGGAGGGCGTAATGGCCGGCAGGTGCACGCTGATCACCGGGCTGACCAGATCGCCCGCGCTGCGCCCACTATAGTTGTAGTTGTGATCCAGATCGAGCACAGCCTGCAGCAGGTACTCCCCCGGTGGCAGGCTCGAGAAACTCATCGGAAAGGCCTGGTTGTCGGTGTCGATGGTGACGCTCTGCCGTGGTGCCAGACGGCTCACCTCGCGCGACGCTACCGCCGTGCGCATCGGGTACAGCGGATCGGCATCCACATCGACGACCTTGCCGTCCTTGACCGCCTTGCGCGCCGGGCCGGCCGCCGTGGCGAACAGCAGCAAACGACCAGACACCGGCTTGGTCGCGGCACCATCCAGTTCCACTTTGAAGATCGGCGGCGTCACTCCCGCGTGCCAGCGCAGCGTCAGCGCAGAAACAAGAAACGCCAGCACCAGCACCAGTGATAGCGTCAGAGCGATCCATACCGACTTGCGCATGCCCAAACTTTCCAATCCTCGATCCCGATACAACCAACGCCGCAGGGCATCGTTTGGGATACATGAACTGCCACGCTAACGCACGCAAAGTCATCGCAGCGTCAGCTAGGGTCCATCCGTAGAGACACCACAAACGATCTGACAATATCCCGACACGCCATCCATCGTCGTTTACTGGGCGGGCGTCGCCGGCGCCTTCAGCGGTGAATCCGGTCGCGCTACCGCATACATCTCCCAGCTGATCTGCTTCAACAGGCCCTGGCGATCCTTGCCCTGCACGTACAGATCCATATGCGTGCGGTTTGGCAGAAAACGGAAATCGGATTTCGCGTGCAGACCATCCAGTACGGCCTGCAGCTTGTGCGCGGCACCGTCGAGATAGAACGTATCCGCCGTGCCGACAATCAGATGGATCTTGCCATCCAGGTCGGGCTTCAGCTGCGGCCAGTTCTGTTGCAGTCGAAAAGCAATGTCGTAATGATCGCGCCAGTAACTGACGACGGCCGGATCGATATCACCGGTATCGCGATTGAACATCGGCTGCGGCAGACCGTCCTTGCCGCGCGGCGAAAACACCCACTCGAACGAACCGAGCTGGCCGCCGTAGGTGCCCAGCACACGCTCAAGCTTGGCGAACTGCTCGAAGGTACCCAGCACTTTGTCGTGATCACGCACCAGCGGGTAGGCCGAATCGTCCGGCTTTCGATAGGCGTTGGCGTGCGGTGCGTACAGATTGATGCCAGTGAAATCGTGAAAGTCACTCGGATCAGGCGACGTCGACCAGGTACCGCCGAACACTTTCGGATAGCGCGTCTGCAGCCACAGCGTGGCCCAGCCGCCGGAGGAATGGCCATTGAGAAAGCGGCCTTTGGCTTTGGCATCCATCCGGTATTGCGATTCCAGCTGCGGGATCAGCTCGGTGGTCAATGCCTGACCCCATGGTCCGTTGTTGACCGAATCGGCAAACTCGTGCGTGCCGGTGGGACTGGATTCGTCGAGGAACACCCAGATCATCGGCGGCATCTCGCCCTGCTTCATCGCCGCATAGACTGTCGCCAGCGGGCCGGCGACGCGATCGTTGTTGCCGCCAAAGCCCTGTGTGTAATACACGGTGGGATAGCGCTTGCCGGCCTTCGCGTCATAACCCGGCGGCGTCAGCACTTGGCCGCGCATAGTGATCGGCCGACCCCAGAATGTACTCAGCGAGGGACTTACAAAATTGATCAGCGTCGCATGCTGGCGTGCTTCGGGTAGGGTCGCGCGGGTTGCCGCCGGCGTGGATGCCGACAGCGTCCAGGGGTCCCGTGCCGGCAGCGCCTTGCTCAGCGTCAACGTCGGGATGCTGGCAACCGGCAGATGCATCTTCACCACTTCGCTGACCAGATCGCCCGCGCCGCGGCCGCTGTAGTTGTAGCTGTGGTCGACGTCGAGCACCGCCTGCACGTAGTAATCACCCGGCGGCAACTGCGAATAGCCGGCCGGGAATGTCAGCTGATCGGCATCGATATCCGCGACCTCACCCGGTGCCAGCCGGCTTATCTCACGCGCGGCCACCGAGGTCTGCGTGGCACTGAACGGGTTCGCATCCACTTCGTCGACGGTGCTGCTTTTGCCGTCGGAATCCGACTTGGCTTCGGCCTCCGCAGCCTTGGCCTCGACCGCGAACAGCAGCAATCGGCCGGATGTCGGCGTCGCCGAGGCCGAGTTGTTCAACTGCACATGAAAGAAACGGTGCGCTGGCAGCGCCGCCGTCTGCGAATAAGCCGCTCCGACAAATAAACCCGACAACACCAACAAAAAAGCAGCGGCTTGACGACCACGCATGGCGCATCTCCAGACAGAGAAATGGGATAAACAAAGTTTCATCAGTGAGGACTCACCGGTTGCGCTTCTTCGATCAATCATTCGCCCGTATCCGGCGAATCGGGCTTCACCGGCGCCAGCCGAAGATCCTGAAAGTCGAAGCTGAAATCGGTCAGCGGCGAGATCGGCTCCATGCGCGCCTCACGGATATGGCCGTCCATATCGAGGCTGAAACTGATGAAGGCATCGGCGTTCAGCGCACGATCGTCCCAGCGCACGGTGAACGTATCGTGCTGCCACGGCGACAAGGTGCCGATCAGCTGGGCCGTCTTGCTGAAACGCAGGCGCAGCTTGCCGCCTTCGTTGCTGATGATCACATCGCCATACCAAGGGTCACGATAAGTGCCCGCGTATTGCGCCAGCGGCAGCGACGGCTTGCCGTTCTTGTCTCGCGCTTTCTCATGCGTGGCGAAGCTGCCGTCGGCTTTCGATTCGGCCTGCTTCACTGCCTTGTCGTAGACCGCTACCCAGTCGGTTTTCTGCGTCGGGTTGAGGTAGGCATCGAGTACGCGATAGGTCACCGCATTGAACGCCGCGCCGGACTCCTGATTGGTCAGCACCACCACGCCCAGATGCAGCTCCGGCACCAGCGTGATTCGCGACACCATGCCCGGCCAGCCACCGGTATGCCAGACCAGCCGCTGGTTGCGGTAGTCGGACAGGAACCAGCTTTCGCCGTAACCATAGAAATGTGGCGTCAGCGGCGCCAGCTCGGGGATCGGCGGCTGTTTGATGGTGATCGGCGTCAGCATCGACCACATCTGCTGCTGACTATCTTCAGAGAACAGCCGCGCCGGCTTGCCGTCTTTCCCTGGACCCGGCAGCACACCGCCGGCCAGCTGCACGTTCATCCACTTGGCCAGATCGTGCACGCTGGCATAGATACCGCCCGCGCCCGGATCATTGAGCCAGGCCATCGGCGGCACCGGCTCGAGATCCTTGAAGTTGGCCCTGGCGTGGCCCATGGCCACGTCCATGCCCGGCTTCAGATAGGTCTTGTCGATCAGCGACTCGTCCATGCCGACCGGCTGGAACAGGTGGGTGCGCACATAGTCGGCGTAACTCTGGCCCGAGGCCTGTTCAATCACCAGGGTGGCGACTGAAAAAAGAATGTTGTCGTAGGCATAGCCGCTGCGAAAGCCATTCTTGATCGGCACATAGCGCAGATGCTCCACCACCTCTTTCGTGGTGTATGACGTCGGTGGCCAGTACAGCAGATCACCCGCGCCCAGGCTCAGGCCGCTGCGATGCGCCAGCAGATCGCGGATGCGCATTTCGTGCGTGACATAGGGATCGGACATACGGAACCACGGCAGATGGTCGATGACTCGATCATCCATCTTCAGCTTGCCGGCCTCAGCCAGCTGCTGCAGCGCCGCGGCGGTGAACGCCTTGGTATTGGACGCAATGGCAAACAGCGTATGCGCATCGACTTTGTCCGGCTTGCCGATCTCGCGCAGGCCAAAGCCCTGCTCCATCACCACCTTGCCGTCCTTGACGATGGCCACGGCGATGCCCGGCACGTCGAAGGTCTTGCGTGCGCTGTCGACGTAAGCGCCGAAATCCTGCAACTGACTCGGAAGCGCAGTGGATGCCGCAACATTTGACGAGGCTGGGCCAGTATCGGATGTCGACGCCGTCGCGGGCGGCGTCTGCGCGCCTGCCGATCCGGCCAAGGCGAGCAGCACAAACAGGTTGACCGTTCTGAGAGAAAGCGAATGGCGGAACAGGTGGTGCTTGGGCATTTCGATTCCTTCAGGTCAATCGACCAACTATCGCGGCAAACCGGGCGCGAAGCCAGCGCTGGAAGTCACGGTTCGTCATGAAACCCAAGACAACCGTCCAGCAAAAATCGGCGCCCGCTACCATGGCCGAATAATCCGGAAGACGGCGCCACTGATGCCACCCACTACCGACGATCTATTTGCCAGCCCGGCCCATGCCACCAACACCGCGTCGATTCGCGTCGGCATCGGCGGCTGGACGTTCGCACCATGGCGCAAGAATTTCTATCCCGAGGGGCTGGTGCAGCGGCGCGAGCTGGAGTACGCCAGCCGCCAGCTGCGGACCATCGAGATCAACGGCACGTTCTACCGGGCACAAACGCCGAAGGTCTACGCCAAGTGGGCGGCCGAAACGCCGGACGATTTCGTGTTTTCGCTGAAGGCACCAAAAACCATTACCGAAGGCCGACGACTGGCCGAGTCGGCGAACGGCGCCAAGCGTTTCATTAACGGCGGCCTGGCTGAATTCGGCGCGCGGCTCGGACCGCTCCTCTGGCAACTGCCGCCGGCACGGATATTCGATCCGAATGATTTGGCCGCTTTCCTCGACACGCTGCCGCGCAAATTGAATGGGCGCCCCCTGCGCCATGTGCTGGAAGTACGCCATGACAGTTTTCTTTGTGATGCCTATCTGCAGCTTGCTCGGGCACACGGCGTGGCTACCGTATTTACTGACTCGACGACCTATCCCTCGATGGCCGACATCACCGGCGACTTTGTCTATGCGCGATTGATGCGCAGCCAGTCGGATATTGAGTCGGGCTACTCGTCCGGTGCACTGGACGAGGGGACGAAACGTGCCGGGCTTTGGGCTAGCGGGCGCGATCCGGCCGATCTTCCGCACGTGGGCGAACTGGCTGCGCCAGCCGCAGCGCGCGATGTGTTCGTGTTCTTCATCAGCAGTGCCAAAGAGCGTAATCCTGCGGCTGCCATGGCGATGCAGACACGCGTCGACGCGGCCTGAGTTGCTGCCGCAAAAAAGCATTAATGCTCCATACGTAGCTGATCGGACTAAGCTTCCGTCCAGTCAACCCCGTGTATGAACCCCATGCGCCAACTCAAGCCACTGATCCTGCTTATTGCGCTGGCCGTTGCCGCGATTATCTGGTTTGGGCACGGCTCAAATTTCAATGGCGTGCCGGGCACTACGCCGACGTCGATCGCTGGCGGTACGTCATCCGCGCTACCGAACTTCCTGCCTGCCGAAGCTCGCGCCACACTGGACCGCATCGCCAGTGGCGGCCCTTTCACTCATCGACAGGACGGCGTCGTGTTTGGCAACTACGAAAACCTGCTGCCACAGCAGCCACGCGGCTACTACCACGAGTACACGGTGGAAACACCGGGTGCGGACACGCGCGGCGCGCGGCGCATCATCACCGGCGGCACGCCGCCGGACACCTACTATTACACCGACGATCACTATCACAGCTTTCGCGCGTTCAAGGTCAGCCGATGAGCATCTACCGCTCGCGCGGCCAGCGCGACTTCGACCCCAATCTCACGCAGCCGACGCAGAGCGGGATCTATTTCGTGGGTAGTGATGACCTTGCCCGGCTAGCCAAAACCGCGGCGCGCGACGAGCTACGCGTATGCCGCACCGATCTGTCCGGTTGCCAG
>Ga0302314_10011926_pt1 | contig 15099 bp, 12 predicted proteins | sample III_Palsa_N2_3_FD_200533 | JGI IMG/M metagenome (GOLD analysis project Ga0302314, IMG submission 200533) | Peat permafrost microbial communities from Stordalen Mire near Abisko, Sweden - III_Palsa_N2_3 | ecosystem: Environmental > Terrestrial > Soil > Palsa > Peat permafrost | place: Sweden...
AGCTGGGCTGGCTGGCCGAGTCTGAACTCCAGACTTATCTCCGCGACGGTGGACGTTTGCCGGGTCATCCGGTGCGCCAGAAATTGCCGGAATTGATCACCGTGAATACCGGCGGCCTCGGTCACGGTCTGCCGATAGCCAGCGGCCTGGCGATGTCCAAGCAGCGCGATGGCGACGATGGCCGGGTCTTTGTGCTGACCGGTGACGGCGAACTGGAAGAGGGCTCGAACTGGGAAGCCATGATGGCCGCGGCGCACTACAAGCTTGGCAATCTGGTGGTGATCGTGGATCGCAACCATCTGCAGCTGGCCGACTTCACCCGCAACATCATGGACATCGACCCGCTGGACAAGAAGCTCGCGGCCTTTGGCATGGAAGTGCACGAGCTGGACGGCAACGACACCACGGCGTTGGTCTCCGTGATCGAAAGTCTGGATTGCAGCAACGGCAAACCGAAGGCGCTGATCGCGCACACGATCAAGGGACGCGGCGTCTCCTTCATGGAAAACCAGCCGGCCTGGCATCACAAATTTCCCGATGAAAAGGAATTGATCCAGGCGCTGGAGGAGTTGGCCGATGCATGAGCAAGCAGATTTGCGCGACGGCGTGATGGATACGCTGATCCGACTGGCCGACACCGGCACCGACGTGCTGGTCGTGGTGGCTGACTCCACCTCCACCTCGAAGATTGGTGCCTTTCAAGGCAAGCACCCATCACGGGTGATCAATGTCGGTATTGCCGAGCAGAACATGGTCGGCATGGCCGCAGGTCTGGCACTCGGCGGGCGCGTGGTATTTACCGCGAACGCGGCGCCGTTTCTGGTGGCGCGTGCCAATGAGCAGGTAAAAAACGACGTCTGCTATTCGCAGACCAACGTCAAGATGATTGGTCTGAATGCCGGTGTGACCTACGGGCCGCTGGCATCCACGCATCACGCGATCGACGACATCTCGATCATGAGCGGCTTCGGCAATGTGCAGATTTTTGCACCGTGCGACAGCGTTGAAGCTGCGCAGATCGTTGACTATGCCGCTGGCATGGACGGCCCGGTCTATATCCGCCTGGACAACGCCAAGTTGCCGGTACTGCATGGCGCGGATTACCGGTTCAGTCCTGGCCACGTCGACGTGATTCGCGAAGGTGCCGAGTTGCTGGTGATCGCGCTGGGCTCGGTGGTTGGCGAAGCCGATGCGGCGTGCGATGCGCTCGCGGCCGAAGGTATCAAGCCAACGCTGGTGAATCTTTCTTCGCTACGCCCGCTGGACGAACCCGCGCTGCTTGCGCTGCTGGAAAGTCACCGCGCCGTGTTGACGGTGGAGGAGCATTCGCTGCACGGCGGTATCGGTGCGCGGGTTGCCGTATTGCTCGCGTGCAACGGCATAGCGCGGGCTGTGCGCATGCTGGGCATCCACGAAGGCGAGTTCGCCGTATACGGCACGCGCGCCGGTATTCGCAAGCATTACGGCCTCGATGCACATGGCATTGCCGAGGCTGCCCGTCATTTGATTGAGCGAGACTGAACCAGCATGGCTACACAATTCGACATGTCCCTGAAGCACGGCGTGGATTTTGACTTTCGCCTGGCCGGCAAGATCGCGGTGGTGACCGGTGGTCTTGGCGGTATCGCCATGGCGACCAATGCCGCGTTGATCGGCAAGGGTGCCAAGGTGGCCATCCTGTATCCCGCTTTTGAATCGGATCGTGTCGATGCCGCGCTCGACACCCTGAGCCGCGAGCACGCCACAGCATTTGTCTGCGACGTCACCGATGAAGCCCAGGTGGAGCGGGCCATCGGCGAGGTTTTGAAGCATTACGGCGACCTGCACATTCTGGTCAACGCTGCCGGTTGCATCACGCTGCAGCCGGCCATCGATATCGGCATCGACGACTGGCAGCGCCAGATCGGCGTCAATCTTACCGGGCCGTTTCTTTGCGCCAAGCACGTCGGTCGTTACCTTCTGAGCAGCGGCCATGGCGGCAAGATCGTCAACATCGCTTCGCAGGCTGCCACCGTCGCCATCGACGAGCACTGCGCCTACACCTCGGCCAAGGCCGGGCTGATCGGCATGACCAAGGTGCTGGCCAAGGAGTGGAGTCGTCACGGCATTTGCGTCAACACCATTTCGCCCACGGTCGTGCTGACCGCGATGGGTGCGGCGGCGTGGGAAGGCGAAAAGGGCGAGGCGATGAAAAAGATGATCCCGGCCGGACGCTTTGCTTATACCGATGAAATCGCTGCGGCGATTGTCTTTCTGGCTTCCAACGGCGCCGACATGATTACCGGTGCCGACATCGTCATCGACGGCGGCTACACCATCTGGTGAGCCGCCAGCCATCAAGCGACACCCTGACAGGTACACCACTTCCACGGAGGCTTCGACATGTTAGCTAAATGGGTTGTTTCAGCAGTTTGCGCGGCCGTCATCGGCAGCTTCGGCATGGCGGCTCATGCGGCCGCCGCCGACAAGGGCACCATCGCGATTCTGGTCAACGCGCTGGACAACCCGTATTACGCGGCCGAAGCCAAAGGCGCCGATACGCGCGCCAAGGCGCTGGGCTACAAGACCATCGTGTTGTCGCACAATGAAGACGTCAACAAGCAGAACGAACTCGTCAGTCTGGTGATCGGTCGCGGCGTCAAGGGCATCGTGCTGGACAACGCCGACTCGGCTGCGAGCGTCGCCACGGTGCAGATGGCCAAGGACAAGGGTGTGCCAGTGGTGTTGATCAATCGCGAGATCCCCAAGGATGGCATAGCCATTGCCCAGCTCAGCCACAACAATCTGCAGGCGGGCTCGGAAGTGGCGCAGCTGTTCGTCGATACGATTGGTGAATCCGGCAAGTACGTCGAGCTGACCTGCAACCTCGCCGACAAGAATTGCGTGACGCGCTCGCAGGCATTTCATCAGGTGCTCGATCAGTTTCCCGGCCTGAAAATGGTGGCGCACCAGGACGCCAAGGGCGCGCTGTTGCCGGCCAAGCAGGCGATGGATTCGATCTTGCAGGAACACAGCGACATCAAGGGTGTGATCTGCGGCAACGGTCCGGTGGCGCTGGGTGCGATTGCCTCACTGCAGTCGGCTGGCCGCAAGGATGTCGTCGTGGTCGGTATCGACGGCAGCAACGACGAGCGTGATGCGATTCTTGCCGGCAAGCTCAAAGCCACTGTGATGCTGCAGGCGCAGGGCATCGCCGTGCACGGTGTAAACCTGCTGGACACCTATCTCAAGACCGGCAAAACCGGCGAGCCAGAGCGTCAGCTGAGCCGCGGCATTCTGATTACCAAAACCAACGCCGCCAAGGTCAAGGACTTTGATTATCAGGGCAAGTAAATACATGCGCATGCGTCGCGATTGCGCGTCGCGCCTGTTCGTTACCGCCGTGCTGATCAGCGCTTCGTTGGGCGGCTGCACGGTGGTTTCCGATCAGGAGCTGGCGCAGCTCCAGGCCAAAGGTCAGCGTCACGGTCCCGACCCGGTGGCCACTCTGGCCACGGGCGTGCGTCCTTATGCGAAGAGTCACGCCAAGCCCATCGGCGAGGTACTCAAGGCGCTCAATGCAGACGGTGCGTCGTTCGATGACGTGTGCAAAAAATATGGCTTTCGCCAGACCACGGCTTTTCCCTGCAACTTCTGGATCAGCGTGGACGGCAAGGTCGGCGCCATCGATACCGCATCACGCATGGGCAAGGCCGAGGTCGCGGTAGCCGACGCCGGTGACAGCCAGATCGCCCTGCAGCTGGGTCCGGTTCTGATCGGCACCGGCGTGCGCGATGGCTACCCTGGCGTGAAGTACAGCGACTTCGACGACCAGACCCGCTTCGCCGTGTTTGGTCAGGCGATGAACAAGCAGCTCGTCACCGAGTTGCAGACATTCAAGCCGACAACCGGCAGCACCGTGCATGTGGTTGGCGTGTTCAGCGGCTGGAGCGCACCGGCAGGTCTGGTGCGCGTGATTCCGGTGATCTGGCAGTGAGTGAATCGGCGATCGCGGCCGCGTCGGACGTCGTCATCGAGACGCGCGCCGTGGCGATGCGTTACCCCGGCACGCTGGCGCTGGATAACGTCGACTACAGCGTGCAGCGCGGCAAGGTCAACGTGTTGATCGGCGAAAACGGCGCCGGCAAATCCACCTTGATGAAAATTCTCGCCGGTGCGGAACGCCCAAGCGCCGGCGAGATTCTGATCGACGGTGTCGGCGTGACGCTGAGCGACGTGCGCGATGCCGAGAAGCACGGCGTTGGCATTATTTTTCAGGAGCTCAATCTGTTTCCTGATCTGAGCGTGGCGGAAAATATCTACGCCGGCAACGAGCCGACCCGATTCGGCGCGCTGCAGCGGCGGCACGAACTGGCCGAAGCCGCCAAGGTGCTCGAACGCCTGCATCTGCCGATCGATCCGGCCATGCGTCTTGGCGACCTCACGGTCGGTCAGCAGCAGTTGGTGGAGATCGCCAAGGCGCTGACCAAGGACATCAAGGTCCTGATCATGGACGAGCCGACCTCGGCGTTGAGTCGAACCGAAGTCGCACTGCTTTTCCATATCATCGCCGAGCTCAAGGCGCAGGGCGTCACCATCATCTACATCAGCCATCGACTCGAAGAGATCATGGCCATTGGTGACCACATCACGGTACTGCGCAACGGTTGCCTCGTAGCCGATGCCCAGGTTGCCGAGATAGATATTCCGTGGATCATCCAGGCCATGGTCGGGGCCGAACACAAGCGATTCGACTATCACCCGCACCCGATCGGTGAATTGGTCTTGCGAGTGAAAGGCCTGACATTGCGGCGCGGCCACGCTGGCGATGTGCTGGACAACGTGTCGTTTGACGTGTGCGCCGGCGAAGTCGTCAGTATCTACGGACTGATGGGTGCGGGCCGTACCGAGCTGATGGAAACGCTACTTGGTGCGCAGCCGCTGGCGCTGGGCTCCGTGCTACTCGATGGGCGCGAGCTATCGCGGCTGGATATTCCCTCACGCATTGCGGCAGGCATCGCGTTGGTGCCGGAGGATCGGCAAAAGCACGGCATGGTGCAATCGATGTCGATACTGCAAAACATGACGCTGTCCAATCTCAAAGGATACGTCAGGCAACTGTTCGGCATGTATTCGCTGCATCCACTGTCGCGCAGCAGGGAAGGTGCCGCGGTCGACGACATTGTGACCAAGCTGCGCATCAAGATTTCCGGCACCGACGCGCCAATCACGTCGCTCAGCGGCGGCAACATGCAGAAGGTGGTAATCGGCAAGGCCTTGCTGACGAAGCCACGTGTGCTGTTAATGGATGAGCCGACCCGCGGCATCGACGTGGGTGCCAAGGACGATGTTTACCGCACCATCAACCAGCTGGCCGACAGCGGCATTGCGGTGATTTATGCCACGTCCGAACTGGATGAAGCGATGGCTGTGGCTGACCGCATCTTTGTGATGGCCAGTGGCCGCTTGACCACGATTTTGCAGCGCGCCGATTTCGATCGCGAAGCGATTATCCGCGCGTCGACACCGCTGACGGTGGCGGCGTGAGGGTGCTGGCGATGCGCGTGTATCTCTTCAGAACATTTTGCGACGACAGGCAACCTGTCGTGCCTGTTTCTTTCATCTATCTGGATGCGTTGATTCCATGAGCCATGTGAACCCATCGCCCGCCGCGTACCGGCTTACCCGCTTCCTGATGCTGCTGCTGGAGGCGCGCATCTTCATTGCCCTGGCGATCATCCTGCTGGTTTTTTCGCTAGGCACGGACAGTTTTCTGTCGGTCGGCAACCTCTTGATCATGGCCAAGCACATTACCGTGGTGGCTATCTTGTCACTCGGCATGACCCTGGTGATTCTCACCGGCGGCATCGATCTGTCGGTGGGCTCGATCGTCGGTATCAGCGGCATGGTGGCGGGGTATCTGCTGCTTGAAGGCGTGCATGTTGGCCACTCGATCATTTTCTTTCACCCGATTGTCGTGGCGCTGATTGCCTGCGCGGTCGGCATGCTGGTCGGTGCGATCAACGGCGTGTTGGTGACATGGTTCAACGTGGCACCGTTCATCGCCACGCTGGGCATGTTGTATGTCGTGCGCGGCGCTGCGCTGCTGTCGAACAATGGCAGTACCTACGCGGATCTCAACGGATTGGCGGAACTGCGCAACACCGGCTTCCAGTGGATCGGCGATGGCGTGATTCTCGGGCTGGGTGTGCCGGTGTGGTTGCTGATCGTGCTGGCGGCACTGTGCATTTTTCTGGTTCGGCGCACGCCGCTGGGTCGCCATATTTATGCCATTGGCGGCAACGAGCAGGCGGCCAAATTTTCCGGCATCCGCACGCGTCGTACCAAGATGTTCGTGTATGTGTTTTCCGGCTTCTGCGCTGCGCTGGTGGGCTTGATCATCACGGCGCAGTTGCAGACTGCGCACCCGATGACCGGAAACAACTTCGAGCTCAATGCCATTGCGGCGGTGGTGCTCGGCGGCACGGCGTTGGCTGGTGGCCGCGGCACCGTGCTCGGCTCGGTCGTCGGCGCCTGCGTGATCAGCATTCTCGCCGACGGCATGGTGATGTCGGGCATCAGCGATTTCTGGCAGATGGTGATCAAGGGCTCGGTGGTGATCTTTGCTGTGGTGATCGATCAGTTGCAGCAACGCATGCAGCGCCGCATGGTGGCGCTGGCCCGATGAGTACCGATGTCGGTCCATTGATTCTGGCGATCGATCAGGGCACCAGCGGCAGCAAGGCGTTGCTGTTTGATGCCGCTGGCGGCGTGCATGCGCGCTGTTTTGCGGCGCTGGCCAGCAGCCATCCACGCGAGCGTTTTGTGGAGCAGGATCCACACGCGATCTATCGCTCGATGATGCAGGCAGTATCTGGTTGCCTGGCCGATTTTTCGGGCGACGCGACTTCCATTGCCGGCATCGGCATCTCCAATCAACGTGAAACGGCGTTGTTGTGGGACAGACAGGGTCAGCCATTGGCACCGGCGGTTTCCTGGCAGTGCCAGCGCTCGCTGGCGATCTGCCAGCGTTTGCGCGATGACGGTATGCAGGCGTTGGTGAGCGAGCGTACCGGGCTGCTGATCGATCCGTATTTTTCAGCCAGCAAACTGATCTGGCTGTATGAGAACGAGCCGAATGTGCGCCGCGTCGTCGACGCGGGCCAAGCGCGCTTCGGCACCGTCGACAGCTGGCTGCTTTTTCGGCTGACCGGCGAGCACCGCACGGATGTCACCAACGCATCGCGCACCATGCTGTTCAACTACCGCGAGCTGGCATGGGATGCGCTGTTGCTGGAACGCTTTGGTCTGAGCGGACTGATTCTGCCGCACGTGCAGGCATCCGCATCGGATTTCGGCAGTACCGATCTGGAAGGTCTGCTACCGCGCGCATTGCCCATCGTGGCGATGATCGGCGACTCGCACGCGGCGGCGGTGGGCGAGGGCTGCCTCAGTCCGGGTATCGCCAAGGCGACCATGGGCACGGGTTCGTCGATCATGATGAATGCCGGACCGAAGCCGGTAACCGCAACCGAGGGGCTGGTCTCGACGCTGGCCTTCGCCACCGCCGAACGTACCGACTATGCGCTGGAAGGGATCATCGTGTCAGCTGGTGCAACGGCCAGTTGGTTGAAGGACCAGCTGCACGCCTTCACCGATTTTGCCGAGGCCGAGCAGGCCTTCGGCGCGGTCGACAATGGCGGTGTATATCTGATTCCCGCGTTCTCGGGTCTGGGCTGTCCGCACTGGAAACACGGCGGCGGTGGTCAGATCGTGGGGCTGAGTTTTGCCAACGACTGGCGGCATGTGGTGCGCGCCGGCTATGAATCGATCGCCTATCAGATCAAGGACGTGGTGGTGGCGATGGAACGTGCCAACGGTGTGCCGCTCAGCCAGCTCTATCTTGATGGCGGCTTGGTGCAGCGACCCTTCCTGCTGCAGTTTCTGGCCGACGTGTTGGAGCGACCGGTCAGCACCTTGCAATCTACCGATATTTCAGCCGCTGGTGCCGCGCGTCTGGCTTTCCATCAGCTGAGGATCGCCGATCTGACTACCAGCATGCAGTTGCCACGGGCACAGCACGTCGAGCCGGGTCCCGGCGTGTCGGCGGCGCGTGATGCGCACGCGCAATGGCTGCACTGGGTCGCCCGTTTATAGCGTCTTGTTGCATCACCTTTCGATTTTCAGGAGTGGTTCTGGCATGAGTTCATTACGCAGATTCGAGAACAAGGTCGCGGTGATCACCGGCGGCGATCGCGGCATTGGCCTGGCGATTGCCGAGCGTTTCGTCAGCGAAGGCGCCAAGGTCGCATTGATTTCAGTAGACCCCAAGGTCGAGGCCGCTGCCGAGTCGTTGCGCCAGCAAGGGCATCAGGCGATTGGTCTGATAGCCGACGTCACCGACAAAAAACAGGTGCAGGCGTTTTACGCCATCGTTGCCGAGCAGCTGGGCGAGGTAGATATCTCGGTGCAAAACGCGGGCGTGATCACCATCGCCAAGCTCGAAGAGCTCGACGAGGATGCCTGGGACAAGGTGCTGGCGGTGAACACGAAAGGCGTGTTCCTGTGCTGCCAGGAAGCCGCCATCCGCATGCGCGCCGCCGGCAAATCCGGTCGCTTGATCAACACCGCATCGGGTCAGGCACGGCAGGGTTTTATCTACACACCGCACTACGCGGCGAGCAAGTTTGGCGTGATCGGTCTGACGCAGAGTCTGGCCAAGGAGCTGGCTAAAACCGGGATCACCGTCAACGCCTTCTGCCCCGGTATTGTGGCCACCGATATGTGGTCATACAACGACAACGCCTGGGGCAAGCTGCTGGGCGATTACAAGCCTGGTGAGCTGATGCAGCAGTGGATCGACGCGATTCCGATGGGGCGCGCCGCCAGCGGCGCGGATGTAGCAGGTGTGGTGTCGTTTCTGGCGTCGGACGACGCCTCGTATGTCACCGGACAGTCGATCAATGTCGACGGCGGCATGTTCATGTCCTGAGTCCACCGGCGCGCATTCCGGCACTTGCCCGGTCTGGCATCACTGCCGGGCATCAGTCGATGCCGAGTTTCTTCAGCTTGTAGCGCAGCGCGCGGAAGGTGATGCCGAGTTTTCTCGCGGCCGCGGTCTTGTTGTAACGCGATTCCTCCAGCGCCTTGACGATGGCAGTGCGCTCGAGGTTGCTGATGTAGTCGTCCAGGCCGCCGTTGTTTTCGGCAGATTGAGACGGTGTGGCCTGTTGCTGCGGTTGCCCGGCCGGCGCACTTTCCTGATACGTCGAACGCTGTACACGCTGCGGCAGCATCAGATCATCGGCATCGATGCTGTTGCCGTCGCACATGGCCATCGCGCGTTCGAGAATGTTTTCCAGCTCGCGCACGTTGCCGGGGAATTCGTATGCCTCCAGCGCCTGACGCGCCGCCGGCAGCAGTTGGCCGACCGCTTCGCCACTCTTGCCGGCGAGCGCCTTGAGGATGAAGGCCGACAGCTGCAGTACGTCGCCGCGACGCTCGCGCAGCGGCGGCACACGCAGTTCGATCACGTTGATGCGATAAAACAGATCCTGCCGAAACTGACCCTGCTCGACGAGCTGGCTGAGGTTCTTGTGGGTAGCGGAAAGGATGCGCGTGTCGACCGGAATTTCGTCGCGGCCGCCGATGGGGCGCACTGCTTTTTCCTGGATCGCGCGCAGCAGTTTCACCTGCATGTGCAGCGGCAACTCGGCCACCTCATCGAGAAATAGTGTGCCGCCTTGCGCCGCCTGGAACAGGCCTTCCTTGTCGTTGCCGGCGCCAGTGAAACTGCCTTTGCGATGGCCGAAAAATTCGCTTTCCATCAGCTCGGAGGGAATCGCGCCGCAGTTGACCGGAATGAATGGGCCGCTGGCGCGTGGACCCTGCTCGTGGATCAAGCGCGCGACCAGCTCCTTGCCTACGCCGGATTCGCCGGCGATGTAGACCGGTGCCTGGTTGCGTGCGAGCTTGCCGATAGTTGCACGGACCTGCTGCATGGCCGGCGAGTCGCCGATCAGGCGGTCGCTGGAGTCGTTGGTTTTCGCCGTGCCACCGCCGCTGCGTTTTTCCTCGGCCAGTTTCAGCGCCGTACGCACCAGGCCGCGCAGCATCTGGATATCGACCGGCTTGGAAACAAAGTCGAAGGCGCCGGCTTTCAGCGCGTTGACCGCTGCATCCACATTGCCATAGGCAGTAATCATCGCCACCGGCGTATCCGGCGAGCTGCTGGAGATCAATTCGATGATTTCCTGCCCATCACCATCGGGCAGACGCATGTCGGTGAAGCACAGGTCGTAGGTTTTTTCGGCGAGCGCTCGACGCGCTTCAGCCACGGTGCCTACAGCATCGACCTGCAAATCCATTCGCCCCAGCGTGATGGTGAGCAGTTCGCGGATGTCGCGTTCGTCGTCGATGACCAGAACGGTCTGTAAGCTCATGGCATGCCGTGCTGCAGTAGGTTGCGCAGAGAATACTCGGCCGTGCCTTGCGGGGCAAAGTTTGCTGTCACGTTTTAATGTTCACTTCGCGCCTGTGGCTGGTGTCAGTATCAGCCGAAAGCAGCTGCCACCGCCGGCCACGCGCACATATTCGAGCGCAGCCTGGTTCGCTTCGCTCATCTGACGGGCCAGATAGAGACCTAGCCCGGTGCCGTATTCGTTGGTGGTGTAGAACGGCTCGAAGATCTGCGCCGCGACTTTTGGCGCGATGCCCGGGCCGCGATCGATCACTTCCAGAATCGGCACGCCGTGTTCGCCTTGTCGGGTCACCACCATTACCCGCGCCGGTTCGCCGGGCAGGCGGCCGTAGCGCAGCGCGTTCTGCACCAGATTCCATACCACCTGCTGCAGCTGCTGTGGATCGGCTACCGCGGCGACGGGCGGACCGCTGGCCGCGACGACGCGCAGGCTGTCCGAACCGAGATCGTTGCCTTCGCTGTATTCCGTCACGAAATCCTGCGCCCAGTTGCCCAGGTCGAGTGTTTCGGGTCGCGAGCGTTCGCGTCGCGACAGCTGCAGGATGTTTTCGATGATTTCGTTGAGGCGGATGCAGTGGTTGTTGATGATCTCGACCATGCGCTGGTCGGTACTGTCCATGCTCTTCGATTCGGCCAGCAGCTGCGCCGAATAGCGGATGGCCGCCAGCGGGTTGCGGATTTCGTGGGCGATGGAAGCGGATAGCCGGCCCAGCGACGTCAGTGTGAGTTCCTCGGCGCGGCGCGACAGCAACGAGGTATCGTCGAGAAAAATCAGCACGTGCGAGTCATCATTCGGCGCCAGTCGGCTGAAGCGTGGCACCACTTCCGGCACACCGTCGGCCAGCTGTGTCGCTGTTTCATCGAGTTTGCCGGAGGTCATCCAGTGGTACAAACGGCGGGACAGCTCGGGCGCCAGCTGGCCGAGGTCGCGCTGGTCGGCGCCAGGGTTGCCCAGCAGCATCCAGGCCGATTCGTTGATCTGATGGATGCGGTTGGCATCATCGACCAGCAGCACGCCGGTCTTCATGCGTCGGATGATCAGCTCGTTGACCTGCGCCATATTCGCCAGATCAGTGCTGCGCTGTTCGGCCAGTGCCTCGGTTGCGCGCAGCTGCCGGCCCAGCACATGGCATAGGGTAGTGGCCGCGAAATAGGCCAGACAAAACAATGCCGATTCGAGCAAGTCGCGTTCGCCCGGCTCGCCGTGGGCTGATTGCAAAAAGGTGTGCCCCAGAATGCCTACCGTGGCCAGCGCAGCGAAGAAACTGGACAAGCGCAGCGGCAGAATCAGCGCACCCGCGCACAGATTGACCGCCAGCATCATGGAGATACCGATGCGGGTGTCGTTCATGGCAGAAATAGCCAGCACGGCCACCGCGATATCCACGACCAGGGATGCAGACACCGTCAGTGTGATGAAGGCCATGCTGCGACGGTTGAGTCCCAACATGATCAGCGCGAACAGCAGATAAAGCGTGGTGACGTAGCCGGCGAAGCCTAACGTGCCGAGTTGCGGCCAGCCCAGGCCCATGGGCGTAAACGCCAGGCTAACGTAGACCAGTGCCTGGATGACCCGGAATACGTTGAGAAACGTCAGTTCGTGCCGAACGGCTCGGGCGCCTGCGTGGCTGGTAGTCAAGGATGGTGCGCTGGACACGTGCGGGCATGCTCTGCGGCTATTTCGATGAGTATACGGGTGCCAATCGGTCGTTGCGGCAATGGCTTGCGAAGCGCGTGGAAACGTCGTGTGGGACAGTCAAAATGCACTGGCTCTTTCCATTGCTGCCCGCTTCCGCGAAAATAGGCGGCCGAATAGCGCGGTTTCCCCCCGCTGGCGTGGCTGCAACCCGCATACCGCCAGCGCGACACTCCGCCGTCCGACGACCCTCCCGACCCACGCGATGTTTCTGCGTGCGGCCTCCATAGTTTCTCCGTTCGCTCGAGGTATCGAATGAATTTCCACGAGTACCAGGCCAAAGAGTTGTTCGCGCAGTACGGTATTGCCGTGCCGCCGGGCAAAGTTGCCAATTCCCCCGACGCCGCTGTCGATGTCGCCAAACACCTTGGTGGTTCGCAGTGGATGGTCAAGGCGCAGATTCACGCAGGCGGACGCGGCAAGTCCGGCGGCGTGAAATTCTGCAAGTCCTTCGACGAGGTCCGTGCTGCCGCCAAAGGCATGCTCGGCACCAAAATGGCAACCTACCAGACGGCCGGCCGCGAGCTGCCGGTCAACCTTGTTCTGGTGACCGACGCGACGAATATCGCGAAAGAGCTGTACCTGTCGATCCTGGTCGATCGCGACAGCAAGTCGGTGTCCTTCATCGCCTCCAAGCATGGCGGCGTGGACATCGAGCAGGTCGCCAAGGAAACGCCAGAAGACATCCACACCATCGTCATCGACTTCGTTGAAGGCCTGCAGCCGTATCAGTGCCGTCAGCTCGGTTTTGCGATGGACCTCAGCGGCAAGCAGGTCAATCAGCTGACCAAGATCATGCTGGGCCTGTACAAGCTGTTCAACGAGAAAGACCTGGCACTGGTCGAGTTGAACCCGCTCGCCGTGCTCGAAGACGGCAGCCTCGCCGCCCTCGACGGCAAGGTCGACTCGGACGACAACGCCGAATTCCGTCATCCGGATCTGGCCGCCATGCGCGACCTGACCCAGGAAGACGCAGCCGAAGCGGCCGCGGTGCAGAACAACCTCAACTACGTGACGATGGATGGCAGCATCGGCTGCATGGTCAACGGCGCGGGTCTGGCCATGGCCACCATGGACGTGATCAAGCTGGCAGGCGGTGAGCCGGCCAACTTCCTCGACGTTGGCGGCGGCGCGACCAAGGAGCGCGTGACCGAAGCGTTCAAGCTGATCCTGTCGTCGGACAAGGTCAACGCCATTCTGGTCAACATCTTCGGCGGCATCGTGCGCTGCGACCTGATTGCCGAGGGAATCATCGCCGCGGTCAAGGAAGTGGGCCTGAAGATCCCCGTCATCGTTCGCCTGCAGGGCACGAATGTCGAGAAGGGCCGCGAACTGCTGGCCAACTCCGGACTGGCGATCACGCCAGCCGACGATCTCAACGACGCGGCGCAAAAGGCCGTGGCTGCGGCCAAGGCTTAAGGGAGACATGCAAGCATGAGCGTTCTCGTCAACAAAAATACCAAGGTGATCGTGCAGGGCTTCACCGGCCAGCAGGGCACCTTCCACGCCGAACAGGCAATCGCGTACGGCACCAAGGTCGTTGGTGGCGTAACTCCGGGCAAGGGCGGCTCCGAGCACATCGGTCTGCCGGTGTTCAACTCGGTCGATGAAGCCGTTCTGGAAACCGGCGCCGATGCGTCGGTGATCTTCGTGCCGCCGCCGTTCGCGGCCGACTCGATCCTCGAAGCGATCGATGCCGGCATCAAGATTATCGTCGCGATCACCGAGGGCATTCCGGTGCTGGATATGCTGCGCGTCAAGAACGTGCTAGCGCAGCATCCGGAAACCGTGCTGATCGGGCCGAACTGCCCCGGTATCATCACCCCGGGTGAGTGCAAGATCGGCATCATGCCGGGTCACATCCACACGCCGGGCCGCGTCGGCATCGTCTCGCGCTCCGGCACGCTGACCTATGAGTCGGTGTTCCAGACCACCAACGAAGGCCTCGGCCAGAGCACGGTGATCGGCATCGGCGGCGATCCGATCAACGGCCTGAGCTTCATCGACTGCCTGAAACTCTTTCAGGACGATCCGCAGACCGAAGGCATCATCATGGTTGGCGAAATCGGTGGTTCGGCCGAGGAAGACGCGGCCGAGTTCATTGGCGAATACGTGACCAAGCCGGTTGTCTCGTTCATCGCCGGTGCGTCGGCTCCGGCCGGTAAGCGCATGGGTCATGCCGGTGCGATCATCTCCGGCGGCAAGGGCACCGCCGCAGCGAAGTTTGCTGCGCTGGAGAAGGCTGGTGTCACCACGGTGAAGTCGCCGGCCGATCTGGGCAAGGCGCTCGCGAAGCTGATGTCGAAGTAAGTTCGACGCTGAAGCCGGTCGCTGTTGTCTGGCGACATGAAAAGGCCGTGGCTTATGCCGCGGCCTTTTCATTGGTGCCGATGGCTTGCATTCGAGCGGATTCAGCTCCGCTGTTTGGTTCCGTCAACAATGTGCAAGTCACTTGCAGCCGCGCGAAGCAAAGCGTCGGTCAGCTGGGCAAGTGCCCGCGAACGGATCGTCCAGTGTTGCCAATACATCGGCACATCCAGCCAGCGATTGCTCACCAGCGTCTGCAGGCTGCCGCTGGCGAGCGGAGCCCGCAGCATCGCCTCCGGTGCCATGGCCCAGCCCAGTCCTAGCGTCGCGGCTTCAACGAAGGCCGTCGACGACGGTACGTAGTGGATGGGCGGCGCCAGCGTGGCGCGCGTGATGCTGCGCATGAATCGTGTCTGCAGCGCATCCCTGCGGTTGAACGTCAGCAGCGGCGCTCGACCCAGTGCCGTCGCGTTGAGGCCATCACTGAAATAGGTTTCGACGAAGGCCGGCGAGGCGATTGGCAGGTAGCGCATCACGCCGAGCTTTTTCACCGCGCAGCCTTGCACCGGTTTGGCGTCGGCCGTGATCGCGCCGAGCACCGAGCCATCGCGCAGCAGGTCGGCCGAGTGGTCCTGGT
>Ga0302314_10011927_pt1 | contig 15097 bp, 18 predicted proteins | sample III_Palsa_N2_3_FD_200533 | JGI IMG/M metagenome (GOLD analysis project Ga0302314, IMG submission 200533) | Peat permafrost microbial communities from Stordalen Mire near Abisko, Sweden - III_Palsa_N2_3 | ecosystem: Environmental > Terrestrial > Soil > Palsa > Peat permafrost | place: Sweden...
CCGCTGAGCGGGCGAAGAACGGTCACGCCGACGACGAGCCTCCTACGCCGAGCTAACCCAAGAGGTGCTGTTCCGCACGACCGCACGCCCAGTCACCGGCTATCCTCAAGCCATGTTCTCGACGGGCGGCACGATCAGCACGAGCACGATAGGCGTGCTCGCGCAGATACTTCCGACCCTGCTCGGTATTGGCCTACTCGTACCGATCCTGTCGAAGATGCGCGTTCAGACTCCCGAACGCCTCTACTTCGCGAGTCAGACGCTCGTGGTGTTGTTCACCGAGGGGAATTTGCTCTGGTTTCTCATTCAGGGCCGCGCGGCTCCCGGCTACTATCGCGAGGTGTTTTGGGGAGCCTGCATCTATGCCATGATCGGCATCCTCGTGGTCGCTTTCGCGTGGGCTCGGCCCTCTCGCGAAGAACGCGTAGCCGAGCGAGCAGAAGCGCAAGCCCACAAGCTCGCTCGGGCTGAACGACGGGCCCTGAAGAACGCCCGAAAGCACCCTCTTCCTCCGTCGCACTAGCGCCGAACTCGTCCGGGATCGTTCGCGGACCCGGGAACGACGAGGCCGATTCCGGCTCTGCGTTGAGCCTCGGTCTGGTTGCGCTGGGCTGCGCGCACATCGGCGAGCGGCCCACGAATTGCCCGGCCTCGATACGGGTCATAGGTGCCGTCCGATTGTCCCGGGTGCACCATTTTCCGCGCGGCCCAGAGTTCGTTCGGGTTCGAGATTCCTCCCGTCTCGTAGATCGGCTTCTCGATCAGCGCGAGAGCGGCGAGTCCGAGGCTCATCGCCTGGTCGTCGTGGTTGCCCGAATCGTGGTTGAGCCGGAGCCCTCCGAGGCTCGTCGTTTCGAGCCGCACCGTCGAGAGCTCTTCCAACAGATCGGGGTCGTCAGGCAGTGCCATTCGGTGCTCCCGGAGTAGGAGGTGAAGGGACGCGCCGATCTTGCCGACCGACTGCACCGTTAGCTGTTTGTCATCCACCGTCATGCCTCGGTCGCGAAGGCTCTGGGCCATTGCGACCGCCTCCCGAGGGTCAACCCGGAGCGGTGCGTGCCCGTATTGCTTGCTCGTCAGTTCGGCCAGCCGCTCGACATCTGCGATCTGCACGGGGTGTTCCCGGGTGCCCCGCATGACGGTGATCCGGTCGAGGTGCACGACGGGTCCGCGCTCGCCTTGCTCAACGTGGCAGACGGTGAGAACCGTCGCGTCGTTGACCCAGCCGAGGTCTAGCCCGAGTTGGTACCGGTGCCGCGAGTCATAGGGCTGCGAGCCGTGAAGACGCACGCACGCGGCAAGGTCGGTCGCGCTCACCAGCCGGTCCTCGCCAGCTGTCCAACGGTTGAGGTGCAGTCGGGCATACGAGGATTCGGGGAGCATCCGGCGCTGTTCCGCGAGGTCTTCGGGATCAGCCCACGGGAGCGGCCCGGGTACCTCGGAGACGCGCCAGCGCGGCGACTGGCGAGCATTGTCGATGACCTTGGACGACCAGTGCACCGGGTCGCCTGCGGTGGTGAGCACCACGAGCCGCGAGTCCCGGCGCTTGGGCAGACCCGAGACGATCGCCTCCCACAGGGTGCGCGCCTGTCGGGTTGACGGCCATTGCGCCAACTCGTCGGCAACGACGAAGTAAGGGCGACGACCGAAGGCGCTCGCCGCGTCAGCCGACTCAACCCGAAGCCGCGCGCCGGATGATCGAACGGCGACGGTTGCCGCGCCGAAATCGAGCAGCCCGACGAGCCCGGAACGCTCGGCCAGACCTCGAAGCTCGTCGAGCAGAAGCGCGGCTTGGTCGAGGTCACGAGCGTAGGCGTGTGAGGTCGATCGGCGCGGAGCTTGCGTCAGCAGGACGACGAGCAGCACCGCCGCGAGGTCAGTCGTTTTGCTCCCGCCTCGGGGTCGCGTGAGGAAATGAGACCGGGGATCGCTCGGCGCGGTGCCGGTGAGGATCGCTTCGGCATCCTCTCGCTGGAAGCCCTCGGCTATGTCGCCCCAGAGCGTCCCGGCGTCGTCCAGCACGAGCGTTGCGAGCAGCCCGAGGGGATCGAGCACCGCCGCGCTCATCGGGCCTCACGCTTACGCACGTATGGCGACACGGCGAGTTCTGCATCGAGTGCCGTCAGATTCACGTGCTCCCACGGCGTGTTGTTCGGCTTGGTGCCGGGTCGGAGTGCAGCCCATGCGACGACGCCGCTCATGCTGTCGATCGTCCAGCCCGTCCGGGAGTCGTAACCGCGGAACCGGATGACCGCGGCCCATACGGCGGGCATCCCCACCGCGAACCCGACCGAGGCAACGGCCCTGCGGCACGCTGGGCAAAGGTGCGCCTTCACCGGCTCGGGACGAGTTGCACCGCCGAGGGTGCCGGTGTGCAGTTCGAACTCCTCGCCCCACGCGTCCAGCGCCTTCGATTCCTTCGCTTCCAGCGTGCCGACCCCGCACAGGCCGCAGCCCTGCAACGCCCCGTTTATCGACGGCGGCGAGAACGGCCACGAGGGCTCGTTACGGCGGCGAATGAGCGCCGCGTGTGCATCCTTGATTGCTCCGGTCAGGATGTCCGGCACGTGAGCCCAGCGGCGAGCCTCGCACTGATTCGGGTACGCGTAGCCTGCCGACCATGCGACCGCGCCGCCGAGCGGAGCCATAACCTCGATCAGTTCCCGGATGTCCTCGTCGGTCGAGGTGAGCGAGCCCGCGAGCCGCCCGCGCCGATCACCGATCGCGTCGAACGCGGCAAGGGCAGCGTCAAGCCGATCGACTCCGACGTTCCCGTTCGCTCGCGCGACTGCGGGGTGTGCCAGTAGCAGCGCCTCGGCTCGGTCGCGGCGTTCGGCGCAGGCCGCGCAGCGAGTCGCCTTGATCTCGACCGGATTGAACGTGGCCGCCCCGGCGTACGGGACCCGGGGATAGATGGTGACGGTTTCCACGTCCTTCGCCGTGGGCCGGTGGACTGCGACGCCGCACGAGCGGCAGGGCAGCGCACCCTCGGGCAATGCCTTTTCGGGGTCAGCGGTGCTCACGAGTGAGCGGGCGCGATTGAGAGTCTTTGCGATGGTCATTTCTTATCTCCGTGGTGGTGTCGGTCGTCTGGTGGGCTTACGGGTCGGGGCGGTTTGCTTCGCGCCCTGGGGGCTCTCCGTCACGACCGCGAGAGTGTCCGAGCATCCGCAATCTGCGGGCTCGCCTGAGTCGTCTCCCGAGTCCTCGGAACCCGAATCTTCGGAATCGCCCGAGTCCTCCGCTCCGGATTCGTCAGGCTCGGGATCGTAGGGAGCGGCTAGCTCGATCCGCGCTTCATCGAACGCGGGCAGGGCGACGAGGGTTGCCCCGCGAATGCGACCCGACTGGACGACTGCGATCGGCGAGGGGCCGTCTTCCTCGTCCTTGACGGCGCTCATCATCTGTTCCTGATCGGTGGAGTCGAGGTCGAACGAGACCCCGGACAGGAACCCGCCCGCGATCATCCGCGCGGCCTCCCTGCCGTCATCCGATCCGAGGTCGATCACTCCCGAGCCGGTGATCTGACCACCGGTGCCGCGCTGGGCTTCGTTGATCGTGCCGACGATCACCGCGCCGTCGTGCCCGCCCATATCGACGGGTGCCCAGCGGAGCGGCATCGGGAACCGAGCCGCCGTCAGAGCGCCGGGATCGATCACCCTGCCGTCACCGGTCGTCACGCCCTCGAAGCCGAGGACGCCGGACCACGGCAGGACGTTCGCACCGGGCGCGGTCATGCTCGCGATCAGCGCGACCGGTCGAGCCGCATGGAGTGAGTCCATCCGGCGCACGGCATCCGCGACGGTCGGCTTCGGGATTCCCGAACCCGCGAGCCGCACCGAGTCGGCCCGCAGCCGCATGACGCGCCCCGCGTACTCGCGCGGCGAGGACAGCCGTTGCACGATGCCGACCGCGATCATCGAATTGACGGCCCCGGTCGAGGCGACCAGCGCGGTCGGTCTCGGGATCGAGAACCCCGGCGAGTTGACCGCGAGCGCGGCAACGAGTTCCAGCTGTCCCGAGCTTGGGTCCACCCGCCAGTCGCCGGAGAGCGGGCTCCCCTTGAGGGCGCGGAGTTGGGCTGGAGTCACGTCAGGGCGCACCGCTCCCGCGACCCAGATTCCGAACTTGTCTTCACCCACTCGAACGTCGGCACCTGCCCAACCGGAATGGCTGTAGTGCACGAGGGAGCTATCGAGTCCCCACACGGGGTCAGCGTGAGGTGCACCGGCAACGATCCTCCCGGTCGGAATATCGACCCCCTCAGCGGTAGTCACGTAGCCGGTGTGGAATCCGGCGTAGCCGGTCCTCGACTTGGGAGCCTTCACGCACGACTGCCCGAGGGCTTGCGACTGCATGTGGCACGATCGCCAGCTGGCGAGGTGACCGAAGACGCGGCCCTCGGGGGTGACCGTGAGCGGCGTGAGCGCGTTGAGTCCCGGATCGTTAAACCACGCACGCGGCGGAGCCACAGGCGCGCCAGTCGCCAGCGTGGCCGTTCCCGCGGTCATCGGACTCTCCGAGCAGGAACGGGAAGCGCTGTAATCGTGATCGCGTGGATCGACGGCTGCGGCTGAAGGTGGCCCTTCTTGTTGGCGTCTCGCATCCCGCGCGCGATCCGAGGTCGGCAGATGCCGCGGACGCCGGATGCTGGGGAGCCCCAGCAGTACGTGCCGGGTCGCTTGTCGTGGGTCGGGCACGGCACCCATAGCGCTTCGTACAGCAGGACGTGCGTGCGCCCGAGGCTGAGCGCGGCGGCGACTGCAGCGTCCCTGCGTTCGGCTTCGGTCATCCCGAAGTGGGACGCCGCAGCTGCGCGTTCGCTGGCGCGAGCATCCGTCCGGCTGTTGGCCGGGATCGAGTAGGTCATGAGCTTGCTCATCGTTCGTTCTCCTGTTGCGTTGTGCTGTAGTTCACGGCCTCGGTCTCGAGGGCGGTCTGTGGGGCGCTCGTGCGTGCAACCCATTCGGCTGCGGCGGCGTCACGCCTGGTCTCATAGTTCTGTCGCTCCTCGTCCAGCACCGCGGACACAATGTCGCTCCGAGCGTCGAGCGCGGCGCGGCCTCGGGCGGCGAGCGCGTCGAGGTCAACACCGCTCGCAATGGACGCGGCTGAGGCGCGCTCCCGAGCGAGGACGGCCTGTCCGATCGGACTCAACCCGAGGGCGTCACGACGTTTGGCGGCTGCCGACTCCGCTCGGAAGTAACGGTCGAGGAACGCGAGCCGCGGGTTGCCGTCCTTGTCGCGGATGCCGCGAGCGGCAATGTCGAGGCGCATGAGCGCGGCAACTGCCTCGGTCGAGCAGAGCGCGGCCAACTCTTCGGGGTAGTCCGTGAGGACGGGCATCGATTCGAGCAGGTCGGCCGCGATCTGCTCCGCGAGCTTGCCGTAGACGCGAGGCGACCGATAGCCGACCTTCATAGCGGCGAGGTTCTTATCGAGGAACGGCGGTCGCGTGCCGTTCGCGCCCTTCGCATCGGGCTCGGTCTCGATCTCGATCTCGGTCTCGGTCTCGTCGCTCATTCGGTGGGCTCGCCTTCACCGCCTCCGACGACGGGCGCGAGTGCATCCGCAATTGCTCGAAGTGTTGCCGTGATCTCGTCCCGTCGCCGGTCAGCCCACAGGCCGTCCGGGTCGGTGGAAACCCACGGCTCGGTGCACGAGACAACCTCGTTCGCTTCGTCATAGGTGAAGTCCTGCAACACGCGAACCACGATCAGCGGTTCCATTCCGCGGAATGTGCCGGGTATTGACCAGCCGCGCTCGAAGGTCATCGTCCGGTTATCCGAATCGTGGTTGGCGGACTCGGCCCACACGGGCGCGAAGCGCGGCCAGTCGTTTGATCCGCGCTCGATTGTGGTCTCACTCATTGGTGTTGGTTCCTCTCGGTTTGGTGGTGGTTTTCGGGGTGATTCGCGAGGGTCGTGCAATCCCGTGTGCAATTTGGGTTGGGCACGTTGCTCGTTCCCAGTGATCGCGCGGGAGTTTCGGGCCGCTCCCCTTGAGCGCTACACAGGTGCCGCGGTTCCGGGTGGCTCGCGCGCGTGCGCGCGCGGGGTTTGGCACATTCGTCATGGCCGCTCTGGGCATCCGCTCGCGGGGCATATCAGTGCGCGATCTAGCTCCGCGCGCTTCATCTATTCCTGTTGGTAGATGCCCTGCGGTGTGTGCGCGGTGCGCGTGCGTATATATACGCACTCGCGCACTCGCGCACTCACTCGCGCAGTGCGCGCCGCGCACTAGTCGCGCACTCTCGCGCACTCGCGCACTAGACCGATTGAGGGTGTTAGTCGTTGTCATCGCCACTGTCTCCATTCACGAATTCGGGCATCACGACGACACTCCACAGGTGCGCCCTTTTCGGCCCGTACTCCCACGTAAGCCGGGTCATGCGTTGGCCGAACTTGAGTGCTGCGCGCACTTCGTCGCGGCCCACCATGCCGTCCAACGCGTCCTCGATTGCCCTGCCGCTCATCGGGACGGCGGCATCGTTGAGAAGTCGGACGATGCGATCTAGGCCGTCGTTCTGCGTCGTGTCAGCGCGCGATCCACCGGCAAGCGTCAGTTGCTTCGTGGCCGGGTCGAATGCCAGCGCCGTTTCGTCGAGATCCACGTCGCGGCCCTCAACTGCGATGAACCGTGTCTGGCCCTGTTTGGTCATCGTCACGATCGAGTCAGGCCAACCCTCCGCGGATGAGGCTCCGCGAAATCCTTCCCCGTTCTTTCCCGCGTGAGCCGTCACGATCACATCGAGCGCGCCGACGAGCCCGCGAGCCCATCCATCGAGCCGGTCGAACCACGCCTGCACCTGCGTGTTGTCGTTCTGATCGGTGCCGTCGAACGCTTTGCCGAAGGGATCAACGATCAGCGACTCGACGCGTGCTTCGCGAAGTAGGGCGCCCAACCGTGCTAGCTCGGCGTCGTTTTTGAATGGGTTTGGGCGACCGCGCAGAGTGACGATAAACAGCCGATCCTCCGGCACAGCATGAGCGCGCGCCCATCGTCCGAAGGTCAACGCCGACACTTCGAAGTTGAGGAATCCGACCTTCGATTCGGCGTCGATTGCTCTAACGGCTTTGCTGCCGAGAAACGGCTCACCAGTCAGCAGAGATCGCGCTAGGTTGAGCGCGCCGGTCGTTTTGCCAGCCTTTCGCTGCGCCGTCCACAGCAGGCCGGCCTCCCACGGCAGGAAATCCTCGACGCGTGCTTCGGGCACAGGAGCGCGAGCCATGACCTCCGCCAGCGTTCCTGCGTCAAAGGGCTCGGGTGGAATGCTCTCGGCTTGGTACGCGCGACGGGCCTCGTCGCGAACGTGCATTCGCTCGACTTCGTACGCCACAGCGGCGACGTGGGCAGGATCAACCCACTGGCCGGTCTCATCTAATACCTCGACCGCGCCGTAGCCGATCCGAGGGCGAGGAAGCTGCGCCGGGACCGCAGGGGCGGGATCGTGCGGCGGATGTGTCGGCTCGCGGAACTCGTCGCGACGCTGATCGTCAAGGAAGGCATCCCAAGCGGCCGACTCGTCTTCGGGCTCGTCGTAGTCGGCTGTCAGATCGATTTCGACGTTGTCCGAATCGTCAGCGCTCACGAGGCCACCTCGGACTCGGCACAGTTCACACATGCTCGTAGGTGCTCTGCCCAGCGCTCCGCGCGGCACTCCGCAACCTCGTCCGGGCTGCCAACCCAACGGCATTCGGCCTGAGCGGCGAGCGCATGTTCGAGAGGGCTCGCGGCGTGCGTCCAGCTGTCGAGCGGCGGCATTTCGCGGCGTCGTCGGCGGGGCCGTGATCGTAGGTCGATCTCTAGCACCGGGTCATATCCTTGGTTCATTCGTTCGCCTCCCTTCGGGCGATCAGACGGCCTCGCTCTCGATAAGCGGGGCCGTCGTTGTGTTGCGGGATTCAGTCCTCGGCTGGGCCGAGCGAGGCCACGAGCGAAGTCGGGGTGTGACCGGCGAGAAACTCATCGACTGCGCTCTCTGGAATCCGGATCGGCGCGTTCGGGCCGTCACCGAGGCGAACGCTTCGGATTGCTCCGCTGGCGATCAGGTCATAGGTCTTGTTTCGGCCAGCACGAATTCGCGTCTGCACCTCCGCGGGCTTCAAGACTCGTTCGGTCATTTGCCGTTTCCTCTCATGTCGTAACCCGGCTTTGCGTGGGTTGTGTTATTCCATGTTGCTTATAGTTTTGGGGCGCGTAAACTGTAATCACGTTCACCGGCTACAGAGGAGCTATCAGTGACAGAAACGACAAGCGGGATTGAGTCGATCCGCGAAGGATGGGACCTCAACGCTTTCAACCGCGAACTTCCAGTGGAAGGCGGCCGCGTTCCCCCGAAGCGGCGCGCGAAGCTCAGGGAGCTGGCCAACGCGTCCGACGACCAGCTCGTTCCGATCCGCGCCGACGACCTGCGGATGCTCTTGGCTGCCGCTGAACGTCCTACCGAGATTGGTGCTCACATCGAGGGCACGGGTGTCAACGCGGGAGTTGTCTACAACGCGACGATCGACGCGGACGGAGCACGGCACCTGCGGACTGTGGAGGTGATCGCCACCGGCGACCGTGCTGATCTCCGCGCGTTTCGCATTCCCGTCCGCCTGGTGGAGGACCTGACTCGCTACGTCGTCGCCGCGCGAGAGGAAGCAGCCGAGAAAGAAGGTTGCGACCCGCGCGACATTTTCTTCCTCGGCTGGGAGGCGAACAGCGACGGGAGGCTCGACGCGACCGAGCTTTACAGCCTCGTTAAGCGCGGGGTTACCGCGTCGGGCATTGCGGGGATGTATGGCCGTAGCGAAAGCCGCGTCTACCAACTACTCCGCGCGGCTCGCCGTGAACGACCCGAACTTGATTGGCCCAAGGCAACTAGGGGGCCAACGCCAAAGACCACCGACGGCAGATCACCGTCGGGCAGAAAAGAAGGAAACAGCAATGACGACTCTAACGACTGAACAAATCCGCGGCCTCTACTCCAACGCCGACCACTATGAGGAGAAACATGCTCGCGCGAGCTTGAACGGAGCCGAGTTCGACGACTGGCTTCAGAGCCATGACGGGAAGTTGACCGGAGACCTGCTCGCCTCGATTGCCGCCGAACTCGAAGCCCTAGACCTCGGGCAGGGCGATAGTCACGCACTCTGGCCGACGATCGTAAGCCTGAAAGAGCGGGCGGAGAAGGCCGTTGACCGGGCGGCGGCAAAGAAGTGACCGCCTCCGGTTCAGGGGCCGCGACGAAGTCGTGTCGCTCGTGCGGAAAACCGCGAGGTAATCAGCGATCCGACTGGACGCCGATTATCAAGAATGAGGCGGTCGTCGGCTTCACGTGCCCCGAGTGCCCGAGCGCGACCGAGCCCATCCGGCGAATCGAAACTCGCCCCGGCAAGGTCGTGTTCCGGGCGCGCGTCGATAGCACTCGCTACGTACCCGGCCAGCCCCGGCAGCAGGTGAGCGGATCGTTCGACTCGATCGAACAAGCCCGCGAGTGGATTGCCGAGGTGCGAGCCGCGGTGGACGCCCGAGGTGCCTATGGAGCCGCCGCGGAGGTGCTGGACGAAACGGTTGCGAAGCTCTGCGATCGTTGGCTCACGACCCGCGTGGACGTGCGCCAAGTGACGCGAGACGGGTACGCGGCATCCCTTGCCGCGCTTCACCGCCACCCGATCGCCAGCCGCCCGGTTGCCGAGGTCACGATCGCGGAGATTCAGTCGCTCGTGGACTGGCTGGCGCGCGAGGGTGGCCGACCGAGGAAGGGTCGCGAGTCGGGGATGCCGCTCTCAGCCAACTCCGTCAAGGCGTTCAAGATCGCGTTGCAACAGCCGTTCGACCTAGCGCTCGCCGAGGGCATCATCACGCGCAACGTGGTGAAGCTCGCGAAGTGGCCAAAGTCGAGAGCCAAGCGCGGTCACGACCTCGAACACTGGCAGCCCGAGGAACTTATGAAGTTCCGCGAGCACGCGACGAGCGACGCTCTCGCGGGAGCATGGCGGCTGACGTTAGCGGGGATGACTCGAGCCGATGTCATGGGGCTCCGGTGGAGTGACGTTGACCTCGAAGCGGGAGTTGCATCCGTGTCTCAGGGCCGGGTCGCTCTCAACCACATCGACCCCGCGCACCCGGAGCGGCACGGGAGTGTGGTGGACGATCCGAAGTCAGCACAGCGGGTTCGCGCGGTTCCGTTCGAGGCAATCCACCCGGGCTCGATCGCGTTACTGAAGCGGATGAAGGCGAAGCAGGCAGCCGACAAGCTCGCGGTTGGCTGGGCATGGCGGGACTCCGGTTTCGTCGTGGTGGACGAGGTGGGAGACCCGCTCGCTCCGCAGGTCTACAGCGATCGATTCGGTCGGCTCTGCGTGGCCGCTGGCGTCCGTCCGATCCGGCTCCACTCGGTTAGGCACAGCCTCGCGTTCTGGCTGCACCAAATCGGAGTTGCCCCCGCGGACGCCGCCGCGTTGCTCGGGCACTCAACCGAAGTTCACCTGAATACCTACCTGCCGCACAGCGGAGCAGCCGGAATTCAGGCCGCGGCACGTGCTCTCGGTCACGCGGCTACGCAGCAGGGAGCCGTCGCGAACTAACGAGAAATCCCGCGCTCTGTGCAATCGCCTGTGCAACGCGGGCGTATCAGGCCAAAACAAAAGCCCCGACCTATCCAAACTAGGTCGGGGCTTTTGGCTTGTTTACTGGGAAGTTTCCTTCCCTGCCATTGTCGGGCTGACAAGATTTGAACTTGCGACCCCTTGACCCCCAGTCAAGTGCGCTACCAAGCTGCGCCACAGCCCGTGGCTTGCCGTCCGTCTGGGCGAACCCGGTCAGGACAACTCGAAAAGCCTACCGCAGCCACGACTTGAGCTCGGGCCACGCTGCCGCGAAACCGGGATGCAGCGGCAGCTCATCCACTTCTTCCACAGGAACCCATCGCAGTTCGTTACTCTCACGGTCAGCAACGACGGCATCGAACGGCTCGAGCGCCTGGGCGACGACAGTCGTGTACGACCAGAAACCGAGGTCGAGAACGCTGGTGTGAAGGATGCGCAACGAGTCGCTGGGAACATTTGCCTCCTCATGCGCTTCGCGAAGTGCCGCCTTCTCGGCGGACTCCCCCGCCTTGCGCGCACCGCCGGGAACTCCCCAAGTGCCACCGAAGTGGCTCCACGCAACGCGATGCTGCATGAGGATGCCGACCGCCGGGTCCCACACAACGAGCCCCGCCGCACCGAACCGACCCCAGAACCGCTGGCCGTCCGGACCCTCGACCCACGCATCACCGGGATCCCGTTCGCCTATCGGCGGAAGCGGTGGCGGAAGACTCACCCATCCAGTCTGCCGTGTTTCTCCGCTTTTTTTCGCCGCGACCGGGTCTATCCGTCGGCGGCAGCCTTGAGAGCGGCGATGTCGAGCTTGACCATACCCAGCATTGCTTGAACAGCACGAGACGAGCGCCCCTCGTCAGGATCAGTGAGAAGCTCACCGAGAATCGCCGGAACAATCTGCCACGAAACGCCAAAGCGGTCCTTAAGCCAGCCACACGCGACAGGCGTACCACCGCCGTCGATCAAGGCGTCCCAAGCGGTATCGAGCTCCTCCTGGGTGTCGACGTTGGCGACAAGGGAGAACGAGTCACTGAACGGATGACCCGGTCCACCGTTAAACGCCTGGTATTCGCGACCATCGATCTCAAACGAGACCGACATCAGCGAACCTGCCGGTGCGGGTCCACCCGGACCCCAGTGCCGCTCATCGAGAATCTTGCCGCTGAACAGCGAAACGTAGAGTTTCGCCGCCTCCTCAGCGCCGTCATCGAACCAAAGAAACGGGGTGATCTTATGCACGGGACAAACTCCTTGCCTGCGGGCGACATCGCCCTGCCACTCGATTATGCCGCGAGGAACGCCGAGATCGCTCTGCTCAAATTCTCCGGATCGGATGCACCAGCCAACTCACGAGCCGAGTGCATCGAAAGTAGCGGAATACCGACATCGAAAGTACGGATACCAAGGCGTGTGGCAGTCAGTGGACCAATAGTCGAACCGCACGGAACAGCATTGTTCGAAACGAACTCCTGGTAGACGACGCCGGCAGCTCCGCAGGCCCGTGCCCACTCGGCAGCGCCCAGAGCATCAGTGGCATACCGCTGGTTGGCGTTGATCTTGAGAATGGGCCCACCGCCTGCGACAGGACGATTTACCGGATCGTGACGATCAGGGTAGTTCGGATGAACAGAATGACCGGCATCCGCCGAAAGGCACCACGAACCGGCGAAAGCCTGAAGTCGCTGGCTAGCGGAAGCACCGAGACCATCCGAGATATGAGCGAGAACGTTGGAAAGAATCGGACCACTCGCCCCCGAACGAGAATCCGAACCGATCTCCTCATGATCGAAAGCGGCAAAAACGACAATCGAGTCAAGCGACTCAGGAAGTGCAAGGAACGCGGCGAGCGTTGCATGAACTGATGAAAGGTTGTCCAGCCGACCGGCGGCGAAAAACGCATCATCGAGACCGAAAACGGCAGACGGCTGATTGTCAGCAACTGAGATGTCGTAGCCGGCGACATCCGAACCCGCACGGCCAGCAAGACGAGCCAGATGACCGACAAGGTCAGCATGCTCGACATCTCCAAGACCGATTACAGGATTGAGGTGCCGCTGAGGATCGAGTTTCAGGCCCTCCGCGTTGACACCGCGATCCAGGTGGATAGCGAGCTGCGGAAAACGAAGAAGAGCTCCCGTGCGAACGAGCGAAGAAGATCCATCCCGAAAAGCGAGACGACCAGCGAACTCGAGTTCGCGATCGAGCCACGAATTGAACAGCGGACCACCGTAAACCTCGACAGCGGCCTGAAGCCATCCGAAGGCACCGGTCGTTGGCTGCGGCTTCAGCCTGAAACCGGGTGAATCGGTGTGCGAACCGACAATACGAAACGGAGTCGTCGCTGTTGCGGCAGCGGACTGCTTCCACGCGACGATGGCACCATCGCGAACAATGAAGAACGAACCCGCTCCCGGCTCCCACGACGAAGCCTCATCGAGTTCGACGAATCCAACATCAGCAAGTTGCCGAGCCGCCTCAGCGACAGCGTGGAACGACGAAGGTGATGCGCTGATAAACGAACCCAGCGATTCAAGGTGCGAAGAAGTTGCCACGAGAGCAATTCAAGCAGGGTTGACGGCGTGGGGGTCTCGATTCGCTAGGCCCATTCCTCGCTTGGCTACCAGGCCACCGGGCGGGGTCGCCTCTTATCGCTTGCGACGCTCGCGAACCCGCATGTTGACATTGATGGGGCTGCCCTCGAAACCGAAGATCTCGCGAAGCCGACGAGTGATGAACCGTCGGTACTGCGGATCAAGGAAACCAGTCGTAAACAGAACGAACGTCGGTGGACGCGATGCTGCCTGAGTGCCGAAGAGAATACGAGGTTGGCGTCCGCCACGAACCGGATGAGGATGCTCGGCGGTCAGTTCTGCAAGAAGAGCGTTGAACTTACCGGTCGGAATGCGGGTATCCCACGACTCGAGAGCAAGCTCAAGGGCAGGAACCAGCTTCTCCATGTGTCGACCGGTCTTCGCAGAAATATTGACTCGAGGAGCCCAGGCAACATGACTGAGGTCCTGCTCGATCTCGCGCTCAAGGTAGCGGCGACGCTCATCGTCAAGAAGATCCCACTTGTTGAAAGCGAGGACGAGTGCGCGACCGGATTCGAGAACGAGGTCAATAATCTTGAGATCCTGAACGCTGATCGGTTCGGTGACATCGATGAGAACGACAGCAACCTCTGCCTTCTCCAGCGCAGCAGTCGTACGAAGAGTCGCATAAAAGTCGGCACCCTGGGCAAGGTTGACGCGACGACGAATGCCAGCAGTGTCGACGAAACGCCAATACTTGCCGGCGATCTCGACCTGCTCGTCGACAGGATCGCGAGTGGTTCCGGCGAGGTCGTTGACAACAACTCGTTCCTCGCCGGCCGTCTTGTTGAGAAGGCTCGACTTGCCGACATTCGGTCGACCGAGGATCGCGACCCGACGAGGACCACCGACCTCCTCTTTCGCGACAGCCGAAACTTCGGGAAGCACTGTAAGGACTTTGTCGAGAAGGTCGGCAACACCGCGACCATGAAGAGCCGAAACGGGCCACGGTTCACCAAGCCCGAGACTCCAGAGAACGGATGCGTCGGACTCCTGGCGAGCATCATCCACCTTGTTGGCGACCAGGATTACCGGCTTCTTCGAAGCACGAAGCATTCGAACGACGTGCTCGTCGGTCGAAGTGGCACCGACAGTCGCATCGACAACGAACAGAACCGCGTCAGCAAGATCAACAGCGATCTCTGCCTGGGCTGCGACAGAAGCATTGATGCCCTTGGCATCGGGTTCCCAACCACCGGTATCGACGATCGTGAACCGGCGAGTGTTCCACTCGCCCTTGTAGTTGACGCGGTCGCGAGTGACACCGGGTGTGTCTTCGACGACTGCTTCGCGACGGCCGATGATTCGGTTGACGAGAGCCGACTTGCCGACATTCGGACGCCCAACGATGGCCAGTACCGGAAGAGCCGGAAGAAAGACGATGGCGTCGGGGTCTTCGGTGACCGACTCGAGAACGTCGAGATCTTCCTCGTCGAGCTCGTAGTCCTGGAGCCCAGCTAAGAGTGACGCGGCGCGCTGCGCAGCATCCGCTTCGGTGAGAGCGTTGAGGCGGTCGACGATAGCGGTGTCCAACTCGCCGAAGTCGTCGGTGTCGTCGTCTGCCATTGCTGTTCCCTGCGTTCTACGTGTGTGTTGTGGGTCTCTGCGCGGTAATCACCGTTGGGTGTTCACTGCCTCGTGCTCGCTGTTTTGTGCTCACTGACTTGTGCTCACAGCACATGACGTACGAGCGCGACCACGGCAGCCACCGTCTGGTCGAAGTCGAGATCCGTTGAGTCGAGCGTTGTTACGCCGTCTGCGGCGTTCAAAAAGTCGACGACCTTCGAATCCTGGGCATCCCGTGAACTGAGCTGCCGGGCCGTCGACTCGGCCGATTCTCCCTGGAGTTCGGCCGAACGCCTGCCTATTCTAACCTGTTCGGATGCCGTGAGCAGTATCCGTACTTCGGCATCGGGG
>Ga0302314_10011929_pt1 | contig 15095 bp, 11 predicted proteins | sample III_Palsa_N2_3_FD_200533 | JGI IMG/M metagenome (GOLD analysis project Ga0302314, IMG submission 200533) | Peat permafrost microbial communities from Stordalen Mire near Abisko, Sweden - III_Palsa_N2_3 | ecosystem: Environmental > Terrestrial > Soil > Palsa > Peat permafrost | place: Sweden...
CCGTGGCCCAAGCTCACCATCGTCACGGTAGACGTTGCAGAAAAGCTACACCGCACGCCTGAGATAGCAGAGACGATCGCACACGGCCAGAACGTTGCCGAAGCGAAACTCTACGAAGAGCTCGTGATGAAGCCGTATCGCGAGCACAAGCCACAGCAATGGTTTCGTATGCCGGATGAGTTAGTCGCTGCATACATCATCGACCCCAGCATCATCACGGAGACGCGCCGTTACTACGTTGACGTGGATACCATGCAGGGCATGAGTTACGGCTCGTCTATCTACTGGGACGAAACACCGCGTGGATACGCTGGTATTCCGTGGCCGGATAAGCCCGAGCCGAAGCGTCAAAAGCCAATCCCACCGCCCGATGCACGCGTAGCCAACGTCGTGTGGGACTTCGACACCACTCGCTTTACAGCGCTGTTCCTCAGGCTGATGACAGCACCTATGATTCCTTCGCCGACCGACCCGGCGACTCACTAACACGCACGCTTAACAAAGATTGGACTTGCATTATGGATGAAAAGAAGCCGCAAAACTACCAGAGCAAAGACGTTTGGAGCCGCACCACCAGCATCCATGGATTCGCCATCGACGAACTTCGCTCCGTGTTGCAGAAGAGCATTCGTCGTGGCCGTGTTGAGGAAGCAGCTCTTGCAGCCTATGAGTTCTTCGCCTCTGGCCCCGAGACCGAAGAGGTTCTCTGGCGGCGGTTGGAGATCATCGCGACCGAAGATGTTGGTCTCGGCATGATCACTGCTCCTGCTATCATCAACGCTCTCTATGAGCAGGCTGGCCGCATGGCCGACGCCGGCGATCGTTGGATCTACTGCGCGCACGCCGTGCGTCTGCTCGCGACCGCGCCCAAAGACAATATGTCCATGGAACTTTCTGGCTGGACGAAAGAAGTCGTCACGCGCGGCGAGAGGTCAGTTGTCGTTGAAGACTTCATGGTTGATCTGCACACACGCCGCGGCACGGAGATGGGCCGCACCGTTGCACACTGGTGGAACGATGGCGCGAAGATCGAAGATCGCATTCCCGGCTACGATCCCAAGTGGGGCGACTACTTGCGCAAGCTCGCTGGCGCAAAACTTTCAGGCGAGTAAACGTCGCTCAAGTAAATCGCAGTCGTACACGCTTCTCAAGCTCGGTGCTGGCTTCATAGAGCGCGGTGGATAAAACCATCGCGATCACGCTGGCACCGAGCGCGCGATGCAGGTTGAACTCCTGCATTGTGACGGCGAAGACATTCCCCAGCCCGCCGGTCTGCATCAGAAACTCGGCAACCACCGTTACAAGAATGCTGTAAGCCGTGCCAACGCGCAGCGCGACTGCAAGCTCTGGCACTGCGGCTGGAAGCGCAAGCAACGTTAACTGCTTCCATCGTGAAGCATGCAACGCCTGAAAGAACTCCTTCGAGCGCCGCGGCAGGCGATGTAGTCCTGAGCCCGCATAGACGAAGCTCGGGAAGAACGTCATGATGCTCACCGTCAGCAATTCCGTACGACTTTCATAGCCGAACATCCGCGCAAGAATTGGGATCAGGCACACGATGGGCGTCGCTGTCAGCAACAGCGCGACAGGCTGGAGCAAGCCGGAGAAGATTCTGGAAGTCCAGCAGATCACCGCCAGCAGCAGCCCGACGGTCATTCCTATAACAAGTCCGCCGAGTGCAAACCCCAGTGTCCACAGTGCCGGAACGAAGTAGACCGGCGCATGAAACAACAGGTCATGGACAACCGATAGCGGCGAAACTACGACGATGCTGTTGTAGTTCGTCGTCATCACCCACACCTGCCAAAGCAACAGCAGCACGATGACGGCCCACGACTTCTTCAAAAATCGAAGCATCATGCCATTCTCCGTTGCACAGCGCGTTCCACGATGCCGAGCACGCCATACCCCGTGAGCGAGATGCCCGCAACGACGATCACTGCCGCCCACATCAGAGGAATCTGAAAGTTCTGCATGGTGTTCAGGATGACGATGCCAAGCCCGGTAGGCGCACCAAACCACTCACCAACCACGGCCCCAATCATCGCTGTAGTCACGGCCAGCTTCATGCCGTTCAGCAGCGCAGGCAGCGCAGAGATGGAATCAAGATAGACAAAGCGCTTCCACCAACTCGCTCCACTTGCTTTGAAGTACTGTTCCAGTCTGCCATCAGCTGAACTCAGCCCGGAGCTCCCTGCAACATAGATCAGGAAGAAGACCGGAATCGCAGCAAGCAGAGCTGGTGTCGCTTGTCTGCCTGCCGTGATGATGAGTACCGGACCAAGCGCAATCGCGGGCAACGCATTCACCACAACAGCGAGGCGATTGAGTCCCGGAGCGAGTGCTGGAATCCTCTTCGCGGTAATTGCCGTAATGCAACCCAGCGTAGCTCCCAGCAGAAGCCCAAGTCCTGCAGAGGTTGTTGTCGCGACAGCAGCGCGCAGCAGCAATGCGCGACGCCAGCTCACACCGTAAACGCGAAGCACATCCGTAAGTGCCGGCAACGTCTTTCCACCAATGCCAGACTTTCCGGCGATCTGCCAAAGAGCAAGCAGCAGTATGAAGCCGCACACTTGATAAAGCATGCGCTCCAGTCCACCGTATCGCGATCCGTTCTCTCGCATCAAGGCTCCAGGCACAGCGTAAGGTCATCGACCAGATGATGAAACTCTTCCCGTCGCATGGTTTCGACGTTGCGTGGACGAGCAAACGGTACCTGCAACTCGCGGATAACACGACCTGGTCTGCCGCTCATCACAAGCACACGGTCCGCGAGAAAGATCGCTTCTTCCACTGTGTGCGTTACAAGAATCGTCGTGATCTGCTTCTCCTGCCAGATGCGTTGCAGCTCGAGATTCATGAAGCGGCGCGTCACAGCATCCAGTGCGCCAAAGGGTTCATCCAGCAGCAACAGCTTTGGGCTGAGACAGAGCGCACGCGCAATCGAAACGCGTTGCCGCATGCCGCCGGAAAGTTGGCTCGGGCGTGCCGTTTCAAACCCTTTCAGGCCGACAAGCTCGATAAGATCAGCAATCTGTTTCCGGTCTGGTTCGCGCCCTGCAATCTGAAACGGCAGCTCAAGGTTGCCTTCCACGGTTCGCCAGGGCAGCAACGCATGTTCTTGAAACGCGATGCCGAGTTGTTGCTTCGCCTGCAGCTGCGCGGGTGGCAAGCCGTCTACTAAGACTGCTCCCGTTGAAGGCTCATCGAGCCCAGCTACCAGGTGCAGAATTGTGCTCTTGCCGCAGCCCGATGGCCCAAGCAACGCAACGAACTCACCCTCGCGGATGGAGAGATCCATCGCGCTCAGCGCCATCACGCGTTTGTCGCGGCTGATGCGAAACTCTTTGCTGACGCCCTTCAGTTCAATCGTCGACAAGGCTTATCCAATCGCGCGGTCGAACCGCGTCATCAAAGTCTGGTATTGCCGGCCAACGCGCTCGCGCATCGGCCCAAGGTCGATCGTCAACAACTCGCCATCTTTCATCACAACGCGACCGTCGATGATCACCGTCCGTACATCACGACCCACGGTGCTTTCCGCAAGCGTAATTACCGGATCGTAGTTAGGAAACTGGTCGAGATCATCGGTGGCAACAAGCACCACGTCCGCTTTCTTGCCGACCTCAAGGCTGCCAACCGCATGTGGCAACCGTGCTGCTGCCGCGCCTCCGCGGAACGCCTGCTTCAACATCTGTTCATGCGTCACCGGAGGATCAACGTGATACGGCGTCCCATTCACCGCTTGCTGTCCAAGCACCGCACCGTGCATTACCTGAAACATATCGAGGCTCGCACGCGTGGCCGCTCCATCCGTGCCAAGCCCTACGCGAATCTTGCGGCGCATCATCTCAAGCAGTCGAGGTCGTCCCATTGTGTAGTTGTTCAACGCGCAGTGACAGGCAGAAACATCCCGCTCGGCATACAGATCCAACTCGTTCAAGCTAAGAAGCACAGAGTGCGCCGCATGGACATGGTCGTCCAAGCAGCCGATGCGTTCCAGATACTCTGCGGAGCGCACGTTCCAATGTTTGATCGCAAAATCGACTTCGTACGTCCCCTCAGCCAGATGCGTATGGATCGGCGTATCAAGCGCATGCGAAAGATCGCGCATCCCAAGCCGTAGCACTTCGGTGTTCACCATCAACTGGCGCAGCGAAAGCCACGCATTCACACGCGGATGGTCTTTCCAGCGCAGCACAAGCTCTTCACTGCGTCGCAAGGCTTCGCTTGTACTCATACGCGACTGCGGCGGCAGATCCTCTTCGGTGTCCATCGTCGACATCGCAATCCGGCCGCGAATGCCGATCTCATCGGCTGCTCTCCCCATCTCGCCAGGGAAAGGCCCACCGGCTTCGAGAAAGCACGTCGTTCCGTTGCGAATCATCGCGGAGTACGCAGCAACGCCGCTGCAGTAAACATCCTCCGGCTCAAGCCCACTCTCAAACGGAATCAGATAGCGCTGCCACATTGGGCTGCGCAACTCGCCTTTGCGCCGAATCGACGGCAGCTTGCCATGCAGGAACTGCTGCGCCGTATGCACATGGCAGTCGATAAAGCCCGGCATGGCGATCATGCCCGCAGCACGAATGGTCTCTGTTGCAGTGAACTTTTCGGCAGCATCGTTGGCGCTTCCAATCCAGATGATGGAATCGCCGTCGATTGCAACAGCGCCATCATGCACCAGCGTGTCCTGATCGTCGAAACAGGCAACATCTGCGCCCGTGATGAGCAGGCTTATCTTCTGCTTGTCTCTCGTTGCAACTTCCATTGCTTCACCCATGCTTGGCCAGTCGTCTCTACTTTCAGTGGTCGTATCAGGCGGTTCCGTTTGGCGTAGCCGTCAGCTCTCGCCATGCTTCTTCCAGCAAACTCAGATCGATGGTGTGTTCTGGTGACGGAAGATTCGTTCGTCCCGTCACCGCGGCAATGTCATACATCTTCGCAATGCTTTGTTTGCTGAACCAGAAGGGGATGTTCGTACCGGGCTCAACTTCCAGCAAGACTTGCAGGCGGTTCAACGTAGTCTGCTGCTGCAGGTCGAGTCCAAGATCGCCACCATACTTCTCGACAGCCAGCTTTGGCGCAAGCGAACCGTCGGCAAGGTTTGTCATTCGTCCTCGCAGCAGCGCTTTCAAAAATCCCACCAGCTGAGGACGTTGCGCATTCAAAAACGATCTCTCCACGAACAGCAGAGATGAAGGAATCTTGTAGCCCAGATCGTAGATGCGAGTCACAAAGAAGTCCTTGCCCTTGCGCAATCCCATGTTCTCCAGCATGGTCGGCTGATTGGTGACGTAGCAGAAATACGCATCGCCTTCCCCCTGCAACAGAGCTTCCGGAGAAAATCCAACCGGGACCATTTTGTAGTCCATCGGCAGATGATTGATCTTGAACGTTGCCTCCAGCTCGTTGCGTTCGCTCGGCCCCTGCACCAGAAACCTTCCCCCAACGAGATCAGCAGGCTTGAACATCGGACGCTTCGGCAGCGTAATCAGGCCTGTGGGCAGCACAGGAAACTGTGCGGCGATCACAACAAAATCATTACCCTGCATTACGGCGTCGAGAAACGGTAGCCACTCCGCATCGCCCAGCGTGCCTTGTTGTGCGGCGACTACAACAACCGGCTGCGGCGCATTCGGGCCGCCAGGAAGATAGCCTGCGTGAACACCTTCCTGCCGCATGTAGTTTTTGTCCAGCGCAATCCAGTAGTTGCCATACTCCACGTCCGGCAGCCAGCCCAGCGCCCACACAACTTCGTTACTGCGCGACCGGCGACAGCCCGTCGCTCCAGCGATTCCCGCGAGAGCTCCCAATTGCACAAAGCGACGGCGGTCCAAGCGGAACGAGCCTCCTGAGGTTTGTGAAAAGAAAGACGTTGCCGGGAGAAGTGAAGACGCATGGCCACTACAGGCCGTACCGGCGAACGTCAGAAGAGTGTCCGTTGGTACTTTTCTATCACGCCTTCTGCCACATGGCTCAACGTGCGCAGGCAGCATAACCAGAAGCGATTATCTGATCCATAGGAATGATTGGACTTTACTTTTACACTGTGTTGATATGAGCGTAGGCCGTTTCAGGCTTATTCCTTTTTTGCAGTAGCTGTAGGTGTTTCAAGTGCAAAGCCCGGTAAAGCTACTGGGGTCTTAGCTCGCAACTGGTGTATCCGGTTTGACGCAGAGCTGCATGTCGAATCTCACTGATTCAGAGGTTTCACTCTTAGCGGACGAACGCGTCCGGCTACCTGTCTGGAACTCAGGCCTCATCGATAACTCCGATGACGAGCCTTACAGAAGCAAAACGCTGCACAAGGCCTTCGGCGAATCAGCCGGAGCCGTTTGACCAAATGATTTTTATGGAGACGCGATCCACCAGTCTGGACGGGTGGGGAAGTTCTCTTTAGCAGCAGCATTTGAAATTCTCTCGCGAGGGCTAGGGTATGGCGGTAGTGTCATCACGCAGCATTTCTGCATTTGCACTCATCTACGCGCTCACGGTGGGCGCCGTCGTGCCGATGTCGATTGCGCAGGATTCCTCCCCCGCTGCAACCTCGTACCAGCAGAACGTCAAGCCCATCGTCGACCGCAAGTGTAGCGGCTGCCACGTTAACGGCGGTCACGCCGGCGGCCTCAAGCTCGATACCTTTGACCTCATGATGAAGGGCGGCGAAGACGGTCCCGTCGTCACCCTCGGCGATCCCGCCGCGAGCGTCATCTCCAAAGCAATCCATTACAACGACTCCGACATGCAGATGCCGCCCAAGGAGAAGCTCTCCGACGACGACATCGCCACCATCGACAAGTGGATCAAAGAAAGCTCCGCCCCGCTCTCACCAGCAGCACCGGCTGAGACCACACCCAGCACCACCGCTGCTCCGGCTTCTTCCAAGGTCTCCGCAACACTTGTCTCTACTACATCCGCTCCCGCCGCTGGCCCACTGCAAGTTGCTGTGCAGGAAGAGTTTTTCGAAACCAGAATCCGCCCCGTGCTTGTGAACAAGTGCTACTCCTGCCACGGCAGCGCAGCTAAAGGCGGCTTGCGGCTTGATTCGCGCACATACCTGTTGCAGGGTGGCAAAGACGGCGCCGTCGTCGTCGCTGGGCATCCGGAGACTAGCATGTTGACCAAGGCGATTCACTACACCGACGCCCGTCTGCAGATGCCACCCCGCGCTGCTTTGAAGCCCGAGCAGATTGAAGACTTCGATCAGTGGATCAAGATGGGCATGCCCTGGCCCAAGGCGGACGAGACGCCCGCCACCGAGAAAGTTACAGAAGCGCAACGCAACTTCTGGTCGTTCAAGCCGCCTGTTCGTCCTGCGGTTCCTGAAGTCAAATCGAAGTGGGTCGATACCGACATTGATCGCTTCGTGCTGGCGAAGCTCGAAGAGAAAAAACTCACCGTCGGTGCCGATACCGACAAGCGCACGCTGTTGCGTCGCGTCACCTACGACCTCACCGGTCTTCCGCCAACGCCTGAAGAGATCGCCGCCTTCCTCGCCGACAAATCTCCCGAGGCCTACGAGCACGTCGTCGATCGCCTGCTTGCCTCCAGCGCATACGGCGAACGCTGGGGACGCATGTGGCTTGACGTCGTTCGCTACGCCGACACCACCGGCGGAGGCGGCGACTATCCCATCCCGCAGGTCTCCAAGTATCGCGACTACGTCATCGCGTCCTTCAATCAAGACAAGCCCTACGACCGCTTCATCAAAGAACAAATCGCCGGCGACCTCCTCCCCGCCGCCACCGAGCAGGAGCACTGGCAAGCCGTCATCGCAACCGGCTACCTTGCCGGAGCTTCCACCAACGACCGCGCACAGATCGCTGACGCCGTCGACAATCTCGGCTACGCATTCCTCGGCACCACGGTCGCTTGCGCCCGCTGCCACGACCACAAGTTCGATCCCATCCCAACCTCCGACTACTACGCCATCGCCGGAATCCTGAAGAGCACGCACTTCCCGAAAGCTGGCGACGACGGCCTTCGCTCGCAGGCTGAGTTCTACGTCCGCGACCCCAAGCAGCTAGATAGCCCTGATATCAAAGCGTTTGAAGCGCAACTGAAGCCCATCGCCGGAGCCATCTCCGCCGTGCTCGAACTCCCCGGAACCTATGACGATCTGCTCCCGCAGCTCGAGCGTCGCCGCATGGACCTCTACGCCCGCGCACCGCAGTTCCCGGAAGACGCCTACGCCGTCAGTGACGCACCCAAGCCCGTCGAAGCACAGATCCAGGTCCATGGCGATCCTACCAACCTCGGCGACGAAGTCCCACGCGGCACGCTGCAGGTTCTCGGCGGCGGGCCTCTACCGGCCAACATCAAGGGCAGCGGACGTCTCGAGCTCGCCGACTGGATCGCCAACAAAGACAACCCACTCACCGCCCGCGTCATCGTCAACCGTCTCTGGCAAGGACACTTCGGTCGCGGCATCGTTCCCACCGCCAACAACTTCGGCACGCGCGGCGTTCTACCCAGTGACCAAGCCTTACTCGACTATCTCGCAACCGAGCTCGTTGCGAAGAACTGGTCTATCAAGGCCATGCAGCGCGAGATGGTTCTCTCCCACGTCTATCGTCTCTCCACGGCAAAAATCGTAGCCGACGACGACATCGATCCCGACAACACATACCTGTGGCGTCACAATCGCCAGCGTCTCGACGCCGAAGAGATTCGCGACTCCATGCTCGCCGACGCGCAGCTGCTCGACCGCACTCCCGCCGGCCCACAGCCTTTCCCGCCGCAGTCGCAGTGGAACTGGGAAGAGCAGAACCCTTTCGTTCCTGAACTGGCGAAGTACGACAACAACCACCGCACGGTCTACATGCTCGTACAGCGCAGCGTGAAGAACCGTTACATGACCCTCTTCGACGGTGCTGACGGCCTCACCAGTACCGACCAACGCAGCAGCAGCCTCACTCCGTTGCAGGCGCTCTACTTCATGAACGCCAGCTTCCCCAAGCGCTGCTCCGACCATCTGGCCGATCAACTTGATGGCGAAAAACTCACCGACACCGAACGCCTCGATCGTGCCTTCGTCGTCATCTACGGTCGCCTTCCAGAAAAAGCCGAGCGCGAGCAAAGCCTCAAGTTCCTTCAGCAAATGTCAGAGAAGTATGTGGCCTCAGGCTTAAGCGCAGACGACGCGCACAAGACAGCCTCCTCGCATCTCTTCCAGGCTATGTTCTCCAGCAACGAATTCATGTTCATCGAGTAGCGCTTCACCGACCTATCGGAGGCAAGACTTATGTCGATCAAACCGCAGAACCGCCGCACCTTCATTCAGTCGCTCGCCGGCGCGGGCCTCATCCTTCCCGGCATGTTGCACGAGATGATGGCTGAAACCCTCTCGCCCGCCCAGGCCGCTGCTGAAAACCCGCTCGCGCCCAAAGCTCCCATGTTCCCGGCCAAAGCCAAGAGCGTCATCTTCCTCTATATGAGCGGCGGCGTCTCGCACGTCGATACCTTCGATCCCAAGCCGCTTCTACAGGCTAGCCATCGCAAGGCTTACAAGGACGACTTCCTCCACGCCTCGCCGTGGAAGTTCAATCGCTACGCCGAGTGCGACACGCAGGTCAGCGAGCTCTTCCCCCACGTCGGCGCCATGATGGACGACATCGTCCTCGTCCGTTCCATGAAGAACGACATCCCCAACCACTCGCAGGCCGTCCTGCAAATCCACGGCGGCTCTACCGTGGAAGCTCGCCCCAGCATCGGTTCGTGGATGAGCTACGGCCTCGGCACCGTCAATCAGGAGCTGCCTTCTTACATGGTGCTCGCGCCAGAAATCCCCTACGGCGGCGCGTCCTGTTGGGACTCCAGCTTTCTCCCCGCCTGCCACCAGGGCATCCGCGTCATCCCCGGCCAGGAAGCCATCCCGAACATGACGCGGCAAAGCTCGCTCGAAATTCAGGACATGGATCTCGGCCTCATCAACTTCTTCAACCAGCGCAACCTCGCCGAGCACGACGGCGACAAAACCCTAGCTGCACGCATCAAGACCTTTGAGACCGCCGCTGGCATGCAGAAGCAGGCTCCCGAAGTCTTCGACATCACCAAAGAGTCTGACGCCACGCTCGCGCTCTACGGCATCGACCGCAACACCAAGAAGGGTTTCGGTTGGCAATGCCTCATGGCGCGTCGCCTCGCAGAGCGCGGCGTACGCTTCGTCGAACTCATCGATACCGGCTCCGACAAGTACAACAACTGGGACTCCCACCTCGACATCAAGATGCACGCCACGCAGGCCCGCAAGGTCGATCAACCCATCGCCGGCCTGCTCAAAGATCTCAAGTCTCGCGGCATGTTGGAAGACACCCTCGTCGTCTGGACCACCGAGTTCGGCCGCAAGCCCGGCGACAGCTCGCCTGACGAAGAAGGCCGCACCCACTGGTCCAAGAGCTACTCCTCATGGATGGCCGGCGGCGGCGTCAAAGGCGGCACGGTCTACGGCGAAACCGACGACTTTGGTTACGAAATCGCCAAAGACCCCTGCGACATCCACGACTTCCAGGCCACCATCCTCAACCAGATGGGCCTCGACCACAAGAAACTTACCTACCGCCACGCTGGCCGCGACTACCGCCTTACGGACGTCTCCGGCCGCGTCATCAAGGAACTGCTCGCTTAACCCAACACCCTGCACCTGATGGAAATGGCGGTAACAAGTTTGTCCCGAAAAATCTGGAGTTCCCGTCTCCTCGCTCTTGGCCTCTTCGCCGCGAGCACAGTTTGCCTGCAAGCCCAACCGGCCTCACTTCTCGTGGGGCCGGGCGTGCTTCCGCCTAAGAAGAGCGTCCTCGTCTTCGGCCAGAAGATCGCTTTCTATGAGGCAGGCACAGGCCCAACCCTCGTTCTGGTCCACGGCAACAACAGCCAGGCCATGGTCGATTGGGGCAACGTCATCATGCCTCTCGCGAAGCATCACCACGTGCTCGCTCTCGATCAAATCGGTTACGGCTCGTCGGACAAGCCCAACATCGACTACAGCATCCAGACCTTCGTCGACTTTCTCGGCGAGTTCCTGCGCACAGAAAAGGTCAACCACTTCACCCTCGCCGGCGTCTCGCTCGGCGGCTGGGTCGCTGGTGCGTACACCATTCAGGCCCTCGCTCCGGAAAACACCGGCCCCTACGCGATTCCAAAACCAGACCGCTTGGTCCTCGAAGACGCCGCAGGCCACAAAGCCAATCCTTCAACCACCCCAGTTCCATTGGGTGGATCGCTCAAAGATGCCGCTGGCATCGCGGTTATTCTCTCCGATAAGTCACGCGTTACACCCGAGTTCACCCGCCAGATTTTCGCCATCAAGCTACAAGCGAATGATGGCTTCACTCGCCGCTCGCTCGCCGCCAATCCAAAGGTGGCCACCGAAACCATCGGCGACAAACTTGCCAGCATCACGATCCCCACACTCATCATCTGGGGCGGCGACGACGTCATCGTTCCACTCGCGGACGGCAAAGACTACGCCGCAAAAATCCCCGGAGCCACGCTCGTCATCATCCCGCAATGCGGCCACGTCGCTTCCATGGAAAAACCCACAGAGTTCCTCTCCGCCGTCGAACCGTTCTTGAAGTAACCCCCCGACATCCCTCTGCTTTTGCGGGTATAGGGTAAGTTTACGGGTTTTCGACAATCCGGATTCAAGTGACGAGAAGGGCGTTTATCAGTCCTTATCGCGACCAATCTGCTGAAACCCCGTAATAACTCAGGGCCTTGCATATTTCAAGTAAAACTCATTTTCAAAAAGATTGTCCGGGTCATATCTCCGCTTAAGGCGGAAGAAATCTTCAGCCTGTGGGTATGCTGCCCGGAATTCATTGTCCGAGGCATGTAGACGGTAGGGCAGATAGTAACGACCATGCAAGCGCAATGCGACGTCAATCAGTTCTCGGGTCATCTGGCCCATATCCTGGTCTGCGTCTACGGAGCGGCGTTGGTCAAAGAACATGACGAACGCGATCATCGGCTGGTCAGCGTAGTTGAGAAAAGTGTCATTGTCTGTCTGAACTTCGCGAACGGTAACATTGAGCAGATCTTCATGATGTGCACGGATAATTGTCTTTGCCTGCTTAAGGAAGGGCACCGCCATGTCCGGCGGCAAAAAATATTCGTGGAGGATGTCTGTGGTCGCGTCAGAATGATCGAGAAACCAACCAGAAGATTCGTTCAGCAATTGATTTCGGGAGAAGACGGTTCCAGCCAGAAGTGGTGCAAGTTTTGTCTCTGCCTGCCAGCGAACTTCCTTGCCAAACTCACTGCCGACAGACCCACGAAAAAGCATTTTTCTCAATCCGACCAATTGAGGTTTTTTAAGCTTGGGAATATCTCCCTTTTCCGTATAAAAATTGGTGATGAGTACGTCGTCGAACATTCGATGAGGCGCGATATTGAGTCGCGCAAAAAACATGCGAGGAGTCCCGCGCTCGTGTAGTTTTCTGTCAAACAATGACATCGCGTCATCGAGAGGAACAACCACCTGCTCCATCTTGAGCCGTTCATTCTTAACCACGTGCAGGTCGGCGTCCAAAATAATTCCAAACAAGCCATAACCGCCCAGCGCAAGTGAAAAGAGTTCCTTGTTCTCGGTCCGACTGCAACGCAGGACAGTACCATTCGCAGTCATGAGGTGAAACGATTCAACGGTGGACGCAATGGGAGGACGACCGTATTGCCATCCGTGACAGTTGACGCTGAGAGAGCCGCCAACCGTGAAATTATTATCCGATTGCATTACTTCTATAGATCTACCGCGACGGTCAAGGTACGGAACGACATCCGCCCATAAGGCACCTGCCTCGACATGAAGCAAATTCATGTGCTCATTGAGCGTCATTGACTTCAACGGAAGCATGTTTATCCTAATTCCATCAGGTGCAATCGTTTGTCCGCCCATGCTGTGGCGAGCGCCTGCAATCGAGACATGCAGTCGGTGCGCTTCTGCCTCCTGTAACAACGCGCGCAGGCCTGTTTGGGCATCGGCTTCATTTCCGGGAACGTCCCAGATCTGACGAACGGGGGTTGCGTTCATACGGCTAATGTCATCGGCAACGGTCGGCTTCGTGCTCGCACCAAGACCATCTGATTGCCTCTGAGCCTCCGGGCTCAGAGGAGAAATAAGAACCATTGACGCAAGTACAACGCAAGAAACGCTCAGAACACGTTTACGACTGTTCGGAAGGTCGACCATGCGTACGAGAATATGCAAAAATCCATTCCGAATCGAATTCCTCAAGGATTCGCGACCGTTCGGTCCACCCCAAAGGAGGCTTCCAGACGCTAGAACTGATTCGTACCTCCAAGTCGGCATAGCGGAAGCGATTCGCAATTCCGGATTCTGTTCGTCTGAGTCACAAGCAAACCGGAAACCGACCCACTACCCTTTTGCGTACTTGGTGGACAGTCAAATCCTGCGTACGGTATGAGTGGTGTGCGCGTTTTTATCGGCAAAGGCTGTTTCTCAAGCCAGCCAAACCTCACCTCACAACAAAAGAAGAGGCTTCAGATGAGTGCAAGCAGCGGAATCAATCGCAGGTCATTCCTGCAGACCATGGGTTCGGTAGGGTTACTCGGCACCTTGCCGGAGTCGGCGTTCGCCTCCCACGCGGGCAGCCACATTGTGCATGAAATCGCCGCGCCTTCGCAGGATGCAGACGCTAAGCCCAAGCACTCTATCAACTTCGGCGTCTGCGGCATGAGCCACGACCACATCTACAGCATGATCGGCGCGGTTCAGCGTGGCGGCGGAGTTATGGTCGCGGCCTACGCCACCGAACCAGACAAGATCGCCATGTTCCGCAAGCACTTCCCGAACGTAAAGATGGTTTCATCCGAAGAGGAAATCCTCAACGACCCTTCCATCCAGCTCGTCATGAGCTCAAAGATCGCCAGCGAACGCGCCGCACTCGGCATTAGAGCGATGCTGCACGGCAAAGACTTCCTCAGCGACAAACCCGGCATCACCACGCTCGTACAGCTTGCCGAAGTCCGCAAAACCATCGCCGCCACCAAGCGTATCTACGCCATCATGTACAGCGAGTTGCTTGAAGTAAAGGCTGCCGTCAAGGCCGGCGACCTGGTGCAGTCCGGAGCCATCGGCCGCGTCATCCAGACCATCAACATCGCTCCCCACCAGATCGTTCAGGGCGGCGGCGGCACCAACGGTGGCGGCTCGCCGCGTCCTGACTGGTTCTGGAACCCCGACCAGTACGGCGGCATCTTCGTCGATATCGGCTCCCACCAGGTCGATCAGTTCCTCTACTACACGGGCTCCACGCACGCCGAAATCGCAGAGTCGCAGATAGCCAACATCAATCACCCCGAGCATCCCCAGTTTCAGGACTTCGGCGACATGGTCTTGCGCGGCAACAAGGGCTTCGGCTACGTCCGGCTCGATTGGTTCACCCCCGACGGCCTCGGCACCTGGGGCGACGGACGCCTCTTCATCCTCGGCACCAAGGGTTACATTGAGGTGCGCAAGTACACCAACGTCGCCGTCAGCCACCAGGGCAACAACCTCTTCATCGTCGACGACAAGCAGGCGCGCTACATCGACTGCAACCAGGTCACGCTGCCCTTCGGCCCCGCGTTCGTCTCTGACATCGTCAACCGCACGCACACCGCGCAGGATCAAACCCAGGCTCTCTTCGCCGCCGAACTCGTCATTACCGCGCAACGCAACGCGAGGGTTGTTCACCTCGACGCCTAACGCCTAAAACCATAAAAGTCGTAACACGACATAAATCCACGAGCGGAAAGCTGACCCCTGTTTCCGCTCGTAGTGTCTTTACGACATTACGTTCGCAGGCGTCGACTATAGTAGGACGGAGATGGCCGGAGTAGAGCTGTCGAAGATTGCGAAGACGCGGCTCTGTACTGTGAGAGACCGCCTGGAAGCCCAAAACCCACTATCGGAAGTCTAAGAAACAGGCTGCTGAAAGTCCAAGAAACCCACTATTAACCGCCTAACGAAACTTTTTTTGCCTTTCAACCATCCATGTATGAAGTGGTTACGCGAAATCGTTGTCACCACACTCCCCCACTGCAAGATTTGCGGAGCCGAAAAGGACTAAGGAATGCCCCAGGAAAACAGG
>Ga0302314_10011930_pt1 | contig 15094 bp, 7 predicted proteins | sample III_Palsa_N2_3_FD_200533 | JGI IMG/M metagenome (GOLD analysis project Ga0302314, IMG submission 200533) | Peat permafrost microbial communities from Stordalen Mire near Abisko, Sweden - III_Palsa_N2_3 | ecosystem: Environmental > Terrestrial > Soil > Palsa > Peat permafrost | place: Sweden...
CCGATCGATATAGCGCGCAGGATACGATTCGCGCGCAGCAGAATATCTATCTGACGACCGGAACGAAGCTGATGTCGACCGCGCGGAACGTTCTATTGACGATTGTCGCCGATACGTGTGGACGACACGATACGCTGGGCGGCGCGTGCTCGACTGAGAGCAACATGGTGCGGTATGCGATTGAGAAGCGGTCGATGCATGCGTGCAGGCAGAGCTTTCTGAAGGGCGCGCTGGAGTGGTCGGCGGAGACGGGGCGCGAGTTGGGCAAACGCGATTTGACCGCGAATATCAACTTCTTCATGAACGTGCCGGTGACGCCTGCGGGCGGACTTACGTTTGCGGATGGGGTCTCCGACGCGGGCAAGTATGTGGAGCTGCGCGCGGAGCGGGATGTGGTGATCGTGATCTCGAACTGCCCGCAGTTGAACAACCCCTGCAATGCATATAACCCAACGCCGGCGCGGGTTCTGGTGTGGGCCGCGCAGGCTTAGTGAGTCGAATAAGAGTTTGGAACTGATTTAGGAGTGGCATGTTTAAGAAAGTATTGATCGCGAATCGCGGTGCGATTGCGTGCCGTATCGAGCGCACGCTGAAGAGGCTTGGCATTGGGTCGGTCGCGGTGTATTCGGCTGCGGACGCGAGCTCGTTGCATGTGTTGGAAGCGGATGAAGCGGTCGCGATTGGACCGGCTCCGGCGGCGCAGAGCTATCTGTCGTTCGACGCGATCTTCGCGGCGGCGGAGCAGACGGGTGCGGAGGCGATTCATCCGGGATATGGGTTTTTGAGTGAGAACGTGACGTTTGCGCGGGCCTGCAAGGAGCGCGGGATCACCTTCATCGGACCGCATCCAGAGCACATCGAAGCGTTCGCGCTGAAGCATACGGCGCGGGAGACGGCGAAGCGATGCGGAGTGCCGCTGCTTCCGGGCACAGGGCTGTTGCAGGATCTCGACGATGCGCTGGCGCAGGCAGAGACGTTGAAATATCCGGTGATGTTGAAGAGCTCGGGCGGCGGCGGCGGCATTGGCATGCGGGTGTGCGGGTCTGCGGCGGAGCTGTCTGAGGCGTATGAGTCGGTGCTGCGGTTGAGCAAGGCGAACTTCGGTGACTCGGGGGTGTATCTCGAGAAGTATGTGGCGCGGGCGCGGCATATCGAGGTGCAGATCTTCGGCGACGGCAAGGGGCAGGTGATTGCGCTTGGAGAGCGGGACTGCTCGGCGCAGCGGAGACATCAGAAGGTGCTTGAAGAGACGCCAGCGCCTGGGCTGACGGATGCGACGCGGGAAGAACTGTATCGCTCGGCGATCCTGTTGGGCAAAGAGGTGAACTACGCGTCGGCGGGAACGGTCGAGTTCATCTATGACGATGATTCGAGCGAATTCTATTTTCTTGAAGTGAACACCCGGTTGCAGGTGGAGCATGGCGTGACCGAGCAGGTCACGGGCATCGACCTGGTGGAGTGGATGGTGCTTGAGGCTTCGGGCGATCTGGCTCCGCTGGACTCGTTCCCGATTGCGCCGAAGGGTGCATCGATCGAGGCGCGTGTGTATGCCGAGGATCCGGCGCAGAACTTTCAGCCTTCGCCGGGCAAGCTGACGACGGTGCGTTTTCCCGGCGCGGAGCTTGCGCGCGTGGAGACGTGGATCGAATCGGGCGCAACGATTACGCCTTTCTACGATCCGATGATCGCGAAGATTATTGTGACGGGCCGGGATCGAACGGAGGCGCTCGCGAAGCTCGATGCGGCGCTTGCAGCGAGTGCGATCGATGGGACGGAGACGAACCTTCGCTATCTGCGCAAGGTTGCGGCGACGCCTGAATTTGTATCGGGAAAGGTTACAACTTCGTTTCTTGGTGGATTCGCATTTGCACGGAATGCGGTCGAAGTGCTCGAAGGCGGCACGCAGACGACGGTGCAGGACTATCCGGGGAGGACGGGCTACTGGAACATCGGCGTGCCTCCGTCGGGGCCGATGGATCATCTGTCGTTTCGCATCGGCAACCGGCTGGTGGGCAATGAAGAAGGCGCGGCGGGGATCGAGTTCGCCACGATGGGTGGACGGCTGCGCTTCCATGCGGATGTGCTGATCGCCTTGACTGGCGCGGATATGGGCGCGAAGCTGAACGGCAAGCCTGTGGCGCGATGGACTTCGATTGAGGTGAAGGCGGGGAGCGTGCTCTCGCTGGGCGCGGCGGCGAAGGAAGGGATTCGCGGATACCTCGCGCTGCGGGGAGGCATCGATACGCAGCCGTATCTCGGGAGCCGCAGTACGTTCATGCTGGGCGGGTTCGGCGGCTCTGCCGGACGGGCGCTGCGGGCTGGGGATGTGCTGCATCTGCTCGATACAACGGATGCTCCGGCTTTACAGGAGCCTGTCGATCTACCGGCAGAGTTTGTGCCGGAGCTGACGCGGGCGTGGGAGGTCGGGGTCTTGTTTGGCCCGCATACTGCGCCGGACTTCTTTACTGACGAAGACATTGAGATGTTGTTCGCGACGCATTGGAAGGTGCACTACCAGAGCGATCGCACGGGTGTGCGGCTGGTGGGGCCGAAGCCGAAGTGGGCGCGACCTGACGGTGGTGAGGCGGGGCTGCATCCTTCGAATATTCACGACAATGCGTATGCCATCGGGACGATCGACTTCACCGGAGATATGCCGATTCTGCTGGGACCGGATGGTCCGAGCCTTGGCGGGTTCGTGTGTCCGGCGACGATTGTGCAGGCGGAGCTTTGGAAGCTCGGTCAGTTCAAGGCGGGCGATACCGTCCACTTCAACCGTGTGACTATGGCCGAGGCCGAGGCGATGGAGAATGCGCAGGACACGTTCCTCGATGCATTTGCGAGTGCGCCGCCTTCCCTTCCCCATGCGTCGAAGCTTGAGCCTGCGGTGATTGCGGCGTTCACGGATCGGCCGCAGAAGATGGTCTTCCGCGCGGATGGCGACAAGTATCTGCTGGTTGAGTATGGCGAGCTGGAGCTTGATCTCTATCTGCGGTTCCGCGTGCATGTGCTGGAGCAGAAGCTGCGTGCGGAGGAGCTTGCAGGGATCATCGACATCACGCCGGGGATTCGGTCGCTGCATATTCACTACGACTCGCGGGTGCTCGATCGCGCGAAGCTGATTGCGCTGCTCGAAGAGATCGACCGCACGATGCCGGAGCTGACGGACATCACCGTACCGTCGCGCATCGTGTATCTGCCGCTCTCGTGGGATGACCCGCAGGCCAAGCTGGCGCAGCAGAAGTACATGCAGGCGGTGCGCCCGGATGCTCCGTGGTGCCCTTCGAATATCGAGTTCATTCGCCGCATCAATGGGCTGAATTCCATCGATGAGGTCTATCGCATCGTGCATGAGGCGAGCTATCTGGTGCTCGGCCTGGGCGATGTTTATCTTGGAGCACCTGTGGCTACGCCGGTCGATCCACGGCACAGACTGGTGACGACGAAGTACAACCCGGCGCGCACGTGGACGCCTGAGAATGCCGTAGGCATCGGGGGCGCGTACATGTGCGTCTACGGCATGGAAGGGCCGGGTGGGTACCAGCTCGTTGGGCGCACGATTCAGGTTTGGAATACGTGGAAGTCGACGCCTGCGTTTGCTCCGGGGACGCCATGGTCGCTGCGCTTCTTCGATCAGATTCGCTTCTATCCGGTGAGCGCGGAAGAGCTGCTTGATGCGCGTGAGAAGTTTCCGCATGGGCAGTTCGAGCTGCGTGTCGAAGAGACGACGTTCAACCTGAAGGAATATCAGAAGTTTCTCGATTCGATCAGCGTGGAAGCAGCGGCGTTCAAGACGCATCAACGGGCTTCGTTCAACGCGGAGCGCGAACGCTGGGTTGCGGCGGGACTGATGACGGTGGCTGAGCCTGAGGCTGTGGTTGAGGAGTCTGCTGACGCGGCTGTGGCCGAAGGTTGCGAAGGGGTCTCGTCTCCTGTGACGGCAAGCATCTTTCAGATTGCGGTTGAGAAGGGGCAGTATGTGACCGAGGGACAGAAGCTGATCGTGCTGGATGCGATGAAGACGGAGATTGTGGTGGCCTCGCATACGGATGGTGTGGTTGAAGAGATTCATTGTGCGCAGGGCGCGCTGGTGCAGGGCGGCCAGTTGCTTGTCTCGGTGAGGCCGGAGTAACGGTAGTTGTCAGTTAGAGGAGCTTGATGGATATTGCAGCGTTGCACGCGGCTTATGCGGTGGGGCAGGATAGCCCCGAAGGGATCGTCGCGGGCATCTATGACCAGATTGAGGAGCATGGGCTGAAGCCTGTGTGGATCTCGCTGGTGCCGCGCGAAGCAGCACTGGCGCGTGCGGCGGAGCTTGCCAATCAGGATCGGCGCAAGCTTCCGCTGTATGGAATTCCGTTTGCGGCGAAGGACAACATCGACGTGGCTGGGATGCAGACGACGGCGGCGTGTCCTGCATACGCGTATACGGCTGCGGTCTCGGCGACCGTGGTGACGCGGCTCGAAGCGGCGGGAGCGATCCTGATTGGGAAGACGAATATGGATCAGTTCGCAACGGGGCTGGTCGGCACGCGGACGCCGTATGGGGTTTGCTCAAGCGTGTTTGATGCCAAGTACATCTCGGGTGGGTCGAGTGCAGGCTCTGCCGTGGCCGTGGCCGCGGGACTCGTGTCGTTTTCGCTTGGCACGGATACGGCTGGGTCTGGACGCGTGCCTGCGATGTTCAACAACCTGATTGGGCTGAAGCCGACGCGTGGCGTGTTGAGTGCGCATGGTGTCGTGCCGGCGTGCCGCACACTTGACTGCGTTTCGGTGTTTGCGGAGACGGCGCATGATGCGGCGCTTGTGCTGGCTTCGGCGCAGGGGTTCGATGCGCAGGATGCGTACTCGCGCGCGCCCGCGACGGGTGCGGGGGCTGCTCCGTGGACGCTGAATGGGGCCGGGGGATTTCGTTTCGGCGTGCCTGCGGCTGAGTACCTCGAGTTCTTTGGGGATGCGTATAATCCGGCGCTCTACCAAGCGGCTGTTGATGCGTTAATTGCGCTGGGCGGCGAGCGAGTCGAAGTGGACCTCAAGCCGTTTCTTGAGACGGCGCAACTGCTTTATAAAGGGCCTTGGGTTGCCGAGCGGTATGCGGCCATCGCGGAGTTTATCAGCGGCCATGCTGCGGAGATGGACCCGACCGTCGAGACGATCATCAACGGTGCGGAGAAGTTCTCTGCTGTCGATGCTTTCCAAGCCGCCTATCGTTTGGAGACACTGCGACGAACGACCAGCGGCGCGTGGAAGTCAATGGATGCGATGCTGCTGCCGACCGCTCCACGCACGTACACGATCGAAGAGATTGCGGAGAAGCCGATCGAGCGCAACAGCCATCTGGGGCAGTACACGAACTTCGTCAACCTGCTGGATCTTGCGGCGGTCGCGCTTCCTGCAGGGATGCGGCCAGATGGACTTCCGTTCGGTGTGACCCTGATTGCTCCGGCGTTCACGGAGAGTGCGCTACTGCCGATTGCGGACAAGCTGCATCGCAAGCTCTCGACGACGCTGGGCGGCTCTAAGCGAATGCTCGCGTCGGCTCCTGAGCTTCCGGCAATGCAGCCTCCGCATGGGTGTCTGCTGATGGCGGTCGTTGGAGCGCACCTTTCCGGACAGCCGCTGAACTGGCAGTTGACGGATCGGCGTGGGCGGCTGGTGAAGACGACGCGGACCAGCGCGGCATATCGCTTCTATGCGCTGAAGAACACGACGCCGCCTAAACCCGGGCTGGTGCGCGAGCCGGGATTTGCAGGTCCAGGAATCGAAGTCGAAGTTTGGGCGCTGCCCGCCGATACGGTTGGGAGCTTTGTCGATGGCGTGCCGCAGCCGCTGTCGATTGGAACGCTGGAGCTCGAAGACGGCAGTCTGGTCAAGGGATTTCTCGTTGAACCAACTGGTACAGAAGGGGCACTCGAGATCACGCAACTGGGTGGTTGGCGTCGCTATCTGGAGAGCTTGAAATAAAGCATGGGCTGGTCGAAGGAGATGTTTTTCTTCGACCAGCATTCGGTCTATTTAAGATCAAGTGATGCAAGAGCGTCCTGCCGGACGGGCCCACTGCGCGCGGGGCGGTCACTTCGTGACATGTGATCGCTTCGCGTGGCGAACCAACTGTTAGTCGTCGTCATCGTCGTCCGGGGCACCAGGGCCAGCCTTCTCCGATGCTTTCTTCGGCTTGTACTTTCCAGCGACGATCTCGTCTACCGTTGAGAGCATTTCGGGAGAGTCGGGCGTGACGTCGGGATCGAGACGGGCGATCACCTTGCCCTCTTTATCGACGAAGAATTTGGTGTAGTTCCAATGCACTCCGCCACCGGCAGGCGCCCCTTTGCTCTTCGTCAGGTACACGTAGAACGGGATCACGTCGTCGCCGCTGAGCTTCGAGACGGACATCACGGGGAAGGTGACTTTGGCGTCGGCGTATGCCTTCTGAATCTCCGCATCCGTTCCCGGCTCGGCGGTGCCGAAGTCATTCGACGGGACGCCGATTACGACGAGATTCTTTTCTTTGTAGCTGTCGCTGAGCTTGCTCAGTGCGGGAAGTTGCGCGTTGTAGCTGGAGTTCCGGCCAAGGTTCACGATGAGAATGTACTTACCCTTGAACTTCGACAACGGCACATCTTTGCCATCGGCTCCGGGCAGGTTGTAGTCGTAGGCTGTCTTCTCCGGCTTTTCGGGCTTTGCCGTTTTCCCCGCATCCTTAGCGGTCGCGGAATGCTTGCCCTTTGCTTGTGGAGAAACCTCTTGCGCGGGCTTTGGGGAAAGGCCGAAGGCTGGAGAGATCACCATGGCAGCCGAGCATGCGAGAGAGAGCAGAAGGATTCTCGAGCCGGGGAGCAGATCTCTCCCTGGCGTAGTTGGCACTTGATTGCTGCTGCGAATGATGAGACTCCTGCTGATCGAACTGCCACTTCGCCGGAAGGCAAGCGAGTGAACTGGGCGCGAAGGTTCGTCGATCGGTCGATTGAGTTGGCGTTAGAAGTAGTATGTGCCAGCGGACGAGATCGCGCGAGAGGCTACCCGGCCCAAGAAGGGAAAAAACTGGCTCCATGGCTTTGCTCTATCTGGACCATTCATTTTCTCTATACCTGAAGGCTTGTCTGTGTTCTTCTATTTCTTAACGGGCGTCTCTTGAGCGGCCCGTCTGCGCAGCCCCGCTGAGACTTGTCGGCTGCCGGAGCCGTCTTCTGTGCGTACCGCATCTCGAACAAACGGACCAAGATGGACATCGATCAACTGAAGACTTTCCTGGAAGTCTCGCGACAGAAAAGCTTTTCGCGGGCGGCGGAGAAGCTTTACGTAACGCAGCCGTCCATCTCGGCACAGATTCGCGCGCTGGAGACGTATCTTGGGCATCGGCTGCTGGAACGGGGCGGCGGCAAGGTCACGCTGACTGCGGCGGGCCGCGTCTTCGAGCCCTTCGCCGAGGACTGCCTTTCGCGGCTGAACCACATGGTGCTGACGCTGGCGGATCTTGAGCGCTCGCCGCGTGGGGCGCTCAGTGTCAGCGCGAATGACTCTACCGCGCTGTACGTGCTGCCGGTCTTCTTCAGCAAGTTTCGCAAGCAATATCCGCGCGTGGCGTTGAATATTGTGCGCGCGGAGCGGATCAAATCGCTGGAGTTGGTGCTCGATCGCGAGGTCGACTTTGGCGTGGTGTCGCTGCCACTCAAGGATCATCGCCTGCATATCGAGGTGATCCACAAGGATGAGTTTGTCCTGACGGTGCCTGCGAACCATCCGTTGGCGGGCTTTGAGAGCGTCTCGCTGCAACAGGTTGCGCAGCATCGGCTGTTGCTGCCCAAGCAGGGACGGCGTCGCGAACAGCTCGACGATCTCTTCGCGCAGGAGAAGCTGATCCCGCGTATCGCCATGGAACTCGATTCCAATGAGTTGCTGAAGCGGCTCATTCTCAACGACATGGGCATGGGCTTTCTACCGAAGATCAACGTTCTCGAAGAGGTGCGATCGGGCACGCTGAAGGTGATTTCGATTGAGAACATCGAGATCTCGCGCGATCTCGCGCTGATCAGCCGCAAGGATCGCGTGCTGACGCGGGCCGGGAATGCCTTCTTCACCTTCGCGACCGGAGCGGTGCGGCCGCAACCGAACGAAGGCAAAGACACCGCAAACGAAGCAGTATCGAAATCTTCTATGCCGTAGATAAGCGATTCCACAATTGATTGATTAACGCAGAGTGGCTGCGCATAATCGATCCATACCGCCTCACCAGACTGAATCCTGTCTCCTGCATATGCCAGGAAATCGCCGAGTACCCGTCGGCAGGATCAGCTAGACACACGGAAGCCGACAATCTGTTGCTTGTACCTCGAACAGGTTCTCCCCGCATAGATGCGGTTCAGGCTGACTAACTCACTCGGTTCTCGTCCTCGAGAATCACTGTGTTTTGTCACTGAATGCTTTTACCCACTTCCATTGTCTGCACCTCTTGATCTCTTTTTTTCAATGGGACAAGCGCAGCCATAATCCGTTCGACCCCTGATGGTCGGGACCGGAGGATGGTGCGTAGATTCCCAAGCTGGATGTCACGGCGATCGAGCGCGAGCCGTACTCCGCTTCAGCTCTCGACACGCGAATCAACCTGCCGTCAGTGCAGCGCATTCGCCGCCGTGTTGCCTACTTTTTCTTTCCCTCGGAGGATCTTTATGAAGAATCGCTTCCCCAGATACGGCACCACCTTTCTCCTCACTCTTCTGTTGGCTCTTGTGGGTTCGCCCTGTCTGATGGCCCAGACCAATACGACGTCCCTCTCGGGCGTTGTCAGCGATTCCTCCGGCGCCGTCATGGCAGGTGTAAATGTAAGCATCTCGAACGCCGCCTCAGGTAATACGCAGTCCACCAAGACCCAGTCCAAAGGCGAGTTCTCGTTCGAGCAGTTGACGCCTGGGACCTACGAGATCAAGGTGATCTCCTCCGGCTTCTCCGAGCAGGATGAATCGGTCGAGCTTCTGGTTTCGACGCCGGTGAAACTGAACTTCAAGCTCACTGCCGGAGCGAGCGAAGTGATCAACGTCGAGACGAATCTGGCGGAAGTGAACACGTCCGACGCGACGCTCGGTAAGGCATTCAACAGCCAGCAGGTGCAGAATCTGCCTTACCTGGCGAACAACGTCACCTACCTGCTTTCGCTGCAGCCAGGCGTGCTGGCGCTTGATAGCGGTGCACAGACGGGCGGGCTGAATACCGATACGCGTACGGGTATCGTCAACGGCGCCCGCCAGGACCAGAGCAACATCACGCTCGATGGCGTGGACAACAACGATCAGATCTCCGGCTATGCGTTCAATGGCGCCCTGCGCTCCACGCGCGACTCGGTGGAAGAGTTTCGCGTCACCACCACGAACGCCAATGCCGACGCGGGCCGCTCTTCCGGCGCACAGGTTTCCCTTGTCACCCGCAGCGGCACAAATGCAATTCATGGCAGTGCGTATGAGTACTATCGCGACCCGGCCACGACATCGAACAACTGGTTCAACAAGCAGGCGCAGCTGACCTCCGGCGAACCGAACATCGCAGCCAAAGTGCTGCAACACACCTATGGTGCGTCCCTCGGTCTTCCACTGCTGAAAGATAAGCTCTTCCTGTTTGGAGCGTACGAAGGGTTCAAGCAGGCCAGCGACATTCTGGTCAGCCAGACGGTGCCGTCGATTGTGGGCGGTAGCGGTCTTGTCACCGGGGACGTGACCTACCAGGCCTGTCCGACCTCAGCGACCTGCCAGAACGGAACGGTCTACAAAACGCTGACCCCAGCGGACATCGCAACGCTTGATGGCCGAGCGTCCGACTCCGACTGCGCCACCACCACCTGCTACGCTCCCACGACGAACGCGGCAGCAGTGGCATACTTCAACACCTTCCCGGCTGCAAACTCGAATGCGACTGGCGATGGCGTCAACACGGGTACCTACAACTTCACCTCGCCCGCTCCGCTGCACCAGATCACGAATATCGTTCGTCTCGACTACAACCTTAGCCCCAAGATGACGCTCTTCGTCCGCGGCAACCTGCAGAGCGACAACCAGGCCACTGCGCTCCAGTTCCCCGGAACGCCTGCTCCCTCCGAGACCTACGGGAACAACAAAGGCATCGCAGCAGGCCACGTCTGGACCATCAACGATCGCATGACGAACAACGCTCGATACGGCTACACACGCCTGGGCAGCGCCGCGCGCGGAACCGCCGACTTCAGCAAGCCTTATGTCTCGTTCAGCGACTTCGCGACCAGCACGGCGGAGACGACGACCTCCACTTATCTTGTAAGCACCAATAACTTCAGTGACGACTTTACCTACGTGAAGGGCCGGCATACGTTCCAGGCCGGGGCGAATGTCTACTGGCTTTCGAACGGGCAATACTTCGATTCTCCGCTGCTTGCCTATGCGGACATCAGCCCGAACCTGTTGGCCACAGCGGCGATCGCGAACCAGGGCGGAAGTTACGATCCTGGCGCATTCAACTGCCCTGACTGCGCGACGGTCTCGTCCGCATTCTCGAACTTCTATAACCAGGCAATCATCGCGAACATCGGTGCCATCGAAACATCCAACTCCGGTACCGAGTTCAAGGTGCAGAACAATATGCTGGTGCCACAGGGCGCGGGCGTCGTTCCGACCCATACCTTCAAGAACATCGAGCAGGAATATTACTTCCAGGATCAGTGGAAGGCGACCTCTCAGCTTACGTTGACCGCTGGTCTGCGCTACGTCTATCTGGGCGTACCGTACGAGAAGAATGGCCAGCAGATCGCTCCCACCATTCCTCTCAATACGTTCCTCGCGAATCGTATTACCGCGGCCAACGCCGGTACCGGCTACGATACGGATGTCGCGTTCCGCGCCGCCGGTTCGGCCAATGGACAGCCGAACTTTTGGACTCCGCAAAAGCTGAACTTCGCTCCTCGTCTTGCCTTCGCCTGGGCGAGCCAGGATAACAAGACATCGGTTCGCGGCGGCTTTGCGATCTCGTATGACCACTTCGGCGCGGGCGTGATCGACTCCTACCAGTCGAGCTCCAGCTCCCTGCTCTCGCTGTCCAAGACCAACGAGGCGGAGTTCACCGACATCAACTGGAGCCCCCGCTTCACCGACTACAACAACGTGCCCGCTGTCGCCGGAGCAACGACCAACCTGGCGCTTCCGTATACTCCTGCCGAGTCGCCATTCACCTTTGACAACAGCATCAACGACAAGCAGAAGACTCCCTACGCGGAGACCTTCAACCTGACGATGCAGCACGAGTTCCCGCACAACATCTCCGTCACCGGATCCTATGTTGGCCGCCTTGGCCGTCACCTGATGCAGAGCCTCGACGTTGCCATGCCGACGAACCTTGTCGATTCGGCCAGCGGCCAGAGCTACTTCCAGGCGTCCACCGCGTACGACAAGATGATCGATGCGGGTATTGATCCATCCACCGTTCCCGACTCGGGCTACTTCCACAACGTCTTCCCGAACTTCAGTGCGAACGGATACTCGGGAGCCCAGGCTTACTACTCGGTGCTGGCGGAGAATCGCGGCAACGAAACCAATGCGCTCTTCCAGGCGGATACGGACAATACCGCGTCTCCGGCTGGCCAGTCTTTCCGCTTCTTCTTCCCGCAGACCTCGTCGATCTATGCGCAGTCCAGCACGGGCAGCAGCAACTATCACGCGCTGCAGCTCTCCGTACGTCAGGCTTTGAAGTATGGCCTCGAGTATGACGTCAACTATACGTATGGCAAGTCGATGGACGAGGGATCCGATCCCGAGCGCCTCGGCTCCAACGGCAGCCCGATCATCAACAGCTTCTCTCCGCACCAGTGGTATGCAGACTCGGACTTCGACGTTCGCCACAACATCACGGCCAACTACACCGCTCCGCTTCCCTTCGGCAAGGGCGCGCCGTTCCTGAACACGAGCAACCTGATGGATCGGATCGTCGGCGGATTCCAACTGAACGGCGTCGTTCACTACAGCACCGGCTTCCCTTTCAGCGCAGTGGCCTCCGGCAACTGGGGATTGAACTTTGCCGAATCCAGCAACATGGTGGCGACCGCGCCGATTCCAACCGGTGGGCACCACTACATCGCGGACACGCAGACCGAGACCTCGCTGAAGGGAATTACCGCTGCACAAGCTCACGCAAATCTCCGCTTTGCCTATGTGGGTGAGTCTGGCCAGAGAAACAACTATCGCGCCGATGGCTACTTCTCCATGGACGATGGGTTGGCGAAGTCGTTCCGCGTATATCGGGAGCACCAGATTCGCCTGTCCGTCGAGGTCTTCAACGTGCTCAACACCAACCGCTTCAACTCGCTCAACACATCGCAGAACGGCATCTCGCAGAACCCGCTGCAGACCGACGGCACGAGCTCGAACTTCGGCTCGTACATCGGTGGCACGAACGCTCTGCTGGTACAGCCTCGCCAGATGCAGTTCTCCGGCAAGTACACGTTCTAACCTTCAACTCAGCCAACAAAGAGGCGCGCATCCCACGGGGTGCGCGCTTTTTTCTGACTTCGTCCGCAGCATTCTCTTCAACACGTCACCCGCATCAGGAATGAGGAAATAATGTCGAAGGTATCGCTCGCATTGGCCAGCTTCGCCGCTGTGCTTTGTCTTCCCCTCTCCTCCGCGCTCGCCCAGTTTCCACAGCCGAACGGCGGCGATCTCGAGCGTGGCACACTGCCCACGCACTGGTTCTCGCAGCAGGCGAAGTGCATGGAGATTCCCGAGTGGCAAGTGCATGAGTACAACGCCGACTTTTATCTGCTCCGGCAATCGCCCTGCACCGATTACGAGAAGCCCTTCATCTTCCTCCTCTTCGGCAAAGACAAAGCGATGCTTATCGACACCGGCTCGCGCAACGGCAACCTCGTTCCGACGCTCGAGCTGACGATCAAGAACTGGCTGGCACGCAACCACCGCGCCAGCATCCCGCTGATTGTCACGCATACCCACGAGCACGAAGACCACACCTGGGGAGACAAGGCGATTCAAGCGATCTCTGATCCCGCCATTCCCGTTACATTCATCCCTTCCGAGGTTGAGGCCACGAAGAAGTTCTTCGGCATCGCAACGTGGCCAACCGATATCGGCCACATCGATCTGGGCGAACGGCCGATCGACATGATCCCCATCCCCGGCCACAGCGCGGTGAGCCTCGCTTTCTACGATCACAAGACCGGTGTGCTGCTTGCCGGGGACACGCTTTATCCTGGGCGACTCTATGTGAAGGACTTCCCTGCCTTTCAGGCGAGCGTGGAGCGGCTGGTGAAGTTCACCGCAGACAAGCCGATCGCGCATATCCTGGGCAATCACATCGAGCAGTCGAGCACGCCCTTTCTCGACTACCCGGTCGGCACGATGTACCAGCCGAACGAGCATGAGCTTGCGCTCTCGCGTGGTTCACTGCTTGAGTTGGACGACGCTGTGCACTCGATGCACGGAACGCCCAAACGGCTTGCCTTACGGGACTTCTCTGTGTGGCCAACCGGAACGGCCTTTATGACGCCACAGGAAGAAGAGCGATACACCAAACACGTCAAAGAAGAGCGCGAAAAGATGTGGGATCACACTCAGCAGTAGATCGATTGAGGCGCATTCCGATGGGATCGGCCGAGCGGGTGGCTCGCCGATCCCATCGCTTCATTAAGCTTCATGACTTCGCGGCAGGCAATAACGCACGGCAGTGACGAGCGATCTGGCGATCCTCTTCCGCTGGCACAATCGCAACGCGGATCGCACTCTTCTCTGTCGAGAGCTTCTTCGCATGGGCCGCATTCGCTGTCTCATCAATGGCCACGCCGAGAAATGCAAGCCCTGCGCAAACATCTCGCCGAACGCGCACGCTGTGTTCGCCAATGCCTCCGGTGAACGCCAGCAGATCGAGCCCGCCCAGCACGGTTGCATAGGCCGCAACGGTCTCGCGAATCCGCGCACAGAAGATCTCGATGGCAAGCTCAGCCTTCGCATCGCCTTGCTGTGCCGCCTCCTCGAGCTCACGCATATCCGCCTTACCACCGGAGAGCGCCTTCAGGCCGGAGTGCTTATTGAGCATCTCTTCGAGCGAGTCCGCGGTCGCATGCTTTGTTCGCAGCAGGAAGAGCAACACGCCCGGATCGAGATCGCCGGTTCGTGTCGCCATCGGGATTCCGCCCGTCGGGGTCAATCCCATCGAGGTGTCGACCGAGTGCCCTTCGCGTACCGCGGCCAGACTCGCTCCACTGCCCAGATGCGCGATCACAGTGCGTTTTGGCAGATCCTGCCCAAGCTGATAGACGATCGATTCGTAGGAGAGCCCGTGAAATCCATAGCGGCGAATGCCCTCGTCGAACAACTCGCTCGGCAACGCAAATCGCGCGGCTGATTCCGGAATCGTCGTGTGAAACGCCGTATCAAAGCAGGCGAATTCGGCGATTCCGGGAAAGGCCTTCTGCGCCTCTTCGATCAACTGGATGGCCATCGGGATATGCAGCGGCGCGAAGTGAACGCAGCGCTTCAACTCCTCGAGCAGCTCAGGAGTGATGCGCTGATGCGTGGTCAAGTGAGGGCCTCCGTGGACGACACGATGGCCGATCGCAATCGGCTGCTGCTGTCCGAGCGCCTGCAGCCACTGCACAGCCTGCGTCAACGCCTCGTGCTGGGTCGCTGCGGCGTGGTCCTCGGAACGAAGCACCTTGCCATCTCCATCGCGCAGTTGCATGGTTCCTTTGCCCTGGCCAATCCCATCGGCGAGCCCATCGTAGAGGATCGTCTCCTCGCCGTCGCGCTGCACATAGAGACCGAGCTTCAGCGATGAAGAGCCAGTATTGATGACGAGAATGGATGCTTCCGCAGTATCCGGCATGGGCGCGATTCCTCGAGATTGATTCTATGGCCACACGATTGAGGTACAGTAGCGACATCGGGGACGAATTGTGGACGACCCTCGAAGACTGTGTTGCGTGGTTCCCGATTGTGACGGTCGTCACACGAATGCAACGCAGGATGTGCGAAGCTTGGCCTGGATGCGCTGTTCTGCATCCTATGGGTTGAATCCCTCGTGATCGCGAAGTTGGCAGATCTGCACGCAGGAGTGCCTCATGACACCGCAA
>Ga0302314_10011933_pt1 | contig 15093 bp, 16 predicted proteins | sample III_Palsa_N2_3_FD_200533 | JGI IMG/M metagenome (GOLD analysis project Ga0302314, IMG submission 200533) | Peat permafrost microbial communities from Stordalen Mire near Abisko, Sweden - III_Palsa_N2_3 | ecosystem: Environmental > Terrestrial > Soil > Palsa > Peat permafrost | place: Sweden...
CCTCGCAGAGCGGCAAGCCGACCACGCTGGTGTAGCTTCCTTCGATCCGCTCGACGAACGCGGACGCCCTCCCTTGCACCGCGTAGGCGCCTGCCTTGTCCCTCCCCTCCCCGGTGGCCGCGTAGGCCCTCGCCTCGTCCGGACCGAGAGGCCGAAAGGTCACCCGCGTGACCACGGTCTGCGCGTGCGCCGGCGGTGTCGACGGTGAGACCGCCGCCAGGAGGAAGCGCGTGCGCACGTCGTGCGTGGCCCCCGCAAGGCGCTCGATCATGGCGCGCCCTTCGTCGTCGTCCCGCGGCTTGCCGAGGATGCCGCCATCGGGGGCGACGACCGCCGTGTCCGCGACGAGGACGGCGGACCCCGACGACCCCGGCTCGCGCGCCCGCACCGCGTCGAGCTTCGCCTGGGTGATGCGCGCCAGGTAGCCGTCCGGGGCCTCGCCTGGTTGCCGCGACTCGTCGAGTTCTGCAGCGCACACCACCAGGGGAATGCCGAGCAGGGCCAGCATGTCGCGGCGCCGGGGAGAGGCACTGCCGAGGACCAGCGGACGAGTGGCGTCGATGCGCACCTGCAGCACGCGGCCGTTCTTACCACGGAGGACGAAGCCCCGACGTGCTCGCGGCCGTGATACCGTCGCGCGCGCCATGCGCGTCCGTACCGCGCTTGTCTCGTTCGCAGCCATGGTGGCGGCTGCCGTGTGCGCGCCGGCGGCGAGGGCCACCGACTGCTCCGGCTTCTTCACCGCCTGCGTGAACGACGACGCGCTCTGGCCGCACGCGGGGCCGGCGCGCTTCGTGGCCGTGGGATCGACCGAGACCGTCGCCTCGGGGCAGGTCGGCTTCGGCCTGGTGACCAGCTACCTGAATCGGCCGGTCGTCCTCGGCACCAGCCTCGGCGCGGTGAAGACCAACCAGTACGCTGTCAACGACCAGGTGAACGGCACGTTTCTGTGGTCGTACGGCGTCAGCGATCGCCTCCAGCTCGATCTCGCCGTGCCGCTCACCTTCGGTCAGGGCGGCACCGGCCTCGCCCCGGTCACCGGCGGCGACGGGCTGAAGGACACCGCCGCGCGCGACGTGCGCTTCGGCTTTGCGTATGCGCTGGTCCAGCATGAGCGTGCGCGCGATTCGCTGGCGTCTGACCCTGCCTTCGCTCAGCGCCACGCCTGGGGCCTGGTCGGGCGTCTCGAAGTGAGCGCGCCGACGGGCGATGCCGATCAGTTCGCCGGCGAACGGTCGGGGGTGTTCGTTCCGAGCCTGGCCGGGGACTGGCGGAGCGGGCGCCTCTTCGTGGGCGGAGAGCTCGGCGCTCGCGTACGGCCGACGACGGAGGTGCTGGGCGCGCGCATCGGGACGCAGCTGGTGACGTCCCTGGGCGTCGGCTACGACCTCTTGGAGCGCCCCGGCCTTCTGACGGCCACGCTCGAAGCCTGGGCGTTGCCGACCTTCGCCGAGCAGCATCAGATCACCAACCCGGGCGGTGTCTATGTCAGCACGCCCGACGGCCAGCACATCGCCCCTTCCGAATGGCAGCTCTCCGTGCGCACGGCGCCGCTGCCGGGGGGCGATCTGGCGGTGCAGGCGGGTGGCGGAGGCGGCATCCCGCTGACCGGTGACGTGGGGATCACCACCCCCCGCTTCCGCTTCACGCTGGGAATCCGCTGGGCGCCGCTGGCGTACGACAGCGACCACGACGGGGTCCCCGACGCCCGGGACCGCTGTCCATCGCAGCCCGCGCACACGCGCGACGGTTGCCCCGCGGTCCCGGTCGCGCCCTCCGCGCCGCTCGTCGACCTGCATCTCTCCGGTGCGCGCGATGCCTGCACCGGCGATCCCGACCTCGTCGACGGCTTCAAGGAGGACGACGGCTGCCCGGACGAAGACCAGGACAAGGACGGCGTACCCGACCGTTTCGACAAGTGCCCTCTCGTAGCCGAGGATTACGTCGGGTTGATCGAAGGCTGCCCGGAAGCACCGAAGCCGCCCTGAGAGCGGAGAGCTCGGGCGGCGCGCCGGCGAACCTGCTAAACGGTGGCCGCGTGAGCCTCTCGGTCCACCGCAGCGACGCGTCCCGCCACCTGATCCTCCGCGCGTCGTCGGGCGACACCCTCCCCGACGCGTTGGCGACCGCGCTCCGCGACGAGCAAGTCGCCTGCGGATGGCTGCGCGCCAGCGGGGTGCTGGTCGACGTCGAGCTGCGCGCCTTCGACGCGGAGCTGGGGACGCTCGGGAGCACGCGCCGCATCGCTGGCCCGGTGCACGTGCTGGCGCTGGAGGGCAGCATTGGCCTGGTGCAGGGGGAGCCTTCGTTCTCGTTGCGGGCGCTGCTGGCGCGCGAGACCGACCGGGGTCTGGAGACGCTGGCCGGCGAGATCGCCAGCGCGCGCACCGTTGCGCTGGAGGTGCTGGTGACGGCCTTCGACGATCTGACGCTGGAAAGGAACCTGGACGAGTCGGCGGGAGTGTGGCTGCTCGGGTCCCGCTCGTCGTCGCCCGGTGCGGTGCGCGCGCCGCGACCCCGGGCCCCTGCTGTGCCGGCGGCCCCCCCCGCAGCCTGGACGTCGGCGCTGGAGGCCAGCGAGCGCGCCGTCGAGCGCGAACCGCCGCGGGCCCGCCCCACCGCCACCTTCACGTCCATCGCTTCGGCCCCCATGCCGCAGCGCCCGGTCCGCACGCCGACCGTCGAGTCGGACGACCCCTTCCCCGAGCCTGGCGACGCCGTCGACCATTTCGCCTTCGGACGCGCGGACGTGGTCAAGAGCGACGGCGATCGCCTCCACGTCAAGGTTCACAAGGATGGACGCATCAAGGAGATCGCCCTCGAGATGCTGCGCGTCTCGCGCCTGCCCGACGACGACGACGGCAAGCGCCGCTTCAAGTTGGAGCGCCGGATGTGATGCTCGCTGGAACAGGAAGCCCTCGCCATCCGCTATCCCCTCGATTGGAGGAATCATGTCGAAGATCGTCTCGCTCGCCCTCGTTCTTGCCGGAGTCGCGCTGGGAGGCACCACGACTCTTGCTTGCGGAGGCGACAAGCCCCCGCCGAAGGCTCCCGAAACGGCGGCCACCCCACCGGCGGCGCCCGTGAGCGCCACTCGCCTGCCCGACAAGGCCCCCGACTCCCCGACGGTCAGCGCCGTGCGCATCTCGGACGAGATCGTGAAGGCCTGCGGCATCAGCGCGCCCGACGCGTACTTCGCCTTCGACTCCGACCATGTGCGCGAGGACGACGCGCGCGTGCTCGATCAGGTCGCCACCTGCTTCTCCACCGGACCGCTCAAAGGCCGGGCCCTCAAGCTGGTCGGACACGCCGATCCGCGAGGAGGCAGCGACTACAACGTCGCCCTCGGTCAGAAGCGCGCCGACTCCGTCGCGCAGTACATCCTCGCCAAGGGCATGGACAAGTCGAAGACCGAGTCCACCTCGCGCGGGGCGATGGATGCCACCGGGACCGACGGCCCGACCTGGGCGCGGGACCGCCGCGTCGACGTGATGCTCGGGCAATGACCTTGCTGCAAGGCGCCCCCCAGGCGGCGGCCGCCGACGACGCGCCGATGATCAAGCTCGATCTCGTCGGGCTCCTCGCGCACGCCGCGTGGCCGGTGAAGATCACCCTCGGTGTTCTCATCGTATGCTCGCTGCTGGTGTGGATCATCGCCGTCCTCAAGCTGATGCAGCTGGGGCGCCTTCGCGTGAGCCAGGGGGACTTCGAGCGTCGGGCGCGCAAGGCCTCCAGCGCGGGGGAGCTTTACGAGATCGCCGACGCCCGCGGCTCGGCGCCCGGTGCGCGCGTGGTGAGTGAGCTCTACAAGCGTGGCCCGACGGCGCCGGTCGATCGCCTCCGCGCCGTGGCCGACCGCGCCATCGTCGCCGAGGGACAGAGCGCCCGCGCCCTCATGTGGTTTCTCGCCTTCATCGCCTCGGCCGCACCGTTCATCGGCCTCTTCGGCACCGTGTACGGCATCATGGATGCCTTCGTCCGTATCGGCGCTGCCAAGACGGCCAGCCTGCCTGTCGTCGCCCCGGCCATCGGCGAGGCGCTCATCACCACGGCCATCGGCCTCGCTGCGGCCATCCCTGCCGTCTTCTTTTACAACTGGATCGACAAGCGCGTCGGCGACTTCCTCTCCGAGCTGGAAGCGTCGGCGGCGGAATGGGTGGCGATCGTCTCGGACGGGCAGACCGGGCCGATCGACTCCGCCATTCCGCTGGTCGGCGGGCGGCGGTAGAGGGGGCGAGGATGGCCCTCTCCACAGGAGGCCGCAGCCAGGGAGGCCACGGTCGCGGAGCCTTCACCGAGATCAACGTCACACCGCTGGTCGACGTGATGCTGGTGCTCCTCATCGTCTTCATGGTCACCGCGCCGCTCCTCACCAGCGGCCTACACATCGATCTGCCGGAGGTGCAGGCCTCCAACACGCCGGTGAAGGACGCCAAGCTCGTGGTCTCCATCACCCGGGACGAGCGCATCCTCTTCGGAGAGGACGACGTGACCCGGAACGTCGAGCAAGTTCTCCAGGACAACCCACGCGTGCAGAGGGAGCACGAGCTCTACATCCGGGCCGACAAGGAGTCGCACTACGGCACCGTCGCGCGCGCGGTGGCCGCCGCCCGGTCGGCCGGCGTCACTTCCCTCAATCTGCTGGTCGAGCCGGAGGAGCGCCGGCCGTGACCGCCGAGGCGCGGCGCACCTTCGACGCGCTCGACCTCACGATCGCCATCGCGGTCGCCGTGCTGGCGCAGATGGCCTTCGTCGCCGCCTTCTCGCTCCCCTCGCCGGAGCTGGTGCAGGCCGACATCTCCAACGACAACTCCCAGGCCATCGCCGTGGCCATCACCCCGGTGCTCAAGCTCGGCGCCAAGACCCCCACCAGGCTCCCCTCGCAGTGGCAGCGCAAGACTCCAGTCGCCGCCCGGGCCGAGCCGGCGGCCCTCCCCTCGCCTCTGGCGGAGAAGACGCCGGAGGCCATCCCCAGGGCGAACGTCCCCGATGCGTCGGTGGCCCCGACCAGGCCGGACGCGAGCGCCACCGAGTCGCCCAACCCCACGACGCCGGCCGACGGCGGCGCCGTATCCACGGCGTCGTCGACGCAGGGGTCGGAGCAGGGCGCGGCCAACGGCACGGAGACCGACCCGCTCAAGGGACGAGCCGCCGACCTGTACCGCGCGCAGCTCGCCTCGTGGTTTGCCTCCCACTTCCAGATTCGCGGCAAGGTGCCCTTCGAGAAGCTGAAGACGCTGCACGCCTCGGCGGTGGTGACGGTGACGGCGGACCGCAAGATGGGTAGCTTCTCGGTGGCGAGGCCGAGCGGCGACCCGACGTTCGACGCCGAGGTGCAAGCCACCCTGGGGCGCATCCAGTCCAGCGGCGCCGAGCTTCCTGCACCGCCGCCGATGTATCCGGACATGCTCGGGCAGTCGCTTCCTGTCGGCTTCCAGTGCACTCTGCAGAAATTCTGCGAATGAGACGTTCCCACCGCCTGGTACCCTCGCTCGCTCTCGTGCTGGCCGCCACGGCGGCCCGCGCCTCGGCGGATCCCCCCGGCGCGGGCGACCCGCCCGACGAGAGCGTGCTCGGCACCGTCGAGGTGAACGGCTCGGCCGGGGGCCTGATGCCTCTGCCGAAGATGGGCATCGTGCCGCTCCTCGTCACCGGCCAGGCCGACAGCGTCGTGAACCTCGTGGTGAGGAATGACCTGGAGCTCAGCGGTCAGTTCGAGGTGCTCGACGAGAACGCCGCCCCCCCAGGTCCCTTCACGCACACGACGCCGCTCGACCTCGCCGGGTTCCGCGACAAGGGGGCCGAGTACGTGGTCCGGGTCTTCTCCCAGCCCGCCGCCGACGACTCGTCGAAGACGGAGCTGGTGGGCGAGGCTTATCTCACGCCCACGGCGGCGCAGGCCGCTGCGCAGAAGGCCCACGCCGGAGCGGAGACGACGGCGCCCGACGGCAAGCCCGCGTTCCGCACCGTCATCCCCACCGCGACGACCGAGATCCGGGCCGCGTCCCATCGACTGGTCGATCAGATCCTGGGCGCCCTCACCGGGCGGCCGGGGGGCTTTGCCAGCGAGATGGGCTACGCCGAGACGGTCGGCCGCTGGCGCCGGGTTTTCGTCATCGACGCCGACGGCTTCGACCTGCGCTCCGTCGGCCCGATCAACGCGACGGCCCTTTCCCCGGCCTTCGGTCCGGGAGGCAACGTCTTTTACGCCCTGTCGACCGATTATTCGCCGTTCCGCGTGGTCTTCGGCCCCGACGCCGTACCCGTGCCCATGGCCGTCCCCGGCTCCGTGCTGGGGCTCGCCTTCAGCGCCGATCGCAACACTCTGGCGCTCACCGTCATGGATGCCGGCCAGAGTCGCCTCTGGATCGGGGAGAAGGGAAACCTCAACCCGGCCCCGTCGCCGCCCTTCGCCAACCACCCCGTCTTCGGCCCGCTGGGAAAGATCGCGCTCGTCGGCGGAAGCCCGGTACAGCGCATCTACGTCGACGGAAAGCCCGTCTCTCCGCCCGGTTTCATGGCCAGCGCGCCGGTGTTCTGCGACACGCCGCAGGGACTGCTGGTCATCTACACGGTGGGGGTCGGCGCCGGGGCGGACATCATCGCCACCGATACCGGCGGCGGCAGCCTTCGCCGCCTCACGCAGCACGAGGGCGCCAATACCTACGCCGCGTGCAGCCCCGACGGGCGTCTGGTCTCGTTCTTCTCCACCGGAAAGAGAGCTGCGGGCGGCAGCAGCGAGGCCGGGGCGGGGCTCTTCGTCATGCCCATCCAGCGACCCTGGCTGGCGAAGAAGATCTCCGGCGAGGTGGGCGAGTCGTTGCGCTGGGAGCCGCTTCCCTCGCGCTGAAGGTGCTGAAGGCCGGGGAGGACGGCGGCGCTCAATGGATGGCCAGAAACTCGTCGGCACCGGGCAGGAGCGCAAACTCCAACCGCCGATTCTTGGCCCGATCAGCGAGTGAATCGTTGGCCACCAGCGGGTCCACCGATCCACCGCCGGCCGGTGTGAGCGAGTCCGCCGGGACGCCGAGCGACACCAGGTACTCGACCACGGCCACGGCCCGCTCGGCCGTCAGCTCCCAGAGCGACTTGAAGTGTTTGAGCTTCAGCGGCTCGTCGTCGACGTGGGCGGTCACCAGGAATCGTCGGGCCGCCGCTGGCGGGTTGCCCGAGGCGGCCTGCAGCGCGCGCGCGATCTCCATGAGAACACCGCGCCCCACCGTCCGCACATCGGCTCGACCTGCGTCGAACAGCAGGTCCCCGGTCACGTCCAGCACCAGCTGCCCGCGCCGCGTCTCCACCCGGAGCTGACCAGCGTCGATGAGCGCCTTGAAGCGCTGGCCGAGGTCCCGGAAGAGCAGCGTTCGCGTCTCCGCCGCCGCCTGAGCCTTGCGCAGCTCGTCGAGCCGCGCCCTGGCGTCGTCCAGGGCCTTGGAGAGCGTCCCGCGCTCGGCGAGCACTTTGTCGACGTCCTTTCCCAGGCGCTCCAGCTCGCTGCGTAGCTGCTGGTTGATGGCCGTGGCCTCGTCGAGCTGCGCCTGCAAGTTGTGTGTGGAGGTCGACAGATCGGCGAGCTTGGTGTCGCGGTCCTGCGTTGCCGACTCGGCCAGGGTGATCCGCTCCTCGAGCGCGAGCCGATCCGCGGCATCGGCCTTCTGCCTCGTCTCCGCGGCCGTCCGGTAGGCCGCCGCGTCGGAGACGCACCGGTCGTAGTCCTTCTTCAGCACGAGGCAGCCCGTCGACGCCAGCGGGCCCGCGAAGGCGAGCGCCACGACCATGGCGTCCCGGGCGGCCCGATGCGGTCTCACGGGGCGGTCCATACCGTCACGCCGGACGCTCGACCACTTCCCCGGACGCCCCGCCCACGACGAGGCCCGTACCCGGTTCGGACTGGGCGCGCTTCACCATGGCCAGCGCCACGATCTTGCCCAGTGTCGGCGAAGTCGCCGCGCTGGTCACCTCCCCCACCGGCGCACCCGTCTCGTCGGTCACCGGCGCCCCGGCGGCAGGCACCTCCATCGCCTCGAGCACCACCGACACCAGCTTGCGCTTCACGTGCCCGCGCATCTGCAGCATGCAGACCACCTCCTGACCGAGGTAGCAGCCCTTGTCGAAGCTCACCGCGGTCTTCTCCAGCCCGGCCTCCTGCGGGTACGTCTTGTCGTCGAAGTCGACGCCGAAGCGCGGGACCGCACGCTCCAGGCGGAGCGCGTCCCATCCGGCGGTGTCCCCCACCGTGGCCACGCCGGCGATGGCCGCCGCCACCTGGCGCGCGTCCTCTTGCGGGGCAAGCACCACCGCACCGCCCAGCCCCGTGCGATCGATGTCACCGCCGAACGCGCCCGCGCGACGCGCCGCCTGGAGCGCCTCGTCCGATCGTGGTCCGTGAAGCGCCCACACCTCGAAGGCGTCGACGCTCGGGCCAATCTCGGCGTCCTCCATCACCAGGTAATGCTCCAGGTGGTCACGCAGGGGCGCGACCACGGCGTCCGGCACGGCGACCAGGATGCGCTCGCCCGCGTCGTCGAAGACCACCGTGGCGTCGGCGAGGACGCGGCCGTTACGCTGCACGGCGAGACCGTAGACCGCGGCCCCGGGCGCCCTTTTGGCCAGATCGCAGGTGAGGAGCCCGTTCAGCCAGGCGACGCGGTCCCTGCCGGTCACCACGAGCACCGAGAGGTCGTCCTCCCGGACGGCGAGAGCCCGTTTCTCGGCTGCTTCCACCTGGTCCTTCTCCAGCATGGCGGGTTCTTAGCATTCTCATGCGAAGCCTGCTTCGCGTTGACGGGCCAGGCTCTGGATGGCCATAGTAGCGACCGCCATTGTCCGGCATCGGCGTCGTCGTCAATCCCAAGAGCAGGCGAAACCTGCGCGACCCGCGCGCCGCCTCTCGACTCGCTCGCACCCTCGGCGACAGCGGTGTGGTGCGCGAGGCGCGCTCCATCGAGGAGCTCTACCGCATCGCCGAGGACTTCCGTCGTGACGCCATCGACGTCCTTGCCATCAGCGGGGGCGACGGGACCAACCACGTCACTTTGACCGGCTTCATCGACGTGTACGGCCGCGCGACGATGCCCCAGGTGGCGCTCCTTCGTGGCGGGACGATGAACACCGTCGCGAACTCGGTGGGCGTGCTGAAGGACCGCCCCGAAGGCATCCTGGGCCGGTTGCTCCGCGACTATGCGCAGCGTGCCAGCGGACCGCTGGAGAACGTCGAGCGCCACGTCATGCGCATCGGCCCCTGCGACCCGCGCCCAGGCGAACGTACCCATTACGGCTTTCTCTTCGGCACCGGAGTCGTCGCCGGCTTTCTCGCTGAATACTACCGAGGAGGCGAAGGCACCCCCCTCGCCGCGGCCAAGACGCTGGCCCGCGCCATCGGCAGCGCCTTCGTCGGGGGGGAAATGATCCGCCGCATGGCCCGACCCTTCCGCGGCTCGGTTGCCTTCGTAGCTGGCGACGCACCGGACGACCGGGACGGCGGCGCCTGGGCCGAGCGCGATTATCTGGCCGTCGCCGCTGGGACCATCGCCAACATTGGCCTGAACTTTCGTCCTTTCCATCGTTATGCCGAGAAGCCGGGTCGTTTTCACATGCTCGGCATTCACGCCTCGCCCGTGGCTTTCGTGAAGGAGTTGCCGCGCATCCACCGGGAGGAGCCCATGCGCGCCGGCAAGACCTACGACTCGGTCTCCAGCCGCGCCGTGGTGCGCAGCGCCGACGGCCTGGTTCGTTACATGATCGACGGCGATCTGCACGAGGCACGCGGCGAGCTCGAGGTCGCCATCGGGCCGCGTGTGAAGCTGGTCATCGTCCGCTGAGATCCCATGGGGGAGCCGTCGAGCCTGCCCAGGGCTTTCCAGGGCTAGCCATGGGCTGGCGAGCACGGCCAGCCGTGCGGGAGTGCGTCATCGATTGGACCGGTAGGTTGCGCGTCACCAATCCACTCCCTACGATTTCGGGGTGCGAGTCTTTGCCGTGCCGCTCATGGCGAGCTTGCTCCTCGCCAGCGCTTCCGGACGCGCCGACGGCCTGAGCGCCGACGAGACCGACAGGCTGCTGCGCGGCGATTGCGTCGCGCGAACGCAGGATCTCCGTCGCGGGATGCGCCGCTACGTGGGGGGGGTGGCCTACAAGATCATCGACGCCTCGCCGGAGGACCTCGCCGCGCTGCTGGACGACGTGAACCGCTGGGGCCTGTTTCTGCCGAAGACGCGCGACGCCCATCGCGTGGGGGCCGTGGGCGACGACCCGCTGGTGCAGATCACTCACGGCTCGGCGCTGGTGCAAGTGGGCTACACGCTGCGCGTCCACCGCGCGGCCAACTCGGTCCGCTTCTGGATGGTCCCCGCGCGCGCACACGACATCGAGGATGTCTGGGGCTTCTTCCGCGCCGAGCCGATCGGGGATGGGCGGACGCTGGTGAGCTACGGGATCCTCATCGACATGGGTGACGGCATCTTGCGCGACATGTTCGAGGACCGCGTGCGCGAGCTGGCCCTCGAAGTGCCCGACCACGTTCGCGACGTCGTCTTGCAGCGCCAGGCGCGTGGCCAGCGCGCCGCGAGATAGGGGTGCCGGCGCTCGCCCGCGCGCCCTTCACCGTGATAGAACCGCCTCCGGTGCTCGCGCGCATCCTGACGATTGCCCTCAACACCTACCGCGAGGCGGTGCGCGCGCGCCTCCTCGTGGGGGTCTTCGCGTTGGCGCTGGCGACCTGCCTCTACTCGCTGCTGGTGGCCACCCTTTCGCTGCACAACGAGGCCCGCGTCGTAGCCGATCTGGGAGCGGCGTCGCTCTCCCTCTACAGCGTGCTCATCGCCATCGTGCTGGGGTCGACTTCCCTCTACCGGGAGCTCGAGCACAAGACCATCTTCCCTATCCTGTCGCGTCCCATTCGCCGCTGGGAATACCTGGTCGGCAAGTACGCCGGGACGATGCTCACGGTCGGCGTCTTCGTCGGCGTCGACGCGGCGGCGGTGATGACCATGCTCGCCCTCGAGACCGGGCAGGCGCCCTGGAAGGTCGGCGCTGCGGTGCTGCTGATGCTCGCCGTCCTCGGCCTGGCCCTCCTTCGCGCCACGCGCTCGCGCGTGTTCGTGCTGGTGCCCTGGTCCCTCACGCTCCTGGTCGTGGGCTGGGTGCTGGCGGCTCCGTCGCCCGACGAGCGGCAACTCGTCCTCGCGGCGTCCGTGCTGGCGGTGAGCGAGGTGGCCATCGTCGCGGCGATGGCGACGCTCTTCGCCTCCTTTTCCTCGCCGTTCCTCACCGCTCTGTGCACGGCGATGCTCTTCGTGCTGGGACGCTCCAGCGACACCTTGGCCCACATCCCGGTCCGGCAGCTCGGCCCGGCCGTGAGCTACGGCGGAAAGGTCCTCGCGCGTGTCGTCCCCAATCTCCACGTGTACGTGCCGGCACGCGCGTTCCTGCTGGGGCTCGTGGCGGGGCAGCCGGTCTGGCCCTACGTGACGGGCGCCGCCCTCCACGCCGTGCTCTACGCGACCGCCCTCCTCGTGCTGAGCGCCGCCATCTTCCGCAAGCGCGACTTCGCATGAGCCGCGCGGCCGGCGCGATCGCCCTGGCGGCGCTCGTGGTGGTCGCCGCGGTGGCCGTACTCACCTCGCGAGAGCTTGCCGCAGGGGAGAGCGAGGTGGATGCTGCGGACGCGGCAGCGACGCGCTCCGACTGGGGCGAGACCATCGTCCACGCGCGGGCCGCCGCCGAGGCGCTGGTCCCCGGGAGTCCCTGGCCGGAGCGCGGATGGACGCGGCTCGAAGCGGTGGGACACGACGCGGAGGCGCGCGGCGACGACGCCACGGCGATGCTGGCCTACGGCGCCATGCGCGCGGCGGCGCTGGCCACGCGAGCGCCGGGTGCCGGCAGCGACCGCTGGCGAGCCAAGGCCGAGGAGGGCCTGGCGCGCGTGGCGTCCTCGCAGGCGGACGCGGGTGGTCCGCACGCCACGGCGGACTCGATGCTGGACGCGCTTCGCGCCAGCGAGCCGCCCCCCACCTGGACGCTGACGCTGCTGGCGGCCGCCGGCGTGGCGATGCTGGGGGGCCTCGGATCGCTGGCCTGGCTGACCTCGGCGGAGGAGTCGGGCCGCAAGGCGCGCATCGCGCGGGGGGTCACGCTGGTGGGCTTCGTCGCGTATACCGTCGTGCTGCTCGGGAGGTAAACTCGGGAGGGCGTCGGTCCCTTCTCGGGGCGGGAGTCTGTAGTCTGGAGCAACATGGCCACCGTTCCCATGGATGCGCACAAGGTCGCACGGTGCCGTGAGCTCGCGGCCGACATCGCCGACGAGGTGCAGCGCTACATCGGCGCGCACACCACGGTGGGGGTGGAGCGCACCATTCTCCGCGCCTACGGGGCAGATGGCGTGGACGATCAAGGCGCGCCGCTGGTCAACACCGCGGTGGACCGCTACCGCGAGGCCGGCTTGCTGGGGCGGGGCATCGCCTTCTTTCTGGGACGTGCGATCCACGCCGGGGCCAGGAGCGTGCAGGACGCCGCCGAGCGCCTGGCATTCGCGCCGGAGCTCGACCCCGGCGACGGCGACCCCGATCCCCAGACCGCCTGCGATGCCTTGCGCCCGCACACCGCGGCGGCGCTCGCCCGCATCGACCAGGCGCGTGACGCGCGCGACGGCTTGAAGCGGCGCATCGCTGCCGGGCCGGCGCCTCAGAAGTACGTCATCGTCGCCACCGGCAACATCTACGACGACGCCCTCCAGGCCAAGGCGGCGGCCGGCGCCGGGGCGGACATCGTGGCGGTCATCCGGGCCACGGCGCAGTCGCTGCTCGACTACGTCCCTCACGGGGCGACGACCGAAGGCTACGGCGGCACATTCGCCACCCAGGAGAACTTCAAGATCATCCGCCGAGCGCTCGACGACGCGACCCATGAGCTCGGCCGCTACATCCAGCAGACCAACTATTCGTCGGGCCTCTGCATGGCCGAGATCGCCTGGATGGCGGCGGTCGAGGGCCTCGACATGCTCCTCAACGACGCCATGTACGGCATCCTCTTCCGGGACATCAACATGTGCCGGACCTTCGTCGACCAGTACGTATCGCGGCGCTTCATCGCGCGCGCAGGCATCGTCATCAACACCGGCGAGGACAACTACCTGACCACCGCCGACGCCGTGGAGAAGGCCCACACCGTCGTCACCAGCCAGTTCATCAACGAGGCCTTCGCCCTCCGCGCCGGCTTGCGCGAGGAGCAGATGGGCCTCGGCCACGCCTACGAGATCGACCCCTGGCTGGAGGACTCCTTTCTCCTGGAGATGGCCCAGGCGCAGCTCGTCCGGCAGATCTTTCCCCGCCACCCCATCAAGTGGATGCCGCCCACCAAGCACAAGACGGGCGACATCTTCTTTGCGCACGTGCACGACGCGATGTTCGATCTGGTGGGAATCACCACGGGCCAGAGCATCGAGCTCCTGGGCATGTTCAGCGAGGCGATCCACAATCCATTGCTCATGGACCGGTACCTCTCGCTCAAGGCCACGCGCTACGTCTACGGCGCGGCCAGACACCTCGGCGAGGAGATCGAGTTCAAGCCCGACGGCCGCGTCGCGCGTCGCGCGATAAAGGTGCTCGACGAGGCCCTGGCGCTGCTGGAACAGGTGAAGGAGCAGTCGCTCTGGGAGGCCATCGGCCAGGGCGCGTTCGCCGACGTGAAGCGCACGCGGACCGGCGGCCGGGGCTACGCCGGGGTGGTGCCGCGCGCCAGGGACTACGTGAACCCGCTCTTGGCGGCGCTGGAGGCCACCTAGCCCGGATTATTCACCACCGCAGGAGACATGGCGTGAGTCCGAAGGTGATTTTCGGGCAGATCGGCGTTGGGGCGCGCGGAGCAAGACTTGCCGTCTTGCGAGCACGACCGACGTCGAGATGCCCGGAAAGCGCCGAGGAATCGCGCCATGCTCGACAAGGTCGTGAATAATCCGGGCTAGAGAGCCCGCGCCCGATGCACCCCACCACCCCGAGCAAACCCTTGCGCGCGTACGGCGATCGCGACGGCGACGGCATGGTGCAGCTCTCGTTCGTGCTTCCCCTGCCCCCCAGCGCTCGCGCGCGCGAGGCGGCCAAGCGCTTCGCCGAGATGCACGGCCTGGACGATCCGCTCGTCGCCACGATGGAGTCCGCGGCCGAGGGATTCTGCTTCTTCGTGGTGTACGGGCGCTCGCGGCACGCCGTCGACGCATCGACCATCGACGTCCCCGAGGTGCGTACCGAGGCACTGTCGCGAGACGACGTCGAGCACCGCATCAAGACGCGCCTGGGACGGAGAATCGTGGTCGTCGGGGCGTGCACGGGCAGCGACGCGCACACCGTCGGGATCGACGCCATCCTCAACTACAAAGGCTACGCCGGCGACAAAGGCCTCGAGAGCTACAAGGGGTTCGAGGTCCACAACCTCGGCGCGCAGGTCGAGAACGACCAGCTCTCGGCCCGCGCGCGCGCTCTGAAGGCCGACGCCGTCCTGGTGAGCCAGGTCATCACCCAGCGCAATTGCCACAAGGAGAATGGCCGCGCGCTGGTCGAACTGCTGGAGCTCGAGGGATGGCGCAGCGAGGTCATTCTCCTCTTCGGAGGGCCGCGCGTCGACCACCAGCTCGCGCTGGAGCTCGGCTTCGACGCCGGTTTCGGGCCGGGTACCAAACCCGGAGACGTGGCGTCTTACCTGGTGGACCGACTCTGCGCCCCGGTCACCCCGTGACCGACAGCGAGGTCAATCAGGCTGCACGCACGACACGCAGGCGCCGGCTGGGCTGGACGCCCCCGTGGCGCTCCTCGACCATCCCCTCGATCATCTCGTGGCACGCGCCACAGTCGTCGCCCGCGCCGCAAGCGGCCGTGACGGCTTCGACGCTCGTCGCCCCGGCGTGGACGACTGCCTTGACCTGGTCCTCGGTGACAGCTCGGCAGATGCAGACGTACATCCCTGACCCTCACCACCCAGCATAATGAATTCGGTTTTCATGTCCAGGAACAACGGACACAAAACGAAACCCGGGGCGCTCCTCACCCGAAGCTTGTTACGTGATGCGCCAAAAGCCCGTCAGTCCTTGCGAATCTGCTGCGA
>Ga0302314_10011935_pt1 | contig 15092 bp, 9 predicted proteins | sample III_Palsa_N2_3_FD_200533 | JGI IMG/M metagenome (GOLD analysis project Ga0302314, IMG submission 200533) | Peat permafrost microbial communities from Stordalen Mire near Abisko, Sweden - III_Palsa_N2_3 | ecosystem: Environmental > Terrestrial > Soil > Palsa > Peat permafrost | place: Sweden...
GAGCCCCACCGGGAAGTAGAACGTCGTTGGCGGGGGGGCCGTCCCGTCACCCGTCGCGTAGCAGGCGGCAGCGACAGCCATCGCCGCCACGCCGCAGGCTGACGCGCTGTGACGGAGCGCACGATCGCGCCGCGATCCGCCAGTCATGCCGCGTCCCTTCATGCGGGGCGGAGCCTAGTCAGGCAGCCGGGATGTGTCCATGTGATCCGCCGTGCCTGGGGGATCGATCCATGTTGCAGATCCGCGTTGCCGGATCGCCGAAGTGAAAGGGGTCGCCGGACGCGCGGCGTTCCGCCCCGAGTGCGCTCCGCGCGCTCAGTCGCCCTTCAAGTCCAGAATGATTACGCCCCGATGAGCCTCATCCTCGGGCGCTTCCGGCCTCCGCGGGCGCGGCTGCGGAATAGGGAGCTCGAGTTGCGGTTGCTCGTAGCGAGCCCGCTCCTCTTCTTCCCGCTTCTTGATCTGCTCGATGATGAAGGGAGGCAACATCGCGATCCTCCTCAAGTGGCGAGCCGCCAGCGGCTTTGCCGACCCTTTGGGGGTCCCTTACAAAACAATTAGCAACTGGGGTGCCATGGTCAAGAGAAGAGCGTGAATCGCCTGCGCGCGAGCGTCATGTAGAGTCGGACACGTGGGCATGCAATGCGTTCGTCGTCTGTGGCGCAGGAGGGGCGTCGCGGCTGCGGGAATCGCGGCGGGGGTCGTGGCGTACGGGTCTGTAGCGCTTGCGGCGCCGTTCGACTGGGGCGGGCGCGATTGGGAGGGGGGGGCCGAGCTGCTGGATCTCGCGCGCTCCGAGCTGGGGCCCGCACGCGTCGTCGTGGCGCCGCGCCTCGATCTGCATGCGCTCACGCCGAACGACGGGGTCATCCTCATTCACCCCGAGCGCCCGCTCGACGTCGACAGCTACGCGCGATTCCTTCACGCCGGGGGTCGAGTCGTCATTCTCGATGACTATGGGACGGCCGACGCGCTGCTCGCGCACTTCGGGATCGAGCGCGTGCCGATGCCATCCGATCCGTCGGAAGCGCTACGGGGAAATCCGTCGTTCGCCATCGCGGAGCCCGCGAGCGCGCATCCGGTCGTCAATGACGTGAGCCGCGTCGTGACGAACCACGCGACGGGCTTGAAGCACGCCGACCTCACGCCCGTGCTCGAAGTGCACACCGACAGCGGTGGGTCGGTGCTGCTCGCGGTCGCCGGGCAGGTGGCCAACGGACGCCTCCTGGCCATCGGCGATCCGTCCATCGTGATGAACGCGATGCTGCGCTATGCGGGCAACAAGACGCTCGCGCGCAACCTCGTCCACTACGCAGCCGGCGACGACGGCAACGAGCATGGACGCGGAAGGCTCTACATGGCCGAGGGGGCGTTCGAGCAGGTGGGGGCGTACGGCGAAGAGCCGAGCTGGCTCGACGATCGCGCGCGCGCGATGAAGGACGCGCTGAGCACCATTCGGGAGACGGGGCTCCCTCCGACGATGGCGTACCTGCTGGCCGTGCTCGTCGGCGTCGCGATCGTTTGGTGGACGGGCTCACGCGCGGGGCGCACGCACAAAGCGTCGCCTCCGAAGTTCACGCGCGCGATCCCTCTGGCGGCGCAAGGCGGAGTCGCGGGGCACGCGGCCGTCGTCGGCGCGACGAGGGCGCCGCGGTTGCTGGCAATGTTGGAGCTGAAGAGCGCGCTCGAGGAGGGCCTTTGCGCGGCGCTGGGGATCGACGAGAACCCGGGGCACGAGGAGCTCGTGACGATGGTGACGACGCGGAAGTGGCTCTCGCCGGACGCGTCGGTCCGGCTGCGCGGCTTGCTCCTTCGCATGGCCAACGTCGAGACGATGATGCTCTCGCAGCGCGCGGGCGCTACGATGGCGCCCGTGCGTGATCGCGAGGTGCTCACGGTGTCGAGAGAGGTCGTTCGAATCGTCGGCGACGTGCGCGAGAGCGCGCGCATGAGCGCCCGTTCCGGTGAGCTCGCACGAGGGGCTTCATGAGCGCGGTTCCTACGAGCGACGTGCAACAGGCGCGCGAGCGGCTCGATCGCCTGCGCACCGAGGTGTCGCGCATCTACATCGGCTCGCCGAAGGCGATCGACATGATGCTCATCGCGCTCGTCGCGAAGGGGCACGTGCTGCTCGAAGGCGTTCCAGGGGTCGCCAAGACGACGCTCGTGAAAGCGTTCGCGACCGCGCTCGGCTGTTCGGGGCGGCGCATTCAGTTCACGCCCGATCTTCTCCCCACCGACATCACCGGCACGTACGTCCTCTCGCCGCGCGACGGCACGTTCCAGCTCCGCGCCGGCCCCATCTTCGCGAACGTCGTCCTTGCCGACGAGATCAACCGCGCGCCTGCGAAGACGCAGTCGGCGTTGCTCGAAGCGATGCAAGAGCGGCAGGTGACGATCGAAGGCGACAGATTCGAGCTCCCGGCTCCGTTCATGGTGCTTGCCACGCAGAACCCCATCGATCTCGAAGGCACGTACCCGCTCCCCGAAGCGCAGATCGATCGCTTCCTCGTGCGCGTCTCGATGGGCTACCCGAGCGCGCGCGACGAGGCGCAGATGCTCCGCGCGCACGGCGTCGACCCGCCGGTGATTCGCCCCGTCCTCGCCGCGGCCGACGTGACCGCGATGCAAGCCATCGGCTCACGCATCCACGTCGAAGACGATCTCCACGACTACGCCGTGGCCATCACCGGCTTCACGCGGACGCATTCGCGCGTCGCGCTCGGAGCGAGCCCGCGGGCCACCTTGGCGTTGGTGCAGGCGTCGAAGGCGTGGGCGTTGATGAACGGGCGCGTGTTCATCACGCCCGACGACGTGCGTGCCGTTGCGATCCCGGTGCTTGCCCATCGGCTCGTCCTGACGGCCGACACCGAGCCGGACGCGAAAGCGCGCGAGCAAGTGATCGAGGAAGCGATGTCGAAGGTGAGCTACCGGCGCGGCGTGCGGGCGGTGTGATCGATGCGCGACGCGCGTGGGCTCGTGCTCGACCCGGCGCATCGCGTCCTTCTCCTGCGCGCGGTCGACGACTCATGGCACGCGCCGGCGACGGTCACGCGCGTAGGTGAGAGGCCACTGGTCGCGTTCATGGCGTTCGCGCGCGAGCGATTCGAGATCAATCTCCCGCATCCGTGCGGAGCGCGCCCCGAGCGCGATCCGAACGAGTTCGCGTTCGTCCTCGATCCCGCCGTGCGCGTCGATGCCGCCGAGACGAGCTGGGTTCCGCTGCGCGATCTGGCGACGATGACGGGCGACGCCGACGCGCTGTGGTCGCTCTACGTCTCTACGATGCTCGGCGGCTGGGAACCCCCCGCGCACGCCGGTCGCGCGATCGACGTATTCGCGTTCGGCAACGGCGCGCGCATGAACGCCGCGCTCGCGCACATGGTCGCGAAGGGGCACAAGCGCGCGACGGCGGGGTGGCTCGCGGGGGAGCAGGCGAGCAAGAACGTGATCCCGACGCCGGGGCTCGTGAGCATCGTCACCGATGGCTTCGGCTATCCGGTGTGCGCGATCGAGACCACTCAGGTCGATCTGGTCCGATTCGCCGACGTGTCCGACGACTTCGCGTATGTCGAGGGCGAAGGGGATGGCTCGCTCGCGGACTGGATGAGCGGACATCGCGCCCACTTCGTGCGTCAGGGCGAGAATCTCGGCATCCCATTCACCGACGACGCCATCGTGTTCCTCGAGCGGTTCCGCGTGCTGCGTGTGCTCGCGCGCACGTGACCGCGATGCGCCCCCTGCTTTCGCCGCGCGCGCGTACGACGACTCTCACGCTCGCGTTCATCGCCGCGGTCGCGCTGCTCTCGCTGTTCTTCTACGGCGGGCTGTCGGCGAACCCGGGATCGCGCGTGCTCGGCGTGCTCGCGCTCGTCGAGAACCACGGTTTCCGCGCCGACGAGTGGCGCGACATCACGATCGATCGCGCCATCGTGAATGGCCACTTCTACAGCGACAAGGCGCCGCTCTCGAGCTTCCTCGTCGCTCCGTTCTTCTTCGTGTGGCGCGCGATCGTTCGCCGCCCGCTCGCGAACGCGGACATCGATGCGGCGGTGTACATCGGCGATCTCGTCGCCGCGGCGATCCCGTTCGCGGCGTTCGTTGCGCTCCTTCGAAGCCGCGCCGCGAAATGGGTCGGCAACGGCGAAGCCGTGTGGATCGCGCTGCTCGCGGCGTTCGGCACGTCGGCCTTCCCGTATTCCGGCATGTACATGGGTCACGTGCTCGCCGGCGCGCTCTTCGTCTTCGCCTACCACTTCGCGACGAGCGATCCCGAGCGACGCGCCTACGCGTGCGGCTTGCTCGCGGGGCTCACGGTGCTCGCGGAATATCCGATGGCGTTCTCGGCGGCGATCCTCGGCGGCTACCTCGCGCTCCGAAGCCCGAAGCTCGCCGTACGCTACGTCATCGGCGGACTCCCCTGCGCCGTTGCGATGTTCGCCTACAACGCGGCCATCACCGGCTCGCCATTCGACCCTCCGTACCGATACGGCGGGGGGCAGTTCCGCGCGCCATGGGGGCGGGCGTTCGGGCTCGACGCACAGGCGCTTCACGCCGCGCGCATGCTTCTCTTCAGCGAGTCTCGGGGGCTGTTCGTCTATGCGCCCGCGTTGCTCCTCCTCGTTCCGCTCGCGCTCGCGCGCGCCGGCGGGGGCGCGCGGAGATGGCTGTTCGTCACGCTCGCGTGCGTGCAGCTCACCTTCGTCGCGTCCTTCTTTCTGTGGGACGGCGGATGGGCCATCGGTCCGCGCCACCTCGTGCCGCTGATGATGCTGCTCGTCTACGAAGGGGTCGGAGCGGTCGCGCGCACGCCCCGCGCGCAGCCTCTGTTCGCCGGTCTCGCCGCGGCAGGCGTCGCGCTCAACCTCCTCGCCACGGCGACGAACCCCTTCGTCGAAGGGTTCGCGCACCCCTTCGGCGACCTGTACTGGCCCGCGTTCGCCCGCGGCGAGATCACGCCGACCAACGCGTTCGCGCTCGTGGGGATTCACGCAGGTCGCGCCTGCGTCTTCGCGTGGTGTGCGCTCTTCGTCGCCATCGGCGCGACGTTCGCGCGAGTCCCCTTCCGGCGTGCCCGATGAGCAGCCGCCGGAGTCTCCTCGCCGCGTGCGCTCTCTTCCTCGTCCTCTCGCTGGTCTTCTGCCGCCGGTTCTTCGACCTCACTGACCTCGAGTCTCATTGCATGACCGACGGCGACCCGGGCCTGAACGCCTGGGTACTCGATTGGGGCACCCACGCGCTCACCACGCGCGGCGTGTCGATGCTCGATGGGAACGCTTTCTTTCCGTACTCCAAGAGCATCGCGCTGGTGGAGCACATGACGTCGCTCGCGGTGCTCAACGTCTTCTTGAAGCCGTTCGGGTCGACGCCTTGGTTTGGTTACAACGTGCTCGTTTTTCTCTCCTATTTCCTCTCGGGCGTCGGGGGCTTCCTGTTCGCTCGAGACCTGACCGGGTCGGCCCGCGCGGGCGTGTGGGGTGGGCTCTTCTGGGCATTCACTTTCTTCCGCGTCCATCACATGAGCCACCTGCAGATCCTCTCGTTCGAGTGGATGCCGTTCTGCGTTCTCTATCTCCGTCGCGGGTTGCGTGAGGCGTCGCTGAAGAATTGGGGCGCGTTCACGGTCTTCTTTCTTCTTCAGTCGCTCGTGAGTTGGTACCTGGCCGTCATCACGGCGTTCCTCGTCGTCATCGTCGGGCTGTTCGCGCTCGAGAAGAGCGTCTTCGAGCGGCGAACGCTGGCGATGCTCGCAGGATCGATCGCGATCTCGGGCGCCGCGATCCTGCCGGTGGCCCACGCCTACTCCGTGGCCGCAGCTCACTCGACGCTGGTCGATCGAATGGCCACGGCCATGACCTCCGGCGACCTGGTCCACCTACGCGACTATCTGTATCCCCCCGCAGCGACGTGGATCGGCTCGCAGGTGTGGCTCAATCCCTATTCGGTGTGGGGAGAGAACACGCTCTACATCGGGTACACGGCGATCGTGCTGGCGCTCGCCGGGTCGATTCCGGAGCGGCGCTCACGCCGTTCGATCGGTCTGGGCCTAGCGCTGATCGTGATTGGATTTTGGCTATCCAAAGGGTTCGTCTCGAACGAGCTTCACGCGCGGCTTCCGTTGTATTGGCTCGCGCGGATTTTCCCCTTCCTCGCCGGCCTGCGCGCCGCGCAGCGCTTCTCGCTCCTCGTCTACTTCGGCGTATTGATCCTGTCGAGCCTGGCCATCGCGCGGACCGAGCGCCTCGGAGCTCGCTACCTGCCCACCGCGCTACTGGCTGCGTGCAGCGTGATCTTCCTCGCCGAGGTCTTTCCCGTTCTCCTGCCGTACGACGGCTTCCGGCGGCACCACTTCGAGTATTCGAGAATCGATCGCGAGATCGAGCGCATTCAGCGCGAGCTCGGCAGACACGTCGCGGCCATCCATTTTCCGATCTACCACTTCGTCGACGCGAAGCCGGACCACGAATCGCCCTATCTCGTCGGCTCGACGCTTCACTACGCGTCACTCGTGAACGGCTTCGCCAGTGCGGCGCCGCTCGGCTGGGTCGAGGACGTCACGATCGACAATCGACTCCCCGAGCCTACGGCCGTCGCGCGGCTCGTCGAGCGTGGGGTCGACCTGGTTTGCTTGCACCCGGCGCTTCCCGCCGAACGAAGACGAGATATCGAAGAACAGCTCGTCGCGCGGGGACAAGCGACGTTGCTGTTCTCCGACGACGAAGGAGACGTGATCTTGCAACTCCGAAGGTGAGCCGCATCTGCACGCGCCGCGCTCGGCGTTCACCTTTGCTATCGTGCGAGGAGTGCAGCTCCACCCGACGCCTTCGACGTTCCACGTAGCCGTCGCCGGCGCTGCGGTCGTCGCGGTCGGGGTCGCCGCGCATGCACCGGCCGCCGTCGCGTTCGGCGGCGCGATGATCCTCGCGGTCGCGATCGGACGCGCGGCGGCGCTCGCGACCGTCACGCGGCTGCGTACCGCGGGGTTCGAGATGGTGTGGAACACACCGAAGCGGGTGATGCGAACGTCGCGCGGCGGAGTCCTGAAGCTCGAGGCCGAGCTACGAAACCGCGGGTCGAGCGACGCGCGCGGCGTGAACTTGCGACCTGTCGTCTCGAGCTTGCTCGATGTCGTGATCGAGCCGAAGACGATCGATCTCCCCGCCGGCGCGAAGGTTCGACTCGACGTGACGATTCGGGCGAGGCGTGTCGGCCGCTGGGGGCTCCACGGGATGGCGCTCGAGGTGCGGGGGACGCCGGCGGGGGGCGAAGGACTGTACGAAGTGCCGCTCATGTTCGCCAATCCGTACGGGATCGAGGTCCTCCCCCTCGCGTTGCACGCGATGATCACCTCACCACGCGGCGGTCGATCGCGACGCACGGCCGAGGCCGGCCGGCCCGCGCTCCTCGCCGGCGAAGGGGACGAGCTGCGCGAGCTGCGTGAGCACGTCCCGGGCGATGCGTTCAAGCGGATCGCGTGGAAGGCGAGCGCGCGCAGGCGGAAGCTCATCGTGCGCGAGATGGAGCACGAGCAGCGCGACGTGGTGTGGATACTGCTCGATGCGAGCGTGGAGCTGTGGGCCGGCGAGGTCGGGCGCGCGCCGCTCGATTTCGGGATCGACGACATCGCGGCGCTGGCATCGCGTCACCTTGCGCGCGGCGATCACGTGGGGCTCGTCGTGACCGCGTCGCGTCTTCGCACGTGGATCGCGCCCGCGGCCGGCGCGGCTCACGCCATGAGGCTCGCCGCGGCGCTCGCCAGCGCGGCCAGCATGGTCGACGGCGACCGCTGCGATCTCGACGAATCGGAGCTCGCGCAGCGCGTCTCGGAGCACGCGCGCCCGCTCGATCCGCGCGGCCTCGCCGATCTCACCAAGGGCGATCTCGAGCAGCTCGCCACGCGCGCCGAGCAGCTCCGCGCGCGCGCCCCATTCGCGCCGAGGCTCCCCTTCGCGAAGACCGCGCGCGAGCAGAAGCTGCGGCATTACCTGGCGTCGTTCGGCATCGAGGTGCCGCCGCGGGTCGAAGGGGAGCGCGAGCGGAGCGACGCGTCGATCGCCGACGCGCTGGAGAAGCTCGCGCGCGACAAGACGCGGCCGTCGCTCATTCACGTGTGGGCGCCCGTCCCTGCCAAGGGGACGCCGATCGCGCGTGCGCTCCAGCGCCTGAAGGCGCGACGCGCCGACGTGCGATGGACGCTCCCCGCGTTCGAAGAGAGTGTGGGCGTGGGCGCGGCGCTCGACTTGGCGCGCGAGCCGTTGACCGTCGCCGAAGCGGTGAACATCGCCGTGCGCGCCCGCGCGGTGGTGTCGCGCGAGCGAGGCGAGCGTGCGCTGCGGCGCCTCGGGGTTCGCCCGCTGCAGACCAAGCGCCGCGCGATCATGAGGGTCGAAGTTCCCGTCGAGCCGAAGACCGTGCCCGACGTGGCGCCGCCCGCCTCCACGCGATGATCGACGCGCGCGCCCTCCTTCGCGAGTCGAACCTCGCGCCGAAGAAGAGCTTCGGTCAGAACTTCCTCGTCGCCGAAGGGGTGATCCGCGCCATCGCCGAGGCGTGCGTGCCCGACGCGGAGAAAGGTCACGCGCGCGTCCTCGAGCTCGGCGCAGGCCTCGGCGCGCTCACTTCGGCGCTCGTCGATCGCGCCGCGCACGTGACCGCCGTGGAGCGCGATCGCGATCTGGTCCCGATCCTCGCGCGCGCGATGAGCGAGGCCACGCTCGCCAACACGCTCACGGTCCTGGAAGCCGATGCGCAGTCGGTCGATGTCGCCGCGATCCTCGGAGACGCAGACCCCGCACACCCCCGCGTCCTCTGCGGCAACCTCCCGTACCAGATCACGGGCCGCCTCTTGCAGCTCGCGGTGAACGCGCGCGCGCACGTCGATCGCGTCGTCTTCATGGTGCAAGACGAGGTCGCCGAGCGACTCGTCGCCGAGCCGTCCACGAAGGACTACGGAGCGCTCACCATCTTCGTCCGCGCCTCGTTCGACGTCACGCGCGTGCGCAAGGTCTCGCGCGGCGCGTTCCACCCTCCCCCCGCCGTCACCAGCTCGGTCGTGCGTCTCGTCCCCGCGAACCCCGTGCGCGCCGAAGAGACCGAGTCGTTCCGCGCGCTCGTCAAAGGGGCGTTCGGCACGCGCAGAAAGACGCTGCGCAACGCATGGAGCAACGTCGCCCCGGCCGACGTCATCGCGCGCATCGCAGCCGAAGCCAACGTCTCGCTCGACGCCCGCGGCGAGACCCTCGGCGTCGAGGCCTACGCGCGCGCCGCCGCCGCGCTCGACCGCGCGCTCGAGCGCTGATCCGCGAACCTCACGGGCTCGTCTCGCACGGCTTGCCGCATGCGTCGCGGCACGCTCTCCGCGCGTCGCGCCGGTCGGGATCGTTCTGATCGCTCATCTGCACGAACGCAGCGTAGTGCGTACACGCCGAAGCGTTGTCGCCCGCCCGATGCAACGCCACGGCGGCGGCGAGCTCCGCTTTCGTCAACCACACCGGTCGCGGTTGCGATGACTCGGCCGCTTCGACCGCGGATTTGAGGTGCTTGGCCGACTCGGCGTATTGCCCGCGATCGCTGAGTAGCAATCCGAACTTGTAGTTCCACCACGCGACGTCTCTCGGATCGAGAGAGCTGTCGTCTTCGTGGGCCATCGCCAGCTGCCACTCGGCGACGGCGGCGTCGGGAATGTTCTTTTGCTCGTAGGTCTGCGCGAGGGTCGCGTGCGCTTCGAAGCGGGTGGGTTTGAGCTGGAGGGCGCGCTGAAGGTCGCGGACGGCGAAGTCGTTCTGTCCCAGCAAGAACTCGGTAACGCCCTGCTGCCAGTAGCCGTCGGCCAGCGTCTGATCGAGCTCGAGCGCCCGCTTGATCTCTTTCTGGGCGAGCCCGAGATCGGGCGGGACCTCCGCGTTCGCGAGCCACCCCACGTAGAGATGGTACTCGGCGCGGTTCGTCTCACGGCTCGCGGCAATCTGGAGATGGCGCATCGCCTCTTGGTAGCGAATGGGCCCCTGAAGCATGAGCGCGCGCCCGAAGTAGTGATCGGCCTCGGCGCTGTTCGGACGATCCTTGCCGACCTCCTTCAAGAGCGGCTCGGCCTTCTCCCCTTGCCCGATGGCGACGTAAGCCGCGCCGACGCGAAGCTTGAGATCCGGATCGTTCGGCGACTTCTCGAGCGCCGACTTGAACTGATCGAGCGCTTTCTGGACGTCGCCCGACTTCTGGAAGAGGAGACCTCGCTCGAGCGCGAGGTTCGGGTAGTTCTTGTCCGCCGCGTAGACCTCGTCGAACACCTTGGAGGCTTCGTCGATCTTGTTCGTCTGGCGGAGCACCTGCCCGAGCCGGAAGCGCGACGACACGTCCTTCCCGTCCAACGCCAGCGCCGCGTCGTACCGCTTGAGCGCTTCGTCCCAGTGCGACTGCACGACGGCCACGTCGCCGAGCGTGCGCTCCAGACTCACCGAGTCGGGGAGCGTCTTCACCGCGTCTTGCAGCTTTCCCTGCGCCTCGTCGGCCCTCCCCTGCGTCGCGAGGAAGTTCACGTACGCGGCGTATGGCCCGACCGCGTCGGGGTCCTTCGGATCGACGAGTTCCATGGCGCCGAGGAAATCCTTCTCCGCCGCCTTCTTGTCGCCGAGCACGGCCTCGGATGTCGCCAGCCACTGCAACGCGAGCGACGACTTCGGAAAACGCTTCACCGCGTCGACGAGCTGCGTCTTCGCGTCAGCCAATCGTTCGAGCGCGATCTCCGTCTTCGCCGAGCCCGTGATGGCCGGCACCGAGTTGGGATCGACCTGCTTCGCCGTCTCGTAGCGCGAGAGGGCCTCGGTGGGGCGCCCTTCGTCGAAGATCACGTCGCCCTGTCCGATGAGCGCGGAGACGTTTCGCTCATCGACCTTCAGCGCGTCGTCGAACGCCTTGCGCGCCTCGGCCGATCGCCCGCGCGCGAGCTGGATCACTCCGCGCATCGCGTACGCCTGCGACTGGTCCCCGGTGGAGATCGAGGTCTTCGCCGGCCCCTCGAGCAGCGTCGCAAGGTCCTTCAGCGCGGACTCCGCGGCAGTGTCGTCGCGCCCCAGCGACCAAGCCATCTCCGCGCGGACGAGGAGCGCGGCGCCGTGCTTGGGTGACGCGGCGATCGTGGCATCGAGCTCTTTGCCCGCGGTCTTCATGTCGCCCGAGATGAACGCCGCCCGCGCGAGCCCGAAGTGCGCGCGCGCGCCGGGGGCGAGCTCCAGCACCTTCGTGAACGCTTTGGTCGCCGCCGCGCCGTCGCCTGCGCGGAGCTCGAGCTCGCCGCGCATGAACGCGATGTCCTGTTGAATCGGGTCGCCGGCGTACTTCCGCATCGCCGTGTCGAACGCGGTGCGCGCCTTGTCGCGATCGCGATCGATGGCCGAGGCCGCGGCGAGCGCGACATCGAGGTATTTCACCTTCGCCGGCGAGTTCGGCGCCGGAATGTCGGTGAGCCACAGCTTCGCGCGGTTCGCGCGATCGGGATCTTTGCCGTAGCGGAGCTGCGTCTCGAGCTCCGCGATCGCGGCCACGGCGGTGAGCGATCGCGCCCGTGGCTTCGCGGCGCGCGCGGCCGCGAGCTTGTCGGCCATGGCCTCGGCGTCGGTGAAGTTGTCGCTCGCGAGCCCCTCGTGCAAGGTGGTGATCGAGGTCTCGGCGAGGTGCGCGTACTCGCCAGCGTGCATCGTGTCGGTCACGAGGAAGCGGCCGAACGCACCGTACGGCGTGAACGTCGCGGCCACTCCGCCGATGATGAGGGCGCCCAAGAGCGCGGCCAGAATCTTCGGCGCGGGCGAGGGCCCTCTGGCCACCTTCGCTCCGCGCTGCTCGCGCGGCTTCTGCCGCATGTTCCCGGCGTCGAACGCCCCTTCGGCCGGCGCGCCGTATCCCTCGCCCCCCGACATGCGCGAGTCGTCCGTGAGGTTCCCGAGGTTCGACATGCGCGAACCTTCGTTCGGCGCGTTCGGCGGCGGCTGAATCACGCTGCCGAGCGACGCTTCGCCGAACGGGTTCTCTCCGCCCCCAGGCATCTGCGACGGCGTTCCACCGGAGCCGAGATCGAGCTCCCCGAACGCCATTCCTCCCACGCTCCCGCGCTCCGATTGCGGGAGCGGATCGGCGAAGCTCCCGCCGCGTTCGGGCGGAGGCTGCGGCAGCTCGAGCTCGCCGAAGCCCCCTTCACCACCGCCGGCATTCCCCGTACCCGGCGGCGCGACTGACGAGAACGGGTTCTCGTCGAAGAGCGAGGTCACCGGGCCCGCGGCGCGTCCCTGGTTCGGCATGAAGCTCGGCACGTCGGGCATCGGAGGGGAGTCGCTCGCGAACGCGGCCTGCGCGGAGGCGTCGCGGGCCGGCGCACGCGGGAGCTCGAGCTCGCCGAAGTCGTCGGCCGATCCGAACGCCGGAGGCAACGATCCTTGACCGAACGCCGTCTTCGCCGACGGGAGCGACTGCGCCACCGAGGGAAGCGACTGCGCCACCGAGGGGAGTGATTGCGCGACGGCCGGAAGCGACTGCGCCACCGAGGGGAGCGACTGCGCCACCGAAGGGAGCGAGTGCGCGATGGATGGAAGCGCGGTCGCCACGGCGGGGAGATCGTTGGCCGCCGACGGGAGGTCGATCTCGCCGAAGGCTACGGTCGGCTTCTTCGGCGCCGCCTGCTGCCTGGCGGCGGCGGAAGGGAGCCCGACGTTCACCGCCGCCGGCAGACCGACGTTCGACGACGCGGTGGAGGGGAGGTCGGCGTTCACCGTCGACGGCAGATCCATCTCGCCAAAGCCGCCCGGCGGCGCGCCGAAGGCCATCGTCCCCTTGTGCGCGGCGCGGATGCCCGGCTTCGCGGGCGACGGGAGGTCCCCGAGAGGCGCAGGGAGATCCCCCGCAGCCGACGGAAGATCCGAGAGGTCGGCGAGCGGATCGGGGCCGCCGAGGCCGAAGCCGGGCGCGAGATTGAAGTCGACCGGGGCGGTGGGGGGCGGCGGTCCGGCGGTCTTCACGATGCGCGGCGCAGCGCCGGGCAGGCTCGCGGGGCCCGCGACGCCCATCATCGTCCGCTTCTGAACGACGGGCGCATGGCGCACGGGGGGCGGGATCGCGGACGGAGGCGCGGGCTCGAGGTCCGACGAATCGAGCGCCGCAGGGAGGCTCGGTTTCATCGCCGGCGGCGGGGGCTTGGCGATGGGCGGCGTCGCGGGACGCGCAGCGATGCGGGGCGCCGGGGGCGGTCCGGGCTTCGCGGGTTCCGCCGTTCCAGCCGGAGCGCCCGGCGCGTTCGGACTCTTCACGACGAACGAGTGCCCGCACTTGGGGCAGCGCATCTTGAGCCCCGCCGCCGGGACGCGCCGTTCGTCGATCTGGTACGGCGCCTTACACGACTCGCACTCGACCTTCAGCATCCGCGCCTCTTCACGAGAGCCTGACGTCTCCAGGCATCAAGAGCATCGCAGCAAAGCTATCACACGGGCCATCTTACGAATCCAAGCGCTTGCGCTTCCGGAAGTGTCGTTCACGCTCCCCCTCGCTTGCCGACCGTCTCCCTCGCCGCGCGGCCCCCGGGGATGGTGGGTGGTCACCACACGTGGGCCACGCCCGATCCGCCCAAACCGCGCGCTTCATAAATCTTTTCGGCCCGCATACGTCAAAGCGTTCGTGTTGTTCTATGTGAGGGGGGCGGTTCGCCCTCGCTCACTCTTTGCAGAGGCGGCGCCCGCGCGAATGAGCACCCCGTCCGATCCCGTCCCCTCCAACAGTCTTCCCGGCGTTCCGCAGCCCGGCGAAGTGCTCGCGGGGAAGTACCGCGTCGAGCACGTGCTCGGCGTGGGCGGGATGGGCATCGTCGTGGCCGCGATGCACCTGGAGCTCGACGAGCGGGTCGCCGTGAAATTCCTCGCGCCGAACATGCCGGCGCCCCCCGATGCCGTCGCGCGGTTCGTTCGCGAGGCGAAGGCGGCCATCAAGATTCGAAGCGATCACGTCGTTCGAGTGCTCGACTCGGGGAAGCTCGAGTCGGGGGCGCCCTATATCGTCATGGAGTATCTCGACGGGCGCGATCTCCACGCCGTCCTCGAGGACGAAGGGCCGCTCTCGATCGATACGGCGGTCGACTACGTGCTCCAAGCCTGTGACGCGATCGCGGCGGCGCACGCGCTCGGGATCATCCATCGCGACCTGAAGCCGGGGAACCTCTTCCTCACGAAGCGGGGCGACGGCTCGGGACTCGTGAAGGTGCTCGACTTCGGGATCTCCAAGGTGATGGGGGGGTCGGCGATCTCGGCGCCCGCCGGGCTCACGACGACAACGACGATCATGGGGACGCCGGCGTTCATGTCGCCCGAGCAGCTGCGATCGACGCGGCACGTCGACGCGCGCGCGGACATCTGGTCGATGGGGACGATCCTCTTCGCGCTGCTGACGGGCGAGCCGCCGTACGCCGGGGAGTCGACGGCCGACATCGCGGCGAAGATCATCCGCGATTCGCCGCCGCCGCTCCGCGCGCTGAGGCCCGATGCGCCGGAGGGGCTGGAGAAGGTCATCGCGTGCTGTTTGGAGAAGGATCCCGACGCGCGCTTCTCGGGGATCGCGGAGCTGGCCGAAGCGCTCCTGCCGTTCGCCCCGCCCGGGTCGCGCGCGGCGGCGGAGAGGCTCGCGAAGCAGATCTCGACGCGGCAGCTCGGCGCGGCGGCGACGCTCCCCTCCACTCGACCGCCCGCGTTCTCCACGCCGGGCCCTCGCACCGGCAGCTCGGCGACGCGAACGGCGAGCGCGTGGGGCGAGGCCAAGATCGAAGAGCGCAGCGCGAAGCGAGGCCGCGGGTTCGCGGCGGCGGTAACCGTGGGCGGCGCCGTGATCGTGGGGGCAATGGTGGCGATCGTGATGCCGCGCGGAGAGATGCACGGGATCGCGCTGCCGAGCGGGTCGCACGCCGCAGCCGCGCCGGCGGCGACGTTGTCCGAGCCGCGCCCCGCGCCGGCGGTCATCGCGCTTCCGACGAGCGGAGCCGCGCCCGTGCCGAGCCTCGCGCCGTCCGTGTCGCCCGCGCCGTCGGTCAGCGCCGCTCCGTCCGCGCGCTCCGCTTCGCCCACGGC
>Ga0302314_10011936_pt1 | contig 15091 bp, 13 predicted proteins | sample III_Palsa_N2_3_FD_200533 | JGI IMG/M metagenome (GOLD analysis project Ga0302314, IMG submission 200533) | Peat permafrost microbial communities from Stordalen Mire near Abisko, Sweden - III_Palsa_N2_3 | ecosystem: Environmental > Terrestrial > Soil > Palsa > Peat permafrost | place: Sweden...
TACTCGCGTCCCGCGTCGGTCAGCTCGAACAGTTTGCGACCCTCCAACTCCTCCGAGCGGATCAGGCCCTCGTCCTCCAACTGTTGCAGGGCCGGGTACACCGAGCCCGGGCTGGGGCGCCACACGCCGTCGCTGCGCTCCTCCACCTCCTGCATGATCTGGTAGCCGTTTCTTGGCTCCTCGTTCAGCAGCAGTAGCGCAGCCGTGCGGATGTCGCCGCGGCGCGCCTTGCGACCGCGACCCCTTGGACCGCTCGGACCGAATCCTGGCCCAAAGCCGCCGAACGGACCGCCGAAGCCGCCGCCGCGAGGGCCGTGGCGATGACGATGACCGCCGTGGTGGCCGGGGTGATGATGACCGGAACGATCATGATCCGTTTCTGTGTCGTGAAATCTATTTCCAAACATGTCTTTCTCCTATCGTGAACCATCTTTGTAAGATCACGATATATCGTTATCTAACTTCTGTCAAGTCCTTCTCGCGAAAGAGCTTGTTGTTCCACCCAGCTCCTGACGGTCGCAGGGCAAGCGTCGCAAGGACGAGTAGGCCCGCCCACCCCGCGTGGCGTGCTGGCCGATCAGTCGATCGCATTAGATCGTCGATCGGTCACGCGAGCGACTGAGGACGCCGCACCGATCATCCGGGATCGGCCAGCCGCCATGCGGCCGTCAGTGGCGGAAGTGGCGCTTGTCCGTCGCCACCATCGCAATGCCCGCCGCATCGGCGGCGGCGACCACATCCGCGTCGCGCACAGAGCCACCCGGCTGGATGATCGACGTCACGCCTGCCGCGATCGCCAGCTCAGGACCATCGGCGAAGGGGAAGAACGCATCCGAGGCCAGCGCCGCGCCGGCGAGCAGGTCAGGCTGGGTGGCCCGGGCCTTCTCGACCGCGATCCGCACCGAGTCGACCCTGCTCATCTGCCCCGCCCCGATCCCGATCGTCGCGCCTCCGGCGGCGAGCACGATCGCGTTCGAGCGCACGCGCCGGCAGACCTTCCACGCGAACAGCAGGTCCCCCCACTGGGACTCGCTCGGTTGCTTCTCCGTCATCGCTCGCATCTCCCCGCGTCCCTCGGTCACGATGTCGCGGTCCTGCACAAGCAGCCCGCCGAGCACGGGCTTGATCTCGACCTCCCTGCTCGGCGCGGGCCAGTCCGCCAGCTTCAGCAGCCTGACATTCTTTTTCCCCTGCAACACCTCCAGCGCGTCCTCGTCGTAGCCCGGCGCCAGCAGGACCTCGATGAACTGCCCGTTCATCCGTTCGGCGCAGGCGCGATCGACCTGGCGATTGACGGCGATCACACCGCCGTAGGCGCTTTCCGGGTCGCACGCGAAGGCGCGCTCATAGGCCGCCAGAAGACTCTCGCCGAGCGCGCACCCGCACGGATTGTTGTGCTTGAGGATCGCGCACGCCGGCCCCTCGAAGTCCTCGACCAATTCGCGTGCGGAGCTGAGGTCGAGCAGATTGTTGAACGACAGCTCCTTGCCGTGCAACTGCTCCACACCCTCGAGCAGGTGTGTCGGCGAGCCCGCTCGCGCATAGAAGGCCGCGCTCTGGTGGGGGTTCTCGCCGTAGCGCAGATCGCTCACCTTCTCGTAGGAGTCGCGCCATGCCGGCGGGAAGCCCTCATAGGTGTGCTGCGCGAACCACGTCGAGATCGCGGCGTCGTAGCGGGCAGTGCACGCGAATGCCTTCGCCGCGAGCTCTTTGCGGCGCGTCAACGACAGGCGGCCGCCCGACTCCCGCAGCTCGCCCAGCACGTCCCCATAGTCATCCGGATCGACGAGGACCGCGGCGAACGCCTGGTTCTTCGCCGCCGCCCTGATCATCGTCGGCCCACCGATGTCGATGTTCTCGATCGCCTCCGCTTCGCTCGCGTCGCCGCGCGCGATCGTTCGCTCGAACGGGTAGAGGTTCACGCACACCAGATCGACCTGCTCGATCCCCTGCTCCCCCGCCGCCTGCAGATGGGCCGCATCGTCGCGTCGCGCGAGCAGCCCGGCGTACAACCTTGGGTGCAGCGTCTTTACGCGGCCGTCCATCATCTCCGGGAAGCCCGTGAAGTCCTCGATCGGACGGGTCGCGATCCCAGCCTCCGCGAGCGCGCTCGCGGTTCCGCCGGTGGAGACGAGCTCCACGCCCAACTCTGCCAGCCCGTGGGCGAAATCGACGATCCCAGCCTTGTCCGAGACCGACAGCAGCGCCCGCTTCACCTGCACCTCGCCGGGCGCGGCGCGCTCCACTCCTGCGCCCTTCCTCGCGTCTGCCCCCGCTGCCCCCACCGTGCCCCTGTCGCCGTCCGCGTTCATGGCCGCAGCCTACCCCTCGACGGCGATCCATCGCCGGTTCTCGGGGTCGACCCGCAGCGCGCCGCGCGCGAGAAGCCTCACCGCTTCCGGCAACAGATCGTGCTCGATCGGCCTGAGTGCCTTCAACACCTCTTCCGGATCGCGTGCGTTCTTCAACTCGACCGCGCGCTGGGAGATCACCGGCCCGCTGTCAACGCCCGCGTCGACGAAGTGCACCGTCACTCCAAAGACCTTCACCCCGTACGCCAGCGCCTGCTCGATCGCTTCGAGTCCCGGGAAGGCCGGCAGCAGCGACGGATGCACGTTGATCGTGGCGCCGGGAAAGCACCCGAGGAAAGCCTCCCCGAGCAGCTCCATGTACCCCGCGAGCACCACAAGCCGCGCGCCCCGCTCCTGCAGCCAGTCCGCCATCGCCCCATCGCGTGCCTTGCGGTCCTCGTACTCCTTTCGTGGGAACACCGCTGTCGGCACCCCATGCTTTGCTGCGCGCTCGAGCGCCGGCGCGTCCGCGACGCTCGACGCCACCGCCACGACCTCCGCCTCGCGCCCGTGCACCGTGTCCAGCAACGCTTGCAAATTCGTGCCCGTACCCGACACGAGCACGGCGATCGGCAATCTCCCTTGCACGCGCGGGACCATACCGGGCGGGCGCCGATGCGCTCGCGATCGGGCGGTGTGACTCAACTCACAGAGCGCTGCTCTCCTCGACTCTTCAATGGATGACGAAGGATGAAGTAACCACCGAATCGAGGTTTCCCATGTTTGCATCCATCGTCGTCACCGTCGTGATCCTCGCCGCCTTGGCGAACGCCTTCCGGCCGGGGCGCAGCGACATTATCACCAGCCGTCCCTACAACAACCGTTACAACCCAGCCTCCGGCGCGCGGGATCTGAATTAGACGCAACGAGGGGAGCGTGGGACCTGCCGGCGTCTACTCGTCCTCCAGCGCGTACTTCCCGTTCGCCTCGTTGTTGCCCTTCAGCGGGTACTCGCCCGTGAAGCAGCCATCGCAGTGAGTCTCCCGCGTGCCTCTGATCGCCTCATACACGCCCGCGAGGCTCAGGTAGTGCAGCGAATCGCAGCCCAGCTCTTCTGCGACCTCTTTCGTCGTGCGGCCATGGGCGATCATCTCCTCGCGTGTTGACATGTCGATGCCGTAGTGACACGGGTGCTTGATCGGTGGTGCGGAGATCCGCATGTGCACCTCCTTCGCCCCCGAGTCGCGAAGCATCTGCACGATCTGCCTGGTCGTGTTCCCGCGCACAATCGAATCGTCGACTACAACCAGTCGCTTGCCCGCGACCACCTCCGGCAGCGGGTTGAACTTCAACCGCAACCCGTGCTTGCGCAGCTCCTGCCCCGGCTGGATGAACGTGCGCGCCACATACCGGTTCTTCACGAACCCGTCGTCCTGCGGGATCCCGCTCGCGCGCGCCAGTCCCCGCGCTGCCGGGTTGCCCGAGTCCGGCACCGCGATCACCACGTCGGCCTCCACCGGCGCCTCGTGCCACAGGATCTCGCCCATCCTCCCCCGCGCCACCTGCAGCACCTGGTCGTTCATGCGCGAGTCCGGGCGCGCGAAGTAGATGTACTCAAACACGCACAGCGCCTTCCTTCCCCCCTCCACGACCTGTTTGCTCGAGCACCCCTCCTCGCTCAGCGTCACCACCTCGCCCGGCTCGACGTCGCGCAGGAACTTCGCGCCGATGATGTCGAACGCGCACGACTCGCTCGCCACGCAGTAACGGATCTCGCCATCGAGATCCTCGGGGTGGGGAGGGTCGGATTCAAGCGTCCCCAGCGACAGCGGGCGCAGACCGTGCGGGTCGCGGAAGGCGACCACGCGATCCTTCGTCATCACTACCGTCGAGAACGCACCCTTCAATCGCGGCAGCACCTCCGCGATCGCGTCCTCCACATGCTCGGCCGGGTGCGTCGCAATCAACGCCGCGATGATCTCCGAGTCCGAGGTCGAGCTGAACGTGATCCCCTTCGCCAACAGCTCGTTGTGCAGCTCGACGGCGTTTGTCAGGTTGCCATTGTGGGCCAGCGCCACCTCGCGCTGTGAGCCGCGCGTGCCGACCGAACGCTGCACCGGCTGCGAGTTCTCCCAGGCATTCGAGCCCGTCGTCGAGTAACGCACGTGGCCGATCGCCAGCTCGCCGGCAAGCGTGCTCAGGTCGTTCTCGGTGAACACCTGGTTGACCAAACCGAGCTCGCGGCGCGTGATGATGTGCCCGCCGCGGTCCGCGGCCGCGATCCCCGCCGACTCCTGCCCGCGGTGTTGCAGCGCGTACAGCGCGAAGTACGACAGCCGCGAGACCTCGTGTCCGGGTGCGTATAGGCCAAACACGCCGCACTCGTCGCGCGGTCCGTCGCGGTCCGGCTGGGATGATTCGATCATCAAGGGAACAGCTCGCGCAGCGAGGTGTGAGCGTCGGTCAACTCTTCAAGCGTAGCCGAGAGCGATCCCTCGCCCAGCGCAATCGACAGCGCAGCGCCTCCGACCGTGCCGATCACTCGCACCGGCGCGAGCTCGCCCAGCGCGCGCAGCTCCTGCACGCCTCCGCTGACCACGAAGCCGCCCGGCCCCTCGCCGAACAGGTTGGCCATCATTCCGGCCGCGATGCCAGCCAACTCCACACTCGCGCCAAGGCCGCCGGCCAGGCAGCACTCCGCCAGCGCGACCGCCGCGCCGCCCTCGGCGATGTCGTGGGCGCTCGTCAGATTGCCCGCGCGGACCGCTCCGCGCACGGCGATCTGGCTGCTACGGACCGCATCGATGTCGATCTCGTGGAGGCCGTCGGGCAGCGCCTCTCCCTGCAGCTTCGCCAGCTCGCTCGCCGCCAGCACCGGGGCGAACGGGCCCACCAGCGCGATCGCATCGCCGGCCCGCGCGAACCCCAGCCGCCCCGCTTTGTGTGCGTCCGGCAGGCGCCCCACCATGCCGATCACCGGCGTCGGGTAGATCGGGCCGCCCGCCTGACCCTCGTTGTACAGCGAAACGTTCCCGCCGACGATCGGAGCCTCCAGCTTGCGACACGCATCGCCCAGGCCCCTGACCGACTCCGTCAGCTGCCAGGCGATGTGCCCCTTCTCGGGGTTCCCGAAGTTGAGGTTGTTCGTCGTCCCCAACGGCTCCGCGCCCACGCACGCGAGGTTCGCCGCGCACTCGAGCACCGCCTCGATCGTGCCCTTGTACGGATCGGCGGCGACGCGCCGGCCGTTACAGTCGATGCTCACCGCCAGCCCGGGGACCGGCCGGCCCTGGCCGGCCGCAGAGGTATCACGGTCCTCGCCGCCGGCCGGGGAGGGATCGAGCGCCAGCACCGCGGCGTCGGCCTGCTCAGGCCGGCGCACCGTCCGCGACTGCACGATCGCGTCGTACTGCTCAAACAACGGCCTGCGCGAAGCGATGTTCGGAGATCGGAGCAGCGCCAGCAACGCCTCGCGCGGTCCCGCATCCTTGGCGAGCGTCGCTTTTGGCGGCGCATAGATCGGCGTGGCCGGCTTCTCCGGTCTCAGGTCATACAGCGGACAGTCGTCGACGAGCGCCCTCACCGGCATGTCCCCGACGAGCTCCTCTCCGTCGAACACCTTCATCCTTCCCGTCCCGGTGACCGTGCCGATCGCCGCGCTGTTCACCTCCCACTTCCCGCACAGCGCTTTCACCGCCTCCACGTTCTGCGGCGCCACCACGCACAGCATCCGCTCCTGCGACTCGCTCACCATCACCTCGAACGGCTCCATGTCGGGCTCGCGCAGCGGGATCTTCGCGATGTCGAGGTCGATCCCAACCTCGCCTTTCGAAGCCATCTCAGCGGCCGAGGAGGTCAGGCCCGCCGCGCCGAGATCCTGCAGCGCGACGATCAGCCCCTGCTCGAGCAACTCGAGCGAGCACTCCATCAGCTTCTTCTCCTCGAACGGATCGCCGACCTGCACGGTCGGGCGCTTGTCCGCATCTGCCTCCGCATCGCCCAGCTCGGCCGACGCGAGCACCGAGGCCCCACCGATCCCGTCGCGGCCCGTGCGCGCGCCGAACAGCACCAGCGTGTTCCCCAGTCCCGCTGCCGCGCTGCGCACCAGCTTCTCGCGCTCGCCGAGCCCCAGCGCCATCGCGTTCACCAGGCAGTTCTGCTCGTAGGGCCCCTCGAAGTAGACCTCGCCGCCGATCGTCGGCACGCCAATCGAATTGCCGTAGTGACCGATTCCCTGCACCGCTCCGTCGAGGAGGAACCGAGACCGGCTGGGTGCACGGGAATCGGATATTTCACCGAAGCGAAGCGAATCCAGCACCGCGATCGGGCGCGCGCCGATCGCGAAGATGTCGCGCAGGATGCCCCCCACCCCGGTCGCCGCGCCCTGAAAGGGCTCGACCGCGCTCGGGTGGTTGTGCGACTCGACCTTGAACGCGCACACCTGCCCGTTGCCTACGTCGACCGCCCCCGCGTTCTCGCCGGGCCCCATCACCACGTGGGAGCCCTCTGTCGGCAGCGTCCTCAGCAGCTTCTTCGAGTGCTTGTACGCGCAGTGCTCGCTCCACAGCAGCGAGTACATCGCCAGCTCCACCTGGTTCGGCGGGCCCCCCTGTTTTTCACACACCAACTCGTACTCCTCGCGTGTCAGCCCGAGCGCGAGCGCGTCCTCGACGGTCGGCAGCACGGCGCTATCAGGCATGTACGCCCTCCACCGTCATCCGCATCGACTCGAAGATCTTCAGACCGTCGCTCGACCCTCCGATCAGCTCGTCGACCGCGTGCTCGGGGTGGGGCATCAACCCGAGCACGTTCCCCCGCTCGTTGCTCACGCCCGCGATGTCGTGCACCGAGCCGTTGAAGTTCTCGCCGTCGGCGTAGCGCAGCACGATCTGACCGGCTCGATCCATCGCCGCGAGCGTCTCTCCGTCAGCGTGGTATCGACCCCATGAATGCTTCGCCGGAATGCTCAAGCGCTCGCCCAGTGCACATCCCTGGGTGAAGACCCCGCCGCTGTTCAGAACCTCCAGCTCGAGTTGCCTGAAGGTGAAGCGCCGGTTCGCGTTCACGAGCAGTGCCCCCGGCAAGAGCCGCGCCTCGCACAGCACCTGAAAGCCGTTGCAGATCCCCAGCACCAGGCCACCGTCGCCCGCGAAGTCGATCACCGTTTCCATCATCGGCGCGAACCGCGCGATCGCTCCCGCCCTCAGGTAATCGCCGTAGGAGAAGCCCCCCGGCACGACGATCGCATCAGCGCCCTTCAGGTCGCGCTCGCCGTGCCACAACAGCTCCGCGTCGCCCACCCTCCTGGCGGCGTTCAGCGCGTCGAGCTCGTCGCAGCTGCCGGGGAACTGAATTACCCCGAACTTCACTTCTTGCTCGCCGCCTCCACGGACACGATCTCGTAATCCTCGACCAGCGGGTTGGCCAGCAACCGCTCGCACATCGACTCGAGCTGCCATGGGTCCTCGATGTCGAGTTCGACCATCCGGCCGACCTGGACGTTCGTCACGCCGTCGAACCCGAGCGCCGGCAGCGCGCGCTCGACGGCCTCGCCCTGGGGGTCGAGGATGCCCGCCTTCGGGCGGATCAATACGCGCGCCCTCATCGCAGATAGGACGCCACGGCCAGAGCGGTCGAGACGCCGCGGGCGATCATGCGTCCGCTCCGGTCCGCTGCAGCCAGGCATCGAACGACTCGCCGGTGATCAGCTCGTACGCCTCGACGTATCGCGCGCGCGTGCCCGCGACGACGTCCCGCGGGATCTCCGGGGCCGGTGGCCGCTTGTCCCAGCCGCTGCCCGCTGCCCAGTCGCGCACGTACTGCTTGTCGAAGCTCGGCTGGCCCTGCCCGATCTCGTAGGTGTCAACCGGCCAGTAGCGCGAGGAGTCGGGCGTCAGCACCTCGTCGCCGACCACCAGCTCGTCGTGCTCGTCGAGCCCGAACTCGAACTTCGTGTCGGCCAGGATCACCCCCCGCTCGCGCGCGTGCTCGGCGGCGAAGGAGTACAGCTCGATCGACTTCTCGCGCACCTTCTCCATCAGCGCCCCGTCCCCAACCAGCTCGGTCGCCTGCGCGAAGTCGATCGTCTCGTCGTGGCCGACGTCGGCCTTCGTGCTCGGCGTGAAGATCGGCTCGGGCAGCTGCTCGGACTCGCGCAGTCCCGCCGGAAGCTCGATCCCCGAGACGGCGCCCGTGGCCTGGTAGTCCTTCCAGCCCGACCCCGTGATGTAGCCGCGCACGACGCACTCAACCGGCAGCATTTTCAGCTTGCGCACCACGAGTGCGCGGCCGCGCACTTCCTCAGGCACATCCTCCGTTGCGGAGATCAGATGGTTGGCGACGATCCCCTTCGTCTTCTCGAACCAGAACACCGACAGCCCCGTCAGCACCTTGCCCTTGTCAGGAATCGGTGTCGGGTGGACCGCGTCGTAGGTGGAGATCCGGTCGCTTGCGACCATCAGCAGCCGCTGGTCCAGGGCGTACATCTCGCGGACCTTCCCTTTGGCGATCAGCGGTAGGTCGACGAGCGTGGTCACTACTCGGACGATATCCCGTCAAGACGGCGGATGATCTCCTCGGCGTACCGGGTGTAGTGGTCGTAGGTGAAGATCTCCTCCAGGTCCAGGCCGGCCGCGCGGTCGTCCTGCGCGAGGAGCTCGCGTAGTGGCGTGCCCTCATCCCAGGCGCGCTGCGCCAGCTCCTGCGCGATCCGGTAGGCGTCGTCGCGGGTTCTCCCGGGGTGGGTGGGATTCGGGTGGGCGGGATTTCCCTCTATTAGCGCCAGCAGAACTCTTTGCGAGAACAGCGCGCCATGCGTCAGCTCGAGGTTCTCGCGCATCCGCTCTTCATTCACTTGCATGCCCTCCACGAGCGCAATCGAGCGATGTTGCAAGTAGTCGAGCAGGATCGTCGAGTCGGGCAGGATCACGCGCTCGACCGAGGAATGCGAGATGTCACGCTCGTGCCACAGCGCTACATTCTCGAGCCCCGCCTGGGCGTTTCCGCGCAGCACGCGCGCCAATCCGGAGATCTGCTCGCTCTTGATTGGGTTGCGCTTGTGCGGCATCGCACTGGAGCCCTTCTGCCCAGCGCGGAACGGCTCTTGCACCTCGCGCACCTCCGTGCGCTGCAGGTGCCTGATCTCGGTCGCGAACCGCTCCAACCCGGCCCCCGCCAGCGCGATCGCACTCAGCAGCTCGGCGTGCCGGTCGCGCGCCACGACCTGCGTGGAGACGTCCTCGCGCTTGATGTCCAAGCGCTCCAGCACGCGAACCTCGAACTCAGGGCTGGTCGCCGCATACGTCCCCACGGCGCCGGAGATCGCACCGACGACGACCTGGGCGAACGCACGCTCCAAGCGCAGCGCATTGCGATGCGCCTCGAACGCAAAACCCGCGAGCTTTACTCCGAAGGTCGTCGGCTCGGCGTGGACCCCGTGCGTGCGACCCACACACAGCGTCAGCGCGTGCTCACGCGCGCGTGTTGCCAAGGCGACTGCAAGCTCGTGCGCGCCGGGCACGAGCACCTCGCCGACGGCGCGTAGCTGCAGCGCGAGCGCGGTGTCGAGCACGTCCGAGGAGGTCAGCCCAAAGTGGATCCAGCGGCCCGCCTCGCCGGCGGAGGCGGCGAGCACGTCGACGAAGGCAGCCATGTCGTGGTCGGTCAGGAGCTCGCGCTCGTTGACAGCCTCCACTGTGAATGTCGCCCTGCGGACCGCATCCAGGTCTTCAGGCGTCGGTCCGTCGCCGTTCCCGAGCAACCCTGGGAGCTCCTCACATGCAGCGATCTCGACCCGGCGCCAGGTCTCCATGCGAGCCTCGTCTGTCCACAGACGACCGAGCTCGGGACGGGTGTAGCGAGCGATCAACTACGCCCCAAGAATCTGCGCGGCGAGGATCGCCGCGTTGCGCGCGTTGTCGAGGCCCACGCAGGCGACGGGCACGCCCGGGGGCATCTGCACGATCGAGAGGATCGCATCGAGCCCGCCGGCGGCGGTCAGGCGACCCGAGAGCGGCACGCCGATCACGGGCAGGTCGGTGTGCGCGGCGACGGCGCCCGGCAGCGCCGCGGAGATGCCGGCGCCGGCGATGATCACGCGCAGGCCGCGCATGTGCGCGTTCTTCGCATAGTCGGCGACAACATCGGGTTCACGGTGGGCGGACATCACGCGAATCTCGTGCAGGATGTCGCGCCCTTCCAGCTCTTTCGCGGCCTTCTCCATCGCCTCCATATCGCTCTTCGAGCCCATCACGATGCCCACGCGCGGCGCGTCGACGTCGATGTCGTCGAGCTGCGCCTGCACTTCAGCCTCCTGCATCGGTTCCGGCGCCAGTGAGAGTCCCGGCGTCTCGCGCTCGCTCATGTCGTGCCCTCTCCTGTCGTCTGAACGGTTCCCGACGCTGCATCGGCAGCGATGTCATGCCTCATCTGCATCCCGTCGAAGGAGATCATCTCGGCGGCAGCATACGCCGCATCACGGGCGGATCCAGGGTCGGCGCCGAGCGCGGTCACGTTCAACACGCGCCCGCCCGCCGTCACGACGCCCGCGGATGTCCGCGCTGTGCCTGCGTGCGTCACCTCGATCGTCTCTGGCACCAGCTCCAGGCCCGCGATCAGATCGCCGCTGGAGGAGGACTCCGGATAGCCGGCGCTCGCCAACACGAGCGTCACCGCCCACTCTCGTCTCCACTCCAGCTCGACGCCTGCCAAGCCGCCCGGCCTGGTGGCGGCGAGCAGTAGCTCGAGTAAATCCGTCCGCAGTCGCGGCAGCACCGCCTGCGTCTCGGGATCGCCGAAGCGCACGTTGAACTCGAGCACGCGTGGCCCCTGCGGCGTGAGCATCAGACCGGCGTAGAGAACACCGTGAAAGGGGGTACCACGCTCGCGCATCAGATCGACGACCGGCTGGTGGACGGTGGCGACGATCTCCTGCACGCGCTCCTCATCGAAGCCCGCCACCGGAGAGTAGGAGCCCATGCCGCCGGTGTTCGGCCCCTGATCGCCCTCGCCGATGCGCTTGAAGTCACGCGCCGGGGCTAGCGCGACGGCGCGCTGGCCGTCGCAGACCGCGAGCAGCGAGAGCTCCTCGCCTGTCAGGCGCTCCTCGACCACGGCGCTCACATCGCCGTCGCCAAAGCGGCCCTCGACGAAGATCTCCCTGAGCGCCGTCTCGGCCTGCGCCGAGGTATCGGCGACGGTCACGCCCTTGCCGGCGGCGAGGCCGTCGGCCTTGATCACCACGCCCGCTCCCGGCGCTCCCGGCTTGTTCGTCAGCTCTCCCACCGCGTCGATCCCCTCCTGCAGCGTCCGCACGCGCGACCAGCGCGCCGTCGGCACCCCGGCCGCTTCCATCGCGTCCTTCGCGAACATCTTCGAACCCTCCAACCGGGCCGCCCCCGCGCTCGGGCCGAAGGCTGTGCGGCCTCTCTCTGTCAGCACGTCGATCAGCCCCGCCACGAGCGGCACCTCGGGCCCGACGACGGTGAAGTCGACATCCTCGCGCTCGACCGCGGCGAGGAGTCCATCAATGTCATCTGCGGCGATGTCGAGCACGCGCGCGTCATTGGCGATGCCCGCATTGCCCGGCGCGCACAGCAGCTCCGGCTGCTGCGGCGAGCGCTTCAGGGCACGCACGATCGCGTGCTCGCGCCCACCGGCGCCGACGACGAGGACCTTCACGTCAGAGACTGGCTATGAACTCGTCCACCGGGATCGCCGAGAGCGTCTCGTAGCGGCCGGTGCCGCGCGATCCCAGCTCCAGGGAGACCCTCGCCATCGTGCCCTCGTCGGGCGCCTCGATGATCGAGATGAAGTCGACGTGCCCGAGCGTCGCCCACTGCGCCTTCACGGTGGCGCCGAGCTGCTCGACCTCCTTGTTGACCTCGTTGATCCGCTGCGGGTTGTTCTTGACCGTCTGCACGCCCTCCGGTGTGAGGGTCGAGAGCATGATGTAGGTGGGCATTGGCTTCTCCTCCGTCCGATTGGGCGATCGCGCGCGTGTGGTGCGCTCAGTGTCCGTTGTATCGGATCGCGGGACCTGAGCGCTACTCATACGCCCGGAGGGATCTCCATGCGATGGGCGCCGGGCCCCCTCATTCATTTGTCCAGTACTCGGAATATCCGCCGACGGAGCACATAAGGTGGTCGCTTCTTTCTTCTTGCATACCCAAGCCTACGGGGGGTACTGATGCGCAAACGTCTCACCTACGCCAATGTCACCGCCACGCTCGCGCTCGTGTTCGCGATGAGCGGCGGGGCGATGGCCGCCAACAGCTACCTGATCAACTCGACCAAGCAGATCAACCCGAAGGTGCTCAAGAAGCTCAAGGGCAACGCGGGCAAGACCGGTGCACCCGGAACAGGCGGCGCCGCTGGAGCCACTGGAGCCACGGGCCCCCAGGGTAAAGAAGGGCCTCAGGGCAAACAAGGCATCCGCGGCGAAATAGGTCTCGAAGGAATACCTGGAGAACCCGCGACCAGTCTGCTCGGTTCCATTGAGGGTGGGGGGACGATAACCCGAGAGCAGGGCCTGATCGCCGTCAAACACACTGCCGGCACGGGCATTTATCAATTGGAATGGGATCAGAACATTAGCCAGTGCTATCCCGTGGCCAACATTTATGCGACCACCGGCTATGTGGTGATGGAGGGGATCAGCGGGAGCACCCTGGATATCTCCACCTTCAACACATCCAGCACCGCGACGGACGAGGCGTTCTACGTAGCGGTCCTCTGCTGATAGAGACCACCAGGCGAGCTGGGTCGTCCGCTCAGATGACGGCGGGCGTCTCCAACACAAGCTCCCCATCGGCCGCGTCCACGCGCACTGCATCCCCTTCGCGCAGCTCGCCCTGCAGCAGCGCCAGCGCAAGACGATCCGTGAGCTGCTTTTGAATCACCCTTCTCAGCGGCCGCGCCCCGTAGGTCGGGTCGTACCCGAGGTCCCCCAGCAGCGTGCGGGCCTCGTCGGTGAGCGTCACCTCTACGCCCCGCTCCGCCACCCGCTCTATCACCCTCTCAACCTGCAGATCGACGATCTCCGAGATCTGCTCACGCGTTAGGACCTTAAAACGGACAATGTCATCCAGTCGGTTGATGAACTCGGGCTTGAAGTAATCCAGTAGACCCGCTCTCAATTGAGCATCTCCATGGGCCGAATTGGAGTCGGTGTCATCCGTGCCCGTCCCCACCGGAATGTTCGAAGTCATGATCAAAACGGTGTTCTTGAAGTCCACCGTCCTCCCCTGCCCATCGGTCAAGCGACCATCGTCCATCACCTGCAGCAACGTGTTGAAGACATCCGTATGCGCCTTCTCGATCTCGTCTAACAAGACCACCGCGTAAGGCCGGCGGCGCACCGCCTCGGTCAACTGCCCACCCTCTTCATAACCCACATACCCGGGTGGCGCGCCGACAAGTCTCGACACGGAGTGTTTCTCCATGTACTCGCTCATGTCGATCCTGATCATCGCGTCCTGTGAGTCGAACATGAACTCCGCGAGCGCGCGGGCGAGCTCGGTCTTGCCGACTCCCGTGGGCCCGAGGAACAGGAAGCTGCCGATCGGGCGATCCGGGTCCTGCAGACCCGCGCGCGAGCGGCGCAGGGCGCTTGCGACCGCCTCGATCGCCTCGTCCTGGCCGACGACGCGTTCGTGCAAACGCTCCTCCATATGCACCAACTTCTCGGTTTCGCCCTCCATCAGGCGGCTGACGGGGATGCCGGTCCAGCGCGCAACGACCTCGGCGATGTCGTCGGCGTCGACCTCCTCTTTGAGATATTGAACCCCACCCACCCCGCTGGATCCATCGGCCCGCGCCGACTCGCCTTCGCTCTCGCGCTCGGCCGATTCGTACTCGGCGATCTTGCGCTCGAGCTCCGGGATCTCGCCGTAGCGCAACTCGGCCGCGCGCTGCAGGTCGGCCTCACGTTCGGCGCGCTCCATCTCGATCCGCGCGGCGTCGAGCTGCTCGCGGGTCTGACTGATCCCGGCGATCGCCTGCTTCTCGCTTTCCCACTGCTCGGTCATCTCGCGCTCGCGCCCCTCGAGCTCGGCGACCTCCGCCTCGAGCGCCTTGCGCCGCGCCTTGGAAGCGTCGTCCTTCTCCTTGCGCAGCGACTCGAGCTCGATCTTCAACTGCATCGTGCGCCGTTTGACCTCGTCGATCTCGGTCGGCAGCGAGTCGATCTCGATCCTGATCTTCGAGGCCGCCTCGTCGACCAGGTCGATCGCCTTGTCCGGCAGGAAACGATCGGCGATGTACCTGTTCGAAAGCGTCGCGGCGGCGACGAGCGCGTTGTCCTGGATCGTGACGTGGTGGTGCAGCTCGTAGCGCTCCTTGAGGCCGCGGAGGATCGCGATCGTGTCCTGCACAGATGGCTCACCAACTGCTACCGGCTGGAAGCGGCGCTCGAGCGCGGCGTCCTTCTCGATGTACTTCGTGTACTCGTCGAGCGTCGTCGCGCCGACCGCGCGCAGTTCGCCGCGCGCGAGCATCGGCTTGAGCAGGTTGGAGGCGTCGACCGAGCCCTGCGCCGCGCCGGCGCCGACGATCGTGTGCAGCTCGTCGAGGAACAGGATGATCTGCCCCTGGGCGTCGGAGACCTCCTTCAGCACCCCCTTCAGCCGTTCCTCGAACTCGCCCCGGTAGGCGGCGCCGGCGATCAGGGCGCCCATATCGAGCGCGATCACGCGGCGGCCCCGCAGCGACTCGGGCACGTCCTTGGAGACGATCCGCTGGGCGAGGCCCTCGACGATCGCGGTCTTGCCGACGCCCGGCTCGCCGATCAGCACGGGGTTGTT
>Ga0302314_10011937_pt1 | contig 15091 bp, 14 predicted proteins | sample III_Palsa_N2_3_FD_200533 | JGI IMG/M metagenome (GOLD analysis project Ga0302314, IMG submission 200533) | Peat permafrost microbial communities from Stordalen Mire near Abisko, Sweden - III_Palsa_N2_3 | ecosystem: Environmental > Terrestrial > Soil > Palsa > Peat permafrost | place: Sweden...
GGCGATCAACTCCTCGTAGCGAGCCAGGCGGGCCTTGGACTTTGTGCGTTTGCCCTTCGGGTTGGTGCGCACCCATTCGAGCTCCGCGGCGATCGTACGCTCACGGCCCTTTTCAGAGCGCTCTTCCTGGGCCAGACGAGTCTGCTTCTGCTCGAGCCAGCTGGAGTAGTTGCCCTCGTAGGGGATGCCCTTGCCGCGGTCGAGCTCGAGGATCCAGCCGGCGACGTTGTCGAGGAAGTAGCGGTCGTGGGTGACGGCGACGATCGCGCCCTTGTACTCAGACAGATGCTGCTCCAGCCACGCGACCGACTCGGCGTCGAGATGGTTGGTGGGCTCGTCCAGCAGCAGCAGGTCGGGAGCGCGCAGCAAGAGGCGGCAGAGCGCCACGCGCCGGCGCTCGCCGCCTGAGAGGAGACTGACGTCGGCGTCCGGCGGCGGCAGGCGTAAGGCGTCCATCGCGTATTCGAGCTGCGTATCCAGGTTCCACGCGTCGGCGGCGTCGATCTTGGCCTGCAGGTTGCCGAACTCCTCGGCGGTCTCATCGGAGTAGTTGGCGGCCAGCTCGTTGAAGCGGTCGAGCAGCGCCTTGGTCTGAGCGACGCCGTCCTCGACGTTGCCCTTGACGTCCTTTGACTCGTCGAGCTGGGGCTCCTGGGCGAGCATCCCGACCGTGGCGCCCGGCGCGAGCGCGGCCTCGCCGCGATACTCCTGATCCTCACCGGCCATGATCCGCAAGAGCGTGGACTTGCCCGAGCCGTTGTAGCCGAGCACGCCAATCTTCGCGCCGGGATAGAAGGCGAGGGTGACGTTGTCGAGCACCGTCTTGTTCGGCGGATGCAGCTTGGACAGCCGGTGCATCGTGAAGATGTATTGCGAGGACACGGGGAGGAGGATAGGAGGTCTCGATTTTTTTGATGAGACGGCGGAGCCATCCGCGTGCAATGCGCACAGCGATAAGGAGGAATTGGCCGGCACGGGTCGCTAACGTTGTCGGGTCATGCCCACCACAGTCCTCGATGTCGAGCAGCATCTCCTCCTGCTGGAGCTCGAGCCGCCGTTTGACAAGCGTGCCGTGCAGCTGGCGCGCCGCAAGATGGCCAAGCGCTGGCACCCGGACGTCGCGCCGCAGGGCCGGCAGTTCGAGCACGAGCGCCACCTGAAGGCGATCAACGAGGCGGCCGACCAGCTGGAGCGGCTGGCGGAGGGCTCGCGCGGGGGCAGCGTCTCTCGCAACGCCGTGCGCGCGAGCGCGCAGGCCGCGCGCAGGGAGCGTGAGGAGGCCGGAAGGCGTGCGTACGAAGCGGAGCAGCGCGCCCGCAAACAGGCCGAGGAGCAGGAAAAGTACGACCCGTTCGGCAGCAGGATGCCGGACCACTCGGTCGTGCACCGCTATGCGCGCTGCGAGTCCTACCCGGAGTGGGGCGTGGGCACGGTGGCCGGGATCTATTTCACGGGCGAAGACGATGAGATGCAGCAGTGGGCGCGCGTGCAGTTCAGCCACGGCGTGCGGACGGTGCCCGCGGGCAGCATGAAGTTCGTCGACTTCTCAAAGCCCGACCCCGGCAAGGAGCGCACCGAGCGCTTCCTGATCGCGGCGCAAAGAGCGATGGCCGAAGGCGAGTACGAGCTGGCCGCACAGCGCCTGATCTACGCCCGCGACGCCGAGCCGCAAAACGTTGCGGTGCTACGCCTGCTGACGCTCGCGTTCTGGAACGCAGGCAACCTCGAGGCCGCGGCCCGTGCCGTGCGCGAATGGGCAAGAGCCGACGCCGGGCGCCCCGCCGCCCATCGCTTTGCGGCAAGGATCTACGAGGACATCGGCGCGATCGACCTGGCCGAGGAGGCGGCCGCCCGCGCGGTCAGGCAAGGACCGACAGACCTGGGCGCATGGGAGCGGCTGGGGCGGTTGCGACTGATGCTGCTCGACCGCGAGGGCGCCCTGGAAGCCCTGGAGCGCGCCGGAGCGCTGGGCGCGGAAGGCCCACTACGCGATCTGCTGGCGCAGGCGTTGGCGCTGGAACCGCGCATGTCTGCTCGGGCGGAGGCCTAAAGACCTCAGGCCGAGGCCTAGAGAATGTTGATGGCCCTGGAGACGATTAGTCCGATCGTGACGAGCGAGACGAGCGATTGGATGCCCATGACGATCTTCGCCATCGATGTGAGCGGCATCGTGTCGGTGGGGGAGAAGGCCATCGCGTTGGTGAGCGATACGTACAGGTAGTCGATGAATTTGGGCCGCCACTGAAGCGGCTCGATGCGGTCGTCGGCCATCTGTGGGAATAGGAAGTCGGGAGGGCCGTCATGTCCGGCTGAGCGCCGGCCGGGTCCGCCGCGGTCGATCTCCCAGTACCAGAGGGCGAAGATCAGGAAGTTCGTCAGCCAGATCAGCACGCCCGCGCCGATCAGCGCGCGACCTTGAGAGACGTTGTGGTGCAGCAGATAGTGGGTGAGCGCGCCGAGCGAGTAGATGTTCGCGACCGATACGAACGCCGTCATCCCGAGCGCGATCCGCCGCCGTCGGGGATGCTCGTCCTCGATCTGGTTGGGCGTGACGATGACCAGGCCGATCAACAGCGCCGCCTCGAAGCCGGGGACCAGCCATCGAGGGCCGGCTGTGAGCCGTTCAGGGAGCAGCAGCTGGAGCGCGATCGCTGTGAGCACGGTCAGCTGGGCGGGCCAGAACGGCTCTTTCACCGCGGGGGGCGGGTAGGGGCGGCTGGGCTGGAGGGAGCGCTGTGGAGGGCTCGCTTCGGTGGCCACAACAGGAGAGCGTAAGGGGCGGCTCGGCGGTGGCGGTACTCTTGAAAGTGATCGGATCGGACGATCGGAGCGTAGGAAGGGATCAAATGGGAATCGACAATCCAGTACACCTGATCTTCATCGCCGCGGTGGCGCTGATCGTGCTCGGGCCGAAGCGTCTACCCGACCTGGCCCGCTCGCTCGGCCACGGCATGAGGGAGTTCCGCGAGTCGATGAGCGAGGCCGTCAAAGACGACGGCCCGGTGACCGGGACGCTCGTCCCTGACCAAGCGCAACTCGTGGTCGCCCCAGAGCCTGTACAGGCCGCCCATGCAGATGCCGTGGTCGTCGATCCGGCGGCTCCTGTGCAAGTGGACGCGACGCAAGCGGTCGCGCAGCCTGTGCCTCCCGCCGCCCCCTGAGCTCAGCTCGATAAGCGATCCGGCCCGCCGGATAGATTCTCGCCGTGCGCTTGATCGTTGCTCGCTGTGAGGTCGCCTATACGGGCCGACTTCAGGCTCTTCTACCTGAGGCGTTGAGGCTGATCATGGTCAAGTCTGACGGCTCAGTGATGGTGCATGCCGACACCGGTGGATACAAGCCCCAGAACTGGATGACGCCTCCCACGGTGATCGAAGAGGAGGATGGCTCGATTGTCGTCCGCAAGCGCGCGGGCGCGAGCGAGGATCGCCTCGACATCCGGATCGTCGAGACGGTCTCAGACGTCATGCATGACATGGGTGAGGCTGCCGCACTCGAGAAGGACGGTGTGGAGGCAGACATTCAGGAGCTGCTCGCGGACGCGCCGCAGTGGTGTGGCGAGGGCCTGCGCCTAGTTCGCCGAGAGTGGCACACCGATATCGGCCCGGTCGACCTGATGTGCCGCGACGGCGAGGATGAGTGGATCGCGGTGGAGATCAAGCGGATCGCGACGATCGACGCGGTCGAGCAGCTGACGCGTTACCTGGAGCGGATTCGACTGGACCCCGCGCTCGGCTCCTGCAGGGGAGTGCTCGCGGCGCAGATCATCAAGCCGCAGGCGCGTGTGCTGGCAGGAGCGCGGGGGATCGATTGCGTGGAGGTCGACTTGCAGGTGTTGCGCGGCGAACGCGAGCCGGATCTAACTCTCTTCGCCGCATAGGATGCGCTGATGAGCGATTCCGAGGCAGTACTCACCGAGCGGCGCGAGAACGTCCTGCTGATCACGATCGATCGCCCCGAGGTGCGCAACGCCGTAAACGCGGCGGTCGCCGAGGGCATCGCGGGGGCGCTCGAGGAGCTCGACGGCGACGAGCAGCTGTCGGTGGGCATTCTCACGGGGGCGGGCGGCTTTTTCTGTGCGGGGATGGATCTCGGCGCGTTCGTCAAGGGCGAGTCGCCCTGGTTCGGCGATCGCGGCTTCGCCGGGATCGCCCAGCGCGCCTCGCGCAAGCCGCTGATCGCAGCAATCGAGGGCTTCGCGGTTGCCGGTGGCATGGAGATTGCGCTGGCGTGCGATCTGATCGTCGCGGCCCGCGGCGCCAAGCTTGGGATCCCCGAGGCCAAGCGCTCGCTCGTCGCTGCTGGCGGCGCCTTGCTGCGCCTGCCGCGGCGGATGCCCTACCACATGGTCATGGAGCTGGCGCTCACCGGGGATACCCTGCCGGCGGAGCGCTTCCACGAGTTTGGCGTCGTCAACCGCATCGCCGAGCCGGGTGGGGCTGTCGATGTTGCACTTGAGCTGGCGGCCTCTGTCGCCAAGAACGCCCCGCTCGCGCTGATCGCATCCAAGCGGATCCTCCAGGAGCAGTACGACTGGAGCACGGCGGAGATGTGGGAGAAGCAGGGCGCGATCTCCGGGCCGGTGTTCGCTTCCGAGGACGCCAAAGAGGGTGCGAACGCGTTTAAGGAGAAGCGGGACCCGGTCTGGCGGGGAAAGTAGGTTCTGCCTCACCCGAGCCGTGTCGGGGTTAGCTGTGCCGCTCAGAGGTCTGGCAGATAGTCGATCTCGGGCGAGCGCAAGGCGATGCCGAGGCCACGTAGCGAAACCCGGCCGGACTCGGGGTAGAAGCACATGTCGTTGGGCTCGCGGGTGCCGTAGGCCAGGTAGGTCAGGCCCCCTCCGCCAGGGCGGAACGCATGCGCCACGCCGGTCCCGGCGGGACGCGAGATCACGTCGCCCTGCTCGAGCGCATGCTCCTCGGCGCGCTGCTCACCGCGCGGCCACAGTTTCAGCACGCCGTCGCCCTCCAGCACCACGAACAACTCCTCCTCCTGGGAGTGGCAGTGCGCGGGTGCGCCCTGTCCTCCGGCTGGCAGCACGATGTGGTTGAGGCCGCTCGCCACAGCTCCGGCGGTCTTGCCGGCCTGACGGGCGCGGCCGTGGAGGACCGCCTGCACATCCGCCAGTGCGACTACGTTGCGTGGACGCTCCGCCTGCGGTGGTGGGCACTCCGGAGGACCGGCGGCTGCCTCGCGGGCGAATGGCGAATCGCCGTCGCCAAGTTCCACCCAGCGGGGGAACGACCATGCGATGCCGGCGCGGGGGAGCGCCGTGAGCGACGCATCGCGACGCTGGCCGAAGACGAGCACGTCGAGCCCTCCCTTTCCACCGCGCAGTGTGTGCGGGCCGCGTTTGGGACGATGCACGATGCAGTCCCCGGTTCCGATTGCATAGGTCTCTCCGGCCTGCCACAGCAACCCCTCGCCGCCGAGCACGAAGAAGATCTCCTCGTCGGCTCCGTGCTCGTGTGCGGGTGTCGAGAAGTGCCCATCGGCGATCTCGATGCGACGCAGGCCCACGGTACGCGTGCCGATCTCACGTCCCAGATCGCGCCACACGCCCTTGATGTGGCCGACAGCGACCTCGCGAGATGGGCTCTCGTACAGGTTGGCGATCTTCATCGCCGCGCTACGCGTTGCGTCTGCGCTTGCGCTGTCGGCGGATCTCCATAAAACGCCGCCACAGCGCCCGCATCAGCGCTCACCCGGCGTCTTGCGCGGGTACTGCGAGATCGGCTGGCCGAGATCGATCGCGGTGCTGACGATTCGGTTCTGTTCGGTGATGTGCGCAGCCGGGTAGCCCTCGCCGGGACTGGCGCGCTCGGGGCGGCCGATGTAGCCGAAGTGGATCTCGTCGGGCATGATCTGCATCAGCCGCGGGAACATGTGTGCGCGCGCGCCCATGTTGCGAGGCTCCTCTTGGACCCACAGCACCTCGGCCAGGTTCGGATAACTGTTCATCAGCTCCAGGATCTGACCCTCGGGGAATGGGTAGAGCAGCTCGACGCGCCCGACGGCCAGGCCGGGGTGTGATCCTCGTTCGGGGTGCCCGACGAGGTCGTAGTAGATCTTCCCGGTGCACAGCACCAGGCGCGTGACCTGCTGATTGTCAACGCCCGGCTCGGCGAGCACGGGGTGAAACTGCGTGCCCTCCGCTAGATCGGCGATCGTGCTGGTCGCCTGCGGTAGGCGCAGCAGCGACTTCGGGGTCATCACCACGAGCGGGCGCTGCTTGGCGATGCGCGCCTGGCGGCGCAGCAGGTGGAAGTACTGGGCCGGGGTCGTTGGGCTCGCGACGCGGATGTTGCCCTCGGCGGCGACCACCAGGAAACGCTCCAAGCGCGCCGATGAGTGCTCGGGCCCCGAGCCCTCGTAGCCGTGCGGCAGCAGCAGCGTCAGGCGCGATGTCTGCCCCCACTTGGCTAGGCCCGAGGTGATGAACTGATCGACGATCACCTGCGCGGAGTTCACGAAATCGCCGAACTGGGCCTCCCACAGCACGAGCGTCTCGGGGGCCTCCTGGCTGTATCCATACTCGAAGCCCATGCACGCGAGCTCTGAAAGCGGGCTGTTGTGCAGCTCCAACGGCGCGAGCGCCTCGGGCAGGCTCTGGATCGGGCACACGGTCTGCCCGGTCTTTGCATCGTGCAGCACCAGGTGGCGCTGGCTGAAGGTGCCGCGCTCGGTGTCCTGTCCGGTCAGCCTGATCGGGGTGCCCTCGGTGAGCAGCGATGCGAACGCGAGCGCCTCTCCGTGCGCCCAGTCGAGCGCGGGGGCGGGCGGGCTGGGCGTGCTCTGCTCTGCTGCGGGTGTGCCGTCCGCGCTGCCGCCCGTCTGCGCTGCATCCGGCACGGACAGCAGGGCTTCGCGGCGGCGCTCGAGCTGTTTTACGAGCTTCGGGTGCACGGTGAACCCGGCGGGCACCTTCAAGAGCTCCTCGCCCAGCTCGCGCAGCCGATCGGCGGGTACCGCCGTGCTCACTTCGGGGCTCGGTGAGCGGTCGAGCTGGTACTCGCCGGTGCTTTCGCTCGCGGCGCCGTGCTCGGCAGCGGCGGCGATCTTCGCCTTCAAGCGCTGGTGCAGGAGCGTGAGGTCGTCCCACACTCCCTGCGCCTGCTTGTCGACCTCCTCACGGGTGACCACCCCGTCGGCCACGAGTCGCTCGGCCCACAGCTCTGACACACGTTTCTTCGCCTTGATGTTCGCGTACATCTCCGGCTGGGTGTAGGCCGGCTCGTCGGACTCGTTGTGCCCGAAGCGTCGATAGCCGATCAGGTCGATCAGCACGTCGTGGCCGAACTCCTTGCGGAAGGCGAACGCGAGCCGCACCGCGCTGATGCAAGCTGGCACGTCATCGGCGTTCACGTGAATGATCGGCACGTCGAAGCCCTTCGCCAGATCTGAGGCCCAGCGCGTCGAGCGCGCATCGTCGGGGTCGGTCGTGAAGCCGATCTGGTTGTTCGTGATCAGGTGCACCGTGCCGCCGACCTTGTAGCCGTCGAGCGCCTGCAGGTTGAGCGTCTCCGCCACGACGCCCTGCGCGGGAAACGAGGCGTCGCCGTGGATCACGATCGGCACCGCCGCGTCGGTGTCCTGATGGGCGTGCGGCCCTTGGCGAGTGGTTTGCGCCGCGCGCGTTGCCCCCTCGACAACCGGCGAGACATACTCGAGGTGGCTCGGGTTGGACTCCAGGTTGACCTGGATGCTCTCGCCGTCGGGTAGCTCGTAGGAACCCTGGGTGCCGTGGTGGTACTTCACGTCGCCCGTGCCACCCTGCGGGATCGTCGTCACCGCCTCGAGCGTTGAGGCGCCCTCGAACTCGGCGAAGATCGTGTCGTAGGGCCGGCCGAGGTTGTGTGCTAGCACGTTCAGGCGGCCGCGGTGGGCCATCCCGATCACGACCTCCTTGCCGCCGTGCACCGCCGAGAGCTGGATCAGCTCGTCGAGCATCGGCACGGTCATATCCAATCCCTCGATCGAGAACTGGTGCTGGCCGAGGTAGGCCTTGTGCATGAAGCGCTCCAGCGCGTCGACCTTCGTCAGGCGCCGCAGCAACGTCTTCTGCTCGTCGCTCGTCAGCGGCTGGCGGAAGGCGCCGGACTCGATGTTCTCCCTCAGCCACACCCTTTGACGATGGGAGGCGATGTGCTCGATCTCATACGCGATCGTGCCGCAGTAAGTCTCGCGCAGGTGCGGCAGCGCGTCGGCCAGGGTCGCACCCGGGACATACATGTGTAGGATCTTCGCGGGGATCTTCGCCGTGATCTCAGGCGTCAGCCCCAGCGCCTCGGGGTCCAGTCCGGGGTCGCCCTCGGGCTCGGAGCCGAGTGGATCCAGCCGCGCTGCCAGGTGGCCGTGGCTGCGGAAGCGCGAGAGCAGCGTGCTGGCGGCCTGGACCGCCTGTAGCAGCTCCTCGTCGGGAGGAGCGCTTGGGGCCTTCTCGGCCGCCGAGGAGGCCGCGGCCGAGGCCGCCGCGGCCGGCGCCGGTGGTAACGGGGTGGGGCCTAGATCAACGCTGAGCGCCGCGAACACGTCCTCGTAAAAGTCGTGTTCGCCTTGCAGGTATTCCTCGATCAGTCCCAGGAAACGGCCGGACTCCGCACCCTGAATGATGCGGTGGTCATAGGTCGAGGTCATCGTCACGACCTTCTGCGCGCCGATCATCGCGCCGATGTCGCCCAGGCCGACGGGGTAGGCGATCGAGCCGCTGGCCACGATCGTGCCCTGGCCTGCCATCAATCGGGGCACCGAGGCGACCGTGCCGAGGCCGCCCGGGTTGGTGAGCGTGATGTTCGCGCCGGTCAGGTCATCGGCGGTGAGGGTATTCGTGCGCGCCTTATCCACCAGCGCGTCGTATGCATCGAGGAAGCGGTCGAACTTCATCTTGCCCGCGCCTAAGATCACCGGGACCATCAGCGTCCTCGAGCCGTCCTTCTTCTCGACGTCCACCGCCAATCCCAGGTTCACCCGTCCGTCCTGTACGCGGTGTGGCTTGCCCTCGATCTCCTCGAAGTGATTAGCCATCACTGGCATGTCCTCGCCTGCGCGCGCGATCGCGTAGGCGATCAGGTGCGTGAAGGAGACCTTCCGCGTGCCCGCCTTCAGCTCGCGCCGGCGCGCATCGAGGACGGTCACGGTGAGTGTCCTGAAGCTCGTTGCCGTGGGGATTTCCAAGGACTGCTCCATGTAGCGCGCGAGCGCCGCCGCGCCGCCCTTCAGTCGCTCTGAGCTCGCCCGACCGTCCGTTGCTGCGTTGCCGTTAGTGGTCGCGTCCGTCCCCTGGGCTGCACCGTTGCCGGTGGAGGCGGAGAGCACGTCGGCCTTCCTGATCTTCCCGGCGGGACCGCTCCCGGACACGTTCGCGAGATCCACGCCCTCGACGGCCGCCGCGCGGGCTGCGACTGGGGTGGCCTTTACGCCGTCGGGCAGGCCGCCGGCCCCATCGCCCGCGGTCCCATCGCTGGAGGCTACGTCGCTGTTAGCGCCATCGCTGGCGGCGCTCCCGTCGGACGTGCTGTTACCCGCGGATCCGCCGTTCTGTGCCGGCTCGCCGACGACGATTCGCGCAATCACCTGACCGACCGTCACGGTGTCGCCCTCCTGCGCCAGGATCTCGCTCACCGTGCCGGTCGCCGGCGAGGGCAGCTCGACGTCGACCTTGTCGGTGGAGATCTCGACGATCGTGTCGTCGAGCTTGATCGGATCGCCGACCTTCGCGTGCCATTCGAGGATTGTTCCCTCGGTGACCGACTCGCCCGCGGCGGGTGTTACAACGTCGATTGTCTGCTCCGCCGTGGTGCTGGTTGCCATCTGCTCCTCACTCTAGCGCGGCTGCCCGGCGGATATCCCCGTAGGCGGGTGAGCCTTTTCACAAGTACTCAACAACGGCACTTGACCGCCCTCAGGTCGCGTTTGCGCTTCAGCTCTCGGGTGACTCGCCGGCGTGCGCGGGCTCGGGATCTGTATGCGAGCGTTCCTCGCGGATGAACTCGTAGCTGCCGAAGAACGGCCCGATCCCTCCGAGCACCGCGACGGCGACGGCCAGCCTCAGCGAGACGATCCGCAGGCGCGCGGCGGCGATGCAGGCCAGCGACATGAAGATCCACAGCAGGCCGTGGGTGAGGCCGAGTACGAAGGTGAAGGGCTGCGGCTTGCCGATCACGAAGGCGCACAGCAGCAGCGCCGTGTAGATGCAGGAGTGGGTGAAGGAGATCCACTTCAGCCGCTTGAACCGCAGCGCTCCGACGGCGTGTCGGGGTGGTGCGCTCGTTTCGGAGGGGGTATCCGGGCGGGCGGGTGTGTTCGCCACAGAAGGCGTTCCTGCTCTCACTGCGTCAGCCAGCGCGCCATCCGCGGCAGTATCTCCCCGGCCTCCGGGGGCCACTCGTCGATCTCGCGTGGCCACCAGGCGAACTCGTCGTGCTCGTGGTCGGGCGTCACCTCGTCCTCGACTCCCTCGGCGAGCCATGCCTGACCGATGAACATCACCATCTTGTGCGGCAATCGCAGCAGTGCCTCTCCCTGCACGCGCGCGGGTGCGACTGACCACTCCTCCTGTAGCTCCCGGGTCAATGTGTCGGCCGGGCTCTCGCCGAGATCGACCGCTCCGCCTGCGCCCAGCGCCCAGCGCCCAGCCCACGAGGCGACCCACTGCGCGCGACGCCCGGCCAGCCAGCGGCCGTCGGCGGAGCGCGTGACGCACATTGCCGCGACGCTTTCCGATGCGTCGCCGGGGACAAGGCGCAGTCCCCAGCGCAGCGGCTGCAGCTCCAGCGCGACTCCGTCATGGTCCTGGCTGTAATCGACCAAGCGCGCGGCGACGCCGTCGTGGCTCGGCGAGCCTCGTTGCTGCAGCTCGGCGATCGCCGCGTCGGCGGCCTGTGCGTGCTCCGCGGAGGGCTCGAAGAACTCCTCGCGCCAGTGCGCTTTCACCTGCTCCAGCGGCCACGGCCCGCGGGCGAGGACCTCGGGTAGATCGGTGCTCATCGGTGGGGTTTGAGAGGACATGCCGGATATAAGGCTAGACAGGATCGAGCGGCCGGGTGTTGCCCGGTGGTGAGGCACAGAGTCGAGCCATAGACTGCGAGCGGTGAAGATCGCTGTACTCGGCCCCGGCGGTGTGGGCGGACTGATCGCGGGACTGCTCGAGCGGGCCGGCACGTCCGTGATCGTCGTGGCCCGGGAGGCGACGGCGGAGGCGATCTCAGAGCGCGGGTTGCGTGTGGACAGCGTCAGCTTCGGTGAGTTCGTCACCCACCCGCGCGCTGTCGCTCGTCTCCAGGAGCCGGTGGAGGTGCTGATCGTCGCCACGAAGGCCTCTGGGCTCCAGGCTGCACTGGAGCGCGTGGAGGTGCAGCCGAAGCTGGTGCTGCCGCTGCTGAACGGCCTCGATCACCTCGCCGTCCTGCGCGAGCGCTTCGGTGCCGACGCAGTGCTCGCCGGCACGATCCGCGTCGAGGCCGACCGGCCCGAGCCCGGCGTGGTGGTGCACACGAGCCCGTTCCTGCTCGTCGAGATGGCCAGCCACGATCCGGCCGCGCATGAGGCGATGGAGAGGCTGGCGCAGCTGCTCAAAGACGCCGGGGTCTCCGCGCGCGTGGGAGCCTCGGAGGCGCAGGTGATGTGGTCGAAGCTCGTGCGCCTGAACGCGCTCGCGTGCACGACGAGCGCCTACGACACGCTGCTCGGCGAGATCCGCTCCACCCCGGTGCTGCGCGCCGCGCTCGTCGGGGCGATCGAAGAGGGCTGTGCCGTGGGGCAGGCCGAGGGAGCCACCGATGTCGATCCGGCCAAGGCGCTCGGCGAGTTGGAGCAGGCGCACGACACGCTCGGCAGCTCGATGCAGCGCGATATCGCCGCCGGGCGCTCACCCGAGCTCGACGCGATCCCGGGGTCGGTGCTGCGCGCGGCGGCACGCCACGACTTGCAGTGTCCGACGATCGAGCGGCTGGTCGCGATGATCGCCGCCCGGGCGGGAGTTCCCGTTCCAGTCGTTCCGCGCTGACGGACTACGCCCCGAAGGGGATTTCGCCGGGCGAGATCCCGGGCGCGCCGGCGGGGACCGCCTCAGTCGCCACGGCCTCGACGACCTCTTCCTCTGACTCGACCTTGCCCTCGTCGTGCTCGCCGTCGCAGAGCACCCTGAAGTTTCCGGTGCCCCCGCTGTCGGCGTGGATCGTGATGCCGGGCAGGATCTCCTCGCCCTCCTCCAGTCCGAGGCGCTCGAGGTCGAAGTGCGCCAGGCCGATCCCGTTGGCGGTGTGCGTCGGGTTCTCGCGGTCGTGCGCGGCCACCGCTTGGGCAAAGCGCTCCAGGTTCTTCGCGATCTTCCCGGTCGTGTCGGCCATCTCTTTGGGGGAGGGTAGCGCGGGCGTTATACATTGGGAAGCGATGGCAGCCACTCAGCCAGTCGACTCTCTGCCCTCCGGCGCTCCGGCGAACGGCACAGGTAGGGAGGACGGCGATCGCCGCGAGGTGATTCGCACGGCCGAGTTGACGAAGTTCTACCCGGGGATGGATGTCGCCGCGGTCGACAAGCTTGACCTGAGCGTCCACGCGGGCGAGATCTTTGGGCTGCTCGGGCCAAACGGCGCCGGCAAGACCACCACCGCCGGGATGCTCACCACGCGCGTGATTCCCACCTCGGGCACCGCATACGTCGGCGCGATCGACGTCGTCGCTCACCCCGCGCTTGCGAAGCAGCTGATCGGGATCGTCTCCCAGCAGAACACTCTGGACCGGCAGCTGACGGTGTGGGAGAACCTCTATTTCCACGGTCGCCTGTTCGGGATCTCGGCCTCGGATTCGCGGCGCAAGGCCGACGAGCTGCTCGAGCAGCTGCACCTCTCGAAATGGGCGAAGGCGTCGGTCTACGCGCTCTCCGGTGGGATGGCCCAGCGGCTGATGATGGCGCGGGCGATCTTCCACCGCCCGGCCGTGCTGTTCCTGGACGAGCCGACCGCGGGCCTCGATCCGCAGAGCCGCCTGGCGCTGTGGGAGATCCTCGGCGAGCTGAACGAAGCGGGGCAGACGATCCTGCTGACCACGCACTACATGGAGGAGGCCGACGAACTCTGCGATCGGCTGGCGATCATGGACCACGGCAAGATCCTCGCGCTCGATACGCCGGCCGCCCTGAAGAAGTCGGTGGGGGTGGACACGATCGCCACGATTAAGGCGACGGGCGGCGAGCTGCAGACGCTGTCCGAGCGGCTCTCCGGCGCGATCGCCGAGGTGAGCAATACGCGCGTGATCGACGGCGGTGTGGAGCTCCACGTCAAAGAGGCTGAGCGGCTGGTGCCGCGCCTGGTCAACGCAACCGAGGAGGCTGGGTTCGAATTGGCGGATCTGTCGGTCTCCGAGCCTAGCCTCGAGACGGTGTTCATCAGCCTCACAGGAAAGGAGCTGCGCGACTGATGGCAACGACTACCGGCCCGGCCCCAGCCCCCACCACTGCGCCCGCTGTATCCACCCCGGCGCCCGCGCCCGGCCGGATCACGATCGAGCCGACGCGCTCGACAATGGCCGCGAGCCGCACAGCGCTGCTCGCGCTCGTGCTGCGCGATCTGACGGTGTTGAGAAAGCACTCGCTGGAGTTTGTGATCCGCGTGTTGATCCAGCCGTTCCTGCTCGTGTTCGTGTTCCTCTACGTGTTCCCCACGATCGGCCAGGGAGTCGGTGGCGGCGGCGGCAGGGTCGCGGAGTCGGCGTTTGCCACCGTGCTCGTCCCCGGCGTGGTCGGGATCTCGATCATGTTCCAGGGCATCCAGGCCGTCGCGATGGTGATGGCCCAGGAGTTCGGCTACACGCGCGAGATCGAGGACCGCGTGCAGGCGCCTTGCCCGATCTGGCTGGTGGCACTTGCGAAGGTGCTCTCGGGCGCCGTGCAAGGCTTGCTCGCGGCGTTGATCGTGTTCCCGATCGCCGCGGTGGTGCATGCCCCCGGTGTGCATGCGCACCTCTCGGTCCATTGGCTGATCGTGATTACCTTGATCCCGCTCGCGTGTATCACGATGAGCTCGCTCGGCCTGCTGCTCGGGACGGCATTCGAGGCGCGCAACCTTGGGTTGATGTTCGGCTTCGTGGTGCTGCCGCTCACGTTTCTCGGCGGTACCTACTACCAATGGACAAAGCTCGCCCCTGTCCAAGTCGCCGGCATCCACTGGCTGCAGATCGTGGTGCTCATCAACCCGCTGATCTATGTCAACGAGGGCTTGCGCGCAGGGCTGACGCATGCCGCGCACATGCACCTGTACGTCGTCTACCCGGTTTTGATCGGCTTCTGCGCGACGTTCCTCACGTTGGGCTTGAGCAAATTCCGCGGGCGCGTGCTTTCGTAGGCGCGGCCCTGCGCGCGCCTTACACTTGCAGGGCGTCCGCAGCCGGTTCTTCAGCCTGATCGAAGCGGGCGACGGTGAAGCCGATCAGCACGGGCACGTGCACGGCGAACACGACCAGCGAGAGCGTGAGCACGACAAGTACTCCGCCCGTTATGTGGTCGCGCAGAAAGGAATACTCGATCATCCCGGCGATGATCGCGTAGGCGAGCAACGCCCACTTGGCGATGTCGAAGAAACGGCTCCAGGGGAAGTCCGGCACCCGCGCGAGCAACGCGAGGTTGCCCGCGAGCAGGAGCACGGAGACGGTCAGCAGCGCGATCGCCGGCGCCAGTGGGACGTGGTTCGGCAGGTGGGCGGCCAGGTAGATCCCTCCGGCCACGATCAGCGCCAGCGATGTCATGCCGATCTGCGTGACGGGTGGGAGGCGGCGCTCGTTCATCCCACCGTCAGCTTGGTCATGATCACGAGCGTGACGAGCTGCATCAACCCGAGGATGCCGGCGCAATAGATAAAGCGCTTCATCAGCTTCTCGATCACCTGGGGGTTGGGCCTCGGCTTCTTCAGCTCGACCAGGACCGCGATGTTCGCCGGCTCGAGCAGGCCGAGCGCGAGCACGGCCATGATCCCGACGACGATGTAGCTGGCCACCGTCCAGCCGTGGTACGGGTAGCTCGATTGAACCGTGCCGAGGTGAACCCCCAGCTGCCAGCCCGCCGCCAGTGTGGCCGTCACCACGGTGGGCATGATCAGCA
>Ga0302314_10011938_pt1 | contig 15090 bp, 14 predicted proteins | sample III_Palsa_N2_3_FD_200533 | JGI IMG/M metagenome (GOLD analysis project Ga0302314, IMG submission 200533) | Peat permafrost microbial communities from Stordalen Mire near Abisko, Sweden - III_Palsa_N2_3 | ecosystem: Environmental > Terrestrial > Soil > Palsa > Peat permafrost | place: Sweden...
GGCCGCGGTCCATCCCAGGTCGTTGGCGGGGCCGCCGGTGTCGGTGGTCGTCTCCAGGTCCACCCCGTCGGAGCGGTAGCCGGTGTCGGTGCCGTTGACCGAGGTGACGTTGTAGGCCACGCCCTGCCCGCCGGTGTCGTAGTTCTCCGCGAACACGGTGCCGGGAACCCCCGCCGCCGTCCCGCCGTAGGGGCCCTCGGTGGCGGCGCGGGCCGCCGATCCCGCCGCGCCGGCGCCCGTCAGCGCCAGCGCGAACAACGCCGCCACGACAACGGCCACGCGGACCCGGGGACGGGACCGGGACCGGGACCGGGACCGGGACCGGGACCGGGGCTGGCCGGACCAACCGCGCACGAGCGCAGGCAACCGCAGAACGGGCAAGTACCTCATCATGGTCTCCTTCGACCTGTTCTTCCTCATAGTCCAAGGCTTGAATTAAATTGAATGTGAGCTGGCCTCAGGCTTCTGGCAAGCACACAAGGTAGTAATAAAGTGTTAATAACCGTTAATATCTGTTCACGTCAGGCCGAGGGCGCAGGCCGGGACGTGTGGAGCTGCTCGCTTGCGCCGGGTCGTAATGTCCGTAAAGGGACGCGCGACCGATCAGTGGACAAGCGCTGCCCTGCTTGCAGCAACTTCTTGTGGTCTCTTCAGCCTGCATCCAGCTAACGCCGACAGCGTTCTCCCCGAGACAACCTGAAACTTAGACACGACCGAGGATCAGCGGGAGGTACTCCGTGACAGACGGGGTGTACGCCTCGCGGCTGAGCAGACGTTGGGGTAACTGCCGAGGATGGTGATGTGCCGTGACAGGCACGGCCCCAGATTTGTTTGGTATGGAAACGGCCCCGGAGCCGCCGGTGGGCCACCGGCGGAAAGGCCGCCTGGCCGGGCTTCGGCGTCGGACGAGCCGCAAGCAGCGGGTGATCATCGCCAGCGGCGTGATCGTGGTGCTGGCGGCGGCGGGTGTGGGAATCTGGGCGACCAGCGGATCCTCCGCCTCGACGCCGACCTTTCAGCTGGTCGCCGCGGCGTCGAGCACGCTGCGGCAAACCGTCTCGTCGACCGGGACGATCGAGCCGGCCCAGCAAGCGAACCTCAACTTCGCGACCTCCGGTCAGGTCACCTCGGTCGCCGCCACGGTCGGGCAGAAGGTCAAGGCCGGAGACGTGCTGGCGAAGGTGAGCTCGGCATCATTGTCGGCCAGCGTCGCGCAGGCGGAGGCGACAGAGGCGTCGGATGCCGCGAAGCTGTCCTCGGACCAGGCGGCCGGGTCGAGCGTAACCGCCGCGCAGCTGACTGCTGACGAGACCGCCGTGACTGCCGCCGAGAACCAGGTCACAGACGCTAAGCAGGCCCTGGCCGAGGCCAACCTGACTTCGCCGATCACCGGTGTGGTGGCGGCGGTGAACTTGTCGGTCGGTCAGGAGGTGTCCGGCGCGGGCACTTCGGCCAGCGGCGGCAGCGGGACAGGGGGCTCGGGCACGGGCTCCTCGAGCACCGGCTCGGCCGGCGCGTCATCGAGCACCTCGTCCAGCTCGTCGGCCTCTAGTTCATCGACTGCGCAGGTGGTGGTCATCTCGACCAGCTCCTACGTGGTGAACGGGACCGTGGACGACACCGAGGTCGGCTCGGTGCAGGCTGGCGACCAGGCGGTGATCGTCCCCGACGGCGCGACCAGCTCGGTCTACGGCGTCGTCAGCTCGGTCGGCCTGATCGCTAGCACTACATCGGGGGTGGCCACCTACCCGGTCACGATCGCGGTTACCGGCGACCCTGGCGGCCTGTATCCAGGCGCCAGCGCGACGCTCACCCTTGTCGTCAAGCAACTGAGCAACGTGACCACGGTGCCGACCGATGCCTTGCACTACACGTCCACCGGCGCCGACGTCTACGAGATGGTTAAAGGCCGTGAGGTCGCTTACCCGGTCACCGTCGGGATGACCTCGGCCGGGGAAACGCAGATCGTCTCCGGGCTGACCGTCGGCACCGAGGTGGTGGTGCCGCGACTGCGCACTGGCGGCACGAGCACCACCGGCGGGACGACCCGCGGCACTCGCGGCGGGTTCACCGGCGGTGGCGGTTTCGGCGGCGCCGGCGGGTTCACCGGCGGCGGCGGTTTCGGCGGCGGCGGGCTTGGTGGTAGCTGACCATGGCCGCGACCGACTCGTTGCCCGTGATCGACCTTCACGACGTCACCAAGACCTACCGGACCGGCACGCTCACGGTGCAGGCGGTCCGCGGGGTGACGCTGTCAATCCTGCCCGGGGAGTACGTGGCCATCATGGGCCCATCCGGGTCAGGCAAGTCCACGCTGATGCACATTCTGGGCTGCCTCGACCCGCTCACTACCGGCAGCTACTGGCTAGCCGGCCAGGACGTGAGCCGGATGTCCGATGATGAGCTGGCCGAGGTCAGGAACCGGCGCATCGGCTTCGTGTTCCAGCAGTTCAACTTGCTCCCGTCGCTGCCGGCCTGGCGCAACGTCGAGCTTCCGCTTTGCTATGCAGGCGTGCCCCGTGACGAGCGGCGCTCCCGCGCGGTCGCGGCGCTGCGACGGGTCGGACTGGCGGAACGGATCATGCACCGGCCCGGTGAACTGTCGGGCGGGCAGCAGCAACGCGTCGCGGTCGCCCGAGCCCTGGTGACCGACCCGGCGCTGATCCTGGCCGACGAGCCGACCGGGAATCTCGACTCGGCGGCGGCAGACGAGGTACTCGCCTTGTTCGACGAACTCCACCAGTCCGGCCGTACCATCGTCCTGATCACCCACGAGGGGGACGTCGCCCTCCGTGCGGAGCGCATCGTCCGACTCCGTGACGGCCGCATCGAGATGAACCGAGACCAGGCCGGAGCCCTGTCATGAGCTGGCTGGAAACGCTACGCACCGGGCTGAGCGCGGTTCTCTCCCATCGGCTGCGCTCGGGACTGACCATGCTCGGCATCCTGATCGGGATCGCCGCGGTCATCCTCACGGTTGGCTTCGGGGAAGGCGCCCAGGCACAAGTAAGCGGGGAGATCAACGACCTCGGCTCGAACCTGCTCGTCGTTTCCCCGGGCTCGTCCACCGCCAGCACCGGCATCCGCGGGGGTTTCGGCAGCGCCTCCACGCTGACCGAGGCCGATGCGACCGCGCTGGGGTCGAAGCTGGTTGCCCCCGACATCGCCGCCGTCGCCCCCGCCACGTCGCGGTCGGAGACGCTGACCGCCAGCGGCACGAACTGGACCACGACCGTGGTCGGTACCACCCCCGACTGGCTGTCGGTGCGGGCGCGCAGCGTCACCGAGGGCCGCTTCCTGACCGCCGCCGACGAGAACACCGATGCCGCGGTGGCCGTGCTCGGCTCGACGACCGCAGAGGAACTGTTCGGGCTACGCGATCCGGTCGGCCAGACCGTCACCGTCAACGGGCTCCCGCTAACCGTGATCGGCGTGCTCAACACGGTCGGCGCCGCCGCCTCGAGCTCAACCACCGACCTCGACGACCAGGCGGTGGTCCCGATCACCACCGTGGCCAACCGGATCTTCGGCGGGTCGAGCCGCACGTCCGTCCAGTCGATCTACCTCGAGGCCACGTCGTCGGGCGCCTTGTCCGCCGCCTACCAGGAGGCCACCGCCGAACTGCTGCGACTGCACCAGGTCAGCGCCGCCGATGCCGACTTCACCATTCAGAGTCAGCAGTCATTGCTGACTACTGCTACCTCGGTGGACAAGACGCTTACCGAACTGCTCGCGAGCATCGCCGCCATCTCCCTCCTCGTCGGCGGGATCGGCGTCATGAACATCATGCTCGTCTCGGTCACTGAGCGGGTCCGCGAGATCGGGCTGCGCAAGGCGCTCGGGGCGACGCACCGGGCCATCCGGCGCCAGTTCCTGGTCGAAGCGAGCGTGCTCGGCCTGGCCGGCGGAGTTCTCGGCGCGGGAATCGGCCTCGTCGGGGCGGAGGTGCTCCCGCATCTGATTAGCAACCCGATAACCATCTCACCGACCGCCACCGTCGGCGCGATCGTCGTCGCGGTCGGCATCGGCATCGTCTTCGGCGTCTACCCCGCCACCCGTGCCGCCCGGCTCGCCCCAATCGACGCGCTGCGTGGCGAATGAGCAACCAGAAGGATGTGAATCGACCATGATCAGCGCTGCGACGAGCTGTGCATCCGCTGCTGGGCGAAGCTCGCGGCTACGCTGGGCCCCCGCCCTGGCCGGGGTCGGGATCGCTGTACTGGCCCTGACTGCCTGCGGCGGCGGCGGGGCCACGGCCACGCCCGCCGCGACCATCGCCAGCTCCGCCGCGCCGAACAGCAGCCCGGCACCGACGACGGGTGCCCAGGCCGCCTTCCCCGGGACTGTCGGCACCGCCGCCGCGGTGTCGGGGTCGAGCCTGGAGGTGCAGAACCCGACCTCTGGGCAGGTAACTGTCACCTTCACCGCCACCACCGCGATCACCGAGACGGTGAGCGTGACGTCAAAGGACGTCACGGTCGGCAGCTGCGTCACCGTGGTCGGTCAGCCGTCGGCCGCCGGGGCCGCCACCAGATCCGTCACCGCCACCAGCGTGACCATCAGCGCCCCGGTCAAGGGCAACTGCGTCGGCACGGGCGGGTTCGGCACGGGCGGGTTCGGTCGCCCAGGTAGTACCTCCTCGCCCCGTCCCAGCTTCAGCCCGCGGGCTCGGCCCAGCGGCAGCGGGGGCGCATTCGGCCGCGGCGCGTTCGGCGGGGCCAACGGCAAGGTGACTTCGGTGTCCGCCAGCGGCTTCGTCGTGCAGGGCAGGAACCCGGCCGCGAGCACGGGCACCAGCATCACGGTGACCACCAGCGCCACTACCAAGTACCTCAAGACCGTCACCGCGGGCCCGTCGGCGCTGAAGGTCGGCCTGTGCATTACCGCCGTCGGGACGCCGAATAGCATCGGCGCTGTCGCCGCCCGCAGCATCAGGATCAGCCAGCCCGGCCCGAGCGGCTGCGTCACCGAGTTCGCCGGCCGTGGCGGCTCCGGGAGGCCTAGCACCAATGCCTAACATCAGGCTCGGCCGCCATGCCCGGCGATGGATCACCGTCGCGGTCATCGTGGTGGTCATTGCTTCCGTCGGCGCCACCGCATGGGCCGTGACCGGCCCGTCAGGGCCGGGTTACCGCACCGCCGCCGTCACCCGGGCGAACGTCACCCAGACCCTGTTGTCGACCGGGACGATCGAGCCGGTCACCCAGGCCAACGTCAGCTTCCCGGTCTCCGGGCAGGTGGCTTCGGTCTCGGTCGGCCTCGGCTCGCACGTCGGGGCCGGGCAGGTCCTCGCCCGCCTCAGCACCACTTCGCTTGCCTCCCAGGTCAGTTCCGACCAGGCCGCGGTCGCCACCGCCAACGTCCGCCTCGCCGCCGACGAGGCCAGCGAGACGACGACCGCCGCGTATATCGAGACGACGACCGCCGCGTATATCGAGACGACGACCGCCGCGTATATAACGACGACCACGGCCTACATAACAGGCGACCCTAGTGGCGGGGGCGGCACGGGCGGTTCTGGCGGCACGAACCCGATCACCAAGGAACTTCGCGCGATAGCCCGCGATCAGGCTGCGCTGCTGGCCGCACAGCACCGGCTCGACGTCGAGTTGGCCGAGGCCAAATCCCTGCTGGCGGTGGAGACCAATCTGTGCACGGTGACATCCACCCCGCCCCCGACACCCACTCCGACTCCGACTCCGACAACCGGCCCCACCGGGACTACGTCCCCGACGCCCACGCCGAGTCCTTCCACCCCCCGGACCTCCCCGACGCCCACGCCGAGTCCCTCCACCCCGGCAAGCTCCCCGTCGCCGACCTGGAGTAAATCCGCTAGCCCGAGTGACTCCGCCACGCCAACTGACTCTGCCACCCCGAGTGCCTCCGTCACTGCGACGATCACCGCCGCCCTGACGGCGTACGTATCACCGCCGCCCCACCACGGCCCACCCGGTGGGCCGACGCCCACGACCTGCCAGGCAGCGATCACTGAACTGATGTCCGTACAGTCAGACATTGCCGTCGCCGAACAGTCCCTGGCCAACTCCGAATCAAACCTCACCAAACTGCTCAACGAGGTAGCTTCCGCCCTCGAGAAGTCGGCCGGCTCAGGCGGCACCGGCACCGGGGGCACCGGCGGCACCGGCGGCACAGGTGGCACCGGGAGCACCGGCGGCGGCGGCGGCACCGGCGGCACCGGCGGAAAGGAAGGCGTCTCAGGCGGCGGAGCCAGCGGCACGACCACCTCGGGGCCAGCCACCGCGGCCCAACTGGCTGCCGACCAGGCCAGCCTGGACGCCGCTAACGCGCAGCTGAGCGTGGCCCGCCAGGATCTGGCCGCCGCGGTCCTGGCCGCGCCCGTCGCGGGCACGGTCGCCCTGGTCAACATCACCCCCGGGCAGCAGGTCACCGGCAGCCAGGGCAGCGGCACCAGCGCCGATTTCGTCATCGAAGGTGCCGGCGGCGAGGAAGCCACCACCACCGTCAGCGTCTCCGACGTGGGCGAGATCCGGGTCGGCCAGCCAGCCACCGTCACGCTGGACGGCTCGGCCACTCCGATCAACGGTGAGGTCGTTGCCATCGGAATGCTCAGCGCCACGGGGTCCACGGGTACCGCCAGTTACCCGGTCACGATCGGCCTGGCCGCAGGCGCACCCACCCTGTTCGCCGGCTCTGACGCCCAAGTGGCCATCACCCTCGCTAAGGTCAACGACGCGGTCACCGTGCCGACGTCGGCCGTCGAGGGCACCGGCGCTGCCACCTTCGTCACCGTCCTGAAGGCGGGCAAGCCGGTCACGGTCCGTGTCGTGGTGGGAGCCGTGGGACCTGTGCTCACTCAGGTCTCCTCCGGCCTCACCGTCGGCGAGCAAGTCGTGCTGGCAGACATGAGCACGCCGCTGCCAACCAACACCAACCCCTTCGCCGCCCGTAGTCTCACGACCGGTGGCGGCGGTGGTTTCGGAGGGGGACGGACCGGGACCGGGACGACAGGCGGAGGCACGACAACCGGCACCGCCGGCACCGCATCAGGCGGCTAGCCCCCAGTTGGCGCTATAGCCAAGCTCAGAAGCCGCTTGTAGCATCCTCCACATGACTGTCAAACTCGTGGTCCTCTACACCCATCCCGAGGATCCAGACGCCTTTGACCGGCAGTACCTCGACACCCACTTGCCGCTCGTGAGCAAGATTCCCGGCCTGATACGGGCCGAGAGCGGACGCCTGGTCGCTGCCATCGACGGCGGTGAGCACACGTACTACCGGGCCGCCGGGCTGTACTTCGCGGACCAAGCAGATCTTGAGGCGGGCTTCGGCTCCGACGAGGGGAAGGCCGCGGCAGCCGATTACCAGAAAATCGCGCCGCCCGGGTCAAGGATGTTCGTCGAAGCTCAGGACGGCTGAACGCTCAGGTGACCGTGGTCGGTGGCCATAGCAGGGAGGGACTGCGCTCGAAGGCGCGGCGCAGTCCTGCGGGCATCGCCGCCACGACCTCCGCCGGGTACTCCACCCGATGGCCGTTGACCTGCAAGGCCATCGCCGGCGGGTGCAGTATGAAGCAGCGGTCGCACCGTCCTATAGCGCCGGTCGGAAGGTAGCGCCCGCACCCTGGGCGCCGGTCCCGTTGCGCCAGTGAGCGGCGCACGGCGTTCCGTCGTGGCCGACGAGCAGGGCCGCCCAGTAGCTTGCGTGTGCGAAGGTGGGGAACAGGACGGTTGGCCGATCCGGACGTCACCACCCGCCTGCCAGGCCGCTGAGAAACGCCCAGACAGGAGCACGATCACGATCATGAGCAACACCCTGACCTACCGGCAGATGGGGACGGCGGCCCGCGGCCAGACCCACACGCTGTTCGCCCAGACGATGGGTTACGTCGCGCTCACCGCCGCCCTGTTCGCGCTCGGCGCGTATCTGGGCCGCAACATAACCGGCGGCGTGGGCATCTTCTTCTTCATCCTCGCCTTCGCCTGCCTGATCGGCATGCGGTTCGCCGCCCGCCGCTCGGCTCAGCTCACCGTCGGCCTGCTCCTCGCGTTCGGCGTGCTGATCGGCCTGGCCGTGGCGCCCACCATCGCGTACTACGGCAGCATGGATCCGCGCGCGCTGTGGGAGGCGGGCGGGGCGACCGCGCTGTTCATCGCCGGGTTCGGCGCGGCCGGCTACGCCACCCGGCGCGACCTGGCCCCGATCGCCCGGGTCTGCTTCTGGGCCCTGCTGGCCCTGATTGTGGTCGGCATCGTGCTGATCTTCGTGCACATCCCGGGCGGCGACCTGGTCTACTCGATCCTCGGCCTGGTCATCTTCGCCGGGTTCACCATGTTCGACTTCCAGCGCCTGCGCACCAATACCGACGACGCCACGGCGCCGTTCCTGGCCGCCTCGATCTTCCTCGACGTGCTGAACGTGTTCCTGTTCTTCCTGGAGATCTTCTCCGGCGGGCAGGGGGAGCGCTGAGCGTCACCGAGATCCCGTTATATCCGACACAGCGCGACACTCCGGTATAAATCCGTAATGGTTTCGTGAGGTTTCCGCGAACAGGTAGAGATAAGCCCGTTACCTTCACTACCGTGATCCCCAGCCCCCGGCTTATCGGACCAGCAGGGAGAACGGAGAGTGACAGCATCGTGGCTAAGCGCCTTTGGGCTAAGCACCTTGCCAGCACAACCCAGTTCCGCCGTGGCGCCGTCCTCGTGGTCGCGCTCGCGACGGCGACCGGGGCCGCGGTCTATGCCGGCGCCACCGGGGCCGGGGCCGAATCCACGCCGACCATCGGCCAGGTGCAGTCGCAGGTAAACAGCCTGCAGGCCAAGATGGACAAGATCGACGAGCAGTACGACGCGGCCAACCAGAACTACAGCTCCGCGCAGAGCAGGCTCGCCCAGGTGAACAAGGAGGCGACCAGCGCGCAGGCGCGCTACGACGCCGCCCGCGACCAGCTCGCCCAGGTCGCCGTCTCGCTCTACGAGAACTCCAGTCAGACCTCGATCCTCGGCCTGCTCAACGCGGGCGACCCGACGACCGTGCTCTCCCAGGCGTCGCTGGTCATAGAGGTGGCGGGGGCGCACAACGAGGAAGCGACGCAGTTCCTCACCACCGCCCAGGAACTCGCGTCCATCCGCGATCAGCGGCAGCGCACCGAGCAGGGCATGGCCGAGATCCGCGCCCAGCTCACCGCGCAGAAGACCTCACTGAACAAACTGCTCAGCACCAGCCAGGCCACGCTCGACAGCCTCACCGCCGCGCAGCAGGAGCAGGTGAACGCGAGCACCGTCGGCGGCACCGGGCAGACGGGCACCGGGCAGCCCGGCAGCACGCCGGTCGCCTACACCGGGCCGACGACGACGCAGGCCGACAAGGCCGTCGCCTACGCCTACGCCCAGATCGGCAAGCCCTACCAGTGGGGCGCCACCGGACCCAACTCCTTCGACTGCTCCGGCCTGGTCATGGCCGCCTGGGCCTCGGCCGGCGTCGACATCCCCAGGGACACCTACGAGCAGTGGGCCGGGCTGCCCCACATCCCGGTTTCCGAGATGGAGCCGGGCGACCTGATCATCTACGACGGCGAGGGCCACGTGGCCATGTACGTCGGCGACGGCTACATCATCGACGCGCCGCACACCGGCGCCGACGTGGAGCGGATCCCGTACGACACGTCGTGGTACGTCGACAACGAAGACGGCGTCCTCCAGCCCTGACCGTCACCCACAGCGGGCAGCCGAGCGCCCCCGACCGCCCGCTCCCGGCGTGCGGCGGTGCGCGGGGTGCACAAGAACACAGGCCGTATTGAACGGACGGTTGCTTCGACTGGCACCGCCCGCTTGCTCGCGGTCCGCCCGCCTCCAGTTCCGCGCAGACAACATCTTCCCTATTGGGTGGATTGTTGCAAATTAGTTAACACTTATCCTCATATGTATCAATTCTGTCGGCTACGGCGGTATATCCATGGATAACTTTCGTTACTAGGAGGCTTGCATGCGATTGCTCCATCGGCCGCTCAGAGCCAGCGGCGCAGCCGTGCTCGGGCTGGCCACGATCGCGCTCACCGGCGCGTTCGCCGGCGTCCACGCATCGGCGTCGACCGCCGCGCCGACGGCCACCACCCCGCTTGTCGCGCTTGCGAACAGCCTGCCTGCCACGACTGACCGGGCAACCGGCGCCTTCACCGCGGCCAAGATGTCGGTCGAGGTCTCCCTGGCGCCCCGGAACGAGGCGGGGCTCAACGCCGAGCTGAAGGCCCTCTACACCAAGGGCAGCAGCCAGTACGGCCAGTTCCTGGCCAAGGGCCAGTTCGACGCCAAGTACGCGCCCACGACCGCGACCAGGGATGCCGTCGACGCCTACCTGCGCGGCAAGGGCCTATCGGTTGCGTCCACCAGCTCGCCGTTCCTCCTCCGCGCCATCGGCACGAGCGCGCAGATCAAGGCCGCCTTCAACACCGACCTGAGCAACTACGTGGACCCCAAGGGCATCCGCTACTACTCCAACTCCGCCTCGGTCCGCCTGCCCGCCACCATCGCCTCCGCCGTCGCCGGCGTGATCGGCCTGAGTAACACCGAGCGCCTCCAGTCGAGCGTCATCCGGCCGACCAACGGCAAGGCAACCGCCAAGAGCGAGTCCGAGGCCAAGCCGGCCTCGCCGTCCGCCAGCTGCGAGACCGGCTACGTGACCACGACCGAGCTCTTCGATCTGGTCAGCAACGGCACCGGCTTCCCCTACGGCTACGGCGGCGGCCCCGGCTGCAGCGGCCTGACCCCGACGCAGACCAACTCCCTGTACGGGGCGCCTTTCTCCAGCCCGCGGACCGAGGGGGCCGGCGTCACCGCGGCGGTCTTCGAGCTCTCCGCCTATCAGCAGTCTGACATCAACACCTGGGCGCACTACTTCTACGGCCCGCGCTACACCGCGCCGCTGGTCAACGTCAACGTGGACGGCGGCCCGGTGACCCCGGTCTGCCCGACCGGCGACACCTGCCCGGCGCAGTACAACGGCTACTCAAGCGACATCGAGGTCGACGCCGACATCGAGATGACGCTTGAGGTCGCGCCCGACGTCAGCCACCTGATCGTCTACAACGCGCCGAACGACTACACCGGCCAGACCGAGCTCGACGAGTACACCACGATCGCCAACCAGGACGTCGCCTCCACGATCAGCTCCAGCTGGGGCGAGTGCGAGAACGACGCCGGCGCGAGCTACGCGGAGGCCGAGAACACCATCTTCGAGCAGCTGGCGATGCAGGGGCAGTCCGTGTTCAGCTCCTCCGGCGACACCGGCGCGTTCGGGTGCATCCGCTCCGACGGCACCACGGTCGTCAACGTCAACGACCCGGCCAGCCAGCCCTGGGTGACCAGCGTCGGCGGCACCTCGTTCGAGGGCGACAACCCCGGCACCAACCCGTACCCGGGTACCCCGGTCAAGGGCGACGAGACCGTCTGGAACGTCGACAACCTCTGCAGCGACCAGGCGGCCGCCGCCGACAACGACAATGAGGGCGGCTATTTCTGGTGCGCGAACACCGGCTCCGGCGGCGGCGGGTCCAGCCAGTTCTGGGGCCGTCCGTTCTACCAGCAGGGGCAGGGCGTGAACAGCCGCTACACGACCTACTCGGGCGAGAACGTCAGCAACGGCGAGACCGCCTGCACGCTCGCCAGCGCCCGGACGCCGTGCCGCGAGGTGCCGGACATCTCGGCCAACGCGGACCCCTACACCGGGTACGCCGAGTACTGCACCGGCAGCGCCAGCACGCCTGAGAGCTACTGCGCGACGTTCAGCGGCAGCGAGCCCGTTCCGGGCTGGTTCGGGATCGGCGGCACCAGCCTGTCGTCCCCGCTGTGGGCCGCGCTGATCGCCGACCGCGACAGCTACACCGGTCACCGCACCGGCAACATCAACCCGCTGGTGTACGACTGGTTCCAGACCGACCCCGGTGCGTACTTCAACGACATCACCGGCACCGGCAGGCTCCAGCAGGCGGCGACCAACAACGGCCTGTTCCCGACCACGCCCGGCTACGACGAGGCGACCGGCATCGGGTCGCCGAAGTTCGCCGCGATCATCACCCGTTAACCCGGGAGCACCTCCCAAAGCAACGGAGGCGGCGGGACTTCCCGCCGCCTCCGTTGCTTTATGGCTGGTCAGATCTTTATTGGCTGATCAGAACTCCAGGTAGACCACGTCCTGGGCGACCCGGGCCAGTCCGGCCGAGAGGCTGCCCGGCCGGCTCACGACAGTGACCCGAACGCCGCGATCGCCCAGGCTCTTCGCCGCCCGGCCGAACATCCCGTCGCCCGATCCGATCACCACATGGGTAAAGCGCGACGCCACATCCTCGTGCTCAAGCACGTCGAGCAACTCGAGGTCGGCCCCATCCCGGCCCGACCTGACCCGGTAGCGGGCGTTCGGCCAGCCGAGCGCGGCGTTCATAAAGCTGAGGTGGCTGGACGCGAGCACCGCCTGGTCGGCCGCGCCAAACCCCAGCTTGGCCAGGTACCGGCCCTGCACCTCGTTCACCTGGATCAGGGTCGGGATCGCGGCGCCGGCCAGGTTCTCAATGTCGACCACGTGCAGCGTGCGTTCGGGGAACCGCCATCGGTAGCTCACCTGCTGGCTCAGCCGGGTGGCCTTGCTGCCCTTGACCTTCGCTCGCATGGCACAGCACCTCCTGGGCGACTCACCGCGTCCTGCTGAAGTTGGCATCCCCCTGATGTAATTCGGTACCCGCAAATCCATGCGCCAACCCCATGGCCAGGCAATCCGAGCGGTACCACAGGACTCCGCCCGCGTCTGCTGGCTGGGTTACCGAACTCCGCTGCAATCCGGGCTCGGCCGCGTGCTCCCGGGTTTGGCTCCCGGCGGCACGTTTCCTCGCGTGCACGCGTGTAGGCGCAAGGGCCCCGGAGCCGTCACTCGCCCTTCGGCGACTTCCGCCGCTCGTGCGCGCGAGCGCGGTACTTCGGATCGCACAGCTGCCGGATGCGCTCGCGGGTCAGGCCGGTTGTGCGCACGATCAGCGCCTGCCGCCAGCCCGCGTCGGCCGCCTCCCAGATCGCATCGACCAGCGCGGTGTGCGCGGCTTCGCTTCTGGCCTTGGCGCGGCGGTCGGCCGCAGCCAGTGACCGGAGCGTCTGCTCGTCCATACGAGGCGACAATACTCTGTGCCAATAGTCTTGAAAATGCCAATAGCATTGGCACATACTCTTTACATAGGATGGGTCGGCCCGATGGCAGGACACCAGAGCGGCCCTCGATTACCACACCACCGAGAGATGAGCTGACCGTGGCTACCAAGATTGCTGAGACCGAGATGACCAGCGACCTGACCCGCCACACCGCCCGGGCCGCTGACGACGGCGGCTGGACGGTGTCGTGGCCCCCGGGCCTGTCTGCCAGTGGGGAACCAGTGGCTGCCACGTCGGGTGGGGCTGGTCAGGAACTGCCCGTCGAGGCGCGCCTCGAAGCCCTCGACGGCAGCGAGCGGAAGCTGCTCCTGGACCAGCTCGCCCGCGCTTACCCGGACGTGGTCGAGGCCGGTTTCGCTCTGCTCGCCGGGTGGCGAGCAGGGTGCGCCGAGCACCGCCGGAAGCAGGACAGGCGGCGCGAGCACGCCAGGCGGCGCCGGCGCGAGGAGGACCTCGGTCGCGACTGACGGCCTAACCCGCCCGCACGGCCGCGGCCGCCATCGCCGCGGTGAGGTCGTCGTGCGCCTTCTGCGTCTGCGGCTCCAGTTCTTCGGGTCCTGGCCTCTCCGGCTCACCATGCGGTCATCTCCGCAGTCACCGGCACCCACTTGACGGTCCCGCCGGGGCCGATTCGCGCCTGCCACCCTCGGCCCGTGCGGAAGTAGCCGCCGACGATGGTCCTCGTCCCCAGATCCGGGACGGCCTCCTCGACCACCGCCGAGCTCGCCGCCCCGCTGCGCAGGCAGGCCGCAGCGACCTGTCGGGCCTGCCTCGCGTCGTCCGTGATCCCGCGCGCACCCTGTAACTAGATCGCCAGACGGCATCGCCGACCGGTGGGCCGCCGTCTGGAGGTCGTCGGACATCAGCGAGAGCTGGACCAGGGTCGGCCCGATCTCGGTGTACCGGCACCAGATGGCCGACAAGGTGGCGCGCGCGGCGGTGGCCATGGACCAGGTCTTCGGCACCGGGAGGGCCTGATGGACGGTCATAGGCTCCCGGGTTTGGCTCCGTGTCGTGATCATGGGCCGTAGGCGCAGCTAGGCGGATTGCTGCGACATGCGCCAACCGCATGGTGCGATGGATACCCGCGTGGACGCGGGGTAGTGTTCCCGTCGTGAGCCTGACTAAGGTCCGCGACGAGCTCGTCGTCGCGCTCGATGAGACTCTCCAGCTGGCCCAGCGGCTTGCGGCGGATGCCCGCAACGACAAGGTGCCCGTCGCCGAGCTTGTCGCCCAGGCCAGCATGCTCGGCCGGCTCGACGAGCGCCGCGAGGAGCTGATCGGCCAGCTCCGCCGGGCGGCGAGCGCCGGCCGCCGGGCGTCTCGGCCGGGCCCGCCGATCCGGGTGGTCGTCCTGCACGCCCTCGACGAGCTCGGCTGGCCGCAGAACGCGCGGTTCCTCGAGGAGTACCTCTGGGCCAAGCGCGAGCTGCAGCTCGACAGCCGGGCGTTCGCGTCGCTCCGGCGCGACGAGCTGCGAGCCTGGCGCCGCTCGCCGCAGGCTCGCTCCGCCTACATCGTCCCGGCGCTGAACCCCGACGGGTCGGCCAACCCGCGCTGGCTCACCAGCTCGGCCTGGGACCTGTCCCGGCGGGTGGTGGCCTCCCCCGAGTCCGAGCGACTGTTCGACCTGCAGAAGATCCACGCGCTACCGGTGGTGCACGGCTCCCGCGGCCCGCTCGGCACCCTGCTCGAGCGGTACGTGGCGCAGATCCTGGCCATCGACCCGCCGCCGGTCTCCGCGTCGCTCGCCGCCATCAACGCCTGGCGCGGTCACGTCCGCGCGCACACCGCCGCGCTGATCGAGGCGATCCGCACTCAGGACGACCCCGACCGCGATCGCGTCGCCACCGACCTGGCCGACCTCCCCGCCGACGCCCTGGTCTGGGGCAGGGAGTCAGTTTAGGCGGCGCTCGGC
>Ga0302314_10011939_pt1 | contig 15089 bp, 15 predicted proteins | sample III_Palsa_N2_3_FD_200533 | JGI IMG/M metagenome (GOLD analysis project Ga0302314, IMG submission 200533) | Peat permafrost microbial communities from Stordalen Mire near Abisko, Sweden - III_Palsa_N2_3 | ecosystem: Environmental > Terrestrial > Soil > Palsa > Peat permafrost | place: Sweden...
ATCACCTTCAAGGTGAACCTCCTGAGCGGGTGGATTGCAGGCTTCGCAACCGCAATCCTCCCCGCCCAGGCGGACGTTCCAAGCCTCAGCCCAACTCAACCCCGGGCACTTGGTGACGAATCGAGGTTAGATGAGCGCCGAGATGGCGATGGAAAGGAGCAAATCGTGACGAGCGCCGGAAACGGGATCGCAGGCAACGCCGAGAACGGGATCGAGGTCGAGGGCCTCGTCAAGGACTTCAAGGGCGGGGTGCGCGCCGTCGACGGCATCGACCTGCGCGTGGCGCCGGGCGAGATCTATGGCTTCCTCGGTCCCAACGGCGCGGGCAAGTCGACGACGGTGCTCGTGCTGACGACGCTGCTGCCGCCCACCTCCGGCAAGGCGCGCGTCGCGGGCCTCGACGTGGTCACGCAGGGCGCCGAGGTGCGCGGCGCGATCGGCGCCTCGTTGCAGGAGTCCGCGCTCGATCCGTTCCTCACCGGTCGCGAGCACATGCGCCTGCAGAGCGCGCTGCACGGCCTGAGCAAGGGCGAGCGCGAATCGCGCGGCAGCGAGCTTTTGGAGCGCGTCGGGCTGACGGACGCGGCCGATCGCAAGGTCGGCGGCTACTCGGGCGGGATGAAGCGCCGCCTGGATTTGGGTCTCGCGCTCGTGCATCGCCCGCGGCTGCTGTTTCTGGATGAGCCGACGACCGGTCTTGACCCGCAGAGCCGCGCTGCCCTGTGGGACGAGGTGCGGCGCCTGGCCGACGACGGCGTGACCGTGTTCCTGACGACGCAGTATCTGGAGGAGGCCGACGTGCTGGCCGACCGCGTGGGAATCATCGACCGCGGCACGATCGTCGCCGAGGGCACGCCGGCCGCACTGAAGGCCGAGATCGGACGCTCGAGCGTCGAGGTGGTACCCCAGGACCCGGGCGACCGCGAGCGGCTGAAGGGCCTCCTGCATCGTTTCGGCGAGGAAGGAGCGGCCGCGCCCAACAGCGTCGCGGCGCAGCTGCCCGAGGGTGTCGGCGACCTGGCGGAGATCGTGCGCACGCTTGATGCGGAGAACCTGCCGATCGCCGACCTGCGGCTGCACACGCCGACGCTGGACGATGTGTTCCTGGCGAAGACGGGCCGCTCGCTGGAGGGCGCTGGCGAGGACTCCGGGGAGGAGGGCGGGCAGCCGGTGCCCGCCGCGGCGAACGCATGAGCAGCCTGCAACGAGAAGATCTCGCCCAATGAGTGGCCTGCTGCTCTCCACCCAGGTCAGCGTGCTGGCAAGGCGTTCGATGCGCAAGACCCTGCGCCAGCCGTTTCAGCTGTTCCCGATCGTGTTCTTCCCGATCATCCTGCTGGCCGTCAACGCCAGCGGCCTGAAATCGGCGACGTTGCTCGCGGGCTTTCCCACACATTCCTACGTGTCGTTCGCGATTGCGGTGGCGTTCCTGCAGGGGGCGATGTTCGCGCTGATCAACACCGGGACCAACCTGGCGGAGGACATCGAGAGCGGCTTCTTCAACCGGCTGGCGCTGACCCCCCTGCGACGAGTGTCGCTGATCGCGGGTCTACTCGTCGGCGTGGCCGCGATCGGTGCGTTGCAGTCGACGGTGTACATCCTCATCGGCCTCGTCGCGGGCGCCCATCTGGACTCCGGTTTCGGCGGCGCGCTGGTCGTGGTCGCGCTGGGCTCGCTGACGACGCTGGCGTTTGGTGCGCTCGGCTGCGCAGCGGCGTTGTGGACGGGATCGGGCGAAGCGGTGCAGGGACTGTTCCCGCTGTTCTTCGTGTTCGTGTTCCTGTCGTCCGGCAGCCTGCCGCGCAATCTGCTCGGGACGGGCTGGTTTCACACGGTGGCCGACTGGAACCCGATCTCCTACCTGATCGAGGCGTTCCGCAGCCTGTACATCTATGACTGGGACGCGACCGCGCTGTGGCGCGGCTTCGCGGTTGCGGCGGTACTTGGCCTGATCGCGCTGGTCGCGGCCAGCTCGGCGTTGCGCACAAGGATGCAAAGAACGTGAACACCACATCCCGCTCACACGGCGGCCTGTGGCGCGTCGCTTGGACGGTCGCCTGGCGGGGGATGCACACCTACCTCCGCCGGCCCGATCTGATCTTTCCGTCGCTGATCTTCCCGCTCGTGTTCTTCGCGAGCTTCGCGGGCGGCCTGTCCGCCCTCGGCAAAGTGCCAGGCTTCAGGTTCCCCGCGGGCTACACGGCGTTCCAGTTCGTGTTCGTGATGTGTCAGTCCGCGATGTTCTCCGGTCTGTTCACGGGCTTTACGCTCGCGTTCGATTTCGAAAGCGGCTTCGCTAGAAGGCTGATGCTGGCGGCCGAGGACCGGCGCGGGATCGCGCTCGGCTACGCGATGGTCGCGCTCGCGCGCGCTGCGATCACGCTATCGCTGGTCACGGTCGTGGCGTTGATCTCGGGCATGAAGATCACTGGCGACGGCGTCGACATCGTCGGCCTGTACGGCCTGGCGGCGCTGCTCGTGCTCGTCGGCTACGGCTGGGCCGGCGGGGTGGCGTTCCGCTTTCGCACGATCCAGGCCGGCCCGCTGATGCAGACGCCCGTCTTTTTGATTCTGTTCCTCGCGCCCGTATATGTCCCGCTGGCTCTGCTCAAGGGCTGGATCCATGACGTCGCGAGCGTCAATCCAGCGACCGCCTTCCTCGATGCCGGACGCGGCCTGATCTCTGGCGTCCAGAACCACACCGGCCTAGCCTACGCGTGCGCGGCGGGTCTGATCGTGCTGTTCGCGATCTGGCTGCTCAGCGGGCTGCGCGCGGCCGAACGGGCGACATAACCTAGAAGGCGTGGAAAGCAAGCGATCGACGGCCGTGCTGTTCGCGATCGTGGCGATCGGGCTCGGACTCGCGGGCTGCGGCACGAGCGGAGGATCGAACGGCGCCGCCTCGACCGAACCGTCTTACGTCAAAGAACCGTTCACCCACCAGCAGCTGCTCGTCGAACAGGGAGCTCGGCTGGCCGTCTCCGATGGCTGTACCGCATGCCACCTCGACGCCGCCGGGCGGGGGATAGCTCCGAGCTTTGCGAGCTTCGCAGGGCACCGTGTCACGCTTGTCGACGGTCACCGTGTACTCGTGGACGAACACTTCTTACGTGCCGGGCTGCTGGACCCTGGTGAGGCTGAGATCAAGGGGTATGACCCCGCGCCGATGCTTGAGGCGCTCAAGCGCCTGCACCTGGCCGGCGATCCGGGTCAGGTTGCGGCGCTGACGGCATTCATCGAGCAGATCGGACCGGAACCGCCGCCGAGCTGAGGCACCGTCTGAGGAAGCCCAGCTGGTCGCCGATCGCCTGCTCGAAGGGTTCGCCGCGATAGATGTCGAAGTGACCGATCGGATAGGTGCGCACCTCGGCGCGATTGCTCGCGCGCCGTGCGGCGTCGCGCGCGGCCTGCGGTGGAGCGATCGCGTCGTGGGCGGCGATCTGGATCAGGATCGGGCAGGGGAGACGATCAGCCTGCAGGCCGGGGCGGTACATGCCGGCTCTCAGGGCGATCCGCCCGGCCACCTCGTTGCGCCATCTGGGGCCAGCGATCGCACGGTAGCCCGGCTCGGCGTCGGGGGTGGTCATCGCGCCGACGCTGCCGGGTGCTCCAACCTGCGCGACCATCACGGGCGGATGCCCAAGCAGCGAGGAAGCGAGATCGCGCACGCCCGCGATCGTGAGCCTCACGAGCAAGCCAGGGCCCGCGTAGCGCGCGAGATTCAGCAGCGCTACCGCGCCGTCCATCGCGGGCACCTGCGAGATGACCGCAGCGACGTGCCCGTCGGCGACGGCCACGGGGACGACGTGTCCTCCGGCGTAGGAGGAGCCCCACACCACGATCCGATCGGGATCGACACCATCCAACGAGCGTGCGAAGGAGATTGCTGCCGCGTAGTCCTCGAGCTGGCGGGGGATCGAGAGCAGCTGCCGGGGCTCGCCGTCGGAGGCGCCGAAGTTCCGGTAGTCAAACGCCAGCGCGTCAATGCCGGCGGCGGCGAAGCGCTCGGCGTAAGGCAACAGCCCCGAGTCGACGGTACCGCCGAAACCATGCGCGAGCACGACGCAGGGCCGGCGACCGTCCTCGCCGGCGAAGGCATCGCCGTTGCTTTGCAGATGGATACCCTCGCAGCGCACCCCGCCGCTGTCGAAGGAGACGACACTCATACGACGTGCTCCGGGCTTCCGGCGAGCGCCGTCGGTCCTAGGCGTCCCTGGCCACGCTCGAGCTCCAGCAGCAGCCGCTTGCGCTCCAGCCCGCCGCCGTAGCCGGTGAGCGAGCCGTCCGCGCCGATCACCCGGTGACAGGGGACGATCACGGCGATCGGGTTGCGTCCGTTGGCCGTTCCCACCGCACGCGCCGCCGTTGGTTGGCCGACGCGGCGAGCGATCTCGCCATAGCTGACCGTCTCGCCGTAGGGGATCTCTTCCAGCGCATGCCAGACCTCGAGCTCGAATGGAGCTCCCTCCGCGGCGAGGGGGATATCAAAGCTCGTGCGAGCGCCGACGAAGTACTCCTCCAGTTGCGTCTTGACATCCGCGAAGGGCGCGGCCGAGGCCTGCCAGTCAGGGGAGATCGTCTTGGGCTTGCGGCCCTCCTGCATGTACAGGCCGTGCAAGGTGTCCCCCTCGCCCACCAGCAACAACTCTCCGATCGGGCTTTCCATTGTCGTGTACAGGGTCTGGGTGGTGGAGTTGTGTATTGGTGTCTTGAGTGTGGAGATTGACATTGGATCACACCTTTCTCATGCCGCTTGCCGCTCGGCGGCGTCGCCTGGCGGTGGGGTCGTGTTTGTCGGGGTCGTCGCTCTGTTCGTTCGTCCGGTTGTGCTCAGGGAGGCCCACAGGTGCTGGACCGCGTACGCGCGGTAGGGCCGCCAGCGCTCGGCGAGCCGCTCCGCGGCGGCGGGCTGACAATCGTGGCCGAGCTGCTCCAGCGCGTGGCGCACACCGAGATCGCTCGGCAAGAAGGCGTCGGGATCGCGCAGCGTGCGCATCGCGATGTACTCGGTCGTCCACGGCCCGATCCCGGGCAGCTCGAGCAGCCGGCGCCGTGCGTCTTCGCGATCTGATCCGGCGTCGAGCGTCAGATCTCCGCTCGCGAGCGCTCTGGCGAGGCCGAGCAGCGCACGCCTACGGCCGGCCGGCATCGCGAGCCGGCCGGGATCCACCGCGGCGAGCGTCTCGGCAGACGGGAACAGGTGGGTCACCGTTCCGATCGGACGCGCCAGCGGCTGCCCGTATGCGGCGACCAGACGCCCGGCGAGCGTCCTCGCGCCGCCGATCGACACCTGCTGGCCCAGCACGGCGCGGACGGCGAGCTCGTGACCGTCTACATGACCCGCCACTCGCCGTCCCGGCGCCTTACGCACAAGCGGCGCCAGTAACGGATCCTCGCCCAATGCCTCGGCCACACTGAGCGGGTCGGAGTCGAGGTCGAGCAGCGTGCGCGAGCGTTGCATCGCGGCGGCGAGGTCGCGCAGGTCCTCCAGCCAGTAGCGGGCGTGCACGTAGTCGTCGGCGGGACGCAGCTCGACTATGCCGCTCCCGTGCGGCAGGCGCAGGCTGCGCCGATAGGCCCCTTCGTGCACCTCCTCTATGCCGGGCACGGCTCGCAGGCCTAGGAACGCGATCAGGCCCGCTCCATCCAGCGGAGACCGGTAGGGGAGCCGCAGCGACAGCGCGCCGCTCTCCTGCTGGGAATGGTCTCCCCGTCGCGCCCGCGCGCGCAGCTCACGCGGCGCCATCGCGAACACTTCCCGCACCGTCGCGTTGAACTGGCGCACGCTCTGAAAGCCCGCGGCGAACCCGACGCCTGTGATCGGCACGATCGTCGTCTCGAGCAGGATCCTGGCGGTCTGCGCGCGCTGCGCGCGCGCCAGCGCGAGTGGCCCCGCGCCGGCCGTCGCAACGAGCTGGCGGTGGACGTGACGCTCGGTGTAGCCAAGGCGACCGGCGAGACCGCCGACGCCCTCGCGGTCGACCACGCCGTCGGCGATCAAACGCATCGCGCGCCCGACGAGGTCCGCGCGCAGGTCCCAATCAGGCGAGCCCGGCGTCGCGTCCGGACGGCAGCGCTTGCACGCGCGAAAGCCGGCTGCCTGCGCCGCCGCGGCCGTGGCGAAGAAGCGTACGTTCTCGCGTTTCGGCGTCCTCGCCGGGCAGCTCGGGCGGCAGTAGATCCCGGTCGTCTTCACACCGCAGAACACCCATCCGTCAAAGCGCGGGTCCTCGGCCTCGATCGCCTGCCAAAAACGGTCTGAATCAAAGATCACACGATCACAGTGGCACACCGGTCAGTCGACGTCTAGCGGAAATCGGACCTTGATGGCGGTCCAGGCATGCAAGTCCGAAATCCGCCGGACATGACCGCAGCGCTGTGCCACGGTGCTTGGCGAATTCACCACTGTCAATCAATCGGATGTGAGGAGATTTTGGGATGGCTGTCAAAGCGCGGGACGCTCAGCTGGGTAATCTCAGCCACGACTATGCCGAGGTAAACGGCGTACGGCTCCATTATGCCCATCGAGGGCAGGGTCCACTGATTCTCTTCCTTCACGGCTTTCCGCAGTGCTGGTATCAGTTCCGCCACCAGCTCGCTGAGCTCTCGCAAGATCATCTCGTCGTGGCGCCCGACGTTCGTGGTTACAACCTGTCTGCCAAGCCGCAGGATGTACACGCCTACCTGACATGCACGCTGGTGGAGGACATCCGCCAGCTCGTCGTGCGCCTCGGATACGAGCAATTTGTCCTCGTCGGCCACGACGTTGGCGGGGCGGTCGCGTGGTCGTTCGCCCTGCACCATCCGGAGATGCTCAGCGCGCTCGCGATCTTGGACACGCCACATCCCGTGCTGTTCGACGAAGCACTCCGTCATGACCCCGAACAGCAGGAGGCGAGCGCGTACATGCTCACGGCGCGAGCACCGGATGCCGCGGGCGTCTTCTCGGTTGACGATTTCCGCGTGCTGCGTGAATCGCTCGATCACCCGTTCATCGACCAGGAGACACTCGACTGCTACGTGCAGAGCTGGCGAGAGCCCGGCGCGATGGCCGCCGCACTGCGCTGGTTTCACGCCGAGGGCCAGGGGCCACCCGCCCCCGACGGAACGCCCGCCGCCGCGAACATCGTCAGACACATCCATCCGCTGACGGTCACCGTGCCCACTCTCGTGATGTACCCGACCGCCGACCCATGGATTCGGCCGGCGTCCCACCGAGGACTCGACCGCTACGTCTCGGACCTGACGTTCATCGAGGTAGAGGGCGCCACCCACTGGATCGCCGAGGAGCAGCCCGCGCTCGTGAGCCGCACCATCCGCGAACACATCGAGCGGGTGGCCGGGGCGAGCAGTGAGCCGCCAGGCGCCCGCCTCAACGGTTGAGCGCGAACAGCGGCCAACGCCCGGGTACGCCCTTGAGCTCGTGAAAGCCACGCTCCTCGAACGCGAACGGGCCACCCACGACCGTTCCGAACACAGTGCCTGAGACGAGCACCTCGTCGGGTCCTGCGAGCGTGTTGACGCGCGAGGCGATGTGGACGGCCATGCCGCCGACATCCTCGCCGATCAGCTCACACTCACCTGTGTGCACGCCAACGCGCACCTCGATCCCGAGCTCGTGTGCGGCGGCGGTGATCGCGAGGGCACAGCGCAAGGCCCGCGACGGTGGCCCCTCGAAGGTCACGAGGAAACCGTCGCCGATGGTCTTCACCTCACGACCGCTGAAGCGGGCGAGCTGCTCACGCACCTGCGAATCGTGGTCGGCGAGCAGATCGCGCCAGCGACTATCGCCAAGCCTGGCGGCGCGCGCTGTCGCATCCACGATGTCGGTGAACATCACCGTAAGCAGCGCCCGCGCAAACTCCCCGCCGCTGCGCCCGCCGGTCAGGAACTCCTCGATCTCCTCGACGATCGCGTCGCTGTCGCCGATGAACGGGAAGGAGTCGACGCCGTCCAGCTCCACATGACGAGCTCCGGGGATGTGCTCGGCCAGGTAACGCGAGTGGTGTGGGTCCCAGGCGCTATCGCCGGATCGGTGCATGACGAGCGTGGGAACGCGAATACGGGGCAGCGTGTCCCGTACGTCGAGCTCGGCCGCGGCCTTCAGCAGGATGCGGGCTTCGCTCGGGCTCGCCGCCAGACGCTGCAGACGCGCGTACCACGTGGCGAGCGCCTGGTCATCGGCCATCGAGGGCGCGAGCACCGGAAGTCCTGGGCCATCGATCTCACCCCAAGTGGACACGGTGCGCTCGGTCCACGCGGCGCGGTCCTCGGCGCTCATCGCCCATTCGTGATCGGTAGCCCACGATGTCCGCGCGATCGAGGCATACATGATCAGCGCGCCGATGCGCTCCGAGCGGTCGGCGGCGAGCATGGCGCCGACGGGCCCTCCCAAGCCGTATGTGAGCAGCGCCGCCCGCTCGCTGCCCGCGGCATCGAGGACCGCCAGGGCATCTTGCGCGTCCTGCTCCAACGTGTAGGGCTCGCCAACGCTGTCAGACAGTCCGCTGCCGCGGCGGTCAAACAGGATCAGTCGGTTGAACACCGCCAGTCGCTCGAGGAAACGACGCAGCGCGGGCGCCTCCCACAACTGCTCGATCTGAGAGATCCAACCCGGCAGAAACAGCAGGTCCAGAGTGCCCTCTCCCGCGACCTGGTAGGCGATCGTCGCATCGCCGCTACGCGCATAGCGTGTCGTGGGCACCATCAGGCGCGTCATTGGTGATTACCTGGCATGTCGGGAAAGTCTCTCGATTGTCGCTACTTTGCGTCCTCGCCCTCCGGGTGGCGCGGCAGCCCGTCTTCCGGGATCGCTTCCCAGGGCGCGGCGTAGGCGACGAATTGACGCAGGCTCGGCCTGATCCCCGGATCGCTGTCGAACGCGCCGAGGCGGACACCGATGCGCTCTGGATCGTTCGGGTCGCGGCTGAACAGCGCTGAGCCGCAATCTCCACAGAACCACTTCTCCGCGCCGCTGTCCGGCCGCCACGCGCGCAGATGCTCCTCGCCCGAGACGATGCGGAACGATCCCGGCTGGGGACGGGCGCTCGCGGAGGCGGCGGTCCCGGTACGTCGCTGACAACGCGTGCAGTGGCAGTATTTCGCGGATTCCAGCGGTGCGGTCACCTCGAAGCGGACCGCTCCACAGCCGCACCCGCCATGAAGGGGCATCTCGGGCTGGGTTTCCATTTCAGCCGGCCGCCTCGGCGCCGGGTGTCTGCTCTGCCTCCTCAGCGCTCGTCTCCGCCGGAGCGGGCTGTGCCGCGGCGATCGCGTATGAGCCGATCGCGCCGAGCGCCCCGGTGACCAGCGCGGCGAGGGCCCAGCCGGAGCCTGAACGTTCGCGTCCCCGAGCCGCGTCCAGCGAGAGCGCGCCCGGTCCAACCTCGGCCAGCGCGAGCGCGGCGGCGATCAGGACGAGGTTGTACTCGTAGCCGCCGTTCGTCGTCCAAGGACCGTTCTTGGCGTGCACCCGATGGATCGCGGTCAGCATCGTCGCGGTCAGCACAGACGCGGCGAACGGTGTCTCCAGTCCGGCCGCAAGCAGCGCCCCGCCGCCCGCCTCGGCGGCGCCGGCGGCGATCGCGTTCGGCTTACCCGGACGCAGGCCGAGGTGCTCGAAGCCCTGTGCCGTGGTGTCGAGGCCGGGGCCGTCGAACCAGCCAAACAGCTTCTGCACACCGTGCCCGACGAACAGCCCGCCCACCACCATCCTCAACAGCAATCGTCCGATCTTCATGTTCTCGAACCTCCGTTTGGTTTGATCTGAGTATGGTCACGCCGGCTCAAGAGTCCGCCAAGCGCGTGAGCAGCGGAACCGCTTCCGCAAGCACCCGCCGCTCCTGCTCAGAGAGGCCATCGGCGATCGCCCGGGTCAGCCAACCCACACGCTCGCGGCGCTCGAATTCGAGCACCTGGCGCCCTTGGTCGGTGAGCTCGAGCAGGGCGCGGCGTCCGTCGGCGGGATCTGGCCGGCGGCTGATCAGCCCATCGGCTTCGAGTTCGCCGACGATCTGCGCCATCGACTGCGGACGGACGCGCTCGGCGGCGGCCAGATCACTCGTGCCCCTCGCGCCTTCACGGTCGAGGCGACCCAGTACGGCGCCATGCGCGAGCGAGAAGCGATGCTCGGCGCGGAGTCGTCGCACCAGTTGGCCCAGCACGACCCGAAGATCGCTAGCGACGAGAGGGACATCGACGGACAAGGCCGCAAAACTATAACTGGAATAGCCGATAAATGCACAGGCTATCTGTACAGGCTACCTGTACACTATTTGGATGCCCGTAAAAGACAACTACAAGTGGATCGCCCTCTCCAACGTGACCTTGGGCGTGCTGCTCGCGGTGCTCGACGGGTCGATCGTCCTGATCGCGATGCCCTCGATCTTCAGGGGCATCCACCTCGACCCGCTGGTGCCGGCGAACAGCTTCTACCTGCTGTGGATGATCCTCGGCTTCCTCGTCGTCACGAGCGTCCTGATAGTCAGCCTCGGGCGGCTCGGGGACATGTACGGCCGGGTGAAGATGTACAACCTCGGCTTCCTCGTCTATACGATCGCCTCGCTGTTCCTCACGATCGACTGGATGACCGGGCGCGACGGAGCGCTGTACCTGATCGTCTTTCGCATCGTGCAGGGGGTGGGGGCGGCCTTCCTGCTGGCCAACTCCGCGGCGATCCTGACCGATGCCTTCCCGGCCAATCAGCGCGGGATGGCGCTCGGCATCAACAACATCGTCGGGGTCAGCGGCGTCTTCATCGGACTCGTGCTCGGCGGCCTGCTGGCGCCGATCGACTGGCGGGCGGTCTTCCTGATCTCGGTGCCGATCGGTGTTTTCGGAACCGTATGGGCTTACCTCAAGCTCGAGGAGCGCAGCACGCCGAAACCTGCACGGGTCGACTGGTGGGGCAACCTGACCTTCGCGCTCGGGCTGATCCTGATCATGGTCTCGGTCACATATGGCATCCGCCCCTACGGCGGACACGCCACCGGTTGGACTAGCCCCAAGGTGATCGCCCTGTTGGGTGCGGGCGTGGCCTGCCTGGTGGCGTTCGCTGTAATCGAGTGGCGGGTGGCCGATCCGATGTTCCGGCTGCCGCTGTTTCGGATCCGCGCGTTCACGTTCGGCACGCTTTCCACGTTCCTTTCGGCGGTCGCCCGCGGAGGGTTGATGTTCATGTTGATCATCTGGCTGCAGGGCATCTGGCTGCCCCAGCACGGCTATGACTTCACCGAAACGCCGCTGTGGGCCGGGATCTACATGCTGCCTCTGATCGTCGGCATGCTGATCGCCGGGCCGACCTCCGGCTACCTGTCAGATCGCTTCGGCGCGCGCTGGTTTGCGACCGGTGGGATGCTCGGAGCGGCACTCAGCTTCTACCTGCTGGCGCTGCTGCCGATCGACTTCTCCTATCCGTTGTTCGCCGCGGTCCTGTTCCTGAACGGCATCTCGATGGGCATGTTCGCCTCGCCCAACCGCGCCGCCGTGATGAACAGTCTCCCGGCGGGCGATAGGGGAGCCGGCGGCGGCATGAACCAGACTTTTCAAAACTCCGCCCAGGTGCTGTCGATCGGGATCTTCTTCACGTTGATGATCTTCGGCCTGTCCTCCAGCCTGCCCTCGGCGCTGACTGCCGGCCTGAAGGCCCACGGCGTCGCCGCGGCTACCGCCGCCGGCGTCGCGCACCTGCCGCCGGTGTCGATCCTGTTTGCCGCGTTCCTCGGCTACAACCCGATCCAGCACCTCGTCGGCGCCCACGCGCTGAGTGGGCTCTCGGCATCGAACCACGCGGCGCTGGTCGGCAAGTCGTTCTTCCCGCACCTGATCTCCGCGCCGTTTCGTGCGGGGCTGCACGAGGCGTTCGCGTTCGCGATCGTCGCCTGCTTGATCGCCGCGGCGGCATCGCTGATGCGCGGCGGCAAGTATCAATACGCGGCGCCGGACATTCGCGAGACCGCGGGCGCCGGTCGGCAGACCCAAAGCCAAGCCGGCGAGTTGGCGCCGAGAGTCACAGCAAGCACCATCACCCAAGTCCCCATTAGAGAGGAACAGCATGCAAGTTGAGTGGTACGGCCAGTCCGCGTTTCGCCTCACCGCAGCAGATAAGACGGTGGCGATCGACCCGTTCGGAGACATGTCGGCAATGGCGGCGAGCCGCGGGATGCAGTTCGACTACCCGCCGATCGACGGCGTCGAGGCTGATCTGCTGCTGGTGACCCATGAGCACATCGATCACAACGGCGTCGAGTCGATCGGTGGCGACCCCACGATCCTGCGCTCGACGGCGGGCAAATTGGAGTCACCGATCGGTGAGATCACCGCGATCGCCTCCGAGCACGATCAGGCGGCGGGCACCGAGCGAGGACCCAACACAATCTTCGTGTTCGAGCTCGACGGTCTGCGTGTCGCTCACTTCGGCGACTTCGGCCAGAGCGCGCTGCGCGACGAGCAGGCCGCGGCGATCGGGCGCGTCGATCTGCTGATCGTCCCCGTCGGCGGCGGTCCCACGGCCGGGGCCTCCGACGCAGCCACGATCGTCGAGCGTCTCTCCCCGCGCTGGGTCGTCCCGATGCACTACCGCACCCCGCGCATCGGCTTCCTCGAGACCGAGGAGGCCTTCCTCGAGCGGATGACTCACGTCGAGCGCCTGCCGGGATCGGTCTTCGACACTGCCGAGCTACCTGTCGAGGATGGCCCGGTCGTGGTCGTACCGGCCGCACCGTAGCCGTAGGAGTGGCTGTGGCCTCAGCTCGCGAGCGTGCGGTTGAAGCGGCGCAGCGCCAGAGGTACGCAGATCGCCAGCAGCAGCACACACCACATGACCATCGCGACCTCCGGATGGTCGAGCTGCCAGGAGCCGTGCGAGGGGTAGCCCTCGGTCAGCTTCCGCACGGTCGCGACCAGCGCCGAGATCGGGTCCCACTGGGCGATCGCCCGCGGTACCGCGTCGAGTCCTTCGATCGGCACGAACGTGCCCGCCATGAACGTGAGCGGGAGGATGATGATGAAGCCCATCCCCTGCATCGCATCGGGCGAGCGCACGATCATCCCAAACAGCACACCCGTCCAGGTGAACGCGAGCACCGCCAGCATCATCAGCGCGAGCAGCTCAATCCCGTGGGCCAGCGTCAGGTGCGGATCCCAGCCGAGCAGCAACCCGACGACCACCGTGATGGTGAGGCCCAGCAGCGCCTCGCAGAACTGGCCCATCACCTGCCCGGTAATGATCGACAAGCGGCTGATCGGTAGCGAGCGGAAGCGGTCGACCACGCCTTCGGTCATGTCGTTCGAGGTCGCCACACCGGCGCCGATCACGCCGAACGCGAGGGACTGGCCGAGGATGCCCGGGAACAGGTAGTTCTTGTAGTCGATCCCGACCACGTGGATCGCCGAGCCGAACACGTAGAGGAACAGCAGGATGAAGATGATCGGCTGGATCGTCACGTCGAGCAGGCGCTCGGGCACGCGCGGGATCGAGCGCAGGCTGCGCGCGGTCAACAGCGCGGTGTCGCCCACGAAGCGTCTCACCGTGTTTCGTGAGCGGTCGGGAGCCGCGATCCGACTGTTGTCCTCGGCAATCGCGTGGCTGCTCATCGTGTGACTCCCTCCTTCTCTGGGCTCTCGGCTCTATCTCTGATGTTCGGCGCTTGCTCCGAATCGGACTGCTCGCCATCCTCGACCGGATGTCCGGTCAGCGCCAGGAACGCGTCGTCGAGCGTCGGGCGGCGCAGCGCGATCTCGTCGACCGCGATCCCGCTCGCTTTGATCGCCTGCGTCACCCGTGCGAGGTCCTCGACCTCCGCCGGCGCCGGGATCGAAATCGTGCGCTGCTCCCGTGCTATCGCCGTCTCAAAGCGCCCATCGAGCGCCTCCCGGAGTTGCTCGAGCGCGGCACCGTCGGGCGCGAGCACGTCGACGCGCTGCTCTCCCACCTGCGCCTTCAGCTGCGCCGGCGTGCCGGCGGCGATCTCGCGGCCGTGATCGATCAGCACGACGCGGTCCGCCAGCGCGTCGGCCTCTTCGAGGTACTGCGTCGTCAGTAACAGCGTCACGCCTTCGGCGACCAGCTCCCGGACCGTCGACCACACGACCTGGCGACTGCGCGGGTCGAGGCCCGTCGTCGGCTCGTCGAGCACGAGCAGTTGCGGCTTGTCGATCAGGCCGGCGGCGAGGTCCACACGGCGACGCTGCCCGCCGGAGAGGTTCTTCACTAGCCGGTCGTGGAACTCCTCGATGTCGAAGCGCTCGATCAACTCCTTGGCGATCGCCCGGGCGGCGCCGCGGCCGTGGCCGCGCAGGCGCGCCATCAGCACCAGGTTCTCCCGCGCCGTGAGGTTCTTGTCGAGCGCCGCGAACTGACCCGTCAGCGAGATCGCCCGCCGGACCCGCTCGGCTTCGCCGACGACGTCGTGTCCCGCGATCCGCGCGCTGCCGCCGTCGGGGCGCAGCAGCGTTGCAAGCATCCGCACCATCGTGGTCTTCCCCGCGCCGTTCGGGCCGAGCAGCGAGACGACCGTCCCGGTCTCCACGTGTAGGTCGAGCGCATCGACGGCGGTGAACTCGCCGAAGCGCTTCGTCAGGCCCTCGGCTTCGATTGCGGCTGAGTTGGATCTTGTTGCCTCTGGTGTGAGCATTCGAAGATCCTACAGTAACTGAAAGTTTTGTGCAACTGAAGTTATTGGTAAGCTGTCGCATATGGTGGACGAGGGGCTCGAGGAGTCAGATCCGCTCACGGGCGACGCGTCTGAGGACATGTCTGACGAAGGGGCGATCCAGCGCCTGCTCGTGCGCGAACTGGGGGAGGAGCTGGCTGGCGCGTTCCTGTTCGCGCGCCAGACCCAGGAGCGCTGGGCGCGCCGGCGCCATCCGGCGGAGGGCTTGCGCGAGCGCAAGAAGCGCCATACGCGCCAGCAGATTTCCGACGTCGCGACCACTCTGTTCGTGGTGCGTGGCTTCGATCACGTGAAGGTGTCGGAGATCGCCGAGGTCGTCGGGGTCTCGGAGAAGACCGTCTACAACTATTTCCCCACGAAGGAGTCCCTCGTCTTCGATCGCGCCGACGAGGGTATTGCGCGCTTGGCGGCGGCGCT
>Ga0302314_10011940_pt1 | contig 15089 bp, 16 predicted proteins | sample III_Palsa_N2_3_FD_200533 | JGI IMG/M metagenome (GOLD analysis project Ga0302314, IMG submission 200533) | Peat permafrost microbial communities from Stordalen Mire near Abisko, Sweden - III_Palsa_N2_3 | ecosystem: Environmental > Terrestrial > Soil > Palsa > Peat permafrost | place: Sweden...
GTCGGTCTGGGTGCGGGCGATCCTGCACAACTATCAGAGCGCCGAGCAGCCGATCGTCGTCACCTCCTACGCCACCATGCGATTGCTGGGCATGGAGCGCGAAGGCCTGCGGATCGGGCCGCTGATGGTCAGCATCAAGGACCCGAAGCGCGCCGAGATCGTGCGCGACAACCTGAACGCCATCGCCCACGGCGCCTTCAAGGCCCAGACCCTGAAGGAGTTCAACCAGGCCAACGAGCAGGCGGTGATGAGCCAGCAGATCATCGGCCTGCTGCTCGATTTCTCGGTGTTTCTGGCGACGCTGATCGGCATCGGCGTCACCTCGCAGACACTGCGCGGCGCGATCCTGTCGAATATCCGCGAATTCGCATCCTTGCGCGCGCTCGGCATCTCGATGGGCTCGCTGCGGCTGATCGTGATGGAGCTCTCGTTCTGGGTCGGCGTCGCCGGCACGCTGACGGCCTTGCTGCTGACCGGGGGGATCGCCCTGCTGGCCGGCAGTGTCGGCCTGCCGATCGTGATGCGCGTGCCGACCACGGCTTTCGTCTGTGTGATGATGATGATCATCGCCATCATCTCCGGCGCGATGGCGATGGGCATCCTCAAGAAGAGCCAGCCGGCGGACTTGCTGCGATGACCGTCGCCATCTCCGCCCAGGGCCTGACCAAGCGCTTCAAGACCGGCCGCACCCACGCGGTGGTGCTGCGCGGGGTCGATTTCTCGGCCGAAGCCGGCCACGTCACCATGGTGATGGGACCGTCGGGCTCGGGCAAGTCGACGCTGATCGCGGCGCTCTCCGGCCTGATGCGGCCGGATGAGGGCAAGGTGACAGCGCTTGGCTCGGACCTCTGGAGCCGGCGCGGCGGCAAGATCGATCGCTTCCGGCTCGACCACTGCGGCTTCATCTTCCAGGGCTTCAACCTGTTCCCGGCGCTGACCGCCTACGAGCAGGTGGCCAGCGTGCTCCGCTACAAGGGCCTGAAGCGCAAGGCGGCGCGGGATCGGGCGATCGAGGCCCTGACCGAGGTTGGCCTGGCGCCGCGGATGAACCAGCGGCCCTCGCAGCTTTCCGGCGGGGAGAAGCAGCGCGTGGCCATCGCCCGGGCGCTGGCCAAGGCGCCCGACCTGGTGTTCGCCGACGAGCCGACCTCGGCCCTCGACGGCGAAAGCGGCAAGATGGTGGTGCGGCTGCTGCGCCGGGCGGCCACCGAGCACGGCGCGGCGGTGATCTGCGTCACCCACGACCCGCGGCTGGAGGCCTTCGCCGACCGCGTGGTGCGCATCGAGGACGGCCAGATCCTCTCGGATGAGCCCGCCTATCACGCAACCACGACGCCGGCGCTGGAGCCGGTCGGACATTGAGATCCATGCGCGCCCTGACGATTCTCACCCTTCTGGCGCTGGCCGCCGGCGCCGCCGGCTGCCAACGCGGCGCCGAACAGGCCAAGGCCAACACCATCCCGCCGCCGGCGACGCCCTATTCCGCCATCGCCGACGGCAAGGCCGACGTGGACGGCGGCATCATCCCGGTGGCCGCGCGCACCGCCGGCATCGTCCGCACCGTCTACGTCCAGGAGGGCGATGCGGTGACCAAGGGCGAGGTGTTGGCCACCCAGGAGGACGATGCCCCGCGCCTCGCCGTCCAGACCGCCGAAGCCGCCCTCGCCCAGGCCAAGGCCCAGACCGCGCTCACCGACACCCAGATCACCGCCGCCGAGCGCGAGGTGAACCGGCTGAAGCCGCTGGTCGCCTCGCACTACGTCTCCAGCCAGTCGGTCGACCAGGCCGAGGACGCGGTGCACAACGCCAACGCCACTCTGGAAGCCCAGCGCGCCTCGGTCGCCGTGGCCGAGACCCAGCTCAGCCAGGCGCGCTACACCCTGGACCAGACCATCATCCGCGCCCCGACCGACGGCAAGATCGTGCGCCGCTACGCCAACCCCGGCGTCGGCGCCTCGACCCTGAACGTGACCGCCATGTTCGACCTGGAGCCGGCCGGCCAGCGCATCGTCCGGGCCGAGGTCTCGGAAGGCGACGAGCCATTCGTGAAGGTCGGCGGCGGCGTGATGCTGGTGCCGGAGGCCGATCAGGCCAAGAGCTATCCCGGCAAGGTGATGCGCATCGCCCCGGTGTTCGGCGAGCGCAAGCTGCAGTCCGACGACCCGTCACAGCGCACCGACGACCGGGTGGTGGAAGTGGTGGTCAGCGCCAACGACGCCCCGTTCCTGATCGGCCAGCGCGTGCTGGTGAAGTTCCTCAAGGGCTGAGACGAACCAGCCGGTTCAAACCCAGCGGGCGGCGGCGTCGGCCGTATCCTCAGGGCGCGTGTTGAAGGCGATCGCCGCATTAGGCGCCGCCTTGTGAACCGCGTTCACAACGGACTCGAACAACGCCAGACTCTTTGGCGGCAGTCTGAGACCGCCGCCAATCACAACGCAGTCGTAGCTCGCGCTGGCGAGTTGCTTCTCCAGCATCGGACCAGCGCGTTCGTCCGGCGGGATCATGCAAGGATCCGCGTCCCAGCCTCGCTCCGCCATCTTGGCGAGCGCGATGGCGATGCCGGCGTGAATCTTCTCGGCGTTAAAGCCGGGCGGGATGGCGGGGTCGGAAAAATCCACGGTCTCCGGTTCCTGGCCGACGAACAGTATCCGGGTCATGCGAGGTGCTCCGTTGGGAATGGTCGCGCGAGATAACGCGCCAACCACCGAGGCGTCCCCGCTGCGGTCGTCCATGTTTTCTGGTGAACCGGGCGCTCCAAAGGGCTAGGAGCCCAGCCATTGCACTGCCACCGACCTGATCCGAGGCCTATCATGCGTCGCGCCGCCATCGTCTCTCCCATCCGCACCGCCGTCGGCAAGTTCCAGGGCACGCTCGCCCCGATGAGTGCCGGCGATCTGGGCGCGGTGATCCTGCGGGCGCTGGTCGAGCGGACCAAGATCGATCCGGCGGCGGTGGACGACGTGATCTTCGCCCAGGGCTACGGCAACGGCGAGGCGCCCTGCATCGCCCGCTGGTCGGCGCTGGCGGCCGACTTCCCGATAGAGACTCCCGGCTATCAGCTCGACCGCCGCTGCGGCTCCGGCCTGCAGGCGGTGATCGACGCGGCGATGATGGTGCAGACCGGCGCGGCCGACGTGGTGGTGGCCGGCGGCGTCGAGAGCATGAGCAATGTCGAATACTATTCGATGGACATGCGCGGCGGCGCCCGCGCCGGCTCGGTGACCATGCACGACCGCCTGGCCCGCGGCCGGGTGATGAGCCAGCCGGTCAGCCGCTTCGGCGTGATCAGCGGCATGATCGAGACCGCCGACAACCTGGCGCGCGACTATCAGATCAGCCGCGAAGCCAGCGACGAATACGCCGCCATGAGCCACCAGCGCGCCGCCGCGGCCTGGGCCGCCGGCAAGTTCGACGACGAGGTGGTGCCGGTCTCGGTGGCGCAGAAGCGCGGCGATCCGATCGTGTTTGACCGGGACGAAGGGGTGCGGGCCGACGCCACCGCCGAGAGCCTCGGCAAGCTGCGGCCGCTGGAAAAGGACGGCGTGGTCACGGCCGGCAACGCCAGCCAGCAGAACGACGCCGCGGCCGCGTGCCTGGTGGTGGCCGAGGACAAGCTGGCCGGGCTGAACCTCGATCCGATGGGCTGGTTCGTCGGCTGGGCCGCGGCCGGCTGCGATCCGTCCCGCATGGGCATCGGCCCGGTGCCGGCGGTGAAGCGCCTGTTCGACCGCACCGGCCTGGGCTGGAACGACATCGACCTGGTGGAGCTGAACGAAGCATTCGCGCCGCAGGTGCTGGCGGTGCTCAAGGGCTGGGGCTGGGACGAACGGGATCGGCTCAACGTTAACGGCTCCGGCATCAGCCTGGGCCACCCGATCGGCGCCACCGGCGGCCGCATCCTCGCCAACCTGCTGCGCGAGCTGAAGCGCCAGGGCGGCAAGTACGGTCTCGAAACCATGTGCATCGGCGGCGGCCAGGGCATAGCGGCGGTGTTCGAGGCTGCGTAATTTCCTCCTTCCCCATGAAGGCTACGGCATTCACACATCTCGGTGGGCTTGCGCGGAAGGCCTTTGGCTGACCCGCTACGGGCATAGTTCGCTCATGGGGGTCGGGGATGGAACTCAAGCGCAAATCCGGCTCCAGACCGGCGGAGGATCCCAGCGATGCAGCTCTACGATAGTCGTCTGGCGCCCAATCCGCGCCGCGTGCGCTGGTTCATGGCCGAGAAAGGGATCGACGACATCGAGGTGATCGACGTCGATCTGATGGCCGGCGCGCACCGGACGCCGGAGTACGTCGGCCGCGCCGGCATCGCCCAGGCGCCGGCCCTGACCATGGACTGCGGCACGACCATCACCGAGTCGCTGGCAATCTGCCGCTACCTCGAGAGCGTCTATCCGGAACCCAATCTGTTCGGTCGCGATCCGAAAGAGACGGCGGTGATCGAGATGTGGGCCAGGCGGGCCGAGCTGCTGGCGGCGATGCCGCTGATGCTGGCGGTGCGCCACGGGCACCCGGCGCTAGCCGCGCTGGAGACCCAGGTCCCGGAAGTCGCCGCCACCAACCGCGCGCAGGCCGAGCGCTCTCTGCAGCTGTTCGACCGACGGCTCGGCGAAAGCGAATGGATCGGCGCCGAGCGGGTGACCATCGCCGACGGGGTGCTGTTCGCTGGAATGGAATTCGCCCGGCTCGTGCGCTTCAAAGTCCCCGAGGAACTGGCGAATCTGACACGCTGGCAGACGGCGATGCGAGCGCGTTCGTCGGCCACAGCGGGAACTTGAACATGAAGCCGGTCGCGCTCGCCCTGCTGCTGGTTGCGGCCCCAGCCTTCGCCGATACGCCGCCGTCGATGCCGGGCATGCCGGGGATGTCTGCGCCCGTGCCTGCCGCCGCGACCACGCCGCCGTCACCGCCAAAGCAAACTGTGATCGTCGGCCCGACCGGCAAGACGCTGGTGATTACCCCGGCCGTGCTGGCCGACCTCGACCGCGAGCAGGCGACCATGATCAACCACTCGGCCTCCCACACCTACGAGGGCGTGCTGCTGACGGAACTGCTGCGGCTGGTCGATGCCCCCACCGGCGCCCGCATCCACGCCGACGCTGACCGCGACTATCTGGTGGTCACCGGCGGCGACGGCTTCCGCGCCGTGTTCTCCCTCGCCGAGACCGACCGCAGCGTACAAAAGCGCGCCGTGATCCTGGCCGACAAGATGGACGGCGCCCCGCTGCTGGCCCACGACGCGCCCTACCGCATCGTGGTCGACGGCGACCAGAAACCGGCCCGCAGCGTCTACGCGGTGACGAAGATCGAAGTGAAGGTGCTGCCCTAAGCATCTCGAAAGCCACCTACAGATGTCATCCCGGACAAGCCGCGTAGCGGCGCAGAGCCGGGATCTACTTCGCACATGCGAGGCAAGCTGGTCCCGGACAGCCCGCTACGCGGCCTTCCGGGATGACATGGAAGGGAGCGAGCGACCGCGCTTCAGGCGTCCGCCATCCAGCCCTCCGCGATCAACTGCATCGACCGTAGCCGCGACTCCAGCGTCGGGCCGCCGTTGAGGACGAAGATCTCGTCGGCGCCGGTGTGCGCCGCCTTCTCCGCCAGATAGCCGCGCACCGCGGCGGCGTCGCCGCGGAACCGGCGGATGAAGCCCTCGCCCTCCGGCGGTTCGCCCGGACGCGGCGGCGGGCGAGGCGTCAGGGCGACGAGGCGATCCGCCTCCTCGGCGGTGTCGGCGGCGAGCGCGATGGTGGCGACGCCGGAGAAGGGCTCGGCGCGGTAGACCGAGGGCTGGAACGCCTCGCGGTAAGCCGCCACTGCCGGCGCGCCGTCGCTGCGGGCGATGAACTCGGCGAACACCATGCCGACCCCGACCATGCCCGCGAACCGAGCGCTGTCGGCCGACGAGCAGAGCAGGAACAGGTCGGGGTGCGATGGCCCCGACGGGCTCGCCTTCACATTGGCGAACGGGTGCGGCGAGGGGAACGGCTCGACCCCCGAGGCGTCGAGCAGCCAGGCCGAGAGCAGGGCGAAGTATTGCGGAAACACGTCCGACATCTGCGAGCCCAGCGCCCGGCCGGTGATGCCGTCGGCGCCCAGCGCCCGGCCGAGGCCGAGGTCGATCCGTCCCGGCGCCAGCGCCTCCAGTTCCATGAAGGTCTCGGCCACCTTCAGCGGCGAGTAGTTCGGCAGCATCACGCCGCCGGAGCCGAGGCGGATGGTCGATGTCACCTGGCTGATCGCCGCGATCAGGATCTCCGGCGCGGCGCTGGAGAGGTGCGGGATGGAGTGGTGTTCGGCCATCCAGATCCGTTTGTACCCCAGCCGCTCGGCCTCCTTGGCCAGCTCGACCGTGTCGCGCACCGCTTGAGCTTGGACGCCACCGAGGGAGATCGGGGATAGGTCGAGGATGGAGAGCGGGATCATGCGGCCGATATGGCGGCGGTTGCGGCGGACGCCAAGCGGTGAAGGCTCAAGTGCAACCTTCCGCGGAAATGTGAGTTAAAAAGCGTGACAATGACTCGCGCCGAAAGGGCCCTGTACGGATGGTCCAGTTCGCAGTGACGCTGAAGGACGCGGAGTGGACCGTGTTCAAGGACGCCAAGCCCATCGCCCAGGGCATGTCGCGGTCCGAAGCCGTCACGTTGGCGGAAGAACTCGCCTACGAAGCCGAAGAGGCCGGTGAGGACGTGCAGCTGCTGGTGCAGGACTATATCGGCGAGCTGAAGGCGCGATATTCCGGGCCTTAGCCCCGCTCGTAGCGCCCGGTGAGTTCGGCGGAGAGTTCGGCCTCGCTCACCATCCGGCTCGCGGCGATCTGCAGAGCGCTCACCGCGCCATCGGCGCCGCGGAAGCGGTGAACCGGCTCGCCGTGGCTGGCGAAGGCGCCGGCCTGGGTGATGCGGGCATCGTCCGGGCCGGTCACAGTCAGCTCAGCGGTTTTGGCGATCGGGTTGGCGAGGCCCGGCCAGGCGATCAGCACCTTGTCGCCCACTGGCAACAGGTCGTTCGGGCCCCAGACGCTCCACCAACGACCGGCCCAGTCGGCCAGGTCGGCGCGGGGCGGCCCATCTGCCTGGAACCGGTTCAGGATCGCCATCGCGCCGTCGAGCCACAGGGCCGACATCCCGTCGACCGCGTTGGTCAGGCACGAGATCGAGAGGTCGTGCTCCGGGATCACCGCGGTGCGGGTGACGTAGCCCTGGAAGCCGCCGCTGTGGCCGAACCAGTCCCAGCCGTCGAAGGCCCCGCTGATCGTGCCGAGACCGTAGCTTTGCGGGGCCACGGCCCAGGTGTCGGTCCATTGCGGTCGGCTCATCTCGCGGCGGCTGGCGACCGAGAGCACGCTCTCCGCTGCGTTTGGTGACAGCTGGCCGAAGAACCGCGCCAGATCGCCCGCGGTGCTGACGAAGCCGGTCGCCGACGCGAGGGCATGGGTCGACTGGTCGCCGGGAAACACCAGCCGGCGGCCAAGCAGCGCCTTGCCGGAATGGCCGCGCGCCAGCGGACCGCTCGCGGGTACGTCCGGGGTGGTGTCCGCTAGGCCGACCGCGTCAACGATCTCGCGCTTGATCCAGGCGCCGTAGGGCTCACCCGTGACCGCCTCGATGATCAGGCCGAGCAGGCCGAAGCCGTGATTCGAGTATTTCAGCCGCGTCGTCGCCGGGATCGGCGGCGCCAGCGATAGCTCCGAACGCAGCGCCGCCTCATCGAGGAACGGCTTGCGATCGACCCAGTAGGCGGCGTCCGGCCCATCGCGGAGCACGCCGGCGGTGTGCGACAGCAGCTGGGCGAGGGTGGCCGAGGCGATGTCGGGGTGCAGTCCGGTGACGTACTGTCCGGCCGTGTCGTCCAGCTTCAACCGGCCCTGCTCGCGAAGCTTCATGATCGCCGTCGCGGTGAACGACTTGGAGTGCGAGGCGACGCGGAAGCGATGGCGCGGTGTCAGCGGTTCGCCGGCGGCTTGGTCGGCCCAGCCGAACGCCAGGTCCAACACCACCTCGCCCTTGTAGGCGATGGCCAGGGCGCAGCCCGGCTGCTCGGTCGCGCGCATCTGATAGCCGAGCCATTGCGGGATGTAGGCCAGGGCAGGGGCCAGCCAGGCCGGGTGATCGGTCACGTTGCAGCGCTCCTCCGCCGGATCTTCTTCACGATGGCCGAGAAGTTGGCGATCGGGCGCTCGCCGGTGGTGATCATGCCGCGAATGAACACCATCGAGCCGCCGGCGCGCACCACCTCACCCCGCGCCTCGATCAAGTCGCCTTCGCTGGCGCTGTCGACGAACTCGCAGTTCAGCGAGGCGGTCACCGAGCCGACGCCGGTCAGCGCCTCGTCGGCGATCATGAACAGGGCGTAGTCGGCGAAGGTGGCCATGCAGCCGCCGTGCATGAAGCCGCCGCCGTTCATGTGCTTCCTCTCGGCGCGGAAGGCGCAGACCTTGCGGCCGGCCTCGTCGGTCCTGGCGTAGAACGGCCCGGCCAGCACCTCGAACGGGTCGCTGTCGTAGCGGGACCAACCGGCCCACTCGCCCTCCGTCACCGGCTGGGGCGTCCAAGGGGCCTGCGCGTCGCCGCCGTCCATTCGGGTACGAATCCATCTTTTGGGGGAAGTTGGCGCTCATAAGCACAAAGCCGGCCGGTTGCGGAAGGGCGCAGGCGCGGTCGCTCTGTCGCAGGATCGGCGGAGCGGACGTTTGCTCGGTCGCCGCGAACGTCTAGAAAGATAATTGACCACGAACCTCACGAACCACACGAACAGGTTCGAAGGCTGCGAACGAACGATTGGCTGTTCGTGAGGTTCGTGAGGTTCGTGGTCAAATAGTAGCCTCGCGGCCCCCCGGATCACTGGGCTTAGCGAGCTTGGGGAGGCTCTCTGTATGGCGCTCGATCTCGAGACCCGCGATCAGCTGATCGACACCGTGCGCCGGTTCGTCGCCGAGCGGCTGCGGCCACTGGAAGCGCAGGTGGCTGAGAACGACGCGGTGCCGGACGACGTTCTGGCCGAGATGCGCGAGCTTGGTCTTTACGGCCTCTCGATCCCCGAGGAATACGGCGGCCTCGATCTCTCGATGGAGGACGAGTGTCTGGTCGCGGTCGAGCTTGGCCGCACCAGCCCGGCGTTCCGCTCGGCGTTCGGCACCAACGTCGGGATCGGCAGCCAGGGGCTGGTGATGTTCGGCACGCCTGAGCAGAAGCAGCGCTACCTGCCTGGGATCGCCTCGGGCGAGATCATCACCTCGTTCGCGCTCACCGAGCCGGAGGCCGGTTCCGACTCTGCCGCGGTGCAGACCAAGGCGACCCGTGACGGCGACATCTATGTGCTCAACGGCATGAAGCGGTTCATCACCAACGCCAACAAGGCCAGTCTCTTCACCGTGATGACTCGCAGCGACCCGGACAAGAAGGGCGCGGCCGGCGTCACCGCCTTCCTGGTTCCGCGCGAGCTGCCGGGCCTCTCGATCGGCAAGCCGGAAAAGAAGATGGGCCAGCAGGGCGCCCATATCTGCGACGTGATCTTCGACAATGTCCGTGTGCCGGCGGAAAATCGTCTGGGTGCGGAGGGTGAGGGGTTCAAGGTGGCGATGCAGGTGCTGGACCGCGGCCGCCTGCACATCTCCGCCGTCTGCGTCGGCGTCGCCGAGCGGCTGATCAAGGACTGTGTCGAGTACGCCACCCAGCGCAAGCAGTTCGGCCAACCGATCTCCGGCTTCCAGCTGATCCAGGGCATGATCGCCGACTCGAAGACAGAGGCGATGGCGGCCAAGGCGCTCACGATGGAGACTGCCCGCAAGCGCGACGCCGGCGAGACCGTCACCCTGGAAGCCGCGGCCGCCAAGTACTTCGCCTCCGAGATGGTCGGCCGCGTCGCCGACCGGGCGGTGCAGATCTTCGGCGGCTCCGGCTACGTCGCCGACCACGGCATCGAGCGCCTCTACCGCGACGTGCGCATCTTCCGCATCTACGAAGGCACCAGCCAGATCCAGCAGGTGGTTATCGCCCGCGAGACGCTTAAACGCGGGGGTTGAAAACTGGGCTGGGTGGACTTAGCTTAGCTAAGCCATGATCGTGAACATCCACGCTGCCAAAACCAACCTCTCGAAGCTGATCGAGCGCGCCGAGGCGGGCGAAGAGGTCATTATAGCCCGCAACGGCAAGCCAGCGGTGAGGCTCACGCGCGTCGATAAGCCGGCTAGGTTGCCAGCGCGGGAGAAAGGCGCCTGGCTCGGCTCACTGAAAGGCCAGATATGGATGGCTCCCGACATGGACGCCGTGGACGCCGAGATCGCCCGAGAATTCGAGGAAAGCGACATCTTTCCGTTCGACGATGAGAAGTCTTGAAGCTTCTCCTCGACACCCACGTTTTGCTCTGGGGGATCGCCGGCGATCCGCGGCTGACGCCGACGATCGAACGCATGATCCGCTCCGAGGACAACGATAGCTTCGTCAGCATCGCCTCCCTTTGGGAGATTGCTATCAAAATGCGGCGCGGTAAGCTCGTCGCCCCCGATGATCTTCCCGTTTTGCTCGACAGTGATCCTGATTTTTCCATTTTAGATGCAACGATCGATCATGTGTGGCGCGTTCGCACCTTGCCATTGATCCACGCTGACCCTTTTGACCGGCTGCTGGTGGCTCAAGCCATGGCCGAAGGCATGAGTTTGGTGACCCATGACAGGCGAATGGCGGACTACGGAGGCGCGGTCATCTTGGTATGACCGCTGTCGCTAGGACACCCCCGTCTCGATCGCCAGCCGCACCAGGTCGGCGGTCCGGGCCACGCCAAGCTTGGATTTGATCAGGGTGCAGGTGTTGGCGATGGTCTTGTACGAGGCGCCGAGGGCCTCGGCGATCTCGGCGAGGCTGGAGCCGGCGGCCAGCAGCCGCATAATTTCCAGCTCGCGAGGGCTGAGCGCGTTCAGCGTCTCCGCGCCGGCGCCCAGCGCCAGGGCTTGGGCGATCTCGGCCTCGATGTAGCGGCCGCCGGCGGCGACGCGGCGCACCGCGGCGAGCAGCTCGTCCGGCGCGGCGTTCTTGCTGACGTAGCCGTGGGCGCCGGCCTCAAGCGAGCGTCGAGCATAGAGCGGCTCGGCGTGCATCGACAGGATCAGGATCCTGCCCGCCTCGATCTGCACCAGCCGCCGCAGCAGCTCGAGACCGCCGAGCCCTGGCAGGTTGAGGTCGAGGATCACCAGGGCAGGGCGGAAGCTGCGCGCCAGCAGCAGCGCCTCGCGTCCGTTGGCCGCCAGCTTCACTTCGTGATCGCCATCGGTCATCAAGAGGCGCGATAGGCCGTCGCGGACGATGGCGTGGTCGTCGACAACGAGGATCTTCACGCGGCCTCCTCGCGCCTGGCTTCAGCCACCGGCAGCACCGCCTCCACGCTCCAGAAGCCGCCACCGACCGACCCCGCCGCCAGCGTTCCGCCACTCGCGGCCACGCGCTCCGACATCCCGGCAAGGCCATACCCCGGCGACGTCGCCGCCTCGGGCGCGCCATCATTCACCACCTGGGCCCGGATGCCGACGCCGGACCGTTCGATGGCAATCCGGATCGTGGTCGGAGCGCCGTGCCGCACCGCGTTGCTGAGGCTCTCCTGCACGATGCGGTAGAGCGTCTCCTGCAGCGCCTCCGGCAAATCGGCGTCGTCGGCCAGCATGGTCTGGAACTCGATCTCCGGCCGCCGCGCCTTCCAGAACGCGATCAGGTCGAGCACCGCGCTGGAGAGCCCCAGCTCGGCCAGGTTGGTTGGTCGCAGCCGCTGCAGGATGTCGCGCACCAGGCGTTGAATGTGGCCGATGGCGGCGGCGATCGCGCGCACCTGCTCCAGCGCCGCGTCCGGCCGGCCGGCGGCAATCAGGCTGGCGGCCGTGGCGGCGTCGACGTTGGCGGCGAATAGATGCGGGCCGATCTCGTCGTGCAGATCGCGGGCGATGTCGGCGCGCTCTTCGTCCTGCAAGGTCAGCAGCTGGTCTTCGAGCGCGCGGTTGCGGTCGCGCATCGCGGCCAGGCGAGTGGCCATCTCATTGACGCCGCGGCCGAGCCGGACCAGCTCCGGCGGCCCCTCCAGTGGCGCACGGGCCCCGTAGTCGCCGCGGCCGATGCGCGGCAGCACCTCGCCGACCGTGCTCAGCGGCCGAAGCGCCCGGCCGACCACCACGAACACCAGCGTCGCGCCGCCGACCGACGCCAGGGTCAGCACCAGCACCAGATCCAGCAGCTCGGCCCAGACCGCCTGCATGTCGTTGGAGTAGACCGGCCACAGCTCGATCGTGCCACCGCCCGGCACCGCCAGCTTCGCCGGCGGCACGTCCTGGTGCAGCAGATAGTAGAACCAGTCCGGCGGCGGGTCGGCGGGGGCCGGCTGCGAGGTGGCCAGCACCTCGCCTTGGGCCGTCACCAGCCAGGCCTGCAAATGCCGGTTGCCGTCGAAGTCGGCGATCAGCGGCACGAGTTGCCGGTCGGGTTGGGCGGTCAGCGGCATCTCGGCCACCGCGCGGGCGGTTTCGAGCCGGCCGCTCTCCTGGGCGCTGGTGAGTTCCTCGCGCAGCCAATGCCGCGCCTGGGCGCCGGCGAGCGCCAAGCCGCAGCCGGAGCCGAACACCAGCACCAGAAGAATAGCGGCCACGATCCGCAGGCGCAGGGACATGGCCTAGTGGTGTACCCGGTCGGCCACGCCGCCAAGGGGATTCGCCGATCGGGAATTTTTCCCGACGCCAACGGGAAGCGCGCACCTGGGCTTTCGCCGCCGCGTCCGCCATGCCCTGCCGCACTGCAGCATTGGGTATCGGTGATGGGTCGCGGCCGCGTGGGATTCTGGTTGGGCTCGGCTGCGCCGATGGCCCTGGCGATCGTGGCCGCGCCGACGATGGCGACGGCGGATGACCCAGCGTCGAATTCGGGGCCCGCCTCGGTGTCGGAGATCGTCGTCACCGCCCAAAAGCTGGATGTCGCTCGCGCCGCCATCGAGCCCAGCCTCGGCGCCTCAACCTACAGCATGTCGAGCGAGACCGTGCTGACCTTGCCGGGCGGCGAGAATACCGCGCTGAGCCAGGTGCTGCTGCAGGCGCCCGGCGTCGTGCAGGATTCGTTCGGCCAGCTGCACATCCGCGGCGACCACGGCAACATCCAGTATCGGATCAACAATGTGATCCTGCCAGAAGGCCTCTCGGCGTTCGGCCAGGTGCTGAGCCCGCGCCTGGCCGACAAGACCGAACTGATCACCGGCGCGGTGCCGGCCCAGTACGGCATCACCACCGCCGGCATCGTCAACATCACCACCAAGAGCGGGGTCTACACGCCGGGCGGCGAGGTCAGCGTCTACGGCGGCAGCCACGGCGAGTTCGAGCCCCGCGTCGAATACGGCGGCTCGAGTGGGTCGACGAACTACTTCGTCTCCGGCAGCTATCTGCGCGACGACCTCGGCATCGAGTCGCCGGACGGCAGCGCCAACCCGCTGCACGACCACACCGACCAGCTCCAGGGCTTCATCTTCCTCGACCACATCATCGATTCCGCGAGCCGGATTTCGTTCATGTTCGGCACGTCCGACGAGAGCTTCCAGATCCCCAACGGCCACGGTCTCAACGCCGCCGATCCGGGCGGTCTAGGCCTCACGGCGCAGGGCGTCAGCAGCTTCCCCAGCGAAGATCTGGACGAGCGCCAGCGCGAGAACACCCAATTCGGCGCGGTCAGCTATTTGCACACGACGCAGCGCACCACGGTGCAGCTCTCGGTCTATTCGCGCTATTCGACCCTGACCTTCACCCCGTCGGGCCTGGGCGACCTGCTGTTCGACGGCCTGTCGCAGAACGCGTCGAAGAGCGATCTGGCCACCGGCATCCAGGCCGAGGGCGTCTACGACCTGACCCCGACCCACACCCTGCGCGGCGGCGTGATCGTCCAGGTGGACCGCTCGGTCAGCAACACGACCTCGCAGGTGCTGCCGGTGGACGCGGTGGGCGCGCAGACCAGTGACCTGCCCGAGACCATCGTCGATGACGCCTCGAAGAACGAACTGGAGGCAAGCGTCTATCTCGAAGACGAGTGGAAGCCGATCGACAACGTCACGCTTAACTACGGCCTGCGCTTCGACCAGGTGAATGCCTATCGCGACGAGAACCAGTTCAGCCCGCGGGTGAATCTGGTTTGGACGCCGCTCTCCGGCATGACGCTGCACGCCGGCTATGCCCGCTACTTCACCCCGCCGCCGTTCGAGCTGGTGGCTGGCGAGACCCTGGCCAAGTTCACCGGCACCACCGGCGCTTCAGCCATCACCCAGGACGACCTGCCGCGCTCGGAGCGCGACAACTACTACGACGTCGGCGCGGAGCAGAAGCTCGGACACTTCACGCTCGGGGTTGACGGCTATTGGCGCGATGCCACCAACCTGATCGACGAAGGCCAGTTCGGCGCCCCGATCATCCAGACGCCGTTCAACTACGCCGAGGGTCGGATTCGCGGGGTGGAGTTCAGCAGCACCTACGCGCATGGGCCATTCTCGGCCTGGGCCAACTTTTCGATCTCAAAGGCCCAGGGCAAGGACATCGTCTCCAGCCAGTTCAACTTCAGCCAGCAGGAGCTGGCCTACATCGCCAACAACTTCATCTATCTGGACCATAATCAGACCTACACGGCCTCCGGCGGCGCCTCCTACAAGATCGGCGACCTGAAACTCTCGACCGACGTGCTCTACGGCAGCGGCCTGCGCAGCGACGAGCCGCTGGCCGGTGGCGGCGACATCCCCAACGGCGACCACGTGCCGGGCTATGTGCAGGTGAACCTCGCGGCCAACTACCACCTCACGCTCGGCAAGGCCGGCCCGCTCGATCTGCGCCTCGACATCATCAACGTCGGCGACGAAGCCTACGAAATCCGCGACGGCACCGGCGTCGGCGTTGGCGCCCCGCAATGGGGCCCGCGGCGCGGCTTCTTCGCCGGGGTGACGAAGAGCTTCTGATGCATCCTTCTCCCCCTGCGGGCCTGTTGCGTAATTTGCTGGTCGTGATTCCCTGTTGCGAAGCAGGGGATGAGGTCGATGGCGGTTAAGCGGACGGGAGAGGTTGGCTTCGTCGAAGCGTTCTTGGTGAC
>Ga0302314_10011942_pt1 | contig 15087 bp, 12 predicted proteins | sample III_Palsa_N2_3_FD_200533 | JGI IMG/M metagenome (GOLD analysis project Ga0302314, IMG submission 200533) | Peat permafrost microbial communities from Stordalen Mire near Abisko, Sweden - III_Palsa_N2_3 | ecosystem: Environmental > Terrestrial > Soil > Palsa > Peat permafrost | place: Sweden...
GGTCGCGCAGCCGCTGCACCATCTGGACGAAGAAGGCGTCGGAGAGCTGGGAATCGCGCAAGCCCGCCAGCGCCTCGGCCGCCGGCTCGGTGGCCAGTCCGCGCGCCCCCAGCAGCCGGTCGGCGATGGCGTCGGCGTCGCGCCGCCCGACCCGGCTGGCGATCACGCGGCCCGCGATGCGCCTGAGGTTCTCCACCAGGACCACGCGCAGGGTGATCGCCACCGCCCAGAGCTCGCCGACGGTCAGCGGCTGCACCTGCTGATAGGCGAGCATGTAGCGGCGCAGCACCTCGGGCTCGAACAGGCTGTCGGTGTGGGCGACAAACGCCCAGGCGATCCCGAAGACCCGCGGCAGGCCGGCGAACGGCCCGCCGGCCAGCTTGGGCAATTGTCGATAGTAGCCCGGCGGCAGATCCGAGCGGATATTGCGGATCTGCTGTTCGACCACGTGGAAGTTGTCGATCAGCCACTCGGCGGCCGGCGTGATCGCCGCGCCAGATTCCACCGCCTGGGCGGTCTCGCGGTAGGCGCTGAGCAGCAGGCGCTCGTTCTCGGCCAGGCGCTGGGAGAGGTTCCGCCCCCTGACCGGTCGCGGCGCGACCGGCTGGGCGCCGGCGAGGCTGCGCCCATGCTCCTCCAGGCGCTCGACGCTGAACAGCTCCTCGCGGATCGGCTGATCGTTCCAGATCGAACGGCTGGCGGCGCCGCGGATCGCGTCAAGCACCGCGGCTGTGAAAGCCGCCGCGCCCGCTCCCGGGCGACCGATTTCGAAGCTGGCGCCCGACAAGCGTTGGACCGATCAGATTGACAGAGCCGAGCCCATCCGCCTCGGGGGTCGCCCGTACGTCCCTCAGAAGACGCTCTGGGCGCCTTTGGCGAAGCGGTCGGGCTTCCGGGGGGCTTCTCCCGGCTCGGCGGGGTCTATCACGACGTGCGCGGCTTCACCATGGCGGCGCAGCGCCTCGCAGAGCCGGTCGGCTTCCGCAATGGCCTGGTCGCGCGAGCGGAAATGCGTGGTCACGCCGGAACCGAGCCGGACCGTCCAGCCGTACAGTTCCGATCCCACCACGAACGTATGCATCGAGCCCGCCATAGGGAGAACCACGACCCGGCCGGGCGGCCGCATCGCAAAAGATGTCCAGAGCCGCGGCGGCCAATCCGGACTCACCGGTTCGCCAGCCGCCTCCCAGCGACCTCTACAACGCCGCCAGGCCCCTCTGGGTTGCAGCAGCGCCGGCGCAGGAATCGGTGTCAGCCGCGCTCGGCGGCCTGGCTCGCCAGCTTGCGGCGGATCAAGGCGGTCGGCGGCCCCATCGGGATGGTTTCGCTCACCCGGATCTGATCGAGCGACCGGTAGTAGCAGGCCAGGACGGGCAGCGGCCGGGCGTCGACGCTCGCCGTCAGCCGTAGCAGCAGATCCCAATCCTCGAGTGCTTCCAGCGACTCGTCGAACTTTCCGGCCTGGTCGATCGCCGCTTTCCGGCAGACCAGCGTGTTGAGGTCGATGTAGTTGGCGTCCAGGAGGGCCGCGCGGTCGAAGTCCTGGAACAGCAGCTCGGTGCCGGTGATGAGATGATCGCGCGTGGCGAGGATGCCGTAGCCCAGGGCCAGGGCCGGATCGTCCCGGAAGGCCGCTGCGGCGGCGCCGAGGAAGCCCGGGAAGTAGAGGTTGTCGCTGTCCAGGAAGGCGACGATGTCGCCCCGCGCTTCCCGCAGGCCGCGGTTGCGCGCGGCGCTCTGGCCGGCGTGCGCCTGGCGGAAGAAGCGCACGCGGGGGTCGCGCAGGAACGGCGCCACCGCCGCGGCGGTGTCGTCGTCGCCGCCGTCGTCGATGACGATCAGCTCCCAGCGCCGGAAGCTCTGCCAGCCGAGGCTGGCGATCGCCTCGGGAACGGCCCGCGCCCGGTTGTAGGTCGGCAGGACGACGGAGACCAAGGGCGACCGCGCAAACCGGTCGGTCAGCCGCCGCCAGACCGGGACGCGCCGCGCCTTGCGGAAGGCGGCGACGTCGTCGACGGCCGCGTCCAGCTCGGCTTCCGCTCGTCTGAGCCGGGCCTTGATGGTCCCCTTTCCCGGGTCGGCCAGGGTCGAGCTGACCAGGACCCGCCCCGCCAGGGCGATCTGGTTTGCGAGATCACGGCGGCGGGATCCGAGGTTCGCGAGCCCTCCTTCGGGACGAGTCGCTTCCATCGCCACGCACAGCCCCCGGAAAAGACTGAAGAAGGTTAGCTGATCGACGGGCCGGGCGGTAGCGGACGCGCCTCGCCGATCCTCGGTCCGGGCCCGCCAAAAGCCCTTAGAGATTTTCGCGCCGTCAGCGAGGATGCGGCCGGACCGGCCCACAAGCGAACGACGGCGTGAACTACGACATCGAAGCCGACTGGAAGCTCCTCAACCCCTGCAACTTCCGTTGCAGCTATTGCTTCATCGCGCCGTCGCAGCTGGCCTCGAAGATGCGCCGCTACGCCTCCGCCGCCGAGTGGAAGGCGGCGTTCGCCAGGACCGGGAAGACCTGGCTGCTGCACATGACCGGCGGCGAGCCGAGCATCTATTTCGACTTCGCGGCGCTGTGCCGCGCCGTCACCGAAGATCACTTCATGTCGCTGAACTCGAACCTGACCCACGGCGCCATCGCGGAGTTCGCGCGGTCGGTGGACCCGCGGCGGGTCAGCTTCATCAACGCGGGTCTGCACCTGGAGGAGCGCGAGGCGCGCATCGGCCACGCCAGCTTCCTGCGCCACGCCGACCTGCTGCGCGACGCCGGCTTTCCGCTGTTCGTCTCGATGGTGGCGACGCCGACGGCGCTGAGGCGGTTCGACGAGGCGGCCCAGCTGCTGCGGCCGCTGGGACTGTTCCCGGTCCCGAAGCTGCTGCGCGAGACCTTCGAGGGCCGGCAGTACCCGGGCGCCTACACGCCGGCGGAGAAAGTGCGGTTCGGCGTCCTGGCCGAAGCGGCGCGGGCCTTCTACGGCGGCGCCCTGGCCGGCCGCGCCGAACGGCCGAGCATCGACATCTTCGGCGACGACGCCTTCGTGGACGGCACGCCGTCGTATGCCGGCCGCTCGTGCGAGGCCGGGCGGCGGTTCGTCTCCATCGAGCCGGACGGCGGGGTGTTCCGCTGCTCGCCGAAGACCCGGCTCGGCAACCTCCTGGCCGGAAGCTTCGCGCCGCGGCCGGCGCCGGCGCCCTGCGACACCAGCTACTGCTTCTACTTCTGCCAGAAGTACGCTGCGCCGGCCGCCAGCGCCGCCGCCTGAGGCCGCGGCGTGCTCACCGTGCTGTTCTCGACCTTCAACGGCGCCGCCTCGCTGCCGCGCCTGCTGGACGCGCTGGAGCAACAGACGTCGCCGCCGGGCGGCTGGAAGGTGGTGGCGGTGGACAACGGCAGCACCGACGGCGGCGGCGATCTGCTGCGGGCGCGCGCCGCCCGCCTGCCGCTGACCGTCCTGACCGAGCCGCGCCGCGGCAAGAGCCGGGGACTGAACGCCGGCCTGGCGGCCGTCGAGGGCGATCTGGTGGTGTTCACCGACGACGACGTGACGCCGCCGGCCGACTGGCTGGTCGCCTTGCGCCGGCTCGCGGGCCGCCAGCCGGACTACGACATCTTCGGCGGCGCCATACAGCCGATCTGGCCTTATCCGCCGCCCGACTGGATCCTGCGCTGCGCGCCGCAGGACTATTTCGCCTGGACCCACTTCGAGGAGGGTCCGACCGCGCCGACGGCGGTCTGGGGTCCGAACATGGCCGTGCGCCGCCGCGTGCTGGAGGGCCGCCGATTCTTCGAGGGCATCGGCCCCGACGGCGGGCCGAAGTACGCCGTGGGCGCGGAGACCGAACTGCTGATGCGCGCCGCCGCGGCCGGACACCGCTGCTGGCACGCGCCGGATATCGTGGTCGGGCACCTCGTCGAGCCGCACCAGCTGACGCCGGCATGGCTGCTGCAGCGGGCGCACAACCACGGGCGCGGCGTGCGCCGCCTGTTCGGGACCGACGAGCCGGTCGGCGCGCCGCGCCTGTTCGGGCTGCCGCGCCAACTTTTGGCCGACTACGCCGGCGCGCTGGCGGCGACGGCCCGGTCCAGCCTGGCAGGCGGCTTCGAGGAACGGTTCATCGCCCGCCACCGTCTGAGCGTCATCGAGGGCGACCTCGCCGAGCGGCTGAGCCAGCGGCGCCGACGCGGCCGCACCGCGGGACCGGCCTCGTGAGCCCCAGGCGCCTGTTGCTGTGCCGCCCCGCCGGCGGGCTCAACGACATGCTCTGCCAGATCGAGCGCGCCTGCCGCTATGCGGACCGCTTCGGCCGCACGGTGATCGTCGAGACCGATCACCAGGGCGCTATCGAGTTCCGCGACCGGTTCGCGGACTACTTCGTCAGCCGCCAGCGCCGGCTGGTGCTCAGCGCCGAGCGGGTTCGTCACCGGTTCGACGCGATGGAGGTCTTTCCGTCGTTCCTGCGTGGACGCGTGACCAGCTACCGCCCGCGCAATACCGGCCGGGAGGGCCGCACCGTCGATGAGGCGACGGGCCTCAGGGTCTCGTTCGACTTCGAGCGCGACTACGACCAGCCGCTGCTGGTGCACCACGATTTCGGCGGCGGGCGCCACTCGCTGGACGCCCTGCGGCGGCTGCGCATCGGCGACGCGGTCGCCGCCGAGTTGCGCCGGCGGCGCGGCTCGATCGGCGGCTCCTACGCCGCCCTGCACATCCGCAACACCGACTACCGGGCCAGGTACCGGGACCGGCTGGACGAACTCGCGCAGCGCCTGAGCGGCCCGATCTTCGTGGCCACCGACAACCGCGCCTCGCTCGACGATTGCCGGCAGGCGTTCGGCGCGGCCCGGGTGATCTCGTTCGCCAACCTCAGCCATCCGGCCGGCCAGCCGCTGCATCACCTCGGGCCGGAGGCGGACGCTCGGGAGCGGAACCTCGATGCGGTCGTCGACCTGCTGATGCTGGCGCTGGCGGACAGCGTGCACGGGTTCGAGCTGGAGCCGAATCCGGTCGGCGCGAAGGTCTCGGGCTTCACCAGCCTCGCCATCGACCTGCACGAGGCCCCGGCGGTGCTGAGGCGACTGGCGCCGCAGGCCTTCGCCAGACCGCCGCTCGAGCGCTGGCGTCAGGCGCGGCGTGGCTGAGGCTTGAGGGCGGCCGCCTCGGCGAGGACGGCCTCGATGGCGTCGAACGCGCCGGCGTCGTCGACCCTGCAGAGCGCCTGCGCCCGCGCCGCCGCGCCCATGCGGGCGGCGTCTTGCGGATGAGCGGCCAGCCTGTCGATCGCCGCCACCAGCGCGGCTCGGTCGCGGGGGCGCACCAGCAGTCCTGCCGCCTGATCGCCGAGCAGCTCCGGCAAGCGCCCGACCTGCGTGCCCACCACCGGCAAGCCGGCCGACATCGCTTCCAGGGCGCAGAGCGGCCCCACCTCGCGCACGGAGGTGACGGCGAAGATGTCCAGCGCATCCAGGAACAGCCCCACCTGGTCGCGATCCTCGTCGTGGACCAGCAGGTCGTCCCGGCCGCCGCGCGCCGTCTCGATCCGGGCCAGCTCCAGCGCGTTCACCGGCGCGCCCTTCAGCGCCACCCGCAGGTTCGGCCATCGCGCCTGCAGGCTGGCGCCGGCGGCGACGAGATCGGACTGGCGCTTGTCGAAGTGGATGTCGGCCACCTGCCCGACCAGCAGGGCGTCGGCGGTCACGCCCAGCCGTTCGCGCGCCGCCCGGCGCCGGTCCGGCGTCGGCGGATCGAAGCGCTGCGCGCCGATGAAGCTGGGGACGAGGCGCATCCGCCGGCGGGCGACCAGATTGACGCGCCGGTGGTAGCTGGCCGCCGCCTCCGACGGCGCGATCACCAGGTCGGTCAGCGCCCAGGGCAGCTGCAGGTGCTGGGCGTGGGCGGTGGCGACCACCGGCGGGCCGCCCAGCAGCCGCAGCGCCGCCGCGATCGCGTGCGCCTTGCTGGTGTGGACATGGGCGACCTCGACGCCATGCTCGGCGAAGCGGCGGCGCAGCGCGCGCAGGCCCCGCGGGCTCAGTTCGAAGCCCCATTCGATGCAGCAGACGCCGGCCGCCTGCGCCGCGGCGAGGTCCAGCCAGCGCCGATGGAACAGCACCACCGCGTGGCCGCGCCTGGCCAGCTCGGCGCTGACCGCCAGCCCGTGCCGCGCCGCGCCGTTGGTCACGCCCACCGAGATCAGCTGGGCGATGCGCATCAGCTCAGCCTTCGCAGCAGCGTCTCCGCGTCGGCCTGGCCGGGGCTGATGCGCGGCAGGCGGAAGGGATCGGCGCCGCGGCGCACGATGCTGGGCGCGGTGGTGCAGGCCGACGCGTACCCCGCGTCCCGCGCCGCCGCCACCGAGCGGCCGTCGTAGTCGCCGAACGGATAGGCGAAATGCTCGACGGGCTCGCCCACGAACGCTTCGCAGGCCCGCCGGCTCTGCGCGATCTGCAGGGCCTGCGCGGCCTTGGACAGCGACGGCAGCACCGGATGGCTGACCGTGTGGGCGCCCACCCGCATCGGGCCGCCGCGCAGCTCGGCGAGCTCGGCCGAGCTCATCACCCGGTGCGTCGCCCGGCACGGTCGCGGGGCGCCGGCCCAATCGCGCAGCGCCGCCAGCACTGTCTCGATGGCCTCCGGCGCCAGGTTGCGCAGCAGCCGACGCAGCTCATGGCGCGCCCGCTCGCGCGCCGGCCGGCTGCCCGACGGCAGCTCCCAGCGCCGCGCCCGACCGCGGATTTCCAGCTCCAGCGCTTCCGGCAAGCTCGGCGCGTCGAGGAAGATAAAGCCCAGCTCGTCCCACCAGAACTCGCGCGGCTGGTCGACGAGGCCCGTGACGACGAACACCGTGGAGGGGCAATCCAGCCGCTCGAGGATGGGCCGCGCGACGGCGAAGACATCCTGGTAGCCGTCATCGAAGGTGATGGCGGCCAGGCGGCCCGGGCGCGACTCGCGGCTGGCGGCCAGCAGGTCGGAGAGCGACACGACCTGGCGCACGCTGCGGACCGCTTCGATCTGCTCGGCGAACAGCCGCGATGGGGTGACCGTGCCCCAGTCGTCGCGGACCTCGGCGACACGGTGGTAGATCAGGATGACCGGCGCTTGCGCAAACAGCCGCCGCTCCAGGACGCCGACGCCTTTGGCGATCTCGGTACGGATCATCGGGGCGGGTCGCGCAGTGGATCGCGATTGCGCAATCTGCTGCATTGCGGCCAAGCTTGCGCCGAAAGAGGCTGTCGCAAGTAACGCCGTTCGTCCATCATCCGATCATGCGTCGAAGTTCGCACGCCGCCGTGCCCCTCCCGGGATTCGCCGCCGGCGTGGCGCCGGCGTCCTTGGTCGAGTCGCCGCGCAGCCCGCCCCGCCTCGGCGTCCGGCCCCGCATATCGGTCCTCATGCCGGTCCACAACGGCGAGCGCTGGCTCGCCGAGGCGGTGCAGAGCATCCGCGCGCAGAGCGAGAGCCGGCTGGAGCTGATCATCGTCGACGACGGCTCGACCGACCAGACGCAGGTGCTGCTTGCCGACCTGGCCGGGGCCGACCGGCGGATCCGCGTGCTCGAGCAGGATCACCGCGGCCTCGCGGCCGCCCTCAACCACGGCATCGCGGCGGCCCAGGCGCCCTACATCGCACGGCTTGACGCGGACGATGTCGCCTATCCATCGCGCCTGGAGCGCCAGGCCGAGGTGCTGGACGCACAGCCCGGGATCGGGCTGGTGGGCGCCTGGGCGGCCGAAATCGACGCGCGCGGCCGCCGACGCGGCCTGCGGACGCCGGCCACGGGCGGCGGCGAGCTGCGGCAGATCCTGAACCGGGGCAATCCGTTCGTGCATTCGACGGTCATGGCCCGAACGACGCTGCTCCGCGGCCTCGGGGGCTACCGCTGCGCCTTTCAGGGCGCCGAGGACTATGACCTCTGGCTGCGCGCCTCGGAAGTCGCCGAGCTCGCCAATATCCCCGAGGTGCTGGCGGGCTATCGCCTGCACGCCGAGAGCATCAGCCGGCGGCTGCGGTTGCGGCAGGCCTTCTCAGTCCGCCTGGCGCAGCGCGCTGCGGCGATCCGCCGGCGCACCGGCCTCGACCCCGCCGACGGGCTCGACGCGCCGCCGGACTGGCGGGGCGCCGGCTGCGACTTCTACCAGGACGCGGCCGAGCTCTACCGCTGGCTCGACCCGGGATGCCAGTCACGACGCTCCCCGGCGATGGCGCTGGCTGGGCGGGATTGGGTGGCCGGCCTCACCCACGACGAACGCCGCCTGGCGGCCCTGGCCATGCTGGCGCGCCTACGCAATCCGGACCGCGCCACGTCGGACGACGCCCGGCGGCTCCTGATGCGCCTCTGTCGCGACCGGCCGCGGACCGTGCTGAGCGCCGCCTGGAGCCTCAGAACCTAGGTTGATGGGCCCTCCGCGTGGCCAGCGGATCGTGTTCGACCTGACCTCCGCGGCGCGTTGGAGCGGCCCGCCGGTGGGGATCGTCCGCGTCCAGCGCGAGCTGGCGAGGTGGGTGCGGCAGTGGCGTCCCGATTGGGCGTTCGCGGTCTTCGACGCGGAGATCATGGCCTATCGGGCGGTCTTGCCGCCCTACGCGGACGCCTTCATCGACGGGACGGCCACCCTCAACACCTGGGCCTCGCCCGACCCCACCGGCGGGCGCCGCCGTCGCAGCGCCGCGCTGCCCGCGTGGCTCTACGCGGCCCTGCAGCTGCGGCGCACCCTGTTGCGGGTGTTGGAGCGCGCGCGGCTCGGCGCGAAGACGCCTGGCGGCCAGCGCCGCGCGGACCGGCTGCAGCGCCTGCTGATGACCGACCGCTACCGGCCGACGATGGTGGACGACGAGGGCGGCCGCCGGCCGTTTCCGACCCCGGACCTGGCGCTGGGCGCGCCGGTCAGGCTCGGCCCCAGCGATACGCTGGTCTGCGCCGGCTTCGGCTGGAACCACACCAACATCGCGGCGATCGCCGCCGCCAAGGCGGCGTCGGGTTTTCGCCTCGCGGTGGTCTGCCCCGACATCATTCCCCTCATCTTCCCCGAGTTCTTCAAGTCCCACGACGTCGCTGTCACCCGCCGTTACTGGGACGCGGCCTTCGCCAGCGCCGACGTGGTGGTGGTGAACGCCCAGGCGATCGCCGAGGACGTGCGGAGCTATTGCCGGGCCGCGGACATCGCCCTGCGCCGCCTCTGCGTCGTCCCGCTGGGCTCGGCCGCCCCGGAGCTGGCAGCCGCCGCGTCGGCCGCGCCGCCCGGCGGCCTGACCAGCGGCCGCTACGCGCTCTTCGTCAGCACCCTCGAGCCGCGCAAGGGCCATGAGCTGCTGTATCGCGCGTGGCTCGACCTGCTGGCGACGGGCGTGCCGCAGGCGCAGGACTTCAAGCTCGTGTTCGTCGGACGCGTGGGCTGGATGACCGACGAGCTGGCGGCGGCGCTGCGCTCGGACGCGCGCCTGGCGGGCTCGCTGATCCACCTGTCGCAGGTGAGCGACGCGGAGTTGGACAGCCTCTACCAGCACGCCGCGTTCTGCCTGTACCCCTCGCTGTACGAAGGCTTCGGCCTGCCGCTGGTGGAGGCGTTCGCGCATGGCCAGACGGTGCTGAGCTCGAACGCGGGCGCGCTCGCCGAGGTCGCGGGCGAGTTTGCCCTGACGCTGGACCCGCGCGACGAGGCGGCGTGGCGCGAGCACCTGCGCCGCTGGATCGAGGACCCCGCCGCGCGGGCGCCGTACGAGGCGGCGATCGCGGCGCGGTTCTCGCCGCGGGGGTGGGACCAGGCGGCGCGCGAGACGTTTGAGGCGATCCTCGCAGAGCCGGCCGCGCCGCCTCAGGCGACGCCGCCCAGCTCCTGACTGCCGGCGAGGCGGGCGTAGAGGTCGCCCTGCCGCACCAGCGTGGCGTGGGACCCGGTCTCCACCACCTGGCCGCGGTCGATCACATAGATCCGGTCCGCGCCGCGCACGGTCGACAGGCGGTGGGCGATGAGAATCGTGGTGCGGCCGGACATCAGCCGCTCCAGCGCCACCTGCACCTGCGCCTCGCTTTCGGTGTCGAGCGCGCTGGTAGCCTCGTCGAGCAGCAGGATCGGCGCGTCCTTGAGGAAGGCGCGGGCGATGGCGATCCGCTGCCGCTGGCCGCCGGAGAGGCGCAAGCCCGCCTCGCCGACCCGCGTCTCGTAGCCCTTGGGCAGCCGCAGGATGAAGTCGTGCGCCGCCGCCTGGCGCGCGGCGGTCTCGATCGCCGCCCGCGGCGCGCCGGGCTTCGAATAGGCGATGTTAGCTGCGATGCTGTCGTCGAACAGGAACGGCTCCTGGGTCACCAGGCCGATGTGGGCGCGCAACGAAGCCAGGGTGACATGGCGGATGTCCTGGTCGTCGATGGTGATGCGCCCGCCGCCGACGTCGTAGAAGCGGGGGATCAGCGCCAGGATGGTGGTCTTGCCGGCGCCGGAAGGTCCGACCAGGGCGACGATCTCGCCCCGCCGCGCCTCCAGGCTGACGTCGTTCAGCACCGGCCCCTCGCCGCCATAGGCGAAGCTCACCTGCTCCAGGCGCACCACGCCGCGCTCGATGGTGAGATCCGCCGCGCCGGGCGCATTGCGGATCTCCGGCTGCACGTCCAGCGCCGTGAACAGGCGCCGGGCCCCGGCGATGCCCTCGGTGATCACCGGCTGCAGGCTGGCGAACTGGCGCAGCGACTGGCCGGCCGCCATCAGCGCCACCAGGAACGAGGTGAAACCGCCGGGGGTCAGGCCCTCGATGGCCAGCGGCCCCAGGTGGGCCGGGGTCATGTGCAGGCGCCAGTCGAAATACGCGATCACCGCGGCGACCATCACCATGGTCAGGATCTCGGACACCGGGGCTGCGGCCGAGCGGACATCGGCCGAGGCGACGATGTGCTTGCGCCGGCCCGCCAGCACGTGCGCCACCCGATCGCGCTCGAAATCCTCGCGCCCCTCCATCTTGACCACGCGAACGCCACTGAGGCTCTCCAGCACCACCGTGGCCAGTTGCGCGTTGCCGTCGGTCGCCCCCTTGAGCGCCCTCGCCACCCGGTGGGAGAAGTCGCGTAGCACCCAGCCGACCACCGGGCCGAGCAGCAGCACGAAGAGGGTCAGCAGCCAGTCCTTGGTGAACATCACCGCCACCAGGGCCAGCAGCGTCAGGCCCGACTGCAGATAGCTCAGGAAGCCGGTGGTCGCCGCCTCGCGCACGCTGGCGGTGTCGTTGAGCACCTGCGACAGGAAGCTGCCGGAATGGGCGCCGCGCAGCCGGGCCAGGTCGGCGTGCATCAGCTTGCCGACCAGCTCCACCTGCAGCGCGCTGACCAGGTCGAGGCCGATGCGGTTGGCCAGCATCGACTGGCCGATCGAGGCCAGGCCCCGGCCGAGCGCCAGCAGCGCCAGCAGCGCCGGCAGGGCGCCCAGCGCGCCGAGGTTGGCGTTGGTGGCGAGCAGCGGGTTGATGGCGGGCTCCAGCAAGGCCGCCAGGGCGCCGGTGAGGCCGGCCGAGACCGCGGCGCAGAGCGCGCCGGCGGCCAGGCCCTTCCAGCGCGGGACCAGGTACTGGCCCACCAGCCGCAGCGCGATCCGGATCGCTGGCGCGTCCCTGGCGTTCATCACTGGCGGCGTGCGCACCGATACCGTCGACTCTTCGCCCTGCCCACGCCGCCGATCCTAGGGACGCGGCGGCGCGCTGCGAAGCCTTTCGGCGTGGCGGGCGAGAAACGTCACGCGATTGCGCTCGCTGAGCCGCATGGCGTCGCCCCTGCGGGCCTGGCTGCCGAACTGCACGTGGTCGGCCGCCACACCGGGCTCGAACACCACCCGCAGGCCGGCGTCGCGCAGGCGCAGGCAGTAGTCGCTCTCCTCGTAGTAGCCGGGCGCGAACACCTCGTCGAAGCCGCCCAGCCGGTCCCAGGCCGATTTCGGCGTCATCAGGAAGGCGCCGGAACAGTAGTCGACGTCCTGGCGCCGGCTCGCCGCTTCCGCGTTCGGCGGCAGCCCGCGGCAGCGGCCGCTGGTGGCGCCGTCCGACCAGACGATGCAGCCGGCCTCCTGCAGCCGGCCGTTGGGCAGGATCAGCCGGCCACCCACCGCGCCGACGCCCGGGTCGTCGTCGAGCACGGCCAGCGCGCCCGCCAGCGCGCCGGGGCGGACGAAGGCGTCGCTGTTGAGCAGCAGCAGCTGGCGCCCGCGCGCCGCGGCGGCGCCCTGGTTGCAGCCGCGCAGGAAGCCTGCGTTGGCCGGGTTGGCGATGGTGACGAAGCCGTCCAGCCGGGCCAGCAGCCGCCGGGTCAGCGCGGCCGAGCCGTTGTCCACCAGCACGATCTCGGTCGCGGCGCCGGCGTCCGCCAGCAGCGCGCGCAGGCAGCGCAGCAGCAGGTGCGGCTGGTTCCAGATCACGATCACCACCGAGACGTCGGGCTGGCTCGCGCTCCGCGGCGCCCGAAGGCGTCCTCCGCCAGCGAGGAAGCGCGCCAGCGCAAGCCAGGCCCTTGCGGCAAGGCGAGCCCGGGCCCACCGTTCCTGTCGCGATGGCCGACCCGCGCGGGCGGCGCGGCGGCGCGCGCTGGCGGCGGCCGACCAGCGGCGCAGGCAGGTCAGTGGAGCGGAGACGACGTTCACGCCGGGCACCTTGCCGTCAGCCGCAGGCCGGCGATAGTCGCGGCCGCAGATCTGGGGCGCCGGCTTGCCAGACGCCGCGCCGGCGCCGGATGATGCGGCGCAACCAGCAGGTGGGGCAGCTGCGCAGTAACCTGAGATGGATCGTCCGGCACCCGCGGCGCGCCCTCGCCCGGCTGCTCGGGCTGCCGGAGGATCGACGCCCCCACCCGGCGCGCGCCGCCGCTCAAGGCTTTCCGGACGTCGTCGCCTGGCGCAGTCGCAAGGACTGGACGCCGACGGAGCTCGCCGCCCTCCCCGTGGCCGCCGGCCAGGACCCGCTGGTCTCGATCATCATCCCCACCTACGGCCACCTCGACTACACCGGCCGCTGCCTGGCCTCGATCGCCCGCGCGCCGTCGGCGGCCAGCGTCGAGATCATCGTGGCTGAGGACGCCTCGGGCGATCCCGAGATCGGCGGCCTGCGCCAGGTCCCGTGGCTGACCTACCTCGAAAATCCCGAGAATCGGGGGTTCGTCGGCAGCTGCAACCGCGCCGCCGAACGCGCCGCCGGCAAGTATCTGTGCTTCCTCAACAACGACACCGAGGTGGCGCCGGGCTGGCTCGACGCGCTGCTGGGAACGTTCGCGCACGACGAGGGCGTCGGGCTGGCGGGCGCGCGGCTGGTCTATCCGGACGGCGTGCTGCAGGAGGCCGGCGGGGTCGTCTTCCGCGATGGCGGCGGCTGGAACTTCGGGCGTGGCGATGATCCGCGCAAACCGGTCTATGGCTACCTGAGAGAGACGGACTATTGCTCCGGCGCCTGCTTGCTGATCGAGCGCCAGCTGTTCGAGAGGCTCGGCGGCTTCGATCCGCTCTACGCCCCCGCCTACTACGAGGACACCGACCTCGCCTTCCGTGTCCGCCAGGCCGGCCGCAAGGTGGTCTACCAGCCGCGCGCGGTGGTGGTTCACCACGAGGGCGTCTCCAACGGCCGCGATCTCACCACCGGGGTGAAGGCCTACCAGGAGATCAACCGCCGCAAATTCGTCGAGCGATGGCGCGGCGTCCTGGCGGTTGAACAGGCCGCCGCGGGCCCGCCAGGCCTCAAGGCCCGCGACCGGGCCGGCGAGCGGCCGGTGGTGCTGGTCATCGACCACTACCTGCCCGAGCCGGACCGCGACGCCGGCTCGCGCTGCGTGTTCCAGATCGTCAGCCTGCTGAGCGAAGCCGGGGCTGTGGTGAAGTTCTGGCCGCAGAATCAGCGCTACAGCGAGGCCTACGGCGGGCCGCTGGAGCGGCTCGGGGTCGAGCTGTTCCACGGCCCATCGCCGTCACTCGCCGACTGGGCGCGCGAGCACCGGGCGGACATCGACCTGGCGCTGGTGAGCCGGCCGGACGTCGCCAAGGCGGTGATCGATCACCTCAAGGGCGACGGCCTGCCGGTCTACTACCTCGGCCACGACATCCACTTCCAGCGGATGGCCGCGGAGGCCCGCGTCACCGGCGACGCCGAGGTCGCCCGCGCCGCGACGGCCATGGAGGCGCTGGAGCGGCGGCTGTGGCGCACGGCGAACCGGGTGCTCTACTTCTCCGCCGAGGAGGTGGGCGCCGTGCGCGCGCTGGAGCCGGGCGTGGACGCCCGCGTGGTCGTCCCCTATGCGCTGCCGTGTACGGAGCATCGCGCGGGCGCGCCGACCGGCGCCGACATCCTCTTCGTCGCCGGCTTCGCCCATCCGCCCAACGTCGACGCCGCGCACTGGCTGGCGACGGCGATCCTGCCCCTGATCCTCGCCCGCGTTCCGGCGGCGCGGCTCATCCTGGTCGGCTCGCATCCCAACCCGCGCGTGCGGGCCCTCGCGGGCGAGCGGATCATCGTGATCGGCCAGGTGAGCGCGGCCGAGCTTGCCAGCCACTACGCCAGCGCCCGCGTCGCGCTCGTGCCGCTGCGGTTCGGCGCCGGCGTCAAGCTGAAGGTGGCGGAAGCGCTGGCGCAGGGCCTGCCGCTGGTGACCACGCCCGTTGGCGCGCAAGGCTTGCCCGACCTGGCGAAGGTCGCCTCGGTGGCCGACGACGCGGCCGGCCTTGCCGAGGCGGTCGTCCAGCTGCTGACCGACGACGCCCTGTGGCGTCAGCGCGCGTGCGCCCAGGCCGATTACGCGCGAGACAGGTTCTCTGCGGCCGCGATGCGGGCCTCGATCCTGTCGGCGCTCGACCTGGACCGCCTCGCGGCGCGCGGCGCCTGAACCATTCGGCAAGTTGGGCGTTGGCATAGGAAGAGTTCCGGGCGCGAGGCGATTTGCTTCGCGCGGCGGCGCCCAGATCACCCGAAAGACAAATATGCGCACCCTACTCCTCGGCGTAGTGGCGACGACGTCGCTGCTGGGCGCCTCCTTCGCCGTCAGCGGCGCCGGCGCCGCGCCACTCCAACTGACGTCCGGCGTCTATCACCCCGGCGACGCGCCGACCCTGCAGCCGGCCCAGTTCTTCTTCGGCGGCCAGAACTA